>Ga0207693_10002727_pt1 | contig 15286 bp, 13 predicted proteins | sample LARL81metaG_FD_184347 | JGI IMG/M metagenome (GOLD analysis project Ga0207693, IMG submission 184347) | Corn, switchgrass and miscanthus rhizosphere microbial communities from Kellogg Biological Station, Michigan, USA - LAR L8-1 metaG... | ecosystem: Host-associated > Plants > Roots >...
AAGGAAGTGCAGATGGCGAAGGCGTTGATCGATCAGCTGAGCGCCAAGTGGGCTCCCGAGAAATACACGGACGAATACGAGGCCAATCTCCTTCGCGTGATTCGCGCCAAGCTCAAGGGCACATCGCCGCGGCTCAAGGAGGAGCGGCCCGACGCGCGTCACGAGAAAGTCGTCGACCTGATGGAGCGGCTCCGGCAGAGCCTGGCCGGCTCGCGCTCCGCTGGCTCGCGCTCTGCCTCTCCGCGTAGCGCCGCTTCGCGCTCCAGAGCAAGCGCCGGTTCCCCGCGAGCGGGCCGGGTGGCCCGGCGCGCCGCCACCACTCGGAAGGGCAAGGCGCAGAAGATCGCCTGAGGTCGCTCCACCAAGGCGTGCCGTCCTACCCGCACGCTAGTGCTACATTCGTTGTGCTGTGAGCCGCCGCGCCGTGATCTGGATGTCAGCGCTGCTTGCCGGCGTGGCGCTCGCCTTCGCTGTCTGGCGCGCCGTGCGGCTGGCCTGGCTGGCCGACGACAGCTTCATCTCCTTCCGCTATGCCTGGAATCTCGTGCGCGGGCATGGCCTCGTCTACAACGCGGGGGAATACGTCGAGGGCTACACCAATCTGCTCTGGACGCTCCTGATGGCCGCGGCCATGGCCGTCGGGGTGGCCCCGGAGGTCTCCTCGAAGGCGCTCGGCATCATCTGCTGGCTCCTCCTCGCCGCTGTCCTCGCGCTCCGAAGCTGGCGCCACCGCGATGGAGCATTTCTCCCGCTCGCCGCCGCGCTCGTGCTGCTCATGGACGGCTATCAGACCTGGGCCACCGGCGGACTCGAAACCAGCATGTTCACCCTGCTGTCCGTGGCGGGTGTGCTCCTGACCAGCGAGCCCCGCGCGGGCAGAAGGTGTCTCGTGCTCGCGGGCAGCCTGCTCGCGGCGGCGGTGGCGACGCGTCCGGACGGCGTCGTCTTCGCAGCGGTGGGCGTGGCGGGAGCGTGGCTCGTCAACCATGATGTGCCGAGCCGTCAGAGGTTAGCCCTCGTCGCCGCGGTGACCCTCCCGCTCATCGTGGCGGGGGTGGCGCTCGCCTCGTTCTCGCTCCTCTACTACGGCGACCTGTTTCCCACCGCCTTCTACTCGAAGTCGGCGCTCGATCCCTACTACGGCCAGGGATTCACGTATCTGTATCTCTTCCTGAAGAAGAACTGGTTCATCGTGCCGCTGATGGGGATCCTCCTCATCGGGGGCGCCGGACGCCTGTCTGTGGTGTGGACTCCCACGTATCGGATCCTCCTCGTGGCCTGCGGCGCGTTCGTCCTATATGTGGTGCATAGCGGTGGAGACTTCATGTTCGCAAGGCGGCTCATCCCGGCCATGCCCTTCCTCTTCCTCGTGCTGGAGGATGCGCTGGCCTCCGCGCCCGGCGTTGTGATCAAGATCGCCGCCGTGGCCCTCGTGGCCCTGGGCCTCGCGCTTCCGTACCCGATCTACCGGAACGCCACGGAAAAGATTCGCGGCATCGCCAACGAGCCGGCCTATTCCACCAGAGCCTATATCGCCATGCGGGAGACGCAGGCACGGGTGGCGGCCCAGGCGTTCGGACGAGAGCCCGTCCGGGCCATGTTCGAGGGCGGCATGTGCATGTTCGCCTACTACACCCGGCTCCCGTATCTGGCGGAGATGAGTGGCCTGACCCAGTACTCGCTGGCCAAGCAGCCGCTGGACTCCCGCGGGTACATCGGGCACGAGAAAGTGGGCGACGCGCGGTGGCTCACCGAGAACCGCATCCAGTTCGTGTTCTCGCAGGCATGGCCGCCCGTGCCGCGTCTCGAGCCAAAGCGCGTGGACGAGATCTATTTCGGCGATACCCTCAAGGCAAGGATCTGGATCTATCTCGATGCCATCATGGATCCCCTCCGCGACAATCCAGACGTCCAGTTCGTGCCTATCGAAGGTGCACTGCGCGCAGCGAGACGACAGATTGGCCAGGCATCCTACGAGGAGGCCCGTGGCATCTACGATTTTCTCGACCGCTACTACTTTCAGACGGCCGAGCCAGGGAAGAAGGTGCTCGCTGACGAGCTGCGGGAGGCAGTCGATGCGCGCCGCCCGGGGAAAGGAGGAGCGTGAGTCGCGCGCGCATCGGCTACGTCGTGACCGCGCTGACCACAGGTGGACTGTTTCTCGCTCTGGGCCCACATATCCAGCCCTATGACAGCCGCGCGGGCCTCGCGAAGGCCCTCGTCGCGAGCGCCGCCCTCCTCTGCGTTCTCTACGAGGGCTCACGAAGACGGCGGCCGGTGTCGGAAGCGACGAAGCGCTTCGCCGCCCTCACGCTCGCAGCGGCGGCTCTCCTCTGCTACTTCAACGGATTCAGGTACACGTACCCGCCGTTCTGGCATCACTCCGACCTGTTCCACTACTACATGGGCGCCAAGTACTTCCCCGAGCTGCGCTACGATGGCCTCTATCGCTGCACGGCCGTCGCGCAGGACCAGCTCGGCACGGTGGCGTGGAAGCAGGCGGCGACGGGGCAGACCTTCCGCCTCGACATGACGGGGGAAGTCCGGAGCCCCGGGAAGAGGATTCGAAGCCTGGGCGCGGACAATCTCCTTGTGCCGCTCGGCGACGTGCTCGAGCATCCCGAACGATGCACGGACCGCTTCTCCCCCGAGCGGTGGAGCGCCTTCAAGTCCGATGTGACGTTCTTCCGCATCGTCGCGGACAAGGCGTACTGGGAGGGCATGCAGCAGGACCACGGCTTCAATCCGCCGCCCGCCTGGACCATCCTCGGATCGTTCTTCGCCAACCTGCGTCCGGCCAGTGCCCGGACCATGCAGCTTCTCGCGGGCCTCGACCTGATCTATCTCGCGGGAGCGTTCGCGATGATCTGGTGGGGGTTCGGCTGGCGTGTCTTCGCGGTGGCCGTGGTGTTCCTGGGATGCCAGGCGGCGGCTCCCGCGTCGTGGACGGCGGGCGCGTTCCTGCGCCAGGACTGGTTCTTCTTCCTCATCGCGTCCGCGTGCCTGGCGCGCCGGCGATGGTTCAAGCTGGCCGGCGCGTCGATCGTCTACGCGGGACTCCTCCGGGTCTTTCCCATCCTCATCGTGGTGGGATGGCTGACCGTGGCCGGCGCCTATCTGATTCGCCGCGGACGCCTCGCCCGCTCCCACCGCGACCTGCTCGCGGGCGGGCTGATCGCCGCCGCCATCATCGTGCCCTTGAGCGTCTGGGTGGCGGGCCCCCACTCCTATCGCGAGTTCTACACCCACACCCTGCGGATCCACGATCGCACCCCGCTGACGAACCACATGGGGCTGCCCGCGTTGATCTCCTACGCTCTTGGCGCTCCCGCCTCCCCGGGGCGGATGGCCTTGACCGTGGACAACAAGCTCGCGGACCCGCTCGAAGTCTGGAAGCGCACGCGCGCCGAGCGGTACGACCGGTACCGATGGCTGGATGTGGCCGTGGTGACGATCAGCGGGGTCTTCTTCGTCTGGATCGTCCGTGCCGCGAGAAGACCGTGGGTCGCGGGCGGCCTCGGCCAGGTGTTCATCGTCCTCGGCGCGCAGCTCACGTCCTACTACTATTCGTTTCTCGTCCTCTCCGCCCTCCTCACGAGGGCCCGGCGTCGCCTCGAAGCGCCACTCTTCACCTTCCTGATCCTGTCGCAGCTCGTCTTCTGGCTCTTCACCTGGAACGACGACCGCTACGCCGCCCTCACCGTGCTCTCGCTGCTCCTGTGCTACGGCCTGATCCTGGACTTCAGACCCCGCGCTCAGCGCAGCTCGTATCCCGGGGAGACCTCCGCCTCCATCTCCGCCGGAGAGGCGGGGCGCCCGTCGAAGAACACCGCGACCTGATCTCCCAAGGACCGCTTGCGGTTGATGCGGACGAGGATGTTCCGCTCGTCGTGGGCGCCGCTCAGGAAGCGGGAGGTCAGGCCCGCGGAGCTCCCGGCTGTGGGCCGGCAGAGCCGGGTTGCGTTGGGGAGGGCTTCTTGGCAGAGTGACGACGTCATCGACCTTCCTGATCAGGAGCGATAGCCATGAGCCAGACCGAGTCGATTCGAGGGCACGCGGTGGTCGTGCAGCCGGGCGAGGGCCCATCGTACTGGCAGCCCGTGCCCGCCAATGGTCATGCCGATCCCGCGCTGTTTCCCGGCCGCACCGGCTTCGACGGCCTCTCCATGGGGTTCCAGACCATCGCGCCCGGCGGGCGCATCCGCGAGCATTCGCACGGGGAGCAGGTGGAGCTTCAGATCTGCTTTCGCGGCCGCGGCCGCGTCATGGTCGATGGAGCCGAGCACCGGCTGGTGCCGGGTACCGCGTGCTTCCTCGGCTACGACGTCAAGCACGAGATCATCAACGAAGGCTCGGACGATCTCGTGATGATCTGGGTTGTCGCCCCGCACGGGCTCGAGAAATTCTTCGAAGCCATCGGCCAGCCGCGGGAGGCCGGGGCGCCCGCGCCCCCGCCCTTCGAGCGACCCGCGGACGTCGTCGCCATCGAGCGGACGCTGGGCATGAACGACACCGTCCGCTGACCCGGAGGAAGCCCCGGGCCGCGGCGCTAACGGAATCGCCCGCCTATAGTGTAGGCCGGTCGAGTCAGATCAGGGGAAGCCATGAAGACTCGAATCGTGCTGGCCTTGCTCGCGTTGCTCCTCGGCCTCGCCGGCGGGCCGGCGTGGGCCTACTGGGGCGGGGTAGACAGTCTCTCTGATCGCATCGATGCGCTGATCACCATCGAGGCTCTGCCCCTGAACGCCTAGGTCCGGCTGAACGGAGCCCGCCTCGGCACGGCTCTCGAGATTGCCAACCAGGGGCTGGCCGTCTTTGGCCAGCGGGCCTATACGATCGAGATCACCGCGCCCGGCTTCATTCCTCGCAAGCTGGTCCTGGTCTCGAACTCCGCCATGCCCCAGCGCGTCTTCGTCGACCTGGTTCCCATCCGCACGCCCTGATCGCGCAAGATCCGGCTCCGGGCAGCCGGGCCGGCCCTCACGCCCTGGGGACGGAGCTGGGCCTCCTCATCATAACGCTCACCCTCGCCGCGTTCCTCGGTGTGCTCCAGAACGGCTTCGTCAACTGGGACGATCCCGTCAATTTGCTCAACAACCCGGCCTATCTCGCTTCGCGCGGATCAATCTCGGCGGGGCCTATGCGGCGGCCGGTCGCGTCCCGGAAGCTATCGACCAGTACCGTCAGGTGCTCACGCTCTCACCGGTCAAGGCGCCCTGGTATGAAGTGCTGGGCTGGCTCTACGGGAGCAGCGGCCACATCCCGGAAGGTCTGCCTCTGCTCCTCGAAGCGCTTCGCCTCGAGCCGGGACGGGCCGGCGCCTGCCTCAACGCGCGCGAAGCCGTGCGCCTGCTCGACCTGCCCCCGCCTCCCGAGCTGGAGGCGTGCCCTCCGCCGGGCTAGCCGAGGCGGGCGAGGGCTGCCGCCATCCGCTCGAGCCCCTGCACGAGCAGGGCACGCGGACAGCCGAAGTTGAGCCGGACGAAGCCTTCGCCTCCGCGCCCGAACGTCATTCCGTCGTTGAAGGCGACCCGGCCCGATTCGAGGAAGAACGTGAAGGGGTCATTGCCCGGTATAACCGCCTTCCGGCAATCGAGCCAGGCCAGGTAGGTGCCTTCGGGCACGCCCATCTCGAGCTTGGGGAAATTGGTCCGGACATACTTCACGAGAAAGTCGCGGTTGCTCTCGAGGTAGCGCAGGAGCTCGTCGAGCCACGGCTGCCCGTCGCGGTACGCGGCGAGCATGGCCGTGTAGCCCAGGATGTTGCCGCCCTGGACCATGTCCACTCGCGCCGCCATGAACTTCTCCCGGAGCGCCTGGTTCGGCACCACGGCCAGGGAGCTCTTGAGGCCGGCGAGGTTAAAGGTCTTGCTAGGGGCGAGAAGGGTGATGGTGCGCGCCTCGATCTCCGGACCGAGGGAGGCGATCGGGAGGTGGTGGTGACCGTTGTAGATCAGGTCGCCATGGACCTCGTCGGCGCAGATGATGAGGTCGTGACGGAGGCAGATCTCCGCCAGACGGAGGAGCTCCTCGCGCGTGAAGACTCGGCCCACGGGGTTGTGGGGATTGCACAGGAGGAACATGCGGGTGCGCGGCGTGATGGCGCGCTCCACCGCATCGAAGTCGATGGTGTAGCGGCCGTCGGCGTCCCGGATGAGGCTCGCCCCGTCGCGCGACATGCCGACGTTGTTGGGCAGGCGCAGGATGGGCGGATACACGGGCAGCATCATCAGCACCCCGTCACCGGGGCCCGCGAAGGCGCGGCAGGCGGTATTGAAGCCCGGGGTGACGCCGTTCATCAGCACCATCGCCTCCGGCTCGACGGTCCAGCCGAAGCGTTTGCGGAAGCGATCGTGTATCACCTGGTGGAACTCCGGCTGCTCGACGCCATAGCCGAACACGCCGTGCTCCACGCGCTCGCGCAGGGCGCGAATCACCGGCTCCGGCGAGGCGAAGTCCATGTCGGCGACCCAGAGGGGCAGGACGTCCGGCGGGTACTTGTGCCACTTGTTGCTTTCCGTGTTCCGGCGCTCGATGATGCGGTCGAAGTCGTAGGGCATGGCTTGGAAGGATAGACGAGGGTCTGACTTCGGGCAAGAGTGCGGAAGGCTTGACTCGCGCGGCAAAGATGGGCATAAGTGAGGGGTTGCCGCAGCGCGGCAGGCGGTACATCCCCACTGGTCGAGGAGATTTGCTCATGAGCGGATTCGACGAAATGCACCGCCGCGCCGTGTGGCTGCTTCCGGTGCTCCTTGCTCTCGTACTCATCGCCGCGCTGGCGGGACCGGTGCTCGACAGCGCCTGGGCGCAAGGGACGGCGGCGGCTCCCGTCCAGCACCAGGGCGGAGGTGAGGCCAACCTCAAGATCCCGGATCTGGCCCAGATGAGCTTCGGCGGCATGACCGGTCGTGCGCTGCTCCAGTGGGGCCTGCTTGTCTGCCTCCTCGGCTTCGCGTTCGGGATCGTGATCTACAGACAGCTCAACGGCCTGCCCGTGCATGAGTCTATGCGCGAGATCTCGGAACTCATCTACGAGACCTGCAAGACATACCTGGTCACGCAGGGCAAGTTCCTCATGATTCTCTGGGTCTTCATCGCAGTCATCGTGACGTTCTATTTCGGCGCGCTCCAGCACTTCACGGGCCAGCAGGTGGGAATCATCCTCTTCTTCAGCCTGGTCGGCATCGGGGGCAGCTACGGGGTGGCCTGGTTCGGCATGCGCATCAACACCTTCGCCAACTCGCGCACCGCCTTTGCCAGCTTGCAGGGCCTCGCCTTCCCCGTGTACGCCATCCCGCTGCGCGCCGGCATGAGCGTGGGCATGCTCCTCATCAGCGTGGAGTTGCTGATCATGCTCTGCATCCTGCTCTACGTCCCCGGGAACTACGCGGGCCCCTGCTTCATCGGCTTCGCCATCGGCGAGTCGCTGGGCGCCTCGGCCCTCCGCATCGCGGGCGGCATCTTCACCAAGATCGCCGACATCGGCTCGGACCTGATGAAGATCGTCTTCAATATCAAGGAGGACGACGCGCGGAACCCCGGCGTCATCGCCGACTGCACGGGCGACAACGCCGGCGACTCGGTCGGCCCCAGTGCCGACGGCTTCGAGACCTACGGGGTCACCGGCGTCGCCCTCATCTCCTTCATCCTCCTCGCCGTCCCCAAGGAAGTGGTCCAGGTCCAGCTCCTCGTCTGGATCTTCGTGATGCGCGTCATGATGATCGTGGCCAGCGGGGCCTCGTATTTCATCAACGACGCGGTGGCGCGGGGCCGCTACGCGCATGCCACGAAGATGAACTTCGAGCAGCCCCTGACGAGCCTGGTGTGGATCACCTCGATCGTCTCGGTGGTGCTGACCTACCTCGTTTCCTGGTTGCTGGTTCCGGGCCTGGGTGACGGCACGCTGTGGTGGAAGCTGGCCACGGTGATCACCTGCGGTACGCTCGCGGGCGCCATCATTCCCGAGTTCGTCAAGGTGTTCACCTCGACCGAATCCGCCCACGTGCGCGAGGTCGTGACGTCTGCCCGCGAGGGCGGGGCCTCCCTCGACATCCTCTCGGGTCTCGTGGCGGGCAACTTCAGCGCCTACTGGCTGGGCATCGTCGTGGTGGGGCTCATGGGCACCGCGTACCTGGTGAGCCGTCAGGGCCTGGACGCCCTCATGATCGCCCCCGCCGTCTTCGCCTTCGGCCTCGTGGCCTTCGGCTTCCTCGGCATGGGACCCGTGACGATCGCCGTGGATTCCTACGGGCCGGTTACCGACAATGCCCAGTCGGTATTCGAGCTCTCCGTCATCGAGCAGATCCCCGGCATCAAGGGGCAGCTCAAGAAGGATTACGGCTTCGACGTTAGCTTCGAGTCGGCCAAGCACATGCTGGAAGAGAACGACGGCGCCGGTAACACGTTCAAGGCGACGGCCAAACCCGTCCTGATCGGCACCGCCGTCGTGGGCGCCACCACCATGATCTTCTCGATCATCGTGGTGCTCACCCACGGCCTGACCCAGAACCTCGACAAGCTCTCACTTCTCCATCCGCCGTTCCTCCTCGGCCTGATCATGGGCGGGGCCATGATCTATTGGTTCACCGGGGCCTCCATCCAGGCGGTGAGCACGGGCGCGTACCGGGCCGTGGAGTTCATCAAGGCCAACATCAAGCTCGAGGGCGTCACCAAGGCCTCGGTCGCCGACAGCAAGAAGGTCGTCGAGATCTGTACCCAGTACGCTCAGAAGGGCATGTTCAACATCTTTCTGTGCGTGTTCTTCGCCACGCTGGCCTTCGCGTTCCTCGAACCCTACTTCTTCATCGGCTATCTGATCTCCATCGCCCTCTTCGGCCTCTTCCAGGCGGTGTTCATGGCCAATGCGGGAGGCGCATGGGACAATGCCAAGAAAGTGGTCGAGGTCGATCTCAAGGAAAAGGGCACCCCGCTTCACGCGGCGGCCGTGGTCGGCGACACGGTGGGCGATCCGTTCAAGGACACGTCGTCGGTGGCCATGAACCCCATCATCAAGTTCACGACCCTCTTCGGTTTGCTCGCGGTCGAGCTCGCGGTGACCCTCACGGCCGAGCGCGGTGCCCTGTTGAGCCGCAGCCTGGCCGCGCTGTTCTTCGTGGTGTCCGTGATCTTCGTGTGGCGCTCCTTCTACGCGATGCGCATCAAGGTGGGCGGCGCCTAGGGGGTGCCTCGGTGAACGTCGTCGAGCGGTTCGCGGACGCCTTCAATCGTCGTGACGTGGACGGCCTGCTTGCCCTGTTCACGGCGGACGCGACCTATCGCGACCTCTTCTACGGGCCGCATGCGGGGGAAGCGGCCCTCCGCGGCATGTTCGAGCGCATGTTCCACGAGGGGCGTGACTATCGCTGGAGCATGGAGGCCATCGTCACCGACGAGCGCCGGGCCGCCGCCGAGTGGACGTTCGGCTATACGGCGAGTGCGGCCGTGCCGCGCAGCGAGGGGCGCCACGTTCGCTTCTCGGGCATGAGCATCTTCGAGTTGGTCGACGGCCGGATCCACGCCTACCGCGAGTACGCCAATACCGGGGCGGCGCTGCTCCAGCTCGGCTTCGCGCCCGAGAGCATCGCCAAGATCTTTCGCCGCAGCCTGCCTCCGGCCTGACCGCCACGCCCGTGCTTCGTCTCAGCGTCCTCGACCAGTCGCCCATCCGCGCGGGAGGCACGGCCGCGGACGCGGTGGCGGAGACGCTCGAGCTCGCCCAGGCCTGCGACCGCTGGGGCTATCACCGCTACTGGCTCGCCGAGCACCACGCGAGCCGCGGCCTCGCCGGCTCCACGCCCGAGGTGCTCATCGCGCACATCGCCGCCCACACCTCCCATCTCCGCGTGGGCTCCGGCGGCGTGATGCTGAGCCACTACAGCGCGCTCAAGGTCGCGGAGAACTTCCGTATGCTCGAGACGCTTCATCCCGGGCGAATAGATCTGGGCATCGGGCGCGCCCCGGGCAGTGACCCGCGCACCGCCCGCGCCCTCACCCACGGCCCGGGCGCCCTCGGCATCGAGCACTTCCCGTCCCAGATCAGCGATCTCCTCGGCTTCCTGCGGGGCGAGCTGCCCCAGGGGCATCCGTTCCGCGGCATCCGCGCCATGCCTGACGACCCGACCATGCCCGAGTTCTGGATACTCGGCTCGAGCGGGGAGGGTGCGGCCATCGCCGCCCACTTCGGCACCGCGTTCTCCTACGCCCACTTCATCAGCGACGAGACCGGGGCGGCGGCCACCAGCGAGTACGTGGCGCGCTTCCGCCCCGGCGTGCTCGAGGCGCCCCGGGCGAGCGTGGCCGCCTTCGTCCTGGTTGCCGACACCGAAGCCGAGGCGCTGCGGCTGGCCCGGAGCCGCGACCTCTGGATCGTCCGCCTCTACACGGGGCGGCCTGGCGTCTTCCCCTCGGTGGAGGAGGCGGAGAGCTATCCCTACAACGAGCAGGAGGTCGCCATCGCCCAGCACGCCCGGCGCCGCACCATCGCGGGCGCCCCCGAGCAGGTGCGTGAACGACTGATCGCCCTCGCCCACGAGTACGGAGCGGAGGAGCTCAAGGTGGTCACCATCGCCTTCGACTTCAAGGCGCGCCTGCGCTCCTACCAACTCCTCGCCGAGGTGTTCGGGCTTCCCGATCGCTCGTCCGGTCACCCTCTCCTGGAGGCCTCTGCATGAGCCAATCGACGACTCCCGCGCTCGCCGTCGATCCCGCCGACGTGGACGGCGTGATCCAGGCCGTGCGATTTGAGCTGTATCGCGAGAACATCTACGGGGCGCTGGAGATCCTGGAGGCCGCGCACGCCGCGCGACCCGAGCCGCGCTACGCCGAGCAGATGGCGCGCATTCGCTCGTGGCTCGGGCACCTGGAGAGCCGCGAGGCCTATGTGGCGGCGCAGGAGGAGCAGTACAAGGGCCTGCGCTGGAAGATGGGGCTCAAGCTCCTCGAGAAGCGCCTGCGGATGCTCTCGGGGAAGAAGACGCGCAAGATGATCGAGCGGCGCGGTCGCGACCCGGAGTTCCAGGAGCTCGAGCGCGAGGTGGAGGCGGTGAGGCCTCGCCGGGTGCTCGACGCGGGAAGCGGCGAGGGTGGGGTGGCCATGGCCCTGTGCGCTCGCCATCCTGAGCTGTCCGTGGACGGGGTGGAGGTGTCGTTCACCAACGTCAAGATCGCCCGGCAGCTCAACCGGTGGCCATCGGCCACCTTCCGCCAGGGACTCGCCGAGGAAGTGCACGAATACTTCGAGGCGGGCCGCTTCGACCTCGCGTACTCCTTTGCCGTGCTCGAGCACGTCCGCGACGTCGATGCCACCGTGCGCTCCATCATGACGGTGTTGCGGCCGGGCGGCCGCTTCTGCTTCGTGGTGCCCATGCACGAGTTCCGGGTCAAGGGACCAATCCCGGACTATGCGCCCGTGCACGGCTACGCCGATCACTGCCGAGTGTTCAGCGAGGCCGATCTTCGCAAGCGCTGGGGCGGCGAGCCGGGCTTCCGGGTGGTCAAGATCCCTGGAGCGTGGAAGCACGGCGAGATTCCGGACTGCTTCGAGCCCGTGGAGTTCGGCTCCTTTTTCGTGTCCTTCGCCAAGCCCTGACGGGTTCTTCTCTCCCCTGTAGGCGCGTAGGGGCCGGCCCGCCCGAACTGCCAGTTTTCGTCGCGTGCTCATCCCGCTATGGTCCGCGAGCCTCGGCCGTCACGCCAGAGAGATGAATGATTTCAATCATCTAAGGGGTGGCACAGATGTTGTAGCCCAGTCCTGACATGGCTCATGATGTCGAAGCTCTGAAGAAGCTTCGGTCTTCCGCCGGCATCGCCGGGGAAGGCCCTCTCGGTCGGAAAATCTCCCTGGCGCGCATCCTGACCGCCCTGCTCCCGCTCCTCGTCTTCGTCTATTCGATCTTTGCCTCCGTCATGTCCTGGCTCGGCTACGAGTCGATCTACGGGCGCGATCAGCTGTGGACGCAGGCCCTCCTCGTCTTCACCGGTCTCCTCATGTCCGCGGGGGGGCTCGTGATCTGGGCGGCGTACCGCGATCTCGAGTCGGCGAACGCCCAGCTCAGCGAGGCCTCGTTCAAGGACGAAGTGACGCACCTCTACAATCGCCGCTTCTTCGCCATCCGGCTCGAGGAAGAGATCGCGCGCTACCGGCGCTTCAATCACCCCGTCTCCCTGGTCCTCCTCGATCTCGACGGCTTCAAGAGCATCAACGACCAGTTCGGTCACGGGGCGGGCGACGAGACGCTGCGCGGTGTGGCCGAGCTTCTCCTCAAGCATTCGCGCGGCATCAACATCATCTGCCGCTACGGCGGCGACGAGTTCGCCATTCTCCTCGTGGAGACGCCCAAGGAGGGCGCCCAGATCTACGCCGACCGCATCCGGCACGTGCTCGCCCAGCACGACTTCCCCCACGGCTCGCTCCTCAGCGCGAGCCTCGGCATCGCCTCCCTGTCCGACGACGTGGAGGCCTCGGCCGACGACCTCATCCGGGCCGCCGACGAAGCGCTCTACGCCTCCAAGCGCGCGGGCAAGAACCGCGTATCGATCCATCGGCCCGCTCCCGCGATCTCCGAGGCGCCGGTGCTCCTTCACGCCATCTCGGGCGGCTCGGACGCGCCTAGCTGGTCGAAGCCGGGCGAGCGAGGGGTGCTCGTCCTGAACGGCGCGGTCGACGTGCGGCTGGCTCTGGAAGGCCTGTCCGACGCGGCCTACGATCTCATCCTGCGCCCCGCCCCTTCCGAGGTGACGAGTGGCCGGATGACGGGCGGGGACCGGCGGGCGAACGAGATTCGCCTCCTCCCGTCGGGATTGCCGCCGCTCACCCGCGGCGAGCGCGCCACCATCACCGCCCTCCACGATCTCATCGCCGCGCGAGACGCGGGGACCGGCGCGCACTCCGAGCGGGTGCGCCTGTATGCGCTCGCGGTAGCCCACGCTCACGGCATGACCGAGGCGGAGACGCGCGACATCGAGCACGGGGTGATCCTCCACGACATCGGTAAGATCGGCATTCCCGACTCGATTCTCCTCAAGCCGGGTCCCCTCACACCGGAGGAATGGAAGGTGATGCGGACGCATCCTGCGGTGGGTCGCCGGCTCGTCGAGCACATCCCGTTCCTCGCCGGCGCCGTGCCCATCGTGTACCATCATCACGAGCGCTGGGACGGCAACGGCTATCCCGAGGGGCTGCGCGGCGAGCACATCCCCCTTGGCGCCCGCATCTTCGCGGTGGCCGACGCCCTCGACGCCATGACCTTCGACCGGCCATACTCTCGTGCGGTGTCCCTGGAGGCCGCACGTGCGGAGATCGACCGCTGCGCGGGCACGCACTTTGATCCCGCGGTGGTCGCCACCTTCCTGTCCATTCCCTTGACGGTCTTCGAGGAGCTTCGCCGCCGCGCCAGTTGACGGAGGGAGCCGGGGTTGATAGCGTGCACTCCATGGTGGAGGCGCCCGCGACGAAGCTCGACCCCATCCTCCGCCTCGCCATCGAGCTGAACGCGACCGACATTCACGTGCAGGTCGGTCTGCCCCCCATGTTCCGCGTGCGCGGCAAGCTGGTGGCCCACCAGTCCGAGCCGCTCTCCGCCGAGCACTGCGAGGCCCTCGTCTTCTCCATCATGTCCGAGGACCAGAAGAAGACGTTCAGCGAGCGTCTCGACTGTGACTTCTCGCACGGGATCACCGGCCTCGCCCGTTTCCGCATCAATGTGTTCCGGCAGCGGGCGAGCGTGGCCGCCGCCTTCCGCCGCATCCCGTACCAGATTCCCGCCATGGAGCAGCTCGGGCTGCCCTCGAGCGTGCTCGAGCTCACCCGGCTCAAGCGTGGACTCATTCTCGTCACGGGAGCGACGGGGCAGGGGAAGTCGACCACCCTCGCCTCGGTGCTCGACCGCATGAACCAGGAGCGCCAGCTGCACATCGTGACTCTCGAGGATCCCATCGAGTACCTCTTCGAGCACAAGTCGAGCATCGTGGGGCCGCGGGAAGTGGGCATCGACACCCTGTCGTTCGCGAGCGCGCCCCGCGCCTGCCTGCGCGAGGATCCCGTCGTCCTCACCCAGCAGCTCATCCCGCGCCGGGACGACGAGGGCATGGCCCTCGCCATGGAAATGCTGATGATCATCCCGGCCATCCGCAACCTGATCCGCGAGGCCAAGACGTTCCAGATCCAGTCCCTGCTCCAAACGGGCGCTTCCTCCGGCATGCTGACCATGGAGCAGTCGCTCAAGGGCCTCGTCGACAAGCGATGGATCAGCGCCGATGACGCACTCGAGAGCTGCTTCGATCCGAAGGAAATGGCCCGCCTGCTGGGCCGCAAGTAGCCACGGCCGCGTTCTCGCGCGCCCCCGCTCCACGGCTTGCCTGAGCGCGGTCCCGGACCCGGCCAGCCTCTCGCGCTCGTGATGACGCGCTCCGCGTGGCGCGTGGCCGCCCTCGCCGTTCTCGTCTTTGCCGTCACCGTCATCGCCTTCCTGCCCGCCTTCCAGGGGCAATTCCTCAACTGGGACGACGAGGAGAACTTTCTCCGCAACGAGGACTTCCGCGGGCTCGGGCGGCCCCAGCTCCGGTGGATGTTCTCCACGTCGCTCATGGGCCACTACATCCCCCTGACCTGGCTCAGCCTCGGCGCCAACTACGTGGTGGGCGGCATGGACCCTCGCGGCTATCTCGCCGTCAATGTCTTCCTCCACGCGGTGGCCACCGTTCTCTTCCTGCTCATCGCGCGCCGCCTTCTCTCCGCCGCGTTTCGTGGCCGCGCCCCCCTCCATGCCGTGGAGCTCGGAGCCGCCTTCGCCGCGCTCATCTTTGCCGTCCATCCCCTCCGTGTCGAGTCGGTGGCCTGGATCACCGAGCGCCGCGACGTGCTGAGCGGCGTGTGGTATCTCCTCGCCGCCTGGGCGTGGCTTCGCGCCGTGGCCGATGACCCACGGATTCGCCCAGGCTTCTATGCCCTCTCGCTCGGTGCCTTCGGCGCCGGCCTCCTCTCCAAGGCATCGGGCGTGATACTGCCGTTCGCGCTCCTCCTCCTCGACGCGTATCCGCTCCGCCGGCTCGGCCTGGGATGGCGACGGCTGACCGTCGAGAAGCTTCCCCACTTCGCTCTGGCCGGCCTCGGAATGATCGTGGCCCTGTGGGCGGTCCGCCAGGACACGGCCGTGACGAGTTATGGCGACTATGGCGTGGGCGCGCGAATCGCCATGACCGCCTACAGCTTCGTGTTCTATCCCTGGAAGTGGCTGTGGCCGGTGGGGCTGTCCCCGATGTACGAGCTGCCGGCCCGAGTCGACCCGTG
>Ga0207693_10002730_pt1 | contig 15283 bp, 12 predicted proteins | sample LARL81metaG_FD_184347 | JGI IMG/M metagenome (GOLD analysis project Ga0207693, IMG submission 184347) | Corn, switchgrass and miscanthus rhizosphere microbial communities from Kellogg Biological Station, Michigan, USA - LAR L8-1 metaG... | ecosystem: Host-associated > Plants > Roots >...
TTCCCGGCGGTGGCAGCCAGCCCAAGCTGCAGTTCACGATCTTCGTGCCGACCGCGCAGTTCTTCAAAACCCTGCGCGTCCACCAGGCATCGCTCGACCTGCAGAACGAGTTCGGCGTGGACCCGACGGCCAACGGGCTCGAGCGCTTCATCACCGCGACCCGGCGGCAGAACTTCCTCATCCCGCCGCGCCGCCACCGGGCGTTCCCGCTGACTGAACTCGCCTGAGCCACACAAGACCGCACCGGCCGGGGCGGTCGGTTCCCGGCCGGTGCGGTGGCCTCATTACTTCGTGAAGGACTTCAGTTCCTCGCGGACCTGCGGTCCCGCGCCGAACGCGGACTTTTCGAGTACCTCCGACTGCACCGGGCCGACGCCGGGCGCCAGCCAGGTGCGGATCACGATGCTCACCGGATGTCCGAGTACCTTCTCGGCCATGGTCTGGTCGACCACGGTGGCCTGATAGGTCCCGGCCGGCACGGTCACGCTGTGCGTCCCGCCTCCTTTGACCGTGACGTGGACCTTCTCGTTGATGGTCTGGCCGTTGGTCTTGAGCGTGATGGCAAGCACCGAGGTGTGCGCCTGCCCCGACGCGATGACCGATGCGGGCGGCCATACGATGCTGCCCGACCTGATCGTCACCTGGCCGCCGTTGATCTGCGTGAACGGGACTCCGATCGAGCCGTCCGCGTAGAACATGTAGGTCAGCTGGGTGCGCTTGGACTGGCCGAGGATATTGCTGCTGTCCGTCAGCGTGACCAGGTTTCCGCCGGACGCTGGCTTGACGGCCTTGATCGTGTTCGTGGTGGTGGACGTGCCGAGGCTGCCCAGATGGTCGGCGTACACCCACTTCTCGCCGACGGCCACGGGGAACAGCGTCGAGCCCGCCGCCGAACTCGAGCCGCCGGACGAACTCGAGCCGCCGGACGAGCCGGTCGTGCTGGCCTGTGACCCGCCGGAGCCACCCGAGCCGCCGGACCCACCTGACCCGCCCGAGGTGCCCCCGCACCCGGCCACGAGCAGTGCGGCCACCGCCAGGGGGCCGGCCATCCGGCCGGGGAAGTGAACGTTCATCGTCTTGTCCTTTGTTGTCGAAGTGACGTGCGATGTAGCTGCTCAGCGCAGCAGGTCGCCGACGATCCCGCCGACCACGCCGCTCCCGGTGGCGGAGTGATCGCCTTGCGCCTGGGGGAGGTAGGGCGCCAATGTGGCGGCGAGCACGGGCAGGGGCATCGACTGCAGCCAGACGGCGCCCGGGCCGGACAGCACCGCGAAGTGATGTGCATCCCCGCCGAAGTACCGGTTGGTGACCCCGGGAACCCGCATCACCTGGAAGGAAACCGAGGCGGTGAAGATCCCCACGTGCCCGGGATGGGCCCGCAGCGACTGGCCCGCGGCGAGGTCGTACCTGACCACCTCGCCGGCCAGTTCGATCCAGGCCCGGCCCACCCCGCCCACACGCTGCAGCACGAAACCCTCGCCGCCGAAGATCCCGGCGGAGAAGGACTGCTGGAACCCGGCGGAGATCTCGATCCCCGCGGTACCGGCCAGGAACCCGTGCCGGTGCACCAGGTACTCCTGCGCTGCGCCCAGGTCGATGCCGAGGATGCTGCCCGGCACCTTCGCCGCGAACGCGATGGTCCCGGCGCTGTCGGTGGCGGTGTAGCTGGACAGGAACAGCGTCGAGCCGTCGGCCGCGCGCTTCAGCGCACCCACGAGCCCCTGGCCGCCGGCGCCGCCACCCATGCCGGTGGACATCTGGATCGAGTCGGTCATCCAAGAGAACTCCCCGGCCTCGGCGACGACGCTCTCCCCCGGGTTCAGGGAGATCGACAGCACCGGGAGCGTCGTGCCGAGAAGCTGCTCTTCCATGGCGGTCCTTTCGGTGAGTGCGTCGTCGCCCCTCCGGACGGGCCCGGGCCCCGGTGCCGGGCCCGCCGCGGCGAGTCAATGGCAGTTATAGGCCCGGGGGACGGCGCACCGAATCCTGGCAACCATGTATTCGCGGCCGCGGCAGACGGGTGCCCACGGCGGCCGTGGCGCGCGGAGTTATAACACCCGCGGCGACGACGTGGTGGCCAGGCCGTGGGCCACGGCGTAGCGCGTGGCCTCGACCCGCCCGGCCACCCCGAGCTTGCGGTACACCGTCGCGAGGTGCCGTTCCACCGTCGCCGGGCTCAGGTAGAGCTGCCCGGCGATCTCCTTGTTGGACAGGCCGGAGGCGAGCAGCCTGAGCACCTCCGCCTGGCGGGCGGTGAGCCCGTCCGGGAGCGCCACCGCCTCGCCGGCCTCGGCGAGCGCCGCGCGGACCTCGGCCAGCCGCTGCGGGTTCGCGATCTCGGCGGCCAGGGCCTCGGCGGCGTGCAGTTGCCGCAGCGCGTCCGCGGTCCGGCCCATCTGGTGCCAGGCACGGCCCAGCCCGATCATGGCCTCCACGGTGTCGTGCGGGTGCCCGGCGTCGCGGTGCGCGGCCGTCGCTGCCTGGAAGTGCCCGGCCGCCTTGGCCCAGTCGCGCTCCCGCACCGCGAGGTTGCCCTGGCTGCACCGCAGCGTGCCGATGAGCTGGGGATTTCCGATGCCCTCGGCCAGCTCGGCGGCCTCGGCCAGGGCCCGCCTGGCCGGCTCCCACGCGCCCGTGCGGATCAGCAGGTCGGCGAGGTTGGCCAGGCCGATCGCCAGCGACCGCTGCTCGCCGAGCTGCCTTTTGATGACCAGAGCCTGCTCGAACAGTTCGCGTGCCCGGCCGGTGTCCCCGTCATCCACCTCGAGCAGCGCCATGTTGTTCAGCGCGACGGAGACGCCGCGGCGGTCGCCGACCGACGCCCGCAGGTCCATCGCCGCCTGGAAGCTGCGCCGGGCGGCGGCGCGGTCACCCAGGTAGCGGTGCGCCGAGCCGACCACGGTGGCGGCGTGTGCCATCCGCTCCCGCTGGCCGAGCGGCTCGAACACGGCCAGGGCCTGCTGGCCCTGGCGGATCGCGGCGGCGTAGTCGCCGTTCTCCGCGGCCAGCACCGCGGCCGAGCACAGCGCCCGGCCGGCCACTTCGTCCCTGCGCTGCCCGGCCCGGGCCAGGAACGTGGCCAGCCGCGCCCGCCCCGCCGCCAGCCGGCCGCTGACCAGCCACCATCGCCACAGCGCCGCGCTCATCGCCAGGCCCAGGTCGGTGTCGGCGTTCTCGTCCGCCCACGCCAGCGCGACATCGAGGTCGGCCCGCGCGGCCTCGAGCCGGGTGGTCCACCGGGCCGCGTCAGGACCGGCCATGCCCTCCTCGCTGTCGACGGCGAACCGGGCGAAGTGCCCCGCATGGGCGTGCCGTAGCCGTGGCGCCTCCCCGGTCTCGTCCAGCCGGGCCGCGGCAAAGCTGCGCAGCGTCTCCAGCATGGCGAACCTGTTGTGCTCCTCGCCGGGGATGACCACCAGCCAGGAAGAGTCCACGAGCCCGCGGATCAGGTGCGCCGGCGTCCCCGGTGCGCCGCTGACGGCCAGCACATCGCCGGCCGTGAACGGCCCGGCGAACACGCTCAGCGCGGGCAGCAGGCGCTGCTGCCCGGGGCTCAGCAGGTCATAACTTGTCCGCACCACGTCGACGAGCCTGCGGCCCCGCGGCTGGTCACCGGGCAGCGGCTCGGCGTCGAGCAGTACCGCCTGCTGGGTGAGGATCTCCGGCACCGACAGGGTGCCGACCCAGCCCGCGATCAGCTCGATGGCCAGCGGCAGGCCATCGAGGCGGCGGCACAGTTCGGCGATGGCGTGCGGTGCCACGTCGGCGCTGGCGAAGCCGGGCATTCGCTCGTGCGCCCTGGCGATGAACAGCCGGACCGCGTCGCTGGCCGCGATGTCGGCGGCGCCCGCCGCGGCGGACGGGCACTCCAGCGGCGGGACCGTCCAGCACACCTCGCCCGGCGCGCCGAGTACGACCCGGCTGGTGACCACGATCCGCAGCCCGTCTGCGGCGGCGAGCAGCTGGCCGGCCAGTTCCGCGACCGCGTCGCGCAGGTGCTCGGCGCCGTCGAGCAGCAGCAGCCGCGGCGCCGCCGCCAGCGCCGCGGCCAGGCACTCCTGCATGCTCAGCCCCGGCTGATCGCGCACCCGCAGGCAGCTCGCCACCGCCGGGACCAGCGACGCGCTCTGGCGCACCGGTTCGAGCGGTATGAACGCCACCTCGGCCGCCGGGCTACCGTGGCGTATCGCCTCGATGGCCAGCCGGGTCTTCCCGGCGCCGCCCGGCCCGACCAGGCTGACCAGCCGGGACGTCGCGATGATCTGGCTCAGTTCGGTGACTTCGGCGGCCCGGCCGATGAAGCTTGACCGGGCGACCGGCAGCCCCGCCGTGGGCGGGCCTTCGGCGGCGGCGCGCGCCTCGAACTCAACCAGGGCACGGCTGGCCCTGGCCGACATCTGGGTGCGACCGGACTCCCAGCGGTTGACCGTGGCGAAGGACACGCCCAGTTGCCGCGCGAGTTGTTCCTGGGACAAGCCCAGCCTGGTGCGCAGCCGCTGAATCCGTGCGGCCGGATCGGGGTCGCCACCCACGCCGAAAGCCTACGGCGCGGACAAGGCCCCCGCGACGAAGTCGCAGGGGCCGCAGGCCAGCGGGGGGTTCGGGGGGTCGTCCCCCGGGTCGGCACAGCTACGCTCCTTTCCATGCTCACCGACCTGCCGCTTGCCGAACTCCGCCGGTACGTCCCCGAGGTGGCCGAGCCGGCTGACTTCGACTCGTTCTGGTCCGACCAGCTGGACGCCGCACGGGCCGACGCCTGGGCACCCGAGTTCACCCCGGTCAGCACCGCGATCAGGTACGCCGCCGTGTTCGACGTGACGTTCTCCGGGTTTGCCGGGGACGCGGTCAAAGGGTGGCTGCTCGTCCCGCATGAGCGGGCGCCGCGCAGCGCGGTGGTCGTGGAGTTCATCGGCTACGGCGGCGGCCGCGGTGACCCGCTGGACTGGCTGCCCTGGAGCAGCGCCGGGTACGTCCACCTGGTCATGGACACCCGCGGCCAGGGCGGCGCGTGGCGCGGTGCGGACACGCCTGACCCCAGCGACGGCGGCGCGCCGAGCACCCCCGGGTTCATGACTCGCGGCATCGCCGACCCGCGCACGTACTACTACACACGGCTGTTCACCGATGCGGCCTGTGCCGTGGAAGCGGCGCTCAGCCACCCGGCCGCAGCGGGCCTGCCGCTGGTCACCACGGGGGGGAGCCAGGGCGGCGGCCTGGCGATCGCAGCGGCGCACCTGGCCCCGGGCGTCCGCGCGGCCATGCCCGACGTGCCGTTCCTGGCCCATCCCCGGCGAGGGACGGAGGTCACCAACACCCGCCCCTACGCCGAGCTGTCGGAGTACTGCGCCGTGCACAGCGACCAGGTGGAGACCGTGTTCCGCACGCTGTCCTACGTGGACGTGGTCAACCACGCGAAGCGGGCCCGGGCCCCGGCGCTGTTCTCCGCCGGGCTGGCCGACGACGTCACCCCGCCGTCCACGATCTTCGCCGCGTTCAACCACTACGCCGGGCCCAAGGACATCGCGGTCTACGAGTTCAACGGCCACGAGGGTGGCGGGACCCTGCACCTGCGGGCCAAGCTGGACTTCCTGGCGGCCACGCTGTCGGGGGACACTCGATGAGGCGAGCCTGGCCGATCGGCGCGGGGAGGCGGCGATGACACGACGGTGGCTACGCGCGGTCCCGGTGCTCTGGATCGGTGTGTGGGTGTTGCTTGCCGCCTCGGTCCCGGCCGGCGCAACGACCCTGACCTGGTCCGTCGTGCCCAGCCCCAACCCCGGGTCGGGGTACAACATTCTGAACGCGGTGTCGTGCACGTCGCCGGCCGCCTGCACCGCTGTGGGCTACGACCGCGCAGGCAACCCCTTCCATAATGTGATCGAGTCCTGGAACGGCGCCAAGTGGTCGGTGGTGCCCAGCCCCGCTCCGCCCGGGCCTGCCGTCGGCCTCAATGGCGTGTCCTGCGTGTCGGCGGCAGCATGCGTCGCGGTCGGCTCCTACGGAACCAGCAGCGGCGCGAGCAAGGCCCTCATCGAGTCCTGGAACGGCACGAGCTGGTCGGTGGCGCCGAGCCCGCACCCGGCGTCCAGCAGCACCATCCTGTATGGCGTGTCGTGCATATCGGCGGCCGACTGCACCGCGGTGGGCTCCTACTACCCCTTGAACAGCGGGCAGTTCCAGACCTTCGTCGAGTCCTGGAACGGCACCAAGTGGTCGGTGGTGCCCAGCCCCAGCCCGGGGTCGGAGTACAACGCTCTGAGTGCCGTGTCGTGTGTATCGGCGGCCGCGTGCACCGCCGTGGGCTCCCAGTACGAGACCCCCACGGAGCAGCGGACCCTCGCCGAGTCCTGGGACGGCGCCACCTGGTCGGTGGTGCCCAGCCCGAACCGGCCAAACGGCAACGCCCTTGATGGCGTGTCGTGCGTGTCGGCGGCCTCGTGCACGGCCGTGGGGTATCACGGAGACCGCCGTTTCAGCCGGACCCTCATCGAATCCTGGAACGGTGCCACCTGGTCCCTTGTGACCAGCCCCAACCCGGGGTCCGACGATAACAACCTCTATGGCGTCTCGTGTCCGTCGGCGGCCGCCTGCACCGCCGTGGGCAAGTACGCCACCCCCGGCGTCGAGCTGACCCTTATCGAGTCCTGGAACGGCACCAAGTGGTCGGTGACGCACAGCCCCAGCCCGGGGACCCGCGAAATGCTCAGCGGTGTGTCGTGTGCCTCCGCGGCCACCTGCACGGCCGCGGGCAGCAACGCGCGAAACTCTCAAACGCCTCAGGCAACCCTCATCGAGACCGGCCGCTGATTTACGAGCGGGTCACCGCCACGCTGTAGCCGAGGTCAAGCTCGGCCAGCCCGAGAAGGTGGCCCCAGCGCCGCTCCCAGACGCCGCTGTCGAGGTCGGTGCGCAGCCGGCTCATTCCCGCGGCGCGGTCCGCCGGCGGGATCAGCGACAGGGCAGACATCGGCCCCCACACCGCCGGGTCCAGGATGGCGCGCGGGCGCCGCCAGTACGCCCCGTTGAACCCGTCGGCACAGTCGCCGGGGATCGGCACCGGGATGACCTCCAGCGGGCCGAGCACCCGTTCCAGCTCGGCGACCTGCGTCTCCCGTGCGGCCTCCAGCCGCGCGGTCGCGGGGAAGTAATGGCCCAGCCACCAGGGCGGGCGCCGCCGCGGGTCGCACAGGAACAGCACCACGCGCCCGGCCACCCGGCGCATCTCGGCCAGGCCGCGGTCCCGGTCGGCCCAATGATGCATGGTGAGCACGCCCATGGCGGCGTCGAAGGCGCCGTCGGGGAACGGCAACCGCTCGGCGACCGCGCGCACCGCAGGGGCCGTGCCGGCGGGACGCTGGGCCAGCATGATGATGGACGGCTCGACCGCCACGACGCGGCGGCCGGGCGGCTCGTAGGAGCCGCTGCCGGCGCCCACGTTCAGCACGGTCCGTGCGCCGCCGAGAGCGGCCCATATCGGGGCCGCGATCCGCGGGTCCGTGCGCCGCCCCGTCGCGTAACGCTCGCCAATGCGGTCGTATACCGGTGCCCGGAATGTCGGCATCAAGTCAGGCTAACAACCGCTCCCAGTGCCGCCCGGAGGGGCCGGCCGGGGAGCCGTTGGGCGCGGGGCTCAGGCCAGGCGCCGCTCGGTCGCCCAGCGCGCGAGCTGATGGCGGGTGGACAGTTGCAGCTTGCGGAGCACCGAGGAGACGTGGGTTTCCACCGTCTTGATCGAGATGAACAGCTCCCTGGCGATCTCCTTGTAGGTGTAGCCGCGGGCGATCAGCCGCAGCACCTCACGCTCGCGCCCGGTGAGCTGGTCAAGCTCGGGATCGAGGGACGGGCGCTGCTGGCCGGGGCCGGGGCCGTTGGCGAAGGCGTCGAGGACGAACCCGGCCAGCCGGGGGGAGAACACCGCGTCGCCGGCCGCGACCCGTTTCACCGCGTCCACCAGTTCGGCACCGGAGATCGTCTTGGTCACATACCCGCGTGCTCCGGCGCGGATCACGGCGATGACGTCCTCGGGGGCGTCGGACGCGGACAGGGCGAGGAAGCGCACCTCCGGGTGTTCCGGCTTGAGCGCGGTCACCACGGCCTGGCCGCCGCCGCCGGGCAGGTGCACGTCGAGCAGCACCACATCGGGCAGGCACTCGCGGATCCCGGCGATCGCCGGTGCCACGTCGTCGGCTTCGCCCACGACCTCCACGCCGTCACCGAGTTCGGACCGCACCCCGGACCGGAACAGCGCGTGGTCATCCACGATGAACACCCGCGGCCTGGTATCGCTCATGCCTGGCTCGCCTCGGTGACGTTGCGGGGCATGGTCAGCGACACCTCGGTTCCCTCACCGGGGGCGCTGCGGATGGCGGCGTTGCCGCCGCGGCGGGCCATCCTGGCGCGCACCGACTCGGCCAGGCCCTTGCGGTCGGCGGGCACCGTCTCCGGGTCGAACCCCTTGCCGCGGTCCCGGACGAATACCGACACCTCGGCCGGCTCCACCTCGGCGAAGATCGAGATGACGTTGGCGCCCGACCACTTCGCGGCGTTGACGGTCGCCTCCCGCGCGGCCGCGAGCAGCGCGGTCAAGTCGTCGTCCAGCGGGCAGTCGCCCACCAGGACGACCTCGACGGCCACCTCGTGCTGTGCCTCCACCTCCTGCTGGATGAGCCGGACCCCGCCAGCCAGCGTCGTGGCCGCCTCGTCGATGGTGCCGGGCGGCCTGCCGTCGAACAGCCAGGAGCGCAGTTCCCGCTCCTGGGCCCGGGCCAGCGCGACCACCTGCTGCGGCTGATCCGCGCGGCGCTGGATCAGCGCCAGGGTCTGCAGTACCGAATCGTGTACCCGGGAGGCGATGTCGGCACGTTCTTCGGCCCGGACCCGGGCCTGCCGTTCCACCACCAGGTCCCGCGCGATCCGCAGCCACCACGGGCCGAGCAGCACCACGATGGCGGAGATCAGCAGCGCCACCCCGGCCAGTGGCTGCAGCAGCGCGATGTTCTCGTGCGCGGACCCCAGCGCGGCGATGCCACCGGCCAGCAGGATCACCGCGACGGTCAGCCGCAGGATCAGCCCGGTGCGCCGGGAGCCGGTGGTCAGGCCGAGTAGCGGCTGGGCCTGGCGGCGCATCATCGCCTGCTCGTCCTCGGCGGCGTTGCGCCAGATCAGGACGAGTCCCGCCAGGACGATGGCCAGCGGGAAGATCAGCGAGCCGAGCCAGCCGGCCTTGAATGCCGAGGCCAGGATGCGCACCAGGATCAGCACGGACCACAGGCCCGCGACGAGCGCCAGCCCGCGCCGGTCGGCCAGTGCCTTGCCGGCCAGGCCGTGCTCCGTGCCGGTCATCGGGATAAGCATCCAGGCGACCACGTAGACGGCCGCGACGAAGCCACCGGAGAGCACGGCGGCGACGACGAGCACGATCCGCACGGTGGTGACGTCGCGGCCGATTCTGGCCGCGATGGCGGCCGCCACCCCGCCGATCAGGCGGTCCTCCCGCGGGCGCCGCAGCGCGCCACCGGGCCGCCTGCTCCAGCGCCCCGGGCCGTGCCGGCGGAAGTGCCAGGGCGCCTGCTCCTGATCCCGGGGGCCCTCGGCCGGCGGCGCGCTAGAGCCGCCCGCGGCGCGGGCGGTCTCCCAGGGCGGCCTCCAGCCTGCCGGTTCCTCCACGAAACCATCATCGCGCCTCGCGTGCCCGCCCGGCTATCCGGGCGAACCCTGATCCTCCCCCGCAGACATCAGGGTCGGATCGGGGGTCTTCCCGATACCCGCGCGCGGCCCGCTCGCCCAGGCTGGAGGCATGAACACCACCGCAGAAGCAAGCACTCACACCATCGACCAGAGTCGGCCCCAGCCGCTCCGCCGCCCGACCAGCGACCGGATGATCGCGGGGGTCGCCGCCGGAATCGCCAACTACCTGGGCGCCGACGTCACCATCATCCGGATCGTCCTCGCCGTGCTGACCTTCGTCGGCGGCGCGGGCGTGCCCATCTACCTCGCCTGCTGGCTGCTGATCCCGGAAGAGGGATCCGATCAGTCCATCGCCAGCAGCTTCGTCCAGTCCCGGCAGACCCGGTCGCTCTGAGCCAAGGAGGCCCGCACCATGCCAGCGCCGTACAATCCGCCATGGGGGCGCGGATCGTCAGGCCAGCGTCCCACCCCCGACCCGAACATCCGGGTCTCCCACGCTGAGCGCACCGAGGTCGCCGACCGCCTGTCCAAGCACTACGGCGACGGGCGGCTCGACGAAGAGGAGTTCAACGAGCGCCTCGACCGGGCCATGAAGGCCAAGACCCGGGGCGACCTGGACGGCCTGTTCGACGACCTGCCGGGCGACGGGCCACCCCCGCCGCCGGCCGGGCCCTCGGCGCCACCGATGGTGCGGCCGCCACGCCGGCACAGCCCGGTGCCGCGGGTCGTGTTCCTCGCGTTCGTCGCGATCGTCGCGATCATGGTGGGACAGGCTCTCGCCGGGCCGCTGTTCGCCTTCCCGTTCCACGTGGGGGGATGGCCGTGGGGCTGGGGGTTCCATGTCCCCTGGCTGCTGATCGGGCTCGTGGTGTTCCTCTGGTACCGCTTCGCCAGGCGCCGTCCCTAGCCTCCCGCCCGTCACGCCCGCCAGCGTCCCGCTCCGCTGGCGGGCGTGGCCGTGTCATCCTGGAACCCGCGAACCGGCCGTAGCAGACTTTCCTCCCGTACCGGCACACACCCGAAGACCCACCCAGGACATGACCCTCGCCAGCCGTTTCATGGGGCAGGCGCTCAAGCTGCCGCCCGCCACGAGCAGGACCATCGACGTCGATCGTGACCTGCGTGTTCCCATGGGGGACGGAGCGGTGCTGCTCGCCGACCGGTATGCGCCGCGGGCCCGGCCCTGGCCGCTGCGGCCGCCGCCGCCGCTGGTGCTGGTCCGCTCGCCGTACGGGCGGCGCCGGTCGTGGGGGCTGCTGTTCGGCCGCCTGCTCGCCGAGCGGGGCTTCCAGGCCGTGATCCAGAGTTGCCGCGGCACCTTCGGTTCGGGCGGCACGTTCGACCCGTTCGGGCCCGACGAGCACGACGACGGCCTCGCCACGGTCGCCTGGCTGCGGAAACAGCCGTGGTATCCCGGTTCCTTCGGCACCTGCGGCCCGAGCTACCTCGGCATGACCCAGTGGGCGATCGCCGCGGCCGCGGGGCCTGACCTCGGCGCGATCGCCGCGCAGGTGACCACCGCCGACTTCCGCGCCCCGTTCTACCCGGGCGGGTCGTTCTCGCTGGACACGTCGATGAGCTGGATGTGCCAGGTGGCGGGGCAGGAACGGCCGCTCGCGGCGCTGCGGAACCAGCTTGCCGAGCGCGGCAGGCGCCCGCTGCTGAACCACCTGCCGCTGCGCGACCTCGACCGGCTGGCCACCGGCCACGGCGTGCCGTACTGGCAGGACTGGCTGGCCCACGACGAGCCGGGCGACGAGTACTGGAAGGGCCGCAGCTTCGCCGCGACGCGCGGTGAGGTGAGCGCCCCGGTCAGCATGGTCGGCGGGTGGCACGACTTCTTCCTGCCGCTGCAACTTCGCGACTATGCGGCGCTGCGCGCCGCGGGCCGGGATCCCTACCTGCTCATCGGCCCGTGGCGGCACGCGGACCAGGAGGCCGCGCAGGCGTGGCTCGCCGACACCCTGGCCTGGATGCGCGCGCACCTGGCCGGGGACCGCACCGCGCTGCGGCCGCAGCCGGTACGGATCTTCGTCACCGGCGCGGACGAGTGGCGTGACCTGCGCGCCTGGCCGCCGGAGACCCGGCCGCACCGCTGGCACCTGCATCCCGACGGGGTGCTCGCCCAGGCCGCGCCGCCTCAGGCGGATCCGGACCGGTACACCTACGACCCGGCGGACCCAACACCGAACCTGGCCGGGCCGACGGGCCTGACCGGCCGGGCCAGGGTGGACAACCGCGCCCTCGAAGCCAGGCCCGACGTGCTGACCTACACCAGCGCCCCGCTCGCCGGGGACCTGGAACTGGCCGGGGAGGTGGTGGCCGACCTGTTCGTCACCTCCAGCCGGGAGCACACCGACTTCTTCGCCCGGCTGTGCGACGTGGGCCCGTCGGGCAGGTCGGAGAACATCTGCGACGCGCTGCTGCGGCTGGTGCCGGGACGCCCGGAGCGGCAGCCCGACGGCACGATCCGCGCCAGGTTCACGCTCTGGCCGGCCGCGCACCGCTTCGCCCGGGGGCACCGGCTCCGGCTCCAGGTGTCCAGCGGCGCCCACCCCAGGTACGCCCGCAACCCCGGCACCGGCGACCCACTCGGCACCGCGGTCAACCTGGTGCCCGCGCAGCAGCAGGTGTTCCACGACCCGGGCCACCCGTCCGCGCTGACCCTCCCGGTCCCGCTCTAGCGCCGGGCGGTCACCGGCTAGGCAATTCCAGGTAGTCGAGCGCCGCACGGACGCCCGCTCGCTCGATCGGTACGCCGGCCAGGGCCAGCCCCATCTCGACACCGCACAACGTGCCCGCCAGCATCAGGTCGCCCAGATCGCCGAGGTGCCCGATGCGGAACGCAAGGCCTGCCAGCCTGCCGAGGCCGGCGCCGAGTGAGGCGTTGTAGCGGTCGAGAACGATCTCCCGCACCCGGTCGGCGTCGCAGCCAGCGGGGACGAGCACCGCGGTGAGCGTGCCGGAGTACTCGGCCGGGTTGCGGCACACCACGTCCAGGCCCCAGGCCCGGACGGCGCGGCGGGTGGCCTCGGCGTGCCGCCGGTGCCGGGCGAACACCGCGGGCAGCCCCTCCTCGCCGAGCATGGCGAGGCTCTCCCGGAGCCCGTAGAGCAGGTTGGTCGCAGGCGTGTAGGGGAACAGCCCGGTGTCCGCGGCGTCCAGCAGCGGCTGCCACGCCCAGTAGCTCCGTGGCAGCCTGGCCTGGCGTGCGGCGTCGAGCGCCTTCGCGCTGACCGCGTTGAGGCCCAGGCCACCGGGCAGCATCATGCCCTTCTGCGAGCACCACACGGTGACATCGACACCCCATTCATCATGCCGGTAGTCAATGGATCCGAGCGATGAAATAGCATCCACAATAAGCAATGCCGGATGCGCCGCGGCATCGATTGCCGCGCGGATTTGCTGAATGCCGCTTTCTACGCCAGTGGACGTCTCGTTGTGCACCACGGTGACCGCCTTGACGGCGTGCCCGGCATCGGCGGACAGCCGCTCGAACACCTGCTCAGGCCGCACACCGGAGCGCCAGTCACCGGGCACAAGGTCCACGTCGAGCCCCAGGCGCTGCGCCATGGCGGCCCACAGCACGGCGAAGTGCCCGGTCTCGAACGCGAGCACCTTGTCACCCGGGGAAAGCGTGTTGACCAGGGCGGCTTCCCAGGCGCCCGTGCCCGAAGACGGGTAGAGCGCCACCGGCCGGGCGGTCCCGGCCAGGCTCGCCACCCCGCTGAGCACCTCGCGGGCCAGGCGGGCGAACTCCGGGCCCCGGTGGTCGATCGTGGGCGCCGCCATCGCGCGCAGCACCCGGTCCGGGACATTCGTCGGGCCGGGGACCTGCAGAAAATGCCGGCCACTTCGGTGATTCATTGTCCTATTATGTAACCCGGAGGCCGGTCATACTCGAGCGAGGGGGAATTAGCATTAAGGATTCCGCGTCCGCGCCCGGCACCAGGGAACTGGCGGCGGCGCTGCGCCACGCGACGAGCGGCGGGGTGCGGTTCGACTCCTACAGCCGGCACCTTTTCTCCCGTGACGCGAGCATGTACGCGATCGAGCCGCTCGGCGTGGTGTTCCCCCGGGACGGCGACGAGGCCGCCGCGGTGGTGTCCACCGCCGCCGAGTTCGGCGTGCCGGTGCTGGCGCGGGGCGCCGGGACCAGTCTGGCGGGGCAGGCCGTCGGGCGCGCGGTGGTGATGGACTTCTCCAGGCACATGAACCGGATCCTCGCGATCGACGGCGAGGCGCGGCGCGCGCGGGTACAGCCGGGAGTGGTGCAGGAGCAGTTGAACCTGGCGGCCGCCCGGCATGAGCTCATGTTCGGCCCGGACACCTCGACCAGCAACCGGGCCACGCTCGGCGGGATGATCGGCAACAACTCGGCGGGCAGCCATTCGGTCAGGTACGGCATGACCGTCGACCACGTGCTCTCGCTGGACGTGGTCCTGTCCGACGCGAGCCCCGCGGCGTTCGGCGTGCTGCCGGTGGCCGAGATCGCCGCGCGGGCCGCCCGGCCGTCGCTGGAAGGCACGATCTGCCGGGAACTGCCGCTGCTCGCTGAGCGGAACGCCGAGGCCATCGCCACCGGATACCCGCGGTTCTGGCGCCAGTCTGGCGGGTACCGGCTGGACCGCCTGTCCGGCCGCGGCGGGCCGGGCGGCATGGACCTCGCCAGATTCCTGGTCGGCTCGGAGGGAACCCTGGTCACGGTGATTGCGGCGGACGTCGCCCTGGTGCCCGCCCCGCGGCACCGGGTGATCGCGGTGGGCCACTTCACCTCCGCCGAGGCGGCGATCGACGCGACCGGGGACGCGCTGGCCTGCGACCCCGCCGCGGTCGAGCTGATGGACCGCGCCATCCTGGAACTGGCCCGCACCAAGCTGGAGTACCGGGAACTGTCGTCGATACTGTCCGGCGACCCGGGTGCGCTGCTGTTCGTGACGTTCTTCGGGGACACCGAGGCGGAGGCGGCCGCCGGCCTGGACCGGCTCGACGCGCTGTGGCGGCGGCACCGGCACGGCTATCACACCCTGCGGGCGCAGGCCGCCGCGGATCAGGCGGCGCTGATCAAGGTGCGCTCAGCGGGCTTGGGCCTTCTCATGGCGGCCACTACCGGGGCCCGCCGTCCGCTGGCGTTCGTCGAGGACACCGCGGTCGACCCAGCCGTGCTCGGCGCCTACACACGCCGGTTCCGTGAGGTGCTCAGCGCCCACGGCCTGTCCGCGGGCTTCTACGGGCACGCCTCGGTCGGCTGCCTGCACGTCCGCCCGTTCGTGGACCTGACCGAGCCTGGACAGGTGCAGACGATGCGCGCGGTCGCCGAGGAGATCCGCGACCTGGTGCTCGAGTTCGGCGGCGTCAACTCCAGCGAGCACGGCGACGGACTGGTCCGCAGCGAGTTCAACCGCGCGGTGTTCGGTGACCCGCTCTATGCGGCGATGTGCGAGGTCAAGCGCCTGTTCGACCCGGATAACCGGATGAACCCCGGCAAGATCACCGATGCCCCGCCGATGACGAGCAACCTCCGCGAGGCGGCCCGGCCGGCCGGCGGCACCTACATCAGCAGGATCGGCTTCCCTGATGGCATGCGCGGGGCGGC
>Ga0207693_10002731_pt1 | contig 15282 bp, 15 predicted proteins | sample LARL81metaG_FD_184347 | JGI IMG/M metagenome (GOLD analysis project Ga0207693, IMG submission 184347) | Corn, switchgrass and miscanthus rhizosphere microbial communities from Kellogg Biological Station, Michigan, USA - LAR L8-1 metaG... | ecosystem: Host-associated > Plants > Roots >...
CGCAGCCGATGCCGCGCACCGTCATCACCCCGCCGGCGGGCGGCGCGCCAACGCCTGACGTGCCGAACTGGGCCTGGCACGAATACGGCAATCGCGTCGGCTTCTGGCGGTTCGTCGAAATATTCGACGCCTTTGCAATACCCGGCGTGCTGGCCATCAACGGTTCGGCGCTTAACGCCTATCCGCAGATCGTGCGCGCAGCGGTCGAGCGGAATTGGGAATTCATGGGGCACGGCTTCACCCAGCGCAATCTGCAGAAAGTGGCCGACGAGCGCGCCGATATTCGCAAAGTGCGTGAAGTCATCGCCAAAGCCACCGGCAAGCGGCCGCGCGGCTGGCTCGGCCCCGGCTTGACCGAAACCTGGCAAACCCCGGACGTGCTGGCCGAGGAAGGCTACGACTATGTCGCCGACTGGGTGCTCGACGATCAGCCGGTGTGGCTGAAGACCCGCGGCAAGCCGATCCTTAATTTGCCCTACACGCAAGAATGCAATGACGTGGCGATGATGCTGATCCAGCATCACAAGGCATCCGAATATTGCGAACGCGCGCTCGACCAGTTCGAACAGATCTATGCCGATTGCGCCGCTTCAGCGCGCATCATGGCGCTGTCGATGCACCCCTACATCATGGGCGCGCCGCACCGGGTGAAGTATTTGCGCCGCATTTTCGAGGTCATTCGCAAGAAATCAGACGTGCTGTTCTGGACCGGCGCGCAGATCGCCGATTGGTTCGTCGCCGCCGGGCCGAAAGCTCCGTGAAAAATCCCGACTCTAACAAGAGCGGCTCAGCGCACGCCGATCTCGGCGCGCGCCTGATGCTGGTCGCGCTCGGCCTGATCTGGGGCATCACCTGGCCGGTGATGAAAATCGCGCTCAATGAAATCCCGCCGCTGACCATGCGCGGAACCGCGGCGATTTTCGGCGCGGCGACCTATTATCTGATGTGCGTTTTCATGCGGCGCTCCTTGCGGATTCCATCGCCGAAGATTTGGCTGCATATCCTGGTCGGATCACTCCTTAACATCGTCGCCTTCAGCCTGTTCGGCGCCTTCGCGCAGCTTGTGGCCACGACCTCGCGCGTGGCGGTCCTCGCCTACACCATGCCGATCTGGGCGATATTGCTGGCCTGGCTGTTCTTAAGCGAACGGCCGAATCGCGTTCAGACGATGGCGCTTCTTCTGTGCGTCGCCGGGCTTGCCATCCTGATCTATCCGCTGACCGCGAACGGAATCCCTCTCGGGATCGTATTTGCTCTCGCGGTCGGGGTGTGTTGGGCAGGCGGCACGGTTTACCTGAAATGGGCGCATGTCGAGGTCGATCAGATGGGCATCGGCAGCTGGCAAATGACATTTGCCGCCATCATTATTGCCGCCTCGATGCTGATCTTCGGCGACGGGCCGGATTTCGGCCGTGCACATCTCGACGGCTATCTGGCGACGGCATGGACCGGGATTGCCGGCAACGGCATCGCCTATGCGCTGTGGTTCACCATCATTCGGCGGCTGCCGGCGGCGACCGCCTCGCTCGGCGTGCTTGCATCGCCTGTCATCGGCGTCATCGGATCGTTTCTGATTCTGGGCGAGGTGCCGACGGCTTCCGACATGATCGGCTTTGCGCTGATTTTTGTGGCGTCGGCTTGCGTTTTGCTGACGCGCCAGAGCGCGGTCGAGACCGCCTCGCATGCCGCATGACGGCGTGATGATCCAGGGTCAGAACTTACGGTCCGGCTATCTTCGCCAGATCGGCGACGCGTCCCGCCATCGTACTTTGCGGATCGGACAACGGATCAATCACGGTGAAGTGGTTGGTTCCGGCAACCTCCTCGTAGCGCGTTTGCGCACCGGTCTGCTGCCAGGTCTCTGCAATGGTGCGGCTCTGCCGCTTGAACTCGCTTGATTCAAGCCCACCGGCCACGGCATCGAAAGTCCGCCCAGCCGCCACCGGCCAAAACAGCGGCGATAACTTTCGCGCTTGCGCCGAGTCGAGGCGGAGGTCCTGGTTGACGCTGGTCTCAATGAGCGGCGTCAAATCGAACACGCCGGAGATCGAATAGGCCGCCGGAACGAGATCGGCGGGGGCTTTCGGATAGAGCGTGCGCCAGTCGGTCGCCAAAAGCGCGGCGGCCAGATGCCCGCCAGCGGAATGGCCATAGACCGTCATGCGCCGGCCAAACCGCTGCCAAAGGAACGCGCACATGCGGCGCATTTGTTCGATGATATCAGCGATGGTGACGTTGGGGCACAGATCATAACCGACCACCGCGACGGAAATGCCGCGCCCGTTCGGCCCGCGCGCCATTTGGCTGAACATCGACGGTTCGAGCGAGCGCCACCAGCCGCCATGAATAAAAATCGCCAGCGGCGAATTCTCGTGGTCCTGCGCCAGGAAGAGATCGACGGTCTGCCGCGGCGTACTGCCATAGGTCAGGCCGAGCTCGGCGCGGCCGTTTTTGAGCATCTCGGCCCGGTAAAGCTCCGCTTCATAGGTCCAGCGGGCAAAAATCTCGGGGTGCTCGGGCACGCGGGCGCGATTGTTATATTCAACTTCGTAGTCGATCGCGGCCACCTGAGCCTCCATGCAGATTGCGCGGCAAATCTGCGGCATGTCTTCGGCGCTGGCAAGTTGCGGCGGGGCGCGGGCGCGCGTTCGATAAGCCGCAAACTCAGAGGTTTGCGGGAGAAACGCCGCCCGGTAAAAGGGACGGCAAAGGAAACGCGATGCGAGTTGACGGCAAATCGATGCGCAGCATCTGGCTGGAACCCGACGGCTGGTCGGTCGGGATCATCGATCAGACCGCGCTGCCGCACCGGCTCACGACCGCCCGTCTCGCCAATCTGGAAGACGCGGCGCACGCGATTCAGGCCATGCTGGTGCGCGGCGCGCCGCTGATCGGCGCGACGGCGGCCTACGGCGTTTGCCTGGCGTTGCGCGCGGATGCGTCCGACGAAGCGCTCGATCGCGCCTGCGCGAGCTTGTTGCGGACGCGGCCGACCGCGATCAATCTCAAATGGGCGATCGACGAAATGGTTGCCGCGGTGCGCAACCGCGGGCGCGCCGAGCGCGTTACCGCCGCCTACCGGCGCGCCCAGGAAATCTGCGAGCAGGACATCGCCATCAACTCGGCCATCGGAAAAAACGGATTGCCGCTGATCGAAGCGGCCGCCAGGCGCAAGAAGCCCGGCCAGCCGGTTAACGTGCTCACCCATTGCAATGCCGGATGGCTGGCGGCGGTCGATGTCGGTACCGCCACCGCGCCGATTTATCGGGCGCACGATAACGGCATCGCCATTCACGTCTTTGCCGACGAGACGCGGCCGCGCAACCAAGGCGCTTCGCTCACCGCGTGGGAGCTCGGCCGGCACGGCGTGCCGCACACGGTGATCGCCGACAATACCGGCGGCCATCTCATGCAACATGGGCTCGTCGATCTGGTCATTGTCGGCACCGACCGGGTCACCGCCGCCGGCGACGTGTGCAACAAGATCGGCACCTATCTGAAAGCGCTCGCGGCGCGCGACAACAATATCCCGTTCTATGTGGCGCTGCCGTCGCCGACTATCGACTTTTCGATCAGCGAGGGACTTGCCGAGATCCCGATTGAAGAGCGCGGCGGCGACGAGGTGGCGACCATGACCGGCCGCACCGCGCAAGGCGGCATTGAGACAGTGCGGATCGTGCCCGAGGGCTCCCCGGTCGCCAATTACGGCTTTGACGTCACACCGGCGCGGCTCATAACCGGGCTCATCACCGAACGTGGCGTGATTGCCGCTTCGCGCGAGGCGCTGGCGAGGGCTTTTCCGGAGCGCGTCGGCGCGGCAGAATGAGACGATCGTGAGTCTCGTGAGTCTGGTCCGCGTGGAGTCAGTTGCGTGCGAAAGCTTGTCCATCGTCCACTTTCGAACCTGCCGCTTCCTGGAATTCTCAGCATGAACAACGACGCTTCAGCCGGCGTGGCCACCAGGATCGTCTCTTCAGACTCACCTTTGGTGGACGGGCGGCAATCGGAGACCTCGCTCGCAATCGCGCGCGGCACCGCGCGCTATCTGCACGCCCTCGGCTATTGCGTGGTCAGCGAACTGCCGCTGCCGTCGGGCCGGCGCGCCGACCTCGTCGCGCTTGGCGGCGACGGTGAAATCATCATCGTGGAGATAAAGTCATCGGTGGCCGATTTCCGCGCCGACCAAAAATGGATGGACTACCGGCGGCATTGCGATCGGCTGTTCTTCGCCACCCATGCCGGCGTGCCGTGCGATATTTTCCCCGCCGAGGCCGGCCTGATCGTGGCTGACGCGTTCGGCGCCTCGATCGTGAGCGAAGCGCCGGAGCAGCGCATCGCCGCGGCGACCCGGCGATCGGTGACCTTGCGCTTTGCCCATGCGGCGGCGCTGCGGCTGCAGGCGGTTGCCGATCCGCAGGGACCTTACAACGCCGAATTCTAGGCGCTGGGCGCGAGTCCGCCGCGGCGAACGATCCAGCGGCTGATGGACGGATTATTTGGGCGCGCGCTTGGCCAGGATGCGTTGCAGCGTGCGGCGGTGCATGTTGAGGCGGCGCGCGGTTTCGGAAACGTTGCGGCCGCACAGTTCATAAATGCGCTGGATGTGCTCCCAGCGCACACGGTCGGCCGACATCGGATTTTCCGGCGGCTCGATCTTTCTGTTGTCAAGCGCGAGCAAGGCCGCGGCGACATCGTCGGCGTCCACCGGTTTGGCCAGATAATCGACCGCGCCCATCTTCACCGCATTCACCGCGGTCGCGATATTACCGTAGCCGGTGAGAATGATGGCGCGCGCCTCGGGGCGGCGCTTCTTCATCGCCGAAATAACATCGAGACCGTTGCCGTCGCCGAGCCGCATATCGACCACCGCGAAGGCGGGGGCGGCCTTTTCTACTTGCAGAAGACCGTCGCTGACCGATTCAGCGGTCGTCACCGTAAAGCCGCGCCCTTCCATGGCGCGGGCGAGCCGCTGCAGGAACGACTTGTCGTCCTCGACGATCAGGAGCGAGCGTTCGTTCGGGAGCGAATTTGCTGAATCGGTCATTGCAAATCCAGTTTTCTCGATAATACACCCGGGCAACCGTCCGGTTCCGCCCTATTCCCAGTCTTCCTCCCCTTAGCCTCCGGCAACTTACAGTTAAGAAGAGACAGCCTCGGCCTCAAGTGGAGGCGGCGCGAGCGGCGTTTCAAAATCATCCCGGTTCCAGGTCACCGTAATGGTGGCGCCATGCAGCGGCGGGGCTTGATTGATCAGCGAGAGCTTGGCGCCGGAGCGCTCCAGAAGCGTCTTGGCGATAAAAAAGCCGAGTCCGAGCCCGAACAGCGCGGTTTCATCGGCCTCCGAACCGCGGGGGCCGGGCCGCCGATGGGTGACGTAGGGCGCGCCGAGACGATCGACCACTTCGGGGGCAAAGCCGGGCCCGTCATCGCTGATCGTGATGCTGACCTCCTCACCAGTCCAGTGCGCCGCGATCTCGACCCGGCTGTGGGCGAAATCGACCGCGTTTTCGATGAGATTGCCGAGGCCGTAACGGATTGCGGGATTGCGCTCACCGGCCGGTTCGCCGGCGCGGTTGGGCGGGTAAGCGACCATGATCGAAACGCCGAAATTGCGGTGCGGCGCCACCGCTTCCTCGATCAGCGCCGAGAGCGGCATGCGGTCGAACGGCTCACCCGCGGGCAGTTCGGTGATCTTGGCCAAGATCTCACGGCAGCGCTGGGCCTGCTCCCGCAAGAGCTTTACGTCCTCGGCGTAGGGCGAGCCAGGCTCGAGCGCGCGCTCGATCTCGCGGATCACCACGGTGATGGTCGCTAGCGGCGTGCCAAGTTCATGGGCGGCGGCGGCAGCTAATCCATCGAGCTGGGACAGATGCTGCTCGCGAGCCAATACCAGTTCGGTGGCGGCCAGGGCGTCCGAGAGCTGGCGCGCCTCCTCGGCAACCTGCCATGTGTAAACGCCGATATAGCCGATCGCGAGCAGGATCGAGAGCCAGACGCCCACCATGTAAATTTCGGGAAGCTCAAGCGGGTTCTCGGCATCCCAGGGCAAATCGTAATGCAGGAACACCAGCATCGTGGCGCAGAACATCGCGAACGTGCCGATCAGCAAGGTCATGCGCGGCGGCAGCGCGGTGGCCGAGATCAAGACCGGGCCGAGAAGAAGAAAGGCGAACGGATTTTCAAGACCGCCGGTAAGGTACAAAAGTGCGGCAAGTTCGGCGATGTCGAAGGTCAGCAGCCAGGCCGCGCGGTCCGGCTCGAGCCATTGCGTCTGCCGGAAACTCACCCGCAGCGCCACGTTCAGCAGCGCCGCCAACGCGATAACCGCAAGGCAGGCCCAAATCGGAACTTCAAATTCCAGGCCGAAATGCACCACCACAACGGCGGCCAGCTGCCCGCAGACCGCGAGCCAGCGCAGTCGGATCAGCGTGTCCAGCCGCACGTTGCGGGGCCGCTCATGGGTTCGGGGCAGACCAAACATGCAGCTAATGTAGCGATCCGGCTGAGTCGCGCCAAATTGGCTCGCGCTTAAGTGCCGCTCTTGAACCCGGATTTCGCATCCGCTTGCCTGTACGCCGCACTGGCGCTTGGCGCGCGGATGGGCGACACTCAACGGGTCAAAACTCCATCAGGAGTGATTGCAATGGCTTACGAACTCGACCAGTTCATTTCCGATTGCCGGTCCATTCTGGCGGGCGATCCGGGGCCAAAAGGCCGCGAACAGGTGCGCACCCGGCTCGAACGCCTGTTGCAAAATCCCGACTTTGTGCGCCGGCATTGCAAAGAGGCGCCACGCGGCCTGCATGTCCTTTATGAGGACCCGCAGCTCGGCTTTCAGGTGCTCGCGCACATCAACGACAAGGCCCGCGTGTCGCCGCCGCATGATCACGGTGCTTCCTGGGCCATTTACGGCCAGGCGACCCATTACACCGAGATGACCGAATGGGAGCGCGAGGACGAAGGCGGCGATCCGCAGCACGCCAAGCTCAAAGCAGTGAAAAAATACCGGCTGATGCCGGGACAAGCCGGGATTTATCAGGACGGCAAGATCCACTCGATCGATTATCCCGATCACGCCCGCTTCGTTCGGGTGACCGGAACCAATCTCGATCGCATCCAGCGCGTGCGCTTCGATCTCAATACCGGCGAAGTCAAACAGATGACGCCGCAGCAGGCGACGTGACGGCCCCGGTCAGCCCCGCCGCACTGCGGGGCATGTTGGAGGATGGCAGCGAGCTCGCGCTGGTCGACGTCCGCGAAGAACTGATTTTTTCCCAAGGTCATCTGTTGCTGGCGCGCTCGGCGCCGCTCAGCCGGCTGGAGCTGAGATTCGCGGCGCTGGCGCCGCGGCGCACGACCCGCATTGTGCTGTGCGATGGCAACGACGGCCTTGCCGAGCGCGCCGCGTCGGTTCTCGCGCGCAACGGCTACTCCTATCTGCGCATCCTTGCCGGCGGCGTAGAGGGCTGGGCGGCGGCCGGCTTCGAGCTCTTCACCGGTGTCAATGTGCCGAGCAAGGCGTTCGGCGAATTTATCGAACATGAAGACGACACGCCGAGCATTGCCGCCGATGAACTCGCGCGACTGATCGGCAAGGACGCCGATCTCGTGATCCTGGATAGCCGGCCGTTTGATGAATATGCGCGGATCTCGATCCCGGGTGCGACCAACGTGCCCGGCGCCGAACTTGTGCTCCGCGCGCGCGAGCTGGCGCCGTCGTCGGAAACCATGGTCGTCGTCAATTGCGCCGGTCGCACCCGCAGCATTATCGGCGCGCAATCCCTGATCAATGCCGGCCTGCCGAACAAAGTCGTGGCGCTGCGCAACGGCACGATGGGCTGGAGCCTTGCCGGCCTGACCTGCGAGCGCGGGAAAAACCAGCGCGCGCCGGGGGCGTCCCGCGAACAATTGGCGTGGGCGAAGAGTGCGGCGCGGCGGGTGGCGCAGGCCTGCGGCGTCGAGACCATCGATCGGGCCAGGCTCGAGGCGTTGCGCAGCGACCAGAACCGAACGCTTTATGTCTTCGATGTGCGCGACCCGGCCGAATACGAAGCAGGCCACATTGCCGGCGCGACATCGGCGCCGGGAGGCCAATTGGTCCAAGCAACGGATCAATATATCGGCACGCTCGGCGCCCGGGTTGCGCTGGTGGATGATCTGGAAGTACGCGCCGCCATGACCGGATCGTGGCTGCGGCAGATGGGTTTTGCCGAAGTCTTTTTGCTGGCGGAAGCTGGCGATGAAACTGGCTGGCCAGCGGCGCCGGTGCTTGAAAACGAAACACGCGGCGATGCCGCAATTGAAACGAAAGCGCTTGCGGACCTCGTGTCACGTGATGCGGCAACCGTCCTCGATCTTGCGCTGAGCCGGAATTATCTCGCCGGACATATTCCGGGCGCATGGTTTGCGATCAGGACGCGGCTTAAGCGGGCGCTGGAGAAAATCCCAATCGGGAACACCCTCGTGCTCACGTCCGAGGACGGCGCGCTTGCCGCGCTTGCAATGGCCGAAGCGGAGAGCCTGATCGATCGGCCGGTGCGCTTTCTCCAAGGCGGCAATGCGGCGTGGCAAGCAGCCGGCCAGCCGTTGTCGACCGACGCGAAGATGGCCGACGAGGCGGTCGATCAGTGGCGCAAGCCCTACGAGCGCTCCGGCGATACCAAAGCGGCGATGCAAGAATATCTGACCTGGGAAGTCGGTCTCTTGCCGCGCATCGAACGCGACGGCTCGCTGCAGTTCGAGCGGTTCAGGCCGCGGCTTGCAGCAGCAGTTCGGTGAGACGGTCCGGCAGATCGACCATTACGTCGTGCCCGCAGGGCAATTGATGACAATGCCATGATGGGTCCGATTGCACCGTTGCGAATGCGCGATCAAAACTGGGATTGTGATAGCCTTTGGCGCGAATGTAGGTCTTGCGCGCGATGCGCTCGCGTGCACCGCTGAGCGCGATCGGCGACGTGAAAGTTCCGATCGGCTGCGGCACGCAGAGACTGTCGACCCAGTCGCGGTCGGCGGCATTGACCCCGAACGCTTCCGCCGGCCGCGGGCGCACGCCGAGATCGCCGCGTTGCATAGCCGCGCGAATGGCGTCTTGAACCGCCGGCCCGGTGAGTTTTTGGATCGTGTCGCCGTTCTCGGGATGAAAAGCGTCCAGGAACACAACCGAGCGGATCTGTGCCGGCATGACTTCGGCGACGCCGGAAATAACGAACCCGCCATAGGAGTGGCCGCAAAGAACCACCTCGCTCAGCCGCTCCCACTTCAGCAAGTTCACGACATCGGCGACATGGGTGGCGAGATCGATACCCGGCGCCAGCAGATGCGCGCGCTCGCCCAACCCGGTCAACGTCGGTGTGAAGACCGCGTGGCCATCGCGGCGAAGGTGATCGGCGACGCGTCGCCAGCACCAGCCGCCATGCCGGGCGCCGTGCACCAGCACGAAGGTTTGAGCCATTAATCCCTCCCGCCTGTTCGAATCGCCATCTCGCTTTGAGTATGTTCTTTTTCCAACCTGGCTTCGGCTTCGCGCAGGCGGGAAATCGGTATCTACTTCTCGGGATCATGCTCTAAGGCTGCCAGGCGACATCAGCGGAGTGCGGCGCCGCCGTGTCCTGACGCGCCTTGTCGATGAAGGCCAACAGCGCCCGCAACGCTGCATCAACACCCTTTCCACTCACCGCCGAAATGACGAATGGCGTCGTCTTCGCGACGGCTTTGATGCTCGCCACTTGTCGCTCGATCTCCGGAGCGCTGAGCGCATCGGCTTTGTTGAGCGCCACGATTTCGGGCTTTTCGGCAAGGTCGTGGCCATAAGCCTTCAGCTCAGCGCGCACGGTTTTGTAGGCGGCGCCAGCGTCCTCGCTGGTGCCGTCGATAAGATGCAATAGAACGCGGCAGCGTTCGACATGCGCGAGGAAGCGGTCGCCAAGACCGACGCCTTCATGCGCGCCTTCGATGAGGCCCGGGATATCGGCGAGCACGAATTCGCGCCCATCGACGTCGACGACTCCGAGCTGCGGATGCAGCGTAGTGAACGGATAGTCGGCAATCTTGGGCTTGGCCGCGCTCACCGCGGCGAGAAAAGTCGATTTGCCGGCATTCGGAAGACCGATGATTCCGGCATCGGCGATGAGCTTGAGCCGTAATCGCACCGTGAGCTCGACGCCGGATTGACCGGGATTGGCGTGACGCGGCGCGCGATTGGTCGACGTTTTGAAATGGGCGTTGCCGAACCCGCCATTGCCGCCGCGGGCGAGCACGACGCGTTGTCCGATTTCGGTCAGGTCAGCCAACAGCGTCGCGTCATCCTCGTCGTAGATCTGCGTGCCGAACGGCACTTTGAGAACGACATCGGCGCCATTGGCACCGTGCCGGTCCTTGCCCATACCGGCGCGGCCGTTGCCCGCGGTGAAATGCTGCTGGTAGCGGTAATCGATCAGCGTGTTAAGGCCATCGACCGCTTCGGCGACGACGTCGCCGCCCTTGCCGCCGTCGCCGCCATTCGGGCCGCCGAATTCGATGAACTTCTCGCGCCGGAACGACACGCAGCCATTGCCGCCGTCGCCGGAGCGAATGTAAATCTTGGCCTGGTCGAGAAACTTCATTTGCTAACTCTGTTAAAGCGCGAAGCCGCCCGGCACAACCGTCATTGCCGACAACTGCGCCACGGTGGCCCATAAAGCCTGCCTGATATAAGGTCGGACTTCACGTCGGCGGAACCCGGCTCGCCTGCATGACCCCTTCGGAACTGGTGCGGAGAACGACAAGCGTGTGGGGTGTTGTAAAGCTTGCAATCCGGGCTGCGATCTGGCGTAGGACCTTCAATCCGTCGCTTGTCGGATTGCGATCGCTGTTGGCGTTCGCGGCCTTGGTGGCGGTCGTGCGCGCCGCGCTGCAGCTGGTCGAAGCTGGCGCCTGGCAAGACTTCAATCCCTACGGCCTCAATGCAGTGATCGCCTGGATCGCGCTTGAGCTCGCGATCGCCGCCCTGTTCGTGCGACCGGCCGCACGCACCACTGCACTGGCGGCGATGTTCGTTCTCTCCATGATGGCCGACATCGTTATGACCGCAACCAGTGTCGGCGCGCCGCTGGTGGCGCAAGCGGCGGGACAGTCTGCCTTGATCGGTAACGCGGTCATGGGCGGCGCAATCTACATATTGCTTTTCGTGTGGTGGATTGGAGCGATGACCTGCATCGTCGGCTCGCTCGAACAGCAATCGGGTTGGCGGTTTGTCGGCCGGATTGCAGGCCTGTGGCTCGCCCTGTTCGCCGCCAATGTGGCGATGCCGCATACGCCGGTATTTGTGCCGCCCGATTTCGATCCGCGTAACGCCAACTGGTGGGAAACCGTGTATGCGGCCCATCGCGCCGAAGGCAAGCCGCGCGGTCTAAGCAGCGGGCAAGTCGCCCTCATCGAAAAGAGGCAACCGCGGCTCCTTCAGGATCAGTTCGCGCGCCTGACACCGTCACGCAAAAGCGAAACCGAAATTTACACGCTCGCAATCGCCGGCTGGGCCGATCAGGATGTCTTCGTCAAGGAGCTCGACGGCGCCTTGGAAGCGATCGGCAGCGTGTTACCGATCAAAGGCCACACCGTGCGCCTGATCAATCGCCGCGACACGGCGGATACGATTCCGCTCGCCAATTTTACGAATTTTAAGGCGGCGGTTCACGCCATCGGCGATGTCATGGACAAGGACCACGACGTCTTCGTCCTGGTCATGACCTCACATGGCGAGCAGACCGGCTTCGCCTTGCAGTTGCCCGGCGGGACGGCGGAATTGACGCCGCAGCAAGTTGCCGCGGCGCTGGACGGTGAGAACATCAAGCATCGCGTGGTGATCGTTTCCGCCTGCTTTTCCGGAATCTTCGTGCCGCCGCTGGCGAACGACAACACCATCGTCATTACCGCGGCGGACGCCAAGCACACGTCGTTCGGCTGCGCCCCGGAGCGCGACTGGACCTATTTTGGCGACGCGTTCTTCCACCAAAGCCTGCATCCGGGAGCGGACTTCGAAAATGCCTTCGATCACGCCCGCGTTCTGATCAACGGCTGGGAAATGATGGACCGCGCCACGCCGTCAAATCCGCAAGGCTCGTTCGGCCGGGCGCTGGTGGCAAAGCTGGCGCCGTTCTTCGCCACCAATCCGCGGCCGTGATCGCAAGCGGCGGCAAAGCGGCAGAACAACTTGCCGCCAAGCCACCTGACACTAAGCGACCCGGAGCGTCTGGCCCCAGGCCTTGAGCGAAGCCCACAGGCCGCGATCAAGGCGAAAGCGATCGATCGGCGCCGCGGAATTGATGGCGCGGATGCGGCAAAGCTGGACGCCGGTCCATTGGAAGCCGCACTTCTCCAGCACGCGGCGCGACGCCGGATTGCTGACGCGCGCCCCGGATGAGAGCACCTCATGGCGCAGCTCGGCGAAGGCGTAATCGATCAGCGCCCGCGCCGCCTCGGTGGCGTAGCCGCGACCCCAAAAGGGAACGCCCAGCCAGTAGCCGAGCTCGACGCTGTCCTGCCGGGGGTCAAGGCCGCACATTCCGATCAAGGCGCCATCAAGCGCGATCGTAAATACCGTCTCGCCGCCGTTCTGGTTGATCGAGTCAAGGAGTCCGACGGCGTCCGCGGCGGTATAGGGATGCGGAATACGCGCGGTGTTCTCGGCGACGCGGCGATCGCCGGCCAAAGCCACCATGGCGGCGACGTCGCTGTGCGACGGCGCGCGCAGCACCAGCCGCGCGGTTTTGAGCGCGCCAGCGCGGCGAGCCTTGGCGTCTATTTTGGCGTCTCGCGCCAAGACTTCCGTTAAATCAACTTCCGTCAACTCAGACGTCGCGACTTCCGTTGCGAATGTCATCGCCTGGGCTCCTGCAAATTCCACAAAACCGAAAGGGGAGACCGGCATGCCGGTCTCCCCTTTTGGAGCCCATTTGGGCCCGCCGGTTCGACTGCATACCGGCGGACCTCCTATGATCCACCGTATTACTGGGCCGCGGCCTCATTCATCGCACGCACGGACACAAACACGCGGCCTTTGGTTTTGGTTACAAACTCGACTTTGCCGTTGATTAGCGCAAAGAGCGTGTGATCTTTGCCGACGCCGACATTACGGCCGGCGTGCCATTTGGTGCCGCGCTGACGGGCAATGATATTCCCGGCCAGCACCTGTTCGCCGCCGAAAATCTTCAGGCCCAGACGCTGACCAGCCGAATCGCGGCCGTTGCGCGAGGATCCGCCTGCTTTCTTATGTGCCATTACTGAGCTCCGAAACTCATTGCTTCGCTATGTATACTGCATTCGTGACGAAAGCATCACCTGCCAATGTCATTTCTTCACTTTTTCTTACCCTTTGACGGCCCTTTAGCCGCGGGCTTCTTCTCTTTCGCCGCCGGTTTGGCTTTCGCCTTTCCGGGCTTCTGTGCTGAAGCTTTGCGCGCCGGCGCGGTCTCCGCAGTCTCGCTCGCGGCGGCGGCTTCGGGCGCAGCAGGCGCCCGCTTGAGTCTCGGCTGCGCCTGTTTGCTCGGCTTTTTGCCGTCGGTCAAAATTTCGGTGATACGCAGAAGCGTAAATTCCTGGCGATGACCGATCTTGCGGCGCGAGTTTTTGCGGCGGCGCTTTTTGAAGGCGATGATCTTCGGTCCGCGCGCTTGCTCGAGAACTTCAGCCGCCACCGTGGCGCCGGCGACAGTCGGCGCGCCAAGCGACAGGTTGTCGCCACCCACGACCAAGACGTCGCCGAACTCGACGATCTCGCCGGGATCGCCCTTCACTTTACCGACCTTGATCACATCCTCGGCGGCTACCCGGTATTGCTTGCCGCCCGTTTTAAAGACCGCGAACATAGTGCAAGAACTCCCGTAAAGCGGGGGTTCCTACACTATGATTTGTCGGTTTGCTAGCCGTTTGCTAGCCAATCTTGGCAAGATTTCCTTATTTCGTTTCCTGCCTGTTCATAGCCGCTTGCAGCGCTGCATCGACCTTGGCGACTGCATCCTCCTGCATTCCCGGCAAAACATGGGAATAGGTATCAAGGGTGATGCCGATGCTGGAATGGCCTAGCCGCTCGCTAGCGACCTTCGCATGGACACCCGCCTGCAAGAGATGCGCGGCATGGCTGTGCCGGAGATCGTGGAACCGGACCAGCGGCAGATGGTGATGGCGCAGGAAGGTCCGGAAGGCACGACCGATGGAGGCGGGCCAGACCATCTCGCCATCCTCCCGCGCGCAGACATAATGATCGTTGCTGAGACGGACGCCAAGCCGCAGGAGCCATTCGGCCTGCTGTAGGCGATGCCGACGCAATTCCGCCACCAGCATCGGCGGCAGGGCAACGGTGCGCCCCTTGCCGTTCTTGGGCGACTTCTCGCGCATCCCGCCCCTGGCCTCCTCGATGGTGGCGACAACTGATAGCTGCCCGGAATCCAGATCTATATTGCGCCAGCGCAGGGCGCAGATTTCGCCTCGCCGCAGGCCGCACAGTAAGCCAAGCAGGATCGGAACAAAGATCGTCTCGCTACGGGCAAGCTCGATCACCTTGGCCGCTTGGTCGAGATTGAGCGTTTTCATTTCGATGCGATTGACCTTCGGCGGCTTCACCAAGGAGGCGACATTGCGGCTGACTGCGCCCCATTTCATCGCCTGTCCAAGCGCCTGTTTTAGAACCCGGTGCATATGATGGACGCTCCGAGCACTGAGACCACCCGGCTTACCATCACGACGGCCACCGGCCAGGGCTGCGCTGTAGGCGTTGGAGATGTGTTCCGGCTTCAACTTCGACAGCGGGACTCTGCCTAGCGCCGGGGTCAGGTTGGCGACCTGCTCGGCATAGAAGCGAACCGTGCGCGGCTGCACCTGAGTTTCAATATAAGCCAGCCACCGCACCAAGAATGCCGCCACCGTGACCTTATTCGGCTCCACGAAGGTTCCGGAATCCAATTCGGTAATGATGCGGGCCAGCGCCTGTTGCGCCTCCCGTTTGCCGGTGGCGCTCTCCAGACGGATGAAGCGAACCTTACGCTTGCCGGTTTGCTGCTCTCGCGTACTTAGCACCGCATACCAACAGCCTTTGCCACGCTCACGAACATGTCCTCTCATTATTTCCTCCGCTTCATTTCTTCCCACGCAGCACGCACGATCTGTTTGATTTGCTGACGATCACGCTCGAAAGACTCCTTAGCCCGGAAAATTAGTTCCGCACTCATAGAACGCCCATTCCGCTTGCCTGCTCGCTTTAGCTGATCCCGCAAATCTTCCGGTAGCCGCAGCGACATCACTGCTCCC
>Ga0207693_10002733_pt1 | contig 15270 bp, 14 predicted proteins | sample LARL81metaG_FD_184347 | JGI IMG/M metagenome (GOLD analysis project Ga0207693, IMG submission 184347) | Corn, switchgrass and miscanthus rhizosphere microbial communities from Kellogg Biological Station, Michigan, USA - LAR L8-1 metaG... | ecosystem: Host-associated > Plants > Roots >...
CTGGCCACGGTGTCCCCAGGTGCGGCCCTTCGGCGGCCTCAGCCCCTGGCCGCTCCGCCGCGTCCAGGCCACCCCATCGGGGTATCTCATAGCTCTGGCATAACGCACCGTAAGCCCGCTGACCAGACCCCGGTAACCCCCGCTATTGAAGATCGTTAGCTGTGCATGAGGTTTCCCAAGGCCAAGATCCCCCGTTTCCGGCACCGGCGTAGCCACGGGTGGGGCAAGTCGAGGCGAGGGAGATCTCGAAGCCGTTGTTTAGCATAAAACAAATAAATGTAGCTCGCCAAACGATCTTGATAACGTGGGTGCAAGGTAACTTTTCCCTCACGTGTCGCGATTGTTGCTAATGACTCCTTGGTCATGGTGTAACGTGTGCCCGGAACCGGGGGATAACTATTCGCTAATAGCCAGGAAAGGTGCATGACTGCTACCAGAGGTCCCAAGCACGGGAAGGGCACAGGGGAAGGCGGTGGTAACAGCAAGCCGAAGCGCCTTTCTCTAACTATCAAGTCCTGGGATACAATAATAGCGGCAGTCATAGGGGCGGCCGCAACGATCGTTGCGACCGTGATTGCGGTCTTGGCTACGAACGGCAATGATGCATCGAGTAGCCCGTCACCTTCGGCGGCAGCTTCGAGTAGCCCGTCACCTTCGGCAGCAGAAGGAAAGCCCGGAATTTCCGACACCCCGTCGGCTCCCGGAACTTCTGGCTCCCCGTCGGTTCAGGGAAGTCCGACCGATACGCCGCCGCCGACCTCGCCAGGAGAGACGGGAAGCCAAGGGGGAGTTTCCGTACCTTCGAGCTCGTTGATCCGGGCCGCTACCCGCGGAAATGTCAGCGACCTTCCGCAGCTGCCTGATCCCCGCGGGGAAAAATACACCCTGAACGACTTGAAGTGCGGTACAGCCGATGGAAGCCTCTCGCCGAGGCTCGGTACCTGGACGCTCTCCTCGCGAGCGTATAATTATAGCGCCGCCTATCCGGGAGTCGCAGGCGGCCCGCAATTCTTCTATTGTCCATTCGGTCACTCATGGACCGGGACGCTGGATGTAACGCAGGGAATAGATTATGCGGCAGGCCCGAATCCGCCACTCTTCATCGGAGCAAGCATCCTGGCCTATGAAGGAAATAAACTCGTTCGCTGGGATATGGGGATCGCCGGAGGGGCGCTAAAGCATTACGAGATAAAAATGACAAATGTAACAGGATTCTTTCTGGACACTAATACCTGCGCTAACGGATGCCTTCCGAGAAGTGACAATTTCGTATGGGGCAGTATTAGCATGTATCCGTCGTGATTATTGGCCCGAAAATCCGCAGCCTAACGATCTCCAGTAGCGGGGGTACCGGGCCTGGTCATCTGGTGGCTGGTGAGCTATGCCGGAGGCGTGAGGTACCCCGATGGCGGCGTCCTGGACGCGGCGGAGCGGGCCCGCGAAGTGCAAGCTCACCCTGGCCCAGGTCGCTGAGCTCGAGGCAGTGCTGGACGCCGGCCCGGCGGCCTGCGGGTACGAGGACCAGCGCTGGACCCTGGCCCGGGTCGCGGACCAGGGCTGGCAGCGGTTCGGGCGTTCGTTCCAAAATGTTTTGTCTTGCTATACGGGCGGCCACCTGCTCCTCTAGGTCAGCCAGGTTCCCATCGGGGCGTGCACTCAGGATGGCGCGCGCGTAATCCTCGGTCTGGAGCGGGTCGAACATCTCTGGTGTCGAGCTCGGGGATGGCGTCGAGGCGGGGCGCGTCCGGTTCGCCGTTTTGCTCACGATGTGGCCAAATATATCACGATTGAGGGACGAAATGGTCACGGATCAGTAACCTCGCTGCTGCCCGCCCTGCGCGCTGATAGCAACGGCTCGTAAGTCCAGGAACGGTCGCGTTGCCCGGGGGGGTAATGATGAACAGCGGGCACGTCCGTGCGGCAGCACTCGCCGCGGCAGTGATCATGTTGCTGGCCGGGTGCTCCGCCGCGCACCGTGACGTGGGGCTCGCCGCGCTGACGAAGCCCGGCGACCGGAACGTCACGGTCGCCGCCATACCCTCAGCCGACCTGGCCGGCCTGTACATCGCGCAGGAGAAGGGGCTTTTCGCCCGGCAGGGGCTGCACGTGACGATCACGACGATAGCCAGCACCAAGGCGGTTATCGCCAGTCAGCTGAACGGGCAGGTCGACATCGGCGCGGGCAGCTATGTCGGCTACGTCGCGGCGCAGGCGGCGGGCGCCAGGTTCCGCATTCTCGCCGAGGCTTCCTCCCTCCGGCCGCACACGCGCGTGCTGCTCACCACCGCCGACTCGCACATCACGAACCTGGCCGGGCTGGTCGGCAAGAAGATCGAGGTCAACGGCACCAACAGCATCGGTACCCTGCTGATCAGCGCGCTGCTCGCCGAGAACGGGATAGCGCCGACGAAGGTGCACTTCGTCACCGACAAGCAGGGCTTCCCCGATATGGCGGGACAGCTCCAGCGGGGGCAGTGTGACGCGGCGTTCCTCGCCGAGCCATACGCCAGCAAGGCCGAAGAGGAGTACGGCCAGGTGGAACTGGCCGACCTGGACCAGGGCGCCACCATGAACTTCCCGATCGGCGGGTATGTCGCCACCCAGGCGTGGGTGCGGCAGCATCGGCAGACAGCGGCTGCGTTCGTGCGGGCGATCGAGGAGGGGCAGGCGCTCGCCGAGGACAATCCCAGCGCCGCCCGGGCGGCGCTGGGGAAAGCCGATCACCTGCCGCCTGAGATGACCGCGGTCATGGCGCTGCCCGACTTCCCTGTCGGCCCGGTTAATGAGCAGCGCATGCAGCGCACCCCCGACGCCATGCTCCAGTTCGGCGTCCTTGCCCAGCAGTACGCCGCCGAAGTCCGGCAGGGCACCTTGATAAGGTCGATGATCTCCGCCAGCTGAGCCTGGCTATCAGGAATGAGATCGCGAAGACAGCGAGCCGCAGATAGGCGCGGCATCGGGCGCTTGGCATTTCTTCTCCGTTCACCCGCTTTCGTCATTTGCTTGGTTTAACGCGCTTCCAGAGAGGACTTCTGATAATCAGGGCCACTGCGCGCAGGACGTGGTGTTTGACGGGATCCTCGTGACCGGAGCGGGCAAGAAGGTCCGATACGGCCTGGCCCAGGTTGTGTATTTCCGGCCGGAGTGGCGGGCTGGTGGGCGCGTCGCTCCGGAGCAGGTCGAACAGTGCGTCGAGCGCAGGCGGGAACCGGTTGGCCGCTCTCAGGTGGTCCCGGATTTCCTTGCCGGTGTAGTTCATGGCCGTCGCGATGCCGTTCTGGACGGCTGGCAGTTCGCGGCCCTCGGCTGCCAGGATGGCCTTCGTCAGGCCGTCGACTTCGTCATCGTTCAGGCCGAGCAGCGTGGCCAGGCGCGCGAGCGCGTTCATCCGGCCCCACATCCAGTCCCAGTCACGCCAAGCCGGATCGCCGAAGGCGGCAAAGTGATTCAGCCGCGTGCCGTACAGGATGTTGTTCGGGTCATTCGGCGTCCCGTCCGGGCCGGTCAGCGCGCTGTCGTAGGCGGCCTGCAGGAGTGGCGGCGGGCTACCGAGCCCGAAGCGGGCGAAGTCGAAGACCGGCCGCGGGCTGTCGTCCGGCAGCGATCCGGCGCCGTTGCTGACCTCTACTGCCAGTGCGGCGGCGAGGACGTCGGGCGCCCGGTCCGGGGCGTGGAGCCGGCCGTCGGCATACGCTTGTGCCGCTCCGGCGACGATCGGTGCGAGTGCCTTCCCTGCACCCAGCTCGGCGTAGGCGTTATCGAGCATGCCGATCACCATCGGATCGTCCAGGCTGACCGCGTCCTTCCCCACGGACACCAGGTACCTATCGATAGCCTGGCTGATGGCCGCGATCTGGTGCAGCCGCTGTGACAGGTCTTTCCGCAGGCCACCGAGACCGGCTTCGCTGCTGGCAGCATGGAGTCCGCGAGCGGATTTGCTGGTAGTAGCACGGAGCATCGTGCGGACCACGCGGTCGGCTGCGTCGGCTCCCCATTTCCACGTGGTGGGCAACGGGTCACCGGCGGCGGGGAAGGTGTCAGGCCGCCATCGGTGCACGTCATTGCCGAATCCGGGGTCCGCGATTTCGCCGACCGGGTCGATATAACCGTGGGGACGGGCGCGCACGATCGTGTCCCGTACCTGGTAGATCGCAGCGGCCGTGCATGACTGCCGGTAGAGCGGCAGCACCGCGGTGCAGATTCCCCGAGCCTTGGTAAGCAGATCCTCAGCCTTCGGCGCTGCCTCGGCAGCCTCCGGTGCTGCCTCGGCACCGGCGGCGGGAATGTTCTCGGTGAGCAGCAGGAACCGGCTGACGTCGAAGGACGACCGGCCGTGGCGGATCGTCCGGTGCAGATGATCGATGTCATCACGGAAATTGGCTTCCCGCGGGAAGTTGAACGCCGCGGAGGCGACCGACGTCCACGGCGGTGGCTCTGATGGCTGGTCCCCCGCTCCACCGCCCGCCGGCGGTGCGATGTCGCGGCCCAGGACGGCCTCGTCACCGGACGGCACCACGAAACACAGCGTGCGCTTCCACGGGCCGGTGACCGTTTTGCGCTGGATCGATTCGAGTACCGGGTCGAATGGCGAGTTGTCGAGAATCCCGCCGTCAGCGAGCCAATCGTAGGTCTCGCTGGTCTGCCAGTCCGGCCACACCCGGCGTTCGCGCAGCAGCGGCGTCTCCTCGACCGGCGCGAACGCGACCGGATAAGAGGCCGACGCCCGGCCAGCCCACGCGAGCGTGTCACTGTCGGTCAGTTCATCGACCGGCTTTCCCTCATGCAGCTGGTAACCATCGTCTCCCTGGCAATAGCAGGGCCGGGCACCGTGCCGGGAAAAGTGGAAACGACGCCGGTGGTCCGCCTCCCAGAAGGAATCCCCGGCTGAATCCCTGACCTCCCGGGAGGACGGCCCCAGCGCAGTCGACGTGACAATCAGCGAGACGTTACAGCCGTGCGAGGTCGGCGTCATCTGCCGCAGCGCGGCGGCGATCTGGTCATGGAAGAAGCCGCCGTTCATCAGTGACAGCACGCCGTCCCGCTGCGGCCGGAACAGCGCATCCGCCGACAGCTGGCCGCTGTGGTGCCAGAGCTCCTTGAGGCCGGCCAGCGAAGCCCCGCGCGCGATGGCGGTGGCCAGCAGCACGCCGTTCAGGCCGCCTGCGCTGGTTCCCGCGATCACGTCGACCGTCACCCGCACGCCAGCGCGCTTGGTCGCCTGGACCCACAGCTCGTGGACGGCCTTCTCTTGTTCTGTCGCGTCATCGCGGGGCGGGATACCGTTGGACGCACGGCGCACATTGTCGATCTCGCAGGCCACGCCGCCCATCCACACGGCCAGGCTGACCCCGCCGTTCATCACCAGTGCCAGCTTGTGCTCGAGGATTTCCGCTGCCGCGCCTTGCGGGCCCGCAGCCTGGTTGCCCATGGTCATCTCGGGGCCGTCCTCTCCCAGATCCCGAAGGCGTTCGGCAGTTCGCCACCGTTGGCTCCAGGTCCGGGCAATGCCGGGCCAGGGCCGAGCGCATCGTGTTTCCGCGATCCGCCAAACGACATCTCCTTGGAGCGCTTGCTCCACCTTTCTTAAAGACGGAGGAGTCAGATTGGCTAGCTGATACCAACTCAGAGCCCGGCCTATCCGCAGAAGCATCAGACATACCGCAAATTTCAGGACACCGCCCGTTCCACCCGACCGGTCAAGATTTTCGCTGACATGACGCCTTTGATGCAGTTGGCTTCCCGGCTCAGCTGGGCCACGCCAGCGAGATCCGACGCTGGGTCATTAATCAGGCTTTCGGGCCAGCACGCATTTGAAAGTGACGGTCTCGGTGAGGACGCCGTCCTCGCTGGCAGAGCCGAGGCTGGCGGCGAGGTCGGCGTCGAACGCGGCGGCCTGGTCACCGAGTACCGTAGCCGGCAGGAAGGACGTCGACCTGATGAGCCCGGCCAGGTCAGGCACGGTCCAGCGGTGCTCGACGGCGAACTCGGGGCTTCCAGCCAGCTCGAACCCCGCGTCGCCGAGCACGGCGGGGTCGGGTCTGCGGGAGCGCGCTTCGGCCCAGCCAGCCGGGATCCGGTCCCCGGCGCCGAGCGCCGCCTTCCACCGGTCCAGGACGGCAGCCAGGGCCCGCTGCCAGCGTTGCTCACCGTCCCAGGGCTGGGAAGACGAGCACAGCGCCAGGTGCCCACCTGGCTGCAGCCAGCCCAGGATCCGGCGGGCAGCCAGATCCCGGTTCAGCCGGTGGAACGCGTTCCCGACGACCGCCAGCTCGAAGTATCCCAGCGGGGCGCCGAGTGCCTCAGCGCCGGACAGCACCGGCCGCAGGTTCCGCGCCTGCTCAGCGGCGGCCTTGGCCCGAACGACCTCGATCATGTCCGGCTCCTGGTCCACCGCCCAGACCTCGGCGAACCAGCGGCGCAACGGGAAGGCGAGCTGGCCGGTCCCGCAGGCCAGGTCCAGCAGCCGCCCGTGCCCGGAGACGCCCGTGCACCGGACCAGATCCGCGATCATCGCCGCTGGATACGGCAGCCGGTAACGGTCGTAAGCGGCCGCTGCTCCCCGGTACAGGTCAGCGGCGAACCGCACCTCGTCAGCCGCCATGCCCGGCCTCTTCTCATCCGCCCGCAGATACCGGACCAGGTCATTCTAGGCCGGACTCAGTGCGCAAGGAAGCTCAGCGAAAGCCGCGGACCCGCAGGTCAACGGGCCGGGCCCGCATCCGGGGCCCTGGCGGCGGCCGTACGCGTAGTGTCGTCGCTATGCCGGCCCCGCACTGGTTCTTCCGCTTCATGTACGACCGCGAGAGCGCGGCCTGGCAGCGCCGGCGCGATGAGCCGGGGCAGCGTGAGCTGGTCGAGCGGACCGCCGACGAGCTCGCGAGCGTGGTCGCACCGCCCGGACCGGTAGCCGACCTCGGCTGCGGCCCTGGCGCGCACGCGCTCGCCCTCGCACGGCGCGGTTATGACGTCGTCGGTATCGACGGGTCACCGGCCATGGTCGAGGCCGCGCGGGCACGAGCGGCGCGCGACAAGGTCAGCGCGCGTTTCGACGTGGCCGACGTCCGGGCGCCGCTCCGCTTCGCGGACGCATCGCTGACAGGCGTCCTGGCGATCCTGGTCCTGCAGCACCTCCCGGATCCCGCGGCCTTCACCGCCGAGATCCGGCGCTGCCTGCGGCCGGGCGGGCACCTGCTGATCACCGCTCCGTCCCGCGACGGCACGCCGCTCACGTCCCAGAACCTCTACTGGCGGCTGCGCGCAGCCTGCTACCACCTCGTGCCCGGCGTCGTCCGCTTCTACGACACGGGCTCCCTCCCCCGCCTAGTCCAGGACCAGGGCCTGACCGTCGTCGAGTGCAAGGACGAGCCCGGTCGCGTGAGCGTGCTGGCACGCGCATGACGTCTAGACGGGGGCTCCGGTGGCTTCTTCGACGGCGAGCAGGCTGGCATAGTCGCGCACGTGGGCGATCTGCCCGTGCCGGGCCGTGAGGACCATGATGTTCGGCAGGACGAACGGGCCCGTGGTGGAACTGGTGCCTTCCACTTCCTGCTCGACGACGATGGTGTCCGGGTCCGGGGTGCCGTGGATAGCAATCGTCCGGTAGCGCTCGTACCGCAGCGGGCTGGCGCTCCAGAACGCCGTGATGAAGCGCATGATCGCGTCCCTCCCCTCCATCCGGGCCCGGACGCCCGGTCGGGCGAAGGGGAACTCGTGGATCGCGTCGACCGCGTACACGCTGCTCATGTCCCCGGCGGACTGGGCGATCGCGGCCGCACGCATGCGTTCCAAGGCACCGAGCGGGCCGGACGAGGGCAGGGATGTCATAGGGTTACCTCCGTAGCGAAGTGACGACTCCGGTAACGCCTTTCCGGAGTCTAGACTCCGGAAAGGCGTCGTGGCAACCTCCCCGAACGGCATGCCGATGCGCAAGAACGCGCGGGCCAATCGTGAGCGGATCCTGGCTGCGGCCGAGACCGTCTTCGGGGCCAGCGGCGAGCTCGGCTCGACCGAGGACGTCGCCGCCCGGGCCGGAGTCGGCATCGCCACCGTGTTCCGGCACTTCCCTACTAAGGACGCGCTCATCGAGGCGACGCTCGTCAGGCAGTTCGACCGGCTCGCCGAGCAGGCGTCTCGGCTGGCGGGCGAGCCTGATCCGGGCCGTGCGGTTCGCGAGCTCATCGTCACCCTCATCGAGACGAGCTCGACGAAGCTCACCCTGATCTCGCTCGTCGGCGAGGGCGGCCAGCTTCCGCCGGCCGTGCAGGAAGCCACCAGCCGGGTCCAGGCCGCCATCGGCGGCGTCCTCGCGCAGGCGAAAAACGGGAGCGTGGTCGCCGGGGACGTCACGGTCGAGGAGTTCTTCGTCCTCGTCCGGGGAGTCGGCCAGGCCGCCGCGACGATGCCCGCAGCCCCGGTGACGCTGGACCGCGCGGTCGAGATCATCTGCCGCGGGCTCGCTCCCGCCCGGTGACCAGGCCCGCCCACGCCCGACGGCACCTGGCTGTGGCTTTTGGAGTGAGGGCAGCGCCGCCGCCGCGGTAACCGAAGCCACAGGTCGCCGCTCTGAGCGAGGATCACTGGAAACACATGGCCAGCGCGCCCGAGGATGGAAGGTGTGATCTTCACTGACCTGACCGAGGCCGAGCAGTTGCTCTGGGATGCATTCCCGCGCGGCGCCTGGGTGGACCTGGGCCGGGTCGATGCTCCGGCTGAGGGCCTCGGACAGGCGATCGGGCCGGATCGTTCCCGGGTGGTCCGGGCCGAGGTGATCAGCGCCCTGCTACTGGGCGCGGTCGAGGCGGAAGCGGGCTGGGCGGCCGCGCTCCGGCTGCGCGGAGCGGTGGTTACCGGGCGGCTGGATCTGATGGGCGCGTCTATCGCCTGGCCGCTGATCTGCGAGCGCTGCTATTTCGAGGACGCGATCGGCTTCGTGGACTGCTCGGTGAAGACGATCAGCCTGGTGCACAGCCAGCTGCCCGCCTTCAACGGGACCAGGATGAGCTTGGCCGGGATCCTGGATCTGAGGGGTTCCGCGATCAGAGCGATCGTTCGGCTGGAGCAGGCGAAGGTGACGGGGCAGCTGTGCCTGCGCGATGTCAAGGTCGGAACGGCGCCGGGGACGCCGGCGGTATCGGCGTCAGGGCTGACGGTCGACGGGGATGTCGACGCCTCCGGCCTGCAAGCGCACGGGGCGGTCTCGATGCCGTCGGCCGGGATCACTGGTTCAGTCGGCCTGACCGGGGCGCACATCACCTTCCCGGCGCAAGAGGCGCTGGTCATGGATCACTGCGTGATAGGCGGAAGGCTCGACTGCCGGCAAGCCGTCGTCGAAGGCGAGTTCCGGATCTATAACAGCCGCGTGGCGGCCATGATCTTCATGCGAGGCGCCAGGCTCGACAACCCAGGAAAGACGGCGTTCAGTGCCGGCGGGCTGACCGCTGACGGAGGTCTCTTCCTCACCGGCGGATTTGCCGCCAAAGGCGAGCTGAGGCTGGTCGGGGCCCAACTGGCGGCCAACCTCACCTTGAACAAGGGTATGTTCGACAATCCAGGCGGCCTAGCCGTGAACCTCGACGGTGCCACCATCGGGTCCTGTTATGGCACCAGGCTGACCTGCAAGGGCCAGCTAAGCCTGAACGGCGCGCGGATCTCCGGCGACCTGGACCTCACCGGGGCCGCCCTCGAGGCGGGAAACGACCAGCCGGCGCTGCTGGGGCAGCGGGCATGGATCGATGGCAAGCTGGTGCTCTCCGCCATCAAGGCTCAGGGCGAGGTCGATCTGCACACCGTCAAGGTGGGCGCGAGCCTGCTGCTTAAAGACGCCGAACTCGCCAACCCCAGGGGCAGCGCATGCCGCCTGTCCAGCGCTCAGGTAGCCGCTGACGTGCTCTGCAATGGGATGACCGCGGACGGAAGCGTCCGGCTGACCGGGATCACGGTCGGCGGCGCGATCGTCCTCAGGCAAGTCCGGCTCAGCCACCCGGATGGCATCGCCTTGGACGCGGCTGCCCTGCAAGCACGGGACCTGGTGCTGCTGCCCGCCGTCCCCATAGATGGCGCGGTGAACCTCAGTAACGCCAGCGTTGGCGTGCTACGCGATAATCCCGACTCGTGGCCCGCGGCGCTAACCCTGGACGGGTTCACCTACCAGACGCTAGAACCGCAACTGCCAGCGCGGCAGCGCCTGCAGTGGCTCGCCCGCGATCCGCGCGGGCACCAGTCACGACCCTACGAGCAGCTCGCGGCGTACTACAACGCCTTCGGCCAGCAGGCGCAGGCACGCGCCGTGCTGTACGCCAGGGAAAGGATCCAGCGGCAGGGGAAGGCGCCCTTCTACCGAGCCTGGAGCCTGCTGCAGGACATCACCGTGGGGTATGGCTACCGGCCCCGCCGTGCCCTCGCCTGGCTCGCGCTGCTGCTCACCGCGGGAAGCATCGTCTTTTCCGTCGCCCCGCCGCCACCACTGCAAGCGGACATGGCGCCGCATTTCAACGGCGTCATCTATACGGTCGACCTGATGCTTCCCGTGGTGAACCTAGGCCAGAAATACGCCTTCAACCCCGGAGGTGCCGAGCAGTGGCTGTCATACCTGCTGATCGCCGCGGGATGGACGCTCGCCACCACGGTCGCCGCAGGCGCGGCGCGCATCCTGCGCCGAGGCTGACGATCATCGTCCAGCGGCCGTCGCTAGGTGAAGTCGATGAGTTCTACGCTCACCATGGCCACGTCCCCGACGTCCAGGGCCTCGGCCACGCGGACCGCCCGCTTGACGGGAAGCACGTAGCCAGCCTGGCTGGCCGGGAAGATGGACGTCGTCCAGGTGCTGGTCCCGATCGTGGCCCGCACCCGCACCGAGCCGAAGCCGCGGCGCAGCCCGCCGGCCAGGTCGCGGATCTCCTCGGACGGGCCGGGCGGCAGGCTGACGAACGTCCAGGTCTCGGCACGCCGGGCATCCCACAGCCACAGCTCAGCATCGAAGGCCACCTTCACAGGCTCAGCCTGCCACACCAGCCCTGCATCGCAGGAATGAGCTGTTCACTGCTCGAGAACTGATCAAGCGTTGCGTGCCGCCAGGCTATAGACCCACTCGGCGGTGATCAGCGTGGACGGGTGGTCCGGGCCGAGCACCCGCAGCCGAGCGGCCAGCACATCGCGGTACTCAGCCTCGGCGGCGGTGTGATCGCCGCGGTCGGCCATCACCTGGGCGACCTCATGCCGGGTGGTCAGCGTGGACTGGTGGTCCGGGCCGAGCACCCGCAGCTTGGCGGCCAGCACATCGCGGAACTCAGCCTCGGCTCCGGCGTGATCACCCCCCTCGGCCATCTCCAAGGCGATCTCGTGCCGGGTGGCCAGCGTGTCCCGGTGGTCCGGGCCGAGCACCCGCAGGCGGGCAGCAAGCACGCCGCGGAACTGGGCCTCGGCCGCGGCATGGAATCCCTGGTTCGCCTGGTAGCGGGCCGCCATGAGCGCGGCGTACGCCGCCGCCTTCACCGCGTCATCTGAGCCGCCCGGCTCCACGGTGAGGCTGGCGAAGATCACGGCGCAGTGGGGGGCCAGGAGCTGCCAGGCGGGCCATCCCCGCGGGTCTTCGGGCAGGCCGGTCGCCTCGGTGGCCGCTGCCCGTTCCAGGAGTCGGGCGGCTAGCTCGGTGAAAGCCAGCCGGGCGGGTCCGGCTGGCGGACGGCTGGTGTCGCGGACCAGCGGGTGGACCCGTGCGACCGGGACCGCCGCCGGGGCCTGGCTGCTGATGTCCAGGTCGATGAGCCCGAAGTCATCCAGCGCTTTAAGCGCCTGCCACAGCCGCGCCCCGGTGATGTCCCGCAGCGATGCGGAGGCGGCCAGGGTGGCCGGGTGCAGCAGCAGCTGGTAGGGGACGGGCGCGTCGGCGAGGCAGGCTAGCAGCCGCAGCACCGGCCGGGCTTCGGGCAGCGGCCGGGCATCGAGCAGGTCCAGGGTCAGCTCCCAGGTCCGGCCGATCAGCCCGCGGGCCTGCTCCGCGCTCAGCTGCCCGTCCGGTGCCGGGAACACCGCCGCCAGGTCCCCGCCCTCGATGGCCTCCAGGTACTGCCGGTAGGAGCGGATCACGGTGTCGTCGGTAAAAACGGCGGGGATCGCCGCCGCCGCGGCCAGGTAGGACCCGGCGATCTTCAGCGCCAGCGGCAGCCCGCCCAACCGCGCCGCCAGCTCCTGTGCCTCCTGATCAGTGCCCAGGGAGGAGTGGTGGCCGGCGTGGTCGGCCAGCACCGCTGCCGCCGGGTCGGCGGGCAGCGCCTGGAGCCGGTGCCGCTGGGTCCACGATCCCCAGCTGGCCGGATTGCCGTCCCGGCTGGTCACCAGCACCATCCCGGCCGGCCCGGCCAGCGGCCGCAGCCACCCCCGGCCCTCCGCCACGCACGCCCCGGCCCCGGCCAGCACCTGCGGGTCATCGGCGTTATCGATCACTAGCAGCCACGGCTGCTGGCGCCCGGCCAGCCGCTGCCAGATCACATCAGCCGCATCACCGTGGTCTAGCTCGGCATCGGCCACCCCCAGGCGCCGTCCCAGGGCGCGCATCCCCGCGGCCAGCGGGGCCGGCTCGGCCGCTGAGATCCACCACGCCTCCGCCCCGCGCTGCTGCGCCGCGAAGGCCACCTCCAGCGTCAGCCGGGTCTTACCGCACCCGCCCAGCCCGTGCAGCACCCGCACTCGCGCCCCACCCGGAGCTGCCAAGTCAGCCAGCAGCCGCTCACGGCCCCGCAAGGGCAACTGCTCATCACGCTGCCCGATCGGGGGCTCGATCGACACCGCCGGCTCCGGCGCCCGCTCCCGGCCGCCCAGGTACACATGCTGGACCCCGGACCCCAGCATCGCCTGCTGGGACTGATCAAACGCAGCCGCTGCCTGCCGTACCCCGGCCGCGGCTCACCGGCCTGGCCGGCGCCGCGGTCACCGTCCCCCGGCGCCCGGCCCACCCTGACCGCCAAAGGTAACGTTCTGCACGCCGTGCCCCTGGACCGCCTGCTGCGCCTGATCAAACGCGGCCGCATGCTGAACCACCGGCCCCGCCGACCCGGCCGTCTGCGCCTGCACCTGCGCGACCAGCGCCCGCAACTCCTGTTCGACGCCAGGGTCCTGCTCCAGCAGGTCCTCCAGCCGCGTCCGCCACACCACTTCCTGCTCGGCCTGCACCCGCTCGGCATCAGGACCCGGCACCTGCACAAGCGCAGCCCGCGACTGCTCCAGCCGACCCGCTGCGGCTTCGGCCCGCGCGGCATCACCCCGGCCGAGCAAACGGGCAAAACGCGCCTTCGCGCCCTCCCAGCCGTCGGTGACCATCGCCGTACCCCCCGCGGAAGCCAGCGCCGTCAGCGCCTCTGTCAGCATTCCCCACCCCTCCCCGCCAGCGTTGGACCCCATCCAGAATATGGCCCCGACCGGGCCTCGTACGGGTTACCGGAAGGGGCCGTTGCCTAGGGTGATCTTGGTGGTGTGGGAGGTGTGGGTGCCGCCGTGGATGGCGGTCCAGCGGACTGAGACCACGTCGCCGGAGTGATACCGGCCCAGGAGGGTGTTTAGTGAGGCGGGGGTGGTTACGGGCAGGCCGTTGAGGCCGGTGATGACATCGCCCGCGGCCAGCCCGGCCCGGCTCGCCGGGGCGCCGGCGATCACGCCGGCGAGGAGCGCGCCGGACGGGGCCTGGCTGGTGCTGATCTTCATTTGCACGCCGAGGAATCCGGGTTGGCCGAGGTAGACCGTCGAGCTGGCCTGCCCGTGGCTGATCTGGTGGGCGATCGCCATGGCAGTGTTGATCGGGATGGCGAACCCGGTCGTGCTTAGCTGGCCCGAGGGGCTGTTCGCGGTGGTGATCATGCCGATCACCCGGCCGTCGCTGTCCGCCAGCGGACCGCCGTCGTCGCCCGGCCCGACTTGCGCGCTGGTCTGCTGCGTGCCTCGCAGGTTCTGGGGGGCCAGCCCTTGGTCTCCCATGCCGGAGTTGATGGAGCGGTCCAGGGCGGTGATGACGCCTGCGGCGGGGGTCACGCCGCCTTGCCCCTGCGCGTTCCCCAGGGCGAGGACGGGCATGCCGATGGTTACCTGGCTGGAGTTCCCGAGGGTGACCGCCGACAGGTGCGCTGCTCCCTCGAGCTTGAGCAGGGCGACGTCCTGGGTGGCATCGTAGCCCAGGACCCGCGCGGTATAGGTCCGGCCGGAGCCGACGAGCGTGGCCGTCACGCTGGTCGCGCCCACGATGTCGTTATTGCTGGTGAGCACCAGGCCATCCGCGGACAAGATGATGCCCGTGTTGACGGACACCTCGCGGCTGTACTGCAGGTTGGCCCGGAGGTCGACCAGGCCGGGCGTGAGTTCCCGCTCCACCCGGGCCTGGTCCAGGCGGGTGCTCGCGGGGGCCGGGTCATCGTGCTGGGTGAGGGTGACGGTGGCGACCACCCCGAGGCCAGCGGCGACGGCCGCGACCAGCAGGTAGATGAGCAGCCGCGGACGCCGTCGTCCCTTGCCGCTGTCCGGCTCGCTCTCGCTTTCTGGCATCATCCCCGCCTTCGCTCACAAAAGCGTATCGGCCGGGCCGGGTGGCTGTATGGCATGCTGGCAGAAGCAGCCCCGTGACGGGGGGCCGCACCTGGTCAAGGGAGACCGTCATGAGCGTCTACAGGGTTACCGAGGTCATCGGGACAAGCAGCACTTCATGGGAAGACGCGGCAGCCGAGGCGATCAGGATCGCCGCCGGGACGATCCGCGATCTGCGGGTGGCCGAGGTCGTCAAGCAGGACATCCACCTGGATGAGGGCGGGGGGATCACCTACCGCACGAAGCTCCAGCTCTCCTTCAAGTACGAACCCGGCACCTGATCCCCAAGATCAGTTGCCTTTGGCGCTGGCGGACGAGCGCGTCGGCAGCCCAGCTACTGCCGCTAGCGGCGGGCAGTTCACTGCGGTCGTGGCCGCTGCGATGGCGCGGCTGAGTGGCCTGACCAGGTGGTCGCGTGGGCAGGGCTCAAGTCGCGGGCCTGCCTGCGCCGCGGCTGCGGCGCGGGCGGATACCGGGGTTGCGGCGCGGGCCGCCAACCGGCGCGATGTGCCCGCCAGGCGCAGCAGGCGGAGTGCTTCGGCAGCGTGGCGCGCGCGCTCGATCCGGGCGGGGTGTTCGTCATCGAGTGCTTCGTCCCGGACCTGGCCCGGTTCGACCATGATCAGCGGGTCCAGGCACGGGCGGTGTCCGAGGACTCCGCGGTCATCGAGGTGTCCCGCCATGACCGGGTGCGGCAGCGCGTCG
>Ga0207693_10002735_pt1 | contig 15268 bp, 13 predicted proteins | sample LARL81metaG_FD_184347 | JGI IMG/M metagenome (GOLD analysis project Ga0207693, IMG submission 184347) | Corn, switchgrass and miscanthus rhizosphere microbial communities from Kellogg Biological Station, Michigan, USA - LAR L8-1 metaG... | ecosystem: Host-associated > Plants > Roots >...
CGTACGTCTGGGCTGGTGGCGGTGTCATCTTTGGTGGCGGTGAACGGGATGAAATCGTACTGGACGGCTTCGCTCCGGAAGGACCGCTTTTCCACACTGTTCATCATGGCACTACCACCGAAGCGGTCGGCCAGTTTGGAGGTGGGCTCGAAGTCCGCATTACCCCGCACATTGGCTGGATGAACGATTTCAGCTGGAACGTGATCAGCGGACCGCAGAACGACTTCGGAATGGTCCGAACCGGTCTGACATTCGCGTTCTAAGATTAGAGATCTGTGGCAGCGTCCGGTCGGACATCCCGTCAGCGCTTTCGTCACAATATAATCCCGAATCCTGGGGCGTTGCCCTAGGTTGGAATTTGAGGAACGCCTTTGGCCCTAACCGAGATCGGCGAGAAGGCGAGGATGAGAGCTTCTACGACTCTCCCTACTGCCCTGAAACGTATTGGGCTTTTGTCAGCGCAATCGTCTTTACCGTGCGACGGGGTTCAATTCCTCGCACGTAAGCACCATGTCGCGCTCGTCGAAAGGCACGCGCGTTGAAGACTCGAACTGGTGAATGATTCGGCCATTACGAACCTCTTTGACGCGAAAATAGACGAACCGATCCCTGATCTCGAATTTCAGCATCAGCCTCACCTTGAGGAACTTGCTATCGGTCTCCTTGAGCCAGTGTTTAAAGCGATCGGGGTTAAAGGTGGACATGTCGCGGGTGAGGACGAGATAGACGAGCTGGCGGACGGCTTCCCGTTGCTCCTTGGGCGCGAATGTAATGTCATATTTTTCTATAATTATTAGCAAGACAGATGCGTGTTCGCCGCATCTCTCTAATACGACATCTTGGGCCTATCGGAAGCGCAACCCCCGCAAATGCGGTTATTTGTTCTTTAAGTTATCGCCCGCAAACGCTACAAGGCTGTGTGTACAAGGTTCATCTCCTTGCCTTCATTTTGCTCGCCCAATTTAGCTGCAATCCGGCACACGCTACTACTAAAGGTCTAAGCCAAATCGTTACGCCCGATCTGGAACCGCCGGGCGACGTTTCGATCAGCGCCCAGGTCCAAAGCGAGCGCATCGGCAATCCCTACGAAGCCCAACTCGAAATCGGTCTCGTCAAATGGGCCGAGATCGCGGTGTTCAAGGGATTCAAACCGAACGAACTAATCTTTGGAACAGAACTTGGGCTGCTCCAAAAAGAACCCTGGCTGCTTTCTATTGGCGCCATCAACTGGTCGCCCCATAGTCATGTCGATCCCCAGCCATTCATCGAGGTAGGTTACTACACCGAGCATAACAATTTCATCGTCGGCGCGATTCGGGCTGGCTCGCGCAACGAAGCCATTCTCGGCTGGGCCCACGACTTTAACCAAACCTGGAGGGCACAGCTCGATTTCCAAAGCGGATCCGGTAACTCCGTCACTGCCGGGTTTACTTGTAACCTGACGCGCGATCTTCAATTCAACCCCGCCATTTACGTAACCAACGACAGCCCGCACCACGTGCTGGGTTACATCGTCTTCACTTATACATTTCACATTTGGAATCCGAAAACGCTGTCGTCACCGGCGAAATAATTAGGCCTATTGGACGCACAGAGCCTATTCGATGAAAGATCGTGTGCGCAAGACTCCTCAAATCGCGCTAAGCTTCTCCGCGCTAACTTCCTGCCACAAAATTTAAGCTAGTACGGGTTACAGCCAGATCGTGACCCGGGATTCCCAGGGAGAAGGACACCTTGCCCTTCGAAGCGCGACCCTCCATTACTCCACCACTCCATCACTCCTCTGCCTCACCGCTCCTTCGCGCATCCTTCTCGCGCTTTTCGAGCAAGCGTAGAATCTCGGCCAGCAGGATCTCGTTTTTCAAGTTTACCTGGTAATCGAGATCAGCGCGCAGCCGGTCCTTCTGCGCTTCGCGATTCTGTGACATCATGATGATCGGCGCCTGCAATGCCGCCATCATCCCCAACACAAGGTTCAGAAGAACAAACGGAAAGGGATCGAAGGAGCTTTCACGCAACAGCATGGTGTTCGCCCCCATCCAGATAATCAGGAGTGTCAGCGAGATCATAATGAACTTCCAGCTTCCGCCGAAGCGCGCGATCGTGTCGGCGCACTGATCAGCCAGAGTCAGATGCCTGGCGTCCTCTTCATTCGCATTCCGCGAAACACGATGCCGCAAAAGATCGTCCGTCCGCCGCAACCGTCGCGTAATCGCGCTCAGCATTTCCAACACAATGCGCGAGTCGCTCGAGACGAAGGTCAGGAAATTCTCGCGCGTCAGGACCGCCAGACGCGTATCTTCCGTTACCGCCGCATCCGCAGAACGCCCGTGGTCATCGAGCAGGGACATTTCGCCAAAGAAATCGCCATGACCCAGGGAAGCCAGAATCACTTCTCTCCCATCAGCATCAGTGACGGTGATACGGACGCGTCCGCTCTCAATAATGTACATTGCGTCCCCGGCATCGCCGACCCGGAACAAACTCGAGCCAGCCTTGAGCTCCAGTGGATGCAAATAACCGCAAAGCTCGTCTGCTGCGGCATCATCGAGCGCGGCAAAGAGCGGCACACCGCGCAATAGCGCATACTGCCCGGCGGCCCGCGGCTTTTCTATCACCAGAGATGAACTAGCCGGCAACGTTGGCATGTTGGAAACGTAAAATTAGCTGAGGCGTTTCGGCCTCAACAACGGGAATAATATCACATCCCGGATCGATTCGGCACCTGTAAGTAACATCGTCAGCCGGTCGATCCCAAGGCCGAATCCGCCGGCCGGCGGCATGCCATGCTCGAGCGCGAGCAGAAAATCCTCGTCCAGTTTTTGCGTTTCCTCCCCCGCTTGCTCAAGCAAACGCTGACGCTGCGTGATCGGATCGTTTAACTCGGTGTAACCAGGTGAAATTTCTACTCCGTTGATGATTAGTTCATAAACGTCAACCAGCTCGGACTGCTCACGATTTTGTTTCGCCAACGGCACCAGTTCTTTGGGACAATGCGTGACAAAAAGTGGATCGAAGGTCTTTTCTTCCACCAATTTTTCGAAAACGTGCTGCGTCACTTCGAAATCGGCCAATTGCGGCAAAATTTCCACGCCCAGCTTTTTCGCCCGCTCACGACGTTGTTCGCTCGAGATTTCAAACCAATCCGTGCCCGCCGTTTCCCGCACCAAATCATGATAACGCGCCCGTCGCCACGGCCGCGTCAGATTGATCGTTCGCGTCACGTTCCCCTCCGCGCCGCGATGTTCGACACGGAAGGACCCGACCATCGCCTCCGCCACATGACAAATCATTTCCTCCACCAGATCCGCAATCTTCTCGAAATCGGCATACGCCCAGTATGCCTCCAGCATGGTGAACTCCGGATTATGTTTCCGCGAAATTCCTTCGTTCCGGAAATTGCGGTTCAGCTCATAGACCTTGTTAAACCCGCCCACCAATAATCGCTTCAGATAAAGTTCCGGTGCGATCCGCAGGTAAAGATCCAACCCGAGCGCTTTGTGATGGGTCGCAAACGGCTCTGCCGCCGCCCCGCCCGCGACCGATTGCAGCATCGGGGTTTCCACTTCGACAAAGCCGCGACTCTCCAGAAAACGTCGGATCTCGCGAACAATGACAAATCGCTTCGCAAAAACCGCGCGTGATTGATCGTTCGTGATCAGATCGAGATAACGCTGCCGGTACCGGGCCTCGATGTCCTGCAAGCCGTGCCATTTTTCCGGTAACGGTCGCAACGATTTCGCCAGCACTTCCAGCTTGTGCACTTTCAACGTCGGCTCGCCTGTCTTGGTCGTGAAACACGTTCCTTCGACACCAATCAAATCGCCAAGATCGAGGAGTTTGAAAATCCCCATCGCTTCCGGACCGAGTTCTTTTGCGTGCAAATAAATCTGGATCCGCCCACTCGCGTCCTTCAGATCGACGAAGTGACTTTTGCCCATGTCACGGTGCGCGGTGATCCGGCCGGCAACGCGAAAATTCGCATCCTGGGCAAATCTTTCCCGCACCTGGGCGATATCACCGGACGTTTCGAACGCGGCCCCAAACGGCGCGATACCCAGCTTTTCCAGCGCCGCCAACTTTTCGCGCCGTAACGCCAGCAACTCACTTTCGTCTTGTTCCATCCCCGCGACCGATTCTAGGCAGAATCAAGGGGAGCGCGAGCATTCCGTGATGAGGTGGAGGCACTCGCCAAGGCGAGGAAAGATGTTGTTCCGGCCGCACAACGCGGTGGCGGCGCTCTATTTATCTCGCCGCAGCCTCGGCGAAGGCGGATGAGCGTGGCACCTAAAAAAGGCGGTCACAGACCGCCGTCGCACGGGAGCGGGCTGACGGCCTCCCGAAGAGTAAATTCGGTTGGAAATGGAAGGTGGACAGTGAGATATTACTGCTCCCGAATTTTGGCCTCGGGACTGGAAAGCATGCAGATCGATTTGCCGGAAACTACCTCAAAAATCGGCGGACCACTGGTACGGCAATTCTCCGTTTTCTTGCCCAACAAAGTCGGCGCCATGCTCCAAATCGTGAAACTGCTGAACGCTCACGCCACTCACGTAGTGGCGTTGAGCATTTCGGAATCAACCGATGCCGCCATCGCCCGCATCATCGTAAGCGATCCAGACCGCGTCCAGGAGCTGTTCCATGACCACAACATCGCTTTCGGGGTTTCCGAACTGATGGTCGTGGAACTGCGCGAGGTCGCCACCCAGTTCATCAAAATCCTCTCCACCCTGCTGATGGCCGAAGTAAATGTACACTTCAGTTATCCGCTTCTTACCCGGCCTAACGGTCGCGCCGCGCTCGCCATGCACGTCGACGATTCCGAATGCGCCTCCTCTGTTTTGATCGGTGAAGGTTTCCGGCTCCTCTCACAAAGCGACATCTCGCGCTAAGCGGCTCCGCCGCGTCTCCTGCTCCAATTCATACTCCTGCTCTTGCTCTTAACCGGCAGAGCGCCGTGGCCAAAGTTTTGAACAATCCCCTCCTCGATCTTGTCCACGAGCAGTCGATTGACAGTTCCGCCGCATCCCATTAACTGAATATAAAGGTGTAATGCCCGTTCTCGCCGCATCTTCTTCTCCCAGCGACCGGACCTACTCCGTCGCAGTCGGTGTAATTCTCGTTTTTGCCGCCCTGGAAATTCTGGCGATTGCAATTCATTTCGGCGCCGAGCATCGGACGCATCGCGCGACATTGCCACCGATAAAGGCGCCGGCCACAGCCGCCAGCGTAAAGCCGGGGGCGACGCCTGCTCCGCCACAAGCAAGCGCTCCGAGCTCAGCGGCTCTTTCCGCCTCCGATCATTTGCTCAAAGAAGCCAACGTCCTGCGCGAGCGCGGCGATACCGCCAACGCACTGGCACACTTGCAGGATGCATCGCAGCGCGACCCGAAAAATCCGCAGGTGCTGGCGGAAATGGCCGCGATTTACGAATCCATTCAGCTTTACGATCGTTCTAACGAGACTTGGAAAAAAATTCAGGATCTTGGCCCTTCAGCCGGTCCGCTCTACGAATTGGCCGACATGAAATTACGGGTAGGCGCAGCTGCGACGCCGTCGCCGGGCCTGGCCATGGACACGGCAGGCAAGCCGCTGGACGCGGAAGGACTTCCGGAGGGATCCGTCTTCGGTGTGACGAGCATTGAGACCGAGCAGGTTCCCGATCCCGACGCGGAAACGAACTTCCGACTAAAGATCGGTATCAAAAAACGTGATGGTGTCGCCATCGATCATTCCAAATTGCGCATCATGGTGTTGTTCTACGATTCGCTTGATAACGACAAGGTCGTGTCCACAGATGCGGACGTTAACTACGAGTGGATGAACCCAAAACACGATTGGGTGGAATCCAACCCCGAAACATTGATTGTCACGTATCTTCGTTCCAAGACTCATGCCATCACTTCCGAGGCGGCGCTCTCAGCCGCGGCGGCAGCGGTTACGCCCAGTAAGAATTCCTCACGGTCAAAGAAACGGGCCGAGTCGGCTCCAAACACCGAGTCGCTCGATTCCGGCCGACGCCAATATCTCGGCTACGTCATTCGCATTTTGTATGACGATAAATTGCAGACGGTTCGGGCCGACCCTCCACGCCTGATCAACGACGCGCCGAATTCTTCCCTCTCGCCGTGACGCAATTGCTCGTCGTGCATCGCGACCCCGAGATTGGGCGGGACCTGGTGCAACTGGTGAAAGATTATACTGGATACGAAAGTCTCCTCACCCACAGTGAAAGTGAAACTTTGTTCTGGTTGCGGCGGCAACCGGAAGTGCGGCCGCAGATTCTCCTAACACAACTTCAGGCACCGGGGCTGGATGGTTTTATCCTCGGCGCGTCGCTGGGCGAAATGTTCCCGGGGTTACAAACACTGTTCCTGCCCGCCTACGCCGCTTCAGTACAGCGCATGGAAGTGGCCGGCTCGAAAGTTTTTCCGGAACCAATCGACGGGGAACGACTAATCGCCACGATTGAGCGGTCCATGCGGATGTTTTCCGGTGCATCCGATCTTTTTCACGTTCTTGATATCTTGCAGATGTGCTGCCTTTCCGGCCGCAGCGGCGCCCTGCAAATGGTTTCGGGCGCGAACGTCGGCACCGTTTATTTGCGCGATGGCCAAATCGTGCACACTGAGACCGGCACAGAATGCGGAAACGATGCGTTGGTTGAAATCGTGAGCTGGGGCGAAATCGAATTTGCCTACGACCGTGCCGCCTCCCCCGGTGTTGAAACAGTTAGTAAGGCATGGAATGCATTACTCGTCGATGCGCTGGAAGAAGGAAAGCGTCGCGCCCTGCCGGCCTGGCGGCAGCAAACCGGGTGAACGTTTTTCCAGAGCCCGCCGGTGAGATTCCTGCTCTATTCTTAATCCCATGCAGTCGCTGAAACTCGCCGCTCTTTTTCTGCTTCTCGGTTTCGTCGCTGGTGCGGCCAATGCTCAGATTGAAGTGCAATTGAAATTCAGCCGCTTGCAATACATCGCCTACGAACCACTGCTCGCCACCGTTACTATTACTAATCGCGCCGGACGTGACATTGATTTGCATGACGACGGCAGTGAACGCTGGTTCGGATTTGAAATTACCGGCCGCGATGGCCAGTCGGTCCCGGCTGATTCCTCGCAGAAGATGGAACCGCTACGCATCGAAACCGGCCAGACTGTTACCCAAAAAATTAACCTCGCGAATCTGTATCCGATCCAGGATTTCGGGAACTATCACGTCCGCGCCCATGTCTATTTCTCTGATCTCGGCCGCTACTTTTATTCGCAGACCAAGGTGGTTGAAGTTACCGATGCGCGTCCAATCTGGAAACAAAGTGTGGGTATTCCCGCGGATAGCGGGGCGGGCGGAGATAACCGCACCTACTCCCTCCTGACGAATCGGTTTGCCGATCACACTTCACTCTATGTTCGAGTCGAAGATGAACGCCGCAATACCGTCTATGCCACCTACTCGCTCGGACACGTTATCGCCTTTGACGAACCGCACGCCGAAATCGATCGCGAAAACAAACTTCATGTCCTGCATTGCTCGGCCCCGCGCGCCTGGTCTTATGCGATCATCGGCTTGAACGGACAACTTCTCTCTCACTCGACCTTGCTCGAAACGAAATCGCGTCCCCATTTCAAGCGAACGGCTAATGGCGAAATCGCAGTCGTGGGCGGTATGACGGAGGCGACCGCCGCTCAAGCAGTACGCAATGCCGTCCCGAAATTATCGACACGCCCAAACGAGAAGCCGCGCGGCGACTGAGATATCGGCATCATGACGGCATGTTTGACGCGATTCGTTATTTGCTGCTTCGGGGCAATAGCCCTCGCCTCCACCGTATCAGCGCAGACGCGTTATAACACCGTTGTGATCGACGCCGGGCATGGCGGTTTTGATCGGGGCGGTATTCCTGGTCAACGGGTCCCGGAAAAAATGATGACCCTCGATGTCGCCCTCAAACTAAAACCGCTCCTGGAAAAGGCGGGCTACAGAGTGGTCATGACGCGAAGCACTGACGTTTTCGTCCCGCTCGGCACCCGCGTAGCCATCGCCAATTCGTATCCCAACGCAATTTTCGTCTGTATCCATTTCAACTCCGCTTCGCGTAGCGGAGCTAACGGGATCGAGACGTATTTCTACAGCACGGAAAGCGCGCCCCTCGCCGCCAGTATTCATTCCGCGGTGGTCGGCGGCGCACCGTCGGAAAACCGCGGCGTTCGTCGCCGGGGCTATTTTGTCCTGCGCAGAACAACCGTTCCAGCTGTCCTGGTGGAATGCGGATTCCTCACCAACCCGGGCGAGGCGCAAGCCGCTCTAACTAATAGCTATCGGCAACAGCTCGCTCAGGAAATTGCCCGTGGCATTACCAATCGTCCTACCCTCGCGGCTCGTACCACCTATACTAATCAATCCTCGAAAGTTGATGTCGGTTTGCAGCCTTTCCTCGATCAACGTTTCGTCCGGGAATCAAAAGCCCGACGCCACCGGCATCATACAAGCTCAAAAAAGAAAAAGTCCTCCAGCACTGAGAAAAAGGAAGTAAGCTCCGAGGCACAGTGAACTCTCCGGTTGTTTCCTCGGCGCAGATGCGCGACGCAGAAAATGCGGCATTTGCGCGCGGCATCTCCGCCGAGCACCTGATGAATCAGGCCGGCAGCGGGATCGCAGAGACGGTGCAACGATTCTTTCCGCGCCCCGGCTATTGTCTGATCTTTTCCGGCAAGGGCAACAACGGCGGCGATGCACTCGTTGCTGCCGCGCACCTAAAGCGTGCCGGCTGGCATACCGATGTGCATCTTTCCTTTCCCGAATCAGAATGCAACGAGCTGCTGCGCAAAAAGATTACGGAGTTCCGCGATACTCCCCCTGCTGTAGGGGCGGCCGTGTCGGCCGCAGATCTCGGCGGCGCGCCCGCCCCTACCGTCATCCTCGACGGTTTGCTGGGACTTGGATCGAAGCCGCCATTACGAGATCCAATTCTGGCGGCCTGTCGCGAAATCAATCGCTTACGCTCGCACCGTAACGCGTTTGTCTTCGCTAGCGATCAACCAACCGGCCTCGACGGGGATTCGGGGAAGACTGATCGCGATTGTGTTGTCGCCGATTTCACGGTCACCATCGCGGCGGCGAAGCGCGGCCTGCTTGCCGACAATGCAATCAACTTCGTCGGCCGCCTTGAAGTTGTCCCGTTTTCCGATCTTCCGCTCGAGACAGCTGACGAAACCGTTGCCTGCACAGCTTCACTGCGTGGTTTGCTGCCACGCCGCCAGTTCGAAGCGCACAAGAATCAATTCGGGCGCGTTGGTATTGTCGCCGGCTCGCGTGGCTTTGCCGGAGCCGCGACCATGTGTGCCTGCGGTGCGTTGCGTGGCGGCGCCGGGCTGGTTGAAGTTTTCGTACCGGAAAACATCTACGAAATCGTCGCTGCCAGCGCGCCGTTTGAATCGATGGTTAGACCAGTCAGGTCCTATCGCGATTTACTCGACGAAAAAATCGATGTTTGGGGAATCGGACCCGGACTCGGAAAAGAAAACGCCAGGGAAATTATCGACCTGATCCAGCGCACGGAGAACGCGATGGTCGTTGATGCCGATGCTCTCAATATCGTCTCCACAGAGGTCAGCATTCTTAGAAATTGTCGTGGCCGGCGTCTGCTCACACCGCATCCCGGCGAAATGAAACGCCTGGCTGGCGATCATAAAATCTCACGGGCTGAGCTCGCCAAAAATTTCACCGCCGAATTCCCGGTCACGCTTTTGTTAAAAGGAAGCCGCACCGTCGTCGCCGAAAACGGCAAACGAATCAGCTACAACACCACCGGCAATCCTGGGATGGCCACCGGCGGAATGGGCGACGTCCTCACCGGTGTTTGCGCGGCCCTGATCGCGCAAAAACTTTCTCCTTTTGACGCTGCCCGCGTCGGCGCCTGGGTCTGCGGCCGCGCCGCTGAAATCGCGGTATTCAATGGCGGTGAAAGTGAGCAATCGCTTCTGCCGCGCGATGTCCTAACGAATCTTGGACGCGCTTTTCGCGAACTGTAGATCTCATCGACACGCGAGCGGCCAGAAAGTAATTCGCCAAACACGCGAAATTACGCTAAGGAAAAAATGAGGTCACACGGTCTATCGGGCCGGATTGCGAAGCAGTTATGGTCTTCTGTTCGTTTGATACCTTCCGGCGTCAGCTCGAGGGCCCACGTCAGAACAAGGGCAATCGGAAATCCCGCAGCAACGATTGCCACGAACACCTTCATCATCCAGCCCAGCGCTTCGAACCTGGGAAACAATATTGACGCTGCCTGAATGAGTAACCAGGCGATCACTGCGTAAGCGATGGCAACCTTGTAAACATTGCGTCGCTTTAGCTCGGCGAAGAAACTTGGCGAGGTCATTGCGCGTTATCCTGACATAGCTTCTGGAACGCGGGATCGCTGCGCAACGGGTCCCAGATGGGATCGAGCCGCAGCGCGGCGGGCGTAACCGGATTTCCGTACAACCAACCCGAATAGGAAATGTGCGCGAGATCCGAGAGCAACTCAATCGCGCGACTGTGCTCGCCCAAAAGTGTCGCCACCACGGCCATATTCTCGTCGGCAAACGGTCCGATTGCCACGTCGCCTAATGAAGACGTGATCGTCTTCACGCGCTCGGCTTCCTTCCAAGCGGCAGCCTTATCCCCGACGATAGCATAGGTCTGAGATAATATGACTCCGAGCCAATCGTTGTCGGGTTGCTCGCGTGTCAATTGCACCAGCCTGTCGCGCGTCTGCGCGGCCGTAGCTTGTGCAGCTGCCGTATCGCCGGCCACATGTTGCGCGAAGGCCAGGTAGTAGCCAAAAACCGCTTCTTCAACTTCCGAACCGAATTCAAACTGCGCGACACGCGTTTTTAACAGCTGCACCGCTTCATCATTTTTTCGCTCGAGTCTCAGTTGGGTGACCTTTGCTCCAACTGCCGCATATGACGGAGTGAGTGCGTTCACCTCAGCCAAATACTTATCGGCTTCCGTCAATTTGTCCTGCACCTGGTAAATCGCAGCTTTCGCAGCTTTAATTTCGACGTCATCGGGCCGGATTTGCAAAGCCCGATCGAGTAACGAACGAGCTGTCTCGAATTGCCGCTGATCGCCGTAATTGAAAGCAACACGCAGTAACAACTCTGGATTGCGGGGATCAAGCACGAGCGCTTGCTGGGAATAGTCGGTCACTTTGCTCCATTGCCCCTCCCGTCGGGCGATGCTCGCTAACGAAGCCGGGACCTCACTGTTCCCAGGCAACAGCTTGGCGACGCGAAGAAAAGTTTCGCGGGCCTGTTTGTAATCACGGAGTTCGTCATTTTGGTAAATTGCCAATGCCAGCAGAGTCTCCGGCGAGTTCGGCTGGAGCCTTTGCGCGCGTTCCAACGCGCCTTTGGCGTCGCCGAGGCGATCGCCAAATGAGCTGTAAAGCGACGAATACATTCGCGACAAACGCGCCCAGGCGATTGCAAAATCCGGGTCGAGATGGACCGCGCGTTTGTAAAAACTGATCGCCTTCTGCAATGGATAGACCGACATCAAGCTTTCACTTTCCGCTGCCAGTCCGTGTAGATAAGCGTCGTAAGCCTCCGGATTACTCGTTGGTTTGAGCGCCAACGCCTCTTGCTCATGATTGGAGAGTTTTGCCTGTAATTCCTTGGCAATGGATTCGGCGATCTCCGTCTCCACGGCAAAGATGTCGGTCAACTTGCGATCGTAGGTGTCAGCCCAGATGTGCGCATCGTTTTGCGCGTTGATCAGCTGTACGTTCACCCGCACCTGTTCGCCGACTTTCTGGACACTGCCTTCCACTAGATGCGCAACGCCGAGCTGCTTCGCGATTTCGCCAGGATTGGCCGGCTTGCTTTGATACTGCGCGGTGGAAGTTCGCGAGATAACCTTTAGCTCATTGAGCTTGGCCAGACGCGTGAGAATCTCATCCTGAATGCCAGTAGCGAAATAAACGTTCGACTTGTCTTCGCTAAGATTTTCAAACGGTAACACCGCTACCGATTTCTGCGTAGCCGCCTCGCTCTGCTTGTCGCGCCGTAGATCTTCGGAGGCGGATCGAGGCACAGCATTTTTCGCCGTATAACGCCCCAGCAAAAACAACCCGAGCGAGAGCGCCGCCGTGATCATGATCACAGCAATCCAGCCGCCGCGGGCCGAGTGTTCTTGCGCTGCATCGACCGCTTCCGTTCGCTTGATTCCCTGTGGCGTAAGTTCAAACGCCCATGCCATAACCAGAGCGATCGGGAATCCCGCCGCGATCGCGGTAATGAATACCTTCATCACCCAGGCGGGCACTTCGAAGGTCGGAAACAGGATGGACGCGATCTGCACCAGCAGCCACGCGACTACCGCGTAAGTAATCGCAACCTTGTAAACGTTACGTCGCTTTAGCTCGGAAAAGAAAGACCCTGGGTTCATGCTCACCGCGCAGACATATGCTTCTTCTGGTGAGAAGAAAGACACGATTTACAGGATTGTGCAGGATCGTTTCTCAATCCAATCCTGTTAATCCTGTCTAGTTCCCCAGGTTCTTTCCGCTAACCAGTTTCTGAAACCTCGGATCGTTCCGAATCGGGTCCCATTCCCAACGGTGCTTTAGGTCGTTGACCGTGATGCTGTAGTCGACGCTATCCACCGCTCCCGGCGTTTTCAGAAGCCGCTCGATCAACGGAATGGCGAGTTCTTTTTCGCCAACCCGCACATAGATGAGTGCGAGGTAGCAATTCATGATCGCGCCGTCGACGGCATCTTTCGATTCGGGCTTCAACTCCACTGCCCGCCTGCCTTCGCGAATGGCGTCATCTTTTCGACCGGCAAAGGCATAGAACCAACCAAGATTAGCGTGGCGATCTGCGCTTAAGGGCGCCTCCTCGGCCGCTTTTTCAAAACTCGGCCGCGCTAGTTCAAACAATTTCTGAGCGTCCGCCTGTCTTCCCTCAGCCAGCTCAATCAGACCTTGAAGAAAACTTTTCGGGGTTGCGCCCGAAGGGGTGTACGAGATTTCGTTGAGATCAGACTTTTGCAAAACATTGCGCGCCGAGCCAAAATCGCGATCGATCATCGCCACGTCCCACCGGCACGACGTTACTGAACCGTCAGGATCGGTTCCTGCCGGCACCTGGCTGAGCATGGATTTGAGTGGGCCCGTGTCACCCTTCCACCAAAAATCGACATAACCGCTTTGAATTTTCGCAACCAGTGAGGCGGGTGCCATCGTTCGCATTTGCATTGCCCAACGAGCCGCTTCCGGCCAGCGCCGCTGCGCGGTGTTGGTAAAGACAAGTTCGCGAACGGTATTTGGATTTTGCGGATCGGTCTTCTGAACTCTTTCGTATTCTTGGAGAGACTCCTGCCATTTTCCCTGCCGGCGTTTTATCGACGCAATCAAGCGCCCGATTTCCGCGTCGCTAGGAGACAATGTCACCGCGGCTCCGAACTCCGCGAGCGCGCGCTCATAATCCTCGTCGAGCCAATAAGCACATTGCCCCAGAGCCAGGTGCGCCTCGGCTAGATTTGGCTGCAAACGCAATGCCAGCTCGGCTTCGGCGAGCGCCTTTGATTTCCAACTATCAAGCGGCTCGTAATAGTGATAAATCTGCGCTCGCGTTGATGCGAGTCGGGCATGCGCCAGCGCGAAATTTGGATCGAGCGTTATCGCCTGGACATAGAATTGCTCCGCTTTGTTCAAGTCCTCCAGTAAAGTGTCAGGATTGCGCGCGATTTGATTGGCTCGCAAATAAAACACGTAAGCTTCCGAATTTTCCGTTGGTTTCGTTTCCACGCGCGCTTTCTCATCCGGGCTCAGGGTGACGCGGAGCGCCTCGGCAATCTCGGCCGCGAGTTCGCCTTGCAGGCCTAACGAATCGGCCAGGGTGCGGTCGTAGCGGTTCGCCCACAGATGTCGATCAGTTAAGGCATCGATCAACTGCACCGTCACCACGATGCGATTACCCTCGCGACGAACACTGCCTTCCAGAATGTTGGCAATCCCGAGCGCCTGCCCAATGTCGCGCAAACTGTGCACCGCAGCACCTCGATAACCCATCACGCTGGTGCGACTGATCACGCGCAAATCTTTGATCCTGGCCAGACTGGTCAGGATGTCGTCCTGGATGCCATCGGCAAAAAATGCGTTCTCCTTATCGTCGCTGAAATTTTCGAATGGAAGAACCGCAATCCCTTTTGCGTCCATCGTCTGCGTTTCCATCGGACGCCGCAGCAATCGATCGCGCAGGAGAAAAAAGCCGAGGCCAATGGCAACGAGCGCAATGAGCGAACCCAAAATGAGCGGGTTTCTTTGCTTCCTCCGCGCTCGTCGCGCCAGGATTACTCTGGCTTCACGTTCCCGCTGAATCTTCGCCGGAACCTGCGGATTACCCAGGCTATCGTTGTAAAGATTTACCACCCGAACACTGACGCCGTGTTTGACCGTCACTTCGCCCAGTTCATGCAGGTGTGGGCGCCAGCGTTCGTGGTTTTCCAAATCTTCCGCCACATGTTTGCTCAAGAGAATGTGACCGGCATCGCCGCAATCCATCACCCGCTGCGCGATGTTGATTCCCGCGCCCGCGATGTTGGCGCGTTCGTTCACGTCACTCACTTCGTTCACCGGACCGCTATGAATTCCCATGCGAACCTGAAACCGCGCTCCGCTCTTTAGCGCCTCGGCGATCTCCAGCGCGCATTGCGCGGGAGCTTCCGGACTATTGCGAAAAATCAGGGCGATGCCGTCGCCGGTCGGTAAGCGCAAGAGCGCGCCGGCTGCATCGGCCGCGCGGAGCTGCTCGGTGTTGCGGACGATCTCGTTTAATTCGCGCAGGACTTCGCTCTGCTCGTTGTGCAACAGCTTTGAGTAACCGACAATATCGATGAGTAAGACATGCGCGATCTCCAGCTTGAGATCCCGGCTCGTTTCCCCGCTCATTATTCTTTTCGCGCGCGCGAATTCCTGAACCGGCGATTCACCTTACAGTTGTCCGCCGAAATTTCTTTCGAACAAGAGGTTTTTCCGGCCCACGAAAGATACTAGAACACGAAAAGAAATAGATTGTATTGCATGCTGAAGACAGCCTCGAATGCTTTCGGCGCCACAACATCGAGGCAAAGCCACTAGGTTCGCATTTCTACTGATTGGTGGACAGAAGAGGATGGCTAGAATGGATTGCATCGATGCGTCGTTTATGAAACCTGCACAATCCTCTCTTCTCTTCTAAAAAATTCTCCTAATTCGTCGGAAAAAAATTAAATAAAT
>Ga0207693_10002736_pt1 | contig 15262 bp, 13 predicted proteins | sample LARL81metaG_FD_184347 | JGI IMG/M metagenome (GOLD analysis project Ga0207693, IMG submission 184347) | Corn, switchgrass and miscanthus rhizosphere microbial communities from Kellogg Biological Station, Michigan, USA - LAR L8-1 metaG... | ecosystem: Host-associated > Plants > Roots >...
AGCGATCGACATGACGTCGGCCGGGAACGCGGGCCACGGTTGATCCTCGAGCTTTGGAACGTGTCCACCGAGATCGCTCTGGATCTTCTTCTCCTGCTTTGCGGGGACAATGAGATCATCGCCCTCGGTCTTGCATTCGACGCCCAGCCGAGCAAAGCCCAATCGAATGGAGCGGAGGTGCTCGACGCCGGCGTCGGCAATGCGTAGCTCCGAGCCAGTGACGGCAGCCAATCCGATGAACGACCCGACCTCGATGTGATCGGGTCCGATTCGGTGCGTCGTTCCGTGGAGAGGGCGGCCGCCCTGTATCGTGAGCACATTCGAACCGATGCCGTCGATGTTCGCGCCCATTGAAACGAGAAAGCGCGCGAGATCCTGGACGTGCGGCTCGCCAGCGGCATTGCGAAGCACCGTGGTTCCTTTCGCCGCGACGGCCGCGGTGAGCGCGTTCTCGGTTCCCGTAACGCTGGGCTCATCGAGGAATATGTCAGCGCCGCGCAGCTGCTTGGTGCTGAGGTGGTACGCTTCGCCGAGGTTGAAGCGAGTGCCGAGCTGTTGGAGCGCGAGGAAATGCGTGTCGAGCCGACGCCGGCCTATGACATCCCCACCAGGTGGTGGCAAGGTCACCTCGCCGCAGCGGGCAAGCATCGGCGCTGCCAGGAGGATCGACGCCCGGATCTTCCGACAGAGCTGCGGATCGAGCTCCGCGGACCGAACTGTCTTCGCGTTGATGAGGAGCGTGTTGCGCTGCTTCCATTCCGCCGCGACACCAGCCGAGCGAATCAACTCGACCAGGGTCTCGACGTCCCGAATTCGCGGTACGTTTTCGAGTGTGACCGGCTCCTCGGAGAGCAGCGCGGCAGCGACGATGGGAAGCGCGGCGTTCTTGTTGCCTGACGGGCGAATGGTGCCAGAGAGCGTGGATCCGCCCTCGACGACATACTGCAGTGCGGCCATGATCGTTCGAGGAATCTCGTCGGGTGGTCTCGACGCGGTTCGGCGAATCGTTTCGACCGAGTGCGCGAGGGGAAGGCGAAGGATCGCCAGGGGCCAGACGGGCCGTCAAGCGCATCCGTCACAAGTGTGATGAAAGGCGCAACTGATGAACGGCGTGCCTCATGGGCCGCGCTGCGTCGGCTTGCACACACAGCGCGGCACGCGTACGATCTCGACTAGCGCGGCCTCGGCCTTGCACTGTCGTTAGCGGCCGCGACCAGTCGCTCTTGCGACCCCCTCACTTCATCGAGAGTCGACCCAATGTTTCAGGCGATCACGTGGGCCGGCGTATGGCTCGTGCAGCGCAGTACCGCTCTGCCGGATACGATATACACGAAGCAGATCGCGGCAGCGCCGAGCACCTTCGAGCGCGTCACTGGCATCGCCAGCGGACTGCTGACAATCGCGATTTGCATTTTCGTGATCGCCGCCGTTCCCGCCGCGTGGAACTTTCGACGTACCTACCGTCGCATCAACAAGCTGCTCGAGCAGATTTACGGTGACATCAATCCGATCATGCGGCACGCCAGCTCCGTAGCGGATAATATCAATTACATCACGACGTCGATCAGAACGGACGTACAGCAGATCAACGCCACGATCGCCGGAGCGAACGAACGGCTCCAGCAAGCCGTCCAGATGACGGAGCGGCGGCTGAGCGACTTCAATGCACTGCTCCAGGTGGTCCAAGAAGAGGCCGAACAGATGTTCGTCTCCACGGCATCGGCAGTCCGCGGTGTTCGTATGAGCGCTTCGGCCCTGTCCGAGCCGGGCAATGGGATGAACTTTGCGATTGACGAAGAAGACGAGGACGTCGACCAGCTCGAGCTGGACACCGAAGTAGATACCGAGGAGGAGATGACTGATGGCTACTACAGCGACCCCGCGCCGGCCGAGGACGATGTCGCGCGCCCGCGGCTCCGATCGCAACGGCGTGGCGGGCAGCGCGGCGGATCGAGCGCTGGGACGCGGCCGCGGAGCTGACGAGCAGTACGATTTACTGACCGCGGCACTCATCGGTCTCGCCATCGGTGTCGGCACGACATTGATGGTCAGGCGCGGTCCGTCGGGCCGGCGTCCAGTGTCGCCGATGCTGCGGGGAGCGGCGTTGGGAGCGAAGTGGGCGGGCCTGGGAGCGGCGCGGCTTGGCGCACGGGGAGCATCCTGGGCGCGGGACGCCGGGAGCGAGTTATGGGAACGCATTCCGCGCGACGAGATTCGCGACCACGTGCGAGACTACCTCGGCAAGGCGCAGGAGGCAATCGATGACGTGGTCGAGACCGAACTGCGCGACCTCCGCAAGGCGTTGCGTCGACAACGAAAGCGGCTGGGCATTTAGCATTCGCGAACCAGAAGACCGCGCAAGAAAGTCGAGCCGCGCGCGGTCGCTCGCGGTAATGTTGGCGCTCGCGGGAGTAGCGCTGGTGCTGCTTCCGTCCGCCGCATATGCGTGGACGCCGGGAACGCATGTATTCCTGGGTGAGGCGGTGATGCGCTCGCTCGATCTGCTGCCGTCAGCGATCGCGGAGTTGCTGCGAGCCTATCCGTACGATTTTCTCTACGGATCGATTGCCGCCGACACGAGCATCGCCAAGAAGTACGCACCAGTCGGGCGGCACTGTCATTCATGGACCGTCGGCCTGGAGATCTACGACGGAGCAGAGGACGATCCGCTCCGCGCGTTCGCGTTAGGCTATCTCGCTCACCTGGCCGCCGATGCCGTAGCGCACAACTACTTCGTGCCGAAGCAGCTCGCGATCACGTCGAGCACGTCGTCGCTCGGTCACAGCTACTGGGAGAGTCGCTTCGAGACGCATCTCGGCGAGCGATACAGCCGCCGCGCGCGGGATCTGATCACGCTCGATCACTCACGGTCAGACGGGCTCCTCGATCGGATACTGAGTCCGACGATTTTCAGCACGTCGACGAACCGGCGAATCTTCCGCGGCATGGTCGTCGTTGCCGACTCGGAATCGTGGCAGCGGATCTTCCAGCTAATGAAAGAGAACAGTCGCTGGGATCTCACCGACGGGGACGTTGGCCGATACCTCGAACGCTCATTCGATTACATCGTCGATTTTTTGCGGCGCATCGAGAAGTCGGAACCGTACCGGCTCGATCCGTCGGGCGATCACCCTTTACGGTTAGCGAAGCGAGTTCGTCGCGACGTACTACGTCGTGAGGGCGACGACGAGCTGCGCGAAGAGGCCGAGCGACACTTCGGCATGCCGCTATCGGCACTCACGTTCTCGCAGCAGCTAGAGCTGCCTCTCTACAGCCCGAGCCGCTCGGCGAGCAGCTGATTGACGCGCCGCGGATCAGCGCGTCCGCTCGATTTCTTCATCACGAATCCAACCAGCACGCCGAGGAGCTTACGCTCGCCGCGAGCGCACCGCGTCGCTTCTGCACTGTGCTCGGCGATCACCTCGTCGATCCAGGCTCGCAACGGCGCATCATCACGGACTTGTACGAGCCCCTCTCGCTGAGCGATCTGTGAGGCGCGTTCACCCGTTTCAGCCATGATCGCGAAGACGCGTTTGGCGGCGGTGCCGCTGAGCACCGCGTCACGCACGAGATTGAGTAATTCCGCGAGATCCGCCGGGCGAACGGGAAAATGCTCGATGTCGCGCTTGGTCGCATTCAGCGACGCACGGACCTCGCCCATCACCCAATTCGCGGCCGTCTTCGCGTCGCGATGCTGCCGAACGACTTCCTCGAAGTAGTCGCCTAACGGCTTGCTGGCGGTCAGAACGTCAGCGTCGTACGCGTTGAGCGAAAACTGCTCGCGGTAACGAGAGCGACGCGCCGCGGGAAGCTCGGGTAGCTCTCGCCGCGCCGCTTCGATCCGTGACAGCTCGATCACCAGCGGCGGCAGGTCGGGATCGGGGAAATAGCGGTAGTCATGGCTTTCTTCCTTCGTTCGGGCTGGGCGCACGGTGCCTGTGCCTGCGTCCCAGAGCATGGTCTGTTGAACGACACGCTCTCCCGCCTCCAACATGGCACGCTGTCGTTCGAACTCGGCGTCCAACGCACGCTCGACAGCGGAAAAGGAGTTGAGATTCTTGACTTCCGTTTTTGTGCCGAGTGAACTCGAGTCGGCAAGACGTGCGCTCACATTCGCATCGACGCGAAGGCTGCCCTCTTCCATGTTCACGTCGCTGACTTCGAGAAACTCGAGCAGCTGCTTGAGGGACCGCAGATACGTGCCGGCGATCGCCGACGAGCGAATGTCCGGCTCGCTGACGATCTCGATCAATGGCACGCCAGCCCGATTGAGATCGATCGCGCTCACGCCGGCATAACGATCGTGTACGGATTTTCCCGCGTCCTCTTCGATATGAACGCGAGTAATGCCGATCGTCAGCGATTGCTCATCGTCTGCGGCATCGAGCGTGAGGCGACCGTTCGTTGCGAGGGGCCGGTCGTACTGCGAGATCTGATAGCCCTTCGGCAGGTCGGGGTAGAAGTAATTCTTTCGCGCAAAGATGGAGACGGGATGGATCCCGCATTCGAGCGCAAGCGCCGCGCGGAGCGCCAGATCGACCACGCGATCGCTGAGGACGGGGAGCGCACCGGGTAGCCCGAGGCAGACCGGACAAACGTTGCTGTTCGGAGGTGCACCGAATTCTGGCGAGCAGAGGCAGAACGCCTTTGTCCGCGTCGAGAGCTGCACGTGCACCTCGAGACCGACGACCATCTCGTAGCGTGCACGGGCCGCCGTTTTCCCAATTCCCTCGGAATTGGCCACTGATTCGCGTGTGCTCATCGGTGAGCATCCTCACCGAGCGCTCGCTCGAGCGCGCCAGCGACGCCGAACATCTGTTGCTCGGCAAAGTGTGGCGCGAGCAGCTGGCCGCCAACCGGTAGTCCGCCGACACGTCCGATTGGGAGCGACATTGCGGGGATGCCGGCGAGATTGGCGGTCACCGTGAAGATGTCACTCAGATACATCTCGTAGGGGTCCGTCTTCGACCCAGCGGCGAAGGCCGGAGTCGGGGTCGTAGGCGTGAACAAAACGTCGACACCAGACGAAAACACGGCGGCGAAATCACGAGCGATGAGCGAGCGCACCTGCATCGCCCTGGCGTAATACGCGTCGTAGTAGCCCGCGGACAAAACGTACGTGCCGAGCAAGATGCGGCGCGTGACCTCGGGCCCGAACCCGCTGGACCGCGTCGCCTCGTACATGCCGCGTAGACCATCGCCGTCCATTCGGAACCCGTATCGCACGCCATCGAACCGCGCCAGGTTCGATGAGGCTTCGGCTGGCGCGATGATATAGTAAACTGGAATCGCGAGATTCGTGCTGGGCAACGAGACCTCGCGAATCGTCGCGCCGAGAGCGCGCAGATGCTCGATCGAGCGATCGCAATGCTCGGCGATCTGTCGATCCAACTGCTCGGGAAAGTATTCTCGCGGTCTGCCGATGACGACTCCCTCGAGCGACGCCAGCGAGTGTCGATAATTCCCAATCTGATGTTGTACGCTGGTCGCGTCGAGCGAATCTCGGCCGGCGATGGTCTGCAGTGCCAGCGCGGCGTCATCGACGGTCGTGCCGAACACACCGACTTGGTCGAGCGAGGAGGCGAAGGCCACCAGGCCGAACCGGCTCACGCGACCATAAGTGGGTTTGACGCCGACGATCCCACAGAATGCAGCCGGCTGACGAACGGATCCGCCCGTTTCCGAGCCGAGGCCGATTGGCGTAATCCCCGCCGCGACGGCGGCCGCAGAACCGCCTGACGAGCCTCCCGGCACCAGCGTGGGATTCAAGGGATGCTTTGTCCGACCGAATGCGCTGTACTCCGTGGACGAGCCCATCGCGAATTCGTCGAGATTCGTCTTCGCGATGACGATGGCACCGGCTTCACGCAGACGCCTAACGACCGTCGCCTCATACGGACTCTGATATGCCTCGAGGATGCGAGATCCACAGGTCGTCGGCGTATTAATGGTCGCGATGTTGTCCTTCACGACAACCGGAACGCCGGCGAGAGCTCCCGCCTCACCGTTGTGGATTCGTTCGGCAACACGATCGGCTTCAGCAGCCGCCGATTGCTGGTCGCTCCAGAGGAAAGCGTTGAGGCCATCGGCACCGGCACGCACCTGACGCGCGCGTGCAAAAGAGTCGTCGATCATCTGACGCGGTGACCGCGCACCGCTGACGACCGCCTGACGAGTCGCGGCCGCTCCGCGCATTGATGCGTCCTGGCGGCCGGCGTCGATCATGGCGCTGGCTCCGAGTCCTCGTGCGTCGCTAAACGCGGAACGAGAAAGAATCCATCGCGCGAGGCTGGCGCGAAATCCGCGGGTGGACGCAGGAGCGCAATCGGCGGTCCCGTGTCTGGCCGAAGGATCATTCCTGGTTGCGCAACCGCGGTCCCGTCGGCGTCGCCCATATCGACACGCGAGAGCACCTCCATGTGCTCGAGTATCGAGCTCAATTCGATTGCGACCGATCGAGCTCGATCTTCCGTGATTCCGAGGCGCGCGAGCGCGGCGATGTGGCGCACATCATCGAGGGTGATGCTCACGTCCCGATCTCGCGCTCGAGATTGGCCTGTGCAACAACGAGCGTTTTGCGACCAACGGACTCGTCGTCGAAATCGACTTTCGCTTTGAGCTCGCGACCGGATCCAGCGAGCTCCGCGATCGTACCGGCGCCAAATTTCCGGTGCCGCACGCGCGCGCCAACGGCAATGACCGGTGCGTCCTGGGACGCATTTTCGTCGTCGGGGAAGAACGCCTCGCGCGTAACTGGCTTGCCGGGACGTCGCGCCGCCGCCGATGGCGGGAATCCGTCCGCGAACGCGTCGTCGAAGGACGACGAAAAACGCCCCTCGCGACCGCCGCGCCATCCACCTCCGCCCGCCCCACCCCACATCGACGAAGATCCACGCATGACAGCCCGACCCGAGCTTCTCACCTTGATCGTGCTGCGCTTGTCGAGCAGTGATTCGGGAATCGCCTCGAGAAAGCTCGATGGCTTCGACGGTAGGAGCTCGCCATTGCGGCGGCGCTCTTCGGCATACGTGAGATACAGCTTCCGTTCGGCGCGGGTGATGCCGACGTAAAAGAGTCGCCGCTCTTCTTCGAGTTGCGCGGGCTCGTCATACGCACGCGCCAGCGGAAAGAGACCGTCTTCCAGGCCGCTGATGAACACGACCGGGAACTCGAGTCCCTTCGCGTTATGCAACGTCATCAGCGTGACAGCATCGGCATCGGCGTCGAGGGCATCCACGTCGGCGACGAGCGTCGCGCGCTGAAGGAAGTGATCGAGCGGCCGCAGGCCGACCTCACCCAGCTCATCGGCGACCAACTCGGCTGCACCGGTGATCAGCTCGTTGACATTCTCGATGCGGTCCGCGGACTCCGGTCCCTCCGCCTTGAGGTAGTCGCCGTAACGGATCGCCTCGACGAGATCGCGAAGCAATTCGTCGACGGCCGCTTCTTCGGCTTGCGCACGGAAGCGCTCGATCAGGGCAACGAATTGCGAGAGCGGCGTGCGAGCGGCGGCACGCATTCCATCGAGCAAGTCGCCACGTGTTGCCGCGGCAAAGAGTGAGAGGCCCTCGCGGCGCGCGGTCTCCGTCAGCATTTCCAACGTCGTTTCTCCGAGCCCACGCTTTGGAACAGCAACCGCACGGCGAAAAGCTTCGTTGTCCGCCGGATTCGCAATGAGCTTGAGATAGCTCATCACGTCGCGAATCTCCCGTCGATCGTAGAAGCGAACGGAGCCGACAAGCCGATACGGTATCGCCTGACGACGCAGCGCTTCCTCGAGCGCGCGACTCTGGGCGTTGGTTCGATAGAGAACGGCGAAGTCGCGCAGCTCGAGATTCTTTGTCGCTCGCCGAGTCGTGAGCTCTTCGACGATCCAGTCAGCTTCGTCGCGCTCGTCGAGGGCGCGCAGGGCCGTCACCGGCTCTCCCCCGCTCCGCGTCGCGCGGAGCGTCTTGCCCATGCGACTGGTGTTGGCGGAGATAACCACGTTCGCTACGTCGAGAATCGGCGGCGCCGAGCGATAATTCTCCTCGAGTCGCACGATCGCCGCCGACGGAAAGTCCTTCTTGAAATCGAGGATGTTGCGGATGTCGGCGCCGCGCCAGCCGTAGATCGACTGATCGTCGTCGCCGACCACACAGACGTTAGCAAGGTCGCCGGCGAGCAGTCGGACGAATTCGTACTGCGCGCGATTCGTATCCTGGTATTCGTCAACGAGCACGTAGCGAAAGCGATCGCGATACGCCGCCAACTGCTTGGGGTTTTCACGCAGCAACCTAACGGGAAGAACGAGCAGGTCGTCGAAATCCACGGCGTTGGCGAGCCGGAGCGCCTCGATCAAGTCGAGATAGATCGGCGCAACCGTGCGCGCGAAGGGATCCATCGCGAGCGCCGCGTACTCCGAGGGCGAGACCAATGCATTCTTCGCGTCGGAAATCGCGGCCTGCACGGCGCGCGGCGCGTACTGCTTGGGCGAGACGCCGTGACGCTCCATCAGGCGTTTGATAACTGCGAGCGAGTCGTCCTGATCGTAGATGGTGTACGCCGGCGTACGCTCGACGAGATGCGCGCCGACGCGGAGCATACGTGCGCCGATCGCGTGGAAGGTGCCAATCCACATGCCCGCGGTCGATCGCCCAAGCAACCGCTCGATGCGATCTCGCATCTCGCCCGCGGCCTTGTTCGTAAAAGTGACCGCGAGAATCGCCCGCGGATCAACGGCGTGTACCTCGATGAGACGGGCGATACGCATCGTCAGGACGCGGGTCTTCCCCGAGCCCGCGCCGGCGAGGACGAGCAGCGGGCCGTCGCGATGCAACACTGCTTCGCGTTGCGCCGGGTTGAGTCCGCCGAGGAGCGACTCGTCCGGCAGAGTGTCTGATGTCGTCGGTGCTTCCATTATCGAAGTATAACGTCGAACGTAGCGCCAGAATCGGCGGCGGCGAGGACCAATTTGCCGCGATGGTTCTCTTCGACAATGCGACGCGCGAGCGAGAGTCCGATACCCCATCCGCTCTGCTTCGTCGAGAAACCCGGATCGAACACGCGTGATCGAAGGCTCGCGGGAATCCCCGGGCCGTCGTCGGCGACGCGGATCCGCACTCCGCCATCCGCGACGCGCGCCGTGGACATGCGAATGCGACCGCCACGTCCGGCGAGTGCGTCGATCGCATTCTTGGCCAGCACCTCGATAGCCCACTCGAGGAGCACCGGGTCGCCTTCGATCGGCGCGGTCGCACCATCGTGCGTCACGTCGATCGCGATTGTGTTTGCAAGCGTTGGGACGCGCGCACGAAAATAGGCAGCGACTCGATCGACGAGAACGGCAACGTCGACGGGCTCGCACTTCGGCTCGCGACCAATGCGCTCGAAGCGATGCGCAACGCGATCGAGGCGCTCGAGATCGGCCCGCATGTGGCCCGACGCGGCTTGTGTGGACGGATCCTCGGCGCGCTCTTCGAGTAGCTCGATCCATCCAGCGAGACTCGACAGCGGCGTGCCGAGTTGGTGCGCGGATTCGCGAGCCATCCCTGCCCAGATCCGCTGGCGCGCGGCATTCCCCCTCACGCGAACGACATAGAAGCCCACGATCAGCAGTATCGCCGCAGTGGCGACCTGCAGCACGGGGATGATCCGCAGCCCCTCCACGAGCGGCGTATTGCCGAAATGGATTTGTCCGAGCATCGGATCGATGAGAGGCGGGTTCTCGCTATCGAGACGCCGCACATACGCGCGCACGCGCGGATCGCGCGTGACGTCGGCGACTTCGAATGGCAAGTTGGCCGCGGCAGTCGGATTACCTGCCGCATCGGTGACGATCACGGGTACGCCCTGCTCGACGATGCTACGCGAGAGGCCGAGCAGCGCTTGCGTGCCGGCGCCCTCCGTCGTGTCGCCGAGGGCGCGATAAATCCGCGCATAAATGCGGCTCGAGCGTTCGGCCTCGAGTCGCAAATCGCCGACCACGTGATGGGTGTACCACAGAATCGACCCGAGCAGCAGGGCGATGAGCGCCGCGAAGATCAGCTCCGGGCTGACACGACGCATGCGCTCAGCCGATCCGGTCAGTCCCCAGATACGGCCTCAGCGCCTCCGGAACGACAACCGTGCCATCGGCATTCTGGTAGTGCTCGAGGATACAGGCGATCGTGCGTGGCAGCGCAAGGCCCGATCCATTCAGTGTGTGAACAAAGCGAGGCTTGTCGCCCTTTGCCGCGCGAAAGCGAATGTTGGCGCGACGAGCTTGGAAATCGGCGAAGTTGCTGCAAGACGACACTTCGAGCCACGCACCGACACCGGGCGCCCACGCCTCCAGGTCGAACGTCATCGCGGACGAGAAGCCGGTATCGCCGGCGGCGAGGAGCTTGCGCCGGTACGGAACGCCTAACACCTCGAGCGCGGTTTCGGCATGACGCGTCAACCGCTCGAGCTGGTTCGCGGAATCCTCGGGCACCGCATAACGAACCAGCTCCACCTTGTCGAACTCGTGGGTGCGCAGAATACCGCGCGTGTCTTTCCCAGCCGATCCGGCTTCACGGCGGAAGCAAGGCGTGTACGCGACGAACCCCTTCGGCAACATCGCGGCCTCGAGGATCTCGTCGCGATAGAGATTGGTGACCGGGACTTCGGCCGTGGGAATGAGGAACAGGTCTTCATTCTTCACCGCGTAGGCGTCATCCTCGAACTTCGGGAGTTGCCCAGTACCCGTCATCGTCGCCCGGTTCACGAGGACCGGTGGCCATACTTCCTCATATCCATGCTCGCGCGCGTGGAGATCGATGAAGAAGTTGATCAGTGCGCGAACAAGGCGCGCGCCTAACGCTCGATAGGCGACGAATCCGGAGCCACTGATCTTCGACGCACGCTCGAGATCGATGATGCCGAGCGCGGCACCCACCTCCCAGTGCGGACGTACACCGGCGCGGTCACGCGGCGTCCCCCATTCCCGGACGACACGATTGCACTCTTCGCCGCCAGCCGGAACCTCGGGGAGGGTGACGTTAGGCAGCTCGAGAAGGATCGCCCGCAGCCGACCTTCGACGGCGTCGAGCTCTCCTTCGAGCCGGGCGATCTCGTCGCCGAGCTCACGACCGCGCGCAATGAGATCGTCGGCGGGCTCCTTCGCCTTCTTCCGGCGCGCAACTTCCTGCGAATTGGCGTTCCGCGCCGCTTTTCGCTCTTCGACAGCTTGAATGAACGAGCGCCGCTCTCGGTCGAGGCCTTCGCCGCGATCGATGAGCTGGAGCAACCCTTCATCCGCGCCGCGCCGGCGCATTGCGTCGCGCAGCAGGTCGACCTGCTCGCGCAGGGCCCGCATGTCGTGCACGTGCGCTCCGATCAGTCCTTTGGAATACCCGACGGGACGAGAGAGAGAAAACCACAGTTCGGATCCACGGTAAAACGCGTCCGGACCGTTCGCGCGCTGGGATCTACGGCAAGCACCTGCACCTTTCCATAGATCACATTGCTGAAGACGGAGAAACTACACGCGCTGGGATCGGATGTCTGGATGGCAAAGGTATCGCCGACCTTCGCCGTGAACAGCGAATCAGACACATAGCCGCTCTGAGGTGCTTTCTCGAAGGCCTCGTAGGTGCCCGTGACGCGCTGCATGCCGACACTGTGCGCAGCCGAAAGGGTACCCGCCACGTACCGAACCGTGTACAGAGTCATGTTTCCTTGAGCGTCCATGTCGAAGGCGAGATCGAAGGTGAACGCGGAGTTGACGACCACCGCTTGTTGGCCGAAGAGCCAGAGACCGGCGGGGGCATCGACCGGCGTTCCGTTGAACGCGTACACCGTCACGGTGTCCGTGGCGTTCTCCGTCTGCGCTTTCGGGTGCGTTAGGCTGCTACACGCCGTTGCGCCAAGGAAGGCGATCGCGCACGCCGTCGCGAAAAGGCTGAGCATTCGCGGCGTCCGCGATCTCGTTGTCATGATGCCGGTTGTGATCGGTGAGCTGCTGCTGGGACGGGAGAGCAATGGCGTAGGATATTCGGAGGTGATGGAGAGTTCAAGCGATTATCAGCGCTTGACTTCGACATTTTCGATCTCTAGCTTCGCCACCACTTTCCGGGAGGAATCGAGGTGGCCAGCATCCGGGATCTCGTGGCTGCGATTCGACAACGTGAAGGAGTCGAAGCGGCCGTGGTACTTGGCCGCGACGGTCTCCTCATTGACGGGCAAGCTGTTCCCGGCATCGATCCGGAACGCGTCGCCGCACTCATTCCGCCGATCATTGGACCGGCGGACGAATTGGGCGCCACGGTTCGTCGCGCAGAGTTGCTCACCGCCGTGTTGGAGTACCGCGGAGGCATGGCGATTGTTTCCGCAATGTCGTCGGAGGCAATTCTTTTTGTGCTTTTGACGCCTCAGGCGAACATCGGCCAGCTGTTATTCGAGCTACGCCGGAATCGCGATCACATAGCGGCCCTTGTTTGAGATGGTTCCGGACAGCAGCGCGTCCGAGTCGACGTTCCACGTCCTCGTGGCCGACGACGAGCCACACATCGGCCGCATCATCAAAATGAAGCTCGAGCAAGGACCGTTTCGTGTCACGCTCGCTTACGATGGCCGCGAGGCCCTCGATTTCTTGCGCCGCGATCCGAACGTCGACCTCGTGCTTCTCGACCTGATGATGCCGCACCTCAGCGGTCTCGACGTGCTCGCGGCGATGAAGGCAGACAAACGGCTGCACGACCTGCCGTCGATCATTCTCACTGCTGCGGGTCAGGAGCAGCAGCACCATCGCGCGATGGAGCTCGGCGCGAGTGAGTTTCTCACCAAGCCTTTCAGCCCGAAGAAGCTGTACGCTCGGGCGGCCGAGCTCGTCGGCATTGGCGGGGAGGAGACCGGCGCCGACGCAACGTGAGTGAGCTCGACATCTGGGTGGCTGTACTCGCCGGCGGCGTTGGCTCGCGCTTTTGGCCATTGAGTACACCGCGTCGCCCAAAGCAGCTCCTACCGCTCGTGAGTGACGAGCCGCTGCTCGCCGAGGCGGTGGCGCGGTTGCGGCCGCTCGCTCCCGCTTCGCAGACACTCATCCTCACCAATGCGTCCCTCGTCCCGGCGATTGGCGAGCTGTTGCCGGACGTTCCGCGGGAGAATCTTGTCGCCGAACCCCGTCCCAGCGGTACCGCGGCGGCACTTGCGTGGGCGGCGTTGCGGATTCGCGAGCGGGCGGGCGACGACGCGGTGATGATCTCCATCCATGCCGACTGGGCGATCGCCGATCCGGACCGGTTTCGTGCAACACTGCGACGCGCCGCCGCTGCGGCGGCGACGCATGAGAGTTTACTCACCGTCGGCATCGTTCCCGCTCGTCCCGACCCCGGCCTCGGCTACATCCAGCCGCACGCCGAGATCGAGCCGGGTGTGTCGCGCGTCGCCCGATTCGTCGAGAAGCCGGATCGGGCGCGAGCCGAGAAGATGTGTCGCGAGGGCTACCTCTGGAACTCGGGCATCTTCGTGTGGCGGGTTGGTGATTTTCTTGCCGAATTGCGCGCCCATACGCCGGAGATCGCGCCGGCGCTTACGGCGTACCCTAACGACGCTGATGCATTCTTCAGCGCGGTGAAGCCGGTGTCGGTGGACGTCGGCGTCCTCGAGCGAAGCTCGCGTGTACTGGTGATGCCGGGTGACTTTGGGTGGGACGATGTCGGCACGTGGGGCTCACTGCGCCGCGTGCGCGTACGCGACGACGATGGAAACGCCACGAGTGGCGAGGTCGTCGCGGTGGCGTCCAGCGGAAATGTCGTCCACGCCGAGGACAGCGAAGTCGTGCTGTACGGAGTGACAGATCTGGTTGTCGTCGTCCGGAACGGCCTCGTGCTGGTGACAACGGTCGATCGATCGAGTGATTTGAAAACGCTCATCGACGCACTTCCCGGAACGATGAAGGAGCGATCGTGAGCGGGTTGTATCTCTACGACGACCACCGCGCGCGCGAGTTCGAGCCGTTCGCCCTCACGCGTCCGATGGGCGACATGGTGGCGGGAACAGCACTCCAACGAGAGCGGTGGCAAACAGCGTTGCAGCTGCCGGTCGTCGGCGTCATCACGGCCCCGCACCTCGCCGACTTCGACGAAATGAGCGCGAGCCCGACGGCGCGTGGTGGGATTCCAGCGGGCTCGGTGATCGCGAACGCGCGATTCGTCCCACAACTGTCGACCCTGAACCTCCCCATGCAGGCCGGTATATCGCCCGACAGTGGCGTCGACCTCTGGCTGTCAGGCGGACGCGTCGTAGCGGCGCGGACCTCGCGCGAGCTGCCCGCCGACTACTTCGCCGGCGGTAAACTCACCCTCGACGATGTTGGGCGGTCGGGCGCGGAAACCACGACGCTCGATGGCTGGTGGATGGACGAAGTCTGGGATTTCGTGCGCCTTCTTCCCGATCAGCTTGCGGATGATCTGGCGTTCTATCAGATCCCGTCGTTTGGCGGCGTCGTTGCGGGGTCGCGCTTCGTTTCACCGCCCGATCATGCGATCGTGATCGGAAATCATCCCGTGTTCGTGAGTGGTGATCGGACAGTAGCCGGCGAGGTTTTCATGAAGGGCGCGACGATCGAGCCGCACGTCGTGTTCGACGCCTCAGCGGGCGCGATCTATGTCGGCGCGGGAAGCACCGTGCACGCGTTTACGCGGCTCGTTGGGCCATGCTACATCGGCCGCAACTCGACGGTGCTTGGCGATCGCGTCGGCACCTGCTCAATCGGCGATCATTGCAAGGTACGCGGCGAAATGAGCAACACCGTCATGGTTGGCTACGCGAACAAGGGCCACGATGGCTTCATCGGCCACTCCTACCTTGGCCGCTGGGTGAACCTCGGCGCCGGCACGATCACGAGCAATCTCAAGAACACCTATGGTCCGGTGACGCTCTGGACGCCGCGGGGCATGCGCGATACCAGCATGCAGTTCCTCGGAACGATGTTCGGTGATCATGCGAAGACCGGCATCGGGACCTGTCTGACAACGGGCACCGTACTCGGCGCGGGCGCCAACGTCTACGGGGGTCAGACGCCACCCAAGGCCGTGCCCCCCTTCGCGTGGGGTAGCGCGGCGCCCTATTCGGTTTATCGACTCGATAAATTCCTCGAGGTGGCAGAGCGAGTGATGGCGCGGCGTCATGTCACGCTGTCCGATCGTGCGCGCATGCAATTGTCGGCCGCACATGACGCCCGTTGGACGGTGGAGAGTAGCGAGTGAAGGTCTGGGTTCTCGGCAGCGGCAGCAGCGGTAATGCAGTCCTTCTCGAGGGC
>Ga0207693_10002737_pt1 | contig 15258 bp, 13 predicted proteins | sample LARL81metaG_FD_184347 | JGI IMG/M metagenome (GOLD analysis project Ga0207693, IMG submission 184347) | Corn, switchgrass and miscanthus rhizosphere microbial communities from Kellogg Biological Station, Michigan, USA - LAR L8-1 metaG... | ecosystem: Host-associated > Plants > Roots >...
GCACGCCACCGGTGACCGGGCCATTCCGCACACCAAGGTGATCGGGCACCGCTGGAACGAGCGGTCCTGGGAGGTGCGTCAGTTCTTGGCCCGCAACCAGCACTCGTTCCGCTCGTTCATGGCCGACGAGGCCAAAGGCAAGCAGCTGTTGGACGCGGCCGGCCTCGACGGCTACCAGCTCCCGGTGGTGATCACCGAGCAGGGCGAGACGCTTGTCGAGCCGACGAACGCCGAGTTGGCCGCGATGCTCGGCTTGTCGACGAGCCCGTCGCTGGAGATGTACGAACTCGCGGTCATCGGCGGCGGACCCGCCGGCCTCGCGGCCGCGGTGTACGGCGCGTCTGAAGGCCTCAAGACCGTGCTGATCGAGGAGACCACGACGGGCGGGCAGGCCGGCCGCAGCTCGAGGATCGAGAACTATCTCGGCTTTCCGACCGGCGTCTCGGGCGCCGAGCTGACCACGTCGGCACGCCGCCAGGCCGAGCGCTTCGGCGCCGAGGTGATCACCACCCGCAAGGCGGTCCGGCTGCAGGCCGGCGACAGCGGCACCGCGCGCACGATCGAATTCGAAGATGGCAGCAGCGTCGGCGCCCAGGCGGTCATCCTCGCCACCGGCGTCGACTACCGCCAGCTGCAGGTGACCGGCTGCTGGGACGACCCCGACAACCCCGCGTGCAACTTCGTGGGCCGCGGCGTTTTCTACGGTGCGTCCGTTTCCGAGGCCTCGGAATGCAAGGGCGAGGACGTCTACATCGTGGGCGGCGCGAACTCGGCGGGTCAGGCGGCGATGTTCATGTCGCGCACGGCGAAGTCGGTGACGCTGCTCGTGCGAGGGCCGTCGCTGGAGGCGTCGATGTCCTACTACCTGATCAGGCAGATCGAGAAGAACGACAACATCACGGTCCGAACCTGTACCGAAGTCGTCGACACGCTCGGCGAGGACGACCATCTCACCGGCCTGGTGCTGTTCGACAAGCAGAGCGGTGCGAAGGAAACGGTGGAATGCGACCGGCTGTGCTGCTTCATCGGCGCCGAGCCGCGCACCGACTGGCTGGACGTGGTCGCAAAGGACGACCACGGGTTCATCCTGTCAGGCCCGGACCTTAAAGACGTCAGCGGCTGGACGCTGGACCGACCGCCGCACCACTTGGAAACAAGTGTGCCCGGTGTGTTTGTTGCAGGTGATGTGCGTGCCGAATCCGCTAAACGGGTCGCAGCAGCCGTCGGCGAAGGGTCGATGGCAGTGATGTTGGTGCACCGCTACTTAGCGGAAGCATGATTGCCGGCACCGCCGGCGAGGCGTAGAGAGAAGCTGCGATGGGTGAGAAATGCCTGCCTGACGAACTGCGGACACTGTTCCTGTTCGAGGCACTGGACGACGAGCAGCTGGCCATGCTGTGCGAGCACGGCCAAATCCAGTCGTTCGAGCCAGGGCCGATCGTGGTCGAAGGCGAGCCGGCCACCTGCTTCTATGTCCTGCTCGACGGCGAGCTGGTGATGTCCAAACGCTCTGGCGGGGTGGACATCGAAACAAACCGCACCTCGCAGCGCGGTGTGTACTGCGGTGCCTGGTCGGCGTACATCCCCGGCGAGGAGCAGGTCTATCAAGCGTCGGTGCGGGTGACCACGCCGTCACGGTTCTTCGTTCTCGACGCTGAGGCGTTCGCCACGTTCATGAAAACGCAGTTTCCAATGGCGGTCCATCTACTCGAGGGCCACATGGTCGGCGGGCGGCGGCAAAGTCAGATCATCGGTCAACGCGAGAAGCTGTTGGCGCTGGGCACGATAACGGCTGGGCTCACTCACCAGCTGAACAACCCGGCCGCGGCCACCGCCCGGGCGGTCGCAGATCTGCATGAGAACGGCGGCAAGATGCGCCACAAGCTGGCCATGCTTGCCGACGGGAAGTTCAGTCCGGAAGCGCTACGCGCGCTGGTCACCATCCAGGACCAAGTCTCCGAACAAGTGGCAAAGTCCAAGAACCAGGAATTGACTGCATTGGAGACCGCAGACCGGGAAGACGAGGTCGGCGACTGGCTCGAAGACCACGGGATCGCCAACGCCTGGGACCATGCCTCGACGTTTGTCGAGGCCGGTCTGGACACCGACTGGCTGGAACGGATCTCGGCGACGGTCGACGACGTCGACCGCTCGTCGAGCCTGCTACAGAGTGCAATCGGCTGGATGAAGTACACAATCGACGCCGAGCTGATGATGAACCAGATCGCTGAGGCCAGTAAGCGCATCTCGGCACTGTTGGCCGGGGCCAAGCAGTACTCGCAGATGGACAGGGCGCCATACCAGTCCGCCGACGTCCACGAGCTGATGAAGAGCACCTTGATGATGTTCGGCGACAAGATCGGGAAGGACGGCCCGGTCACGGTCGTCAAGGACCTCGACAAGTCGCTGCCCGAACTGCTGTGCTACCCAGGCGATCTCAACCAGGTCTGGACCAACATCGTCGACAACGCAATCCAGGCAATGGACGGCAATGGCACGCTGACATTGCGCACGCGGCGCGAGAATGAAGAGATGATTCGCGTCGAGATCTGCGACGACGGACCGGGCATCCCCGCCGACATCGTCGGCAAAATCTTCAACCCGTTCTTCACCACCAAGCCATTCGGCGAGGGCACTGGGCTGGGGCTGGATCTGGCCCGCCGAATCGTGGTCGAAAAGCACCACGGCGATCTGCGGGTCCAGTCCAAGCCCGGCGACACCCGGTTCATCGTGCTGCTGCCGCTGCAGGCGCCGGCTCCAGAGCTGCTGACGCCGACCGAGCTTCCGGCCGCGACGGAATAGTCGCAACCGGGCCCGGGGTTGACCGAACCATGACTGATGCGAAGCCCAACCTCGGCCGATTCGGATCGTTCGGGCGCGGAGTAACTCCGGAACAAGCGAAGGACATCGAGGCGCTGGGCTATGGCGCCGTGTGGGTGGGCGGTTCGCCGCCGGCCGAGTTGGACTGGGTCGAACCGATCCTCGAGAAGACCACCACGCTTCAGGTCGCCACCGGCATCGTCAATATTTGGACCGCGGACGCCGGACCTGTCTCGGAGTCCTTCCACCGCATCGATAAGGCCTACCCGGGCCGCTTCCTGCTGGGCATCGGCGTCGGCCACCCCGAGGCGGGCCACGAGTACCGCAAGCCCATCGATGCGCTCAAGGACTACCTCGACAAGCTCGACGAGTACGGGGTGCCGAAGAACCGCCGAGTGGTCGCGGCGCTGGGCCCGCAGGTGCTCAAGCTGTCCGCGCGACGAGCCGCGGGCGCGCATCCATATCTGACGACACCCGAGCACACCGCCCAGGCGCGCGAGCTCATCGGCCCCGACGCGTTTATCGCGCCCGAGCACAAGGTCGTGCTGACCACCGACGCGGAGAAGGCCCGCGCGGTCGGCCGCAAGGCGCTAGAGATTTACCTCAACCTGACGAATTACCTCAACAGCTGGAAACGTCTCGGCTTCGGTGATGAAGACGTCGCGAAACCGGGTAGTGACCGTCTGGTGGACGCCGTCGTCGCCTACGGCACGGTGGATGCCATCGCGTCGCGGCTGACGGAGCATCTCGACGCGGGCGCGGATCACGTGCCGGTGCAGGTGCTGACAACGCCCGACAAGTTGGTGCCCGCGCTTGCCGAACTGGCGGGGCCGCTCGGCCTGCAGTGACCGTCCAACTGAAGGGACTCGCATGACTGAGGCAGTTTCACTCAAGCCCGACTTTGGCCGATTCGGGGTGTGGACCTTCGGGGCCGCGACACCCGAGCAGGCTGTCGAGATCGAGAAGCTGGGATACGGCGCCGTATGGATTGGCGGGTCTCCCGCAGGCGACCTAGGCTTCGCCGAGCCGATCCTCGAAAATACCGAGACACTGCAATTGGCGACCGGCATCATCAATGTCTGGGCAGTGCCCGCCGAACAGGCCGCGGAGTCTTATCACCGCATCGAAGACGCATATCCAGGGCGGTTCGTGCTCGGCATCGGCATCGGCCATCCGGAGCACACTGACGAGTATCGAAAGCCTTACGACGTATTGGTGGAGTACCTCGACGCGCTCGACGCGGCGAAGGTGCCGACCAGCCGGCGGGTCGTCGCGGCACTGGGGCCAAAGGTGCTGAAGCTGGCGGCGCAGCGCAGCGCGGGCGCACACCCGTACCTGACCACTCCCGAGCACACGGCGCAGGCGCACGAGTTGATCGGCAACACGGTGTTTCTCGCGCCCGAACACAAGGTGGTGCTGTCGACCGATGCCGAGGCGGCCCGAGAGATCGGCCGAAAAACAGTCGACTTCTATCTGAACCTGTCGAACTACCTGAGCAATTGGAAGCGGCTGGGATTCACCGACGAGGACATCGCCAAGCCGGGCAGCGACAAGCTGATCGACGCGGTCGTCGCGCACGGCACGGCCGACGACATCGCCAAGCGGCTCAACCAGCATCTCGAGGCAGGCGCCGATCACGTGACGATCCAGGTGTTGGGCGGCCGGGACAAGCTGCTGCCGACACTGACCGAATTGGCCGGACCGCTCGGGCTGAAAGGCTGAATGCCCGAGCAACCACCTGCGCACACCGATCGTCGCCGGGCCGAGTCGTTCGGTGCGGCCGCGCCCTGGCGGTCGTCTGCACACCCACGGCGGCCCGCGGGACAAGGGTGCCTTGCGCACGCCGCCCGAGGAATACTAGGATGTCCTAGTATTCAGCCATTCGGGCGAGGGGCAAGCTCATGACCACACATATTTCGCATTTCATCAACGGCCAGCGCACGGCCGGACAGTCCAAGCGCACCGCCGATGTGTTGAACCCCAACACCGGCGAGGTCCAGGCAACGGTGCCGATGGCGTCGTCGGCCGACGTCGACGCCGCGGTGGCAGGGGCGGCCGAGGCCCAGAAGGAGTGGGCGGCGTGGAACCCACAACGCCGGGCCCGCGTGATGATGCGCTTCATCGACCTGGTCAACCAGAACGTCGACGAACTGGCCGAGACGCTGTCGCTCGAGCATGGCAAGACCCTCGCCGACTCCAAAGGCGACATCCAGCGCGGCATCGAAGTCATCGAGTTCGCCGTCGGCATCCCTCACCTGATGAAGGGTGAGTACACCGAGGGCGCCGGCTCAGGCATCGATGTGTATTCGATGCGCCAGCCGTTGGGTGTGGTCGCGGGCATCACGCCGTTCAACTTCCCGGCGATGATCCCCTTGTGGAAGGCGGGCCCCGCGCTGGCATGCGGCAACGCGTTCATCCTCAAGCCCAGCGAGCGTGACCCCTCGGTGCCGCTGCGGCTGGCCGAGTTGTTCCTCGAGGCCGGCCTGCCGCCCGGCGTGTTCCAGGTCGTGCACGGCGACAAGGAGGCCGTCGACGCCATCCTCGAGCACCCGGAGATCAAGGCGGTGGGCTTCGTAGGCAGCTCCGACATCGCGCAGTACATCTACTCGGGCGCCGCGGCCCACGGCAAGCGCGCGCAGTGCTTCGGCGGCGCGAAGAACCACATGATCGTGCTGCCCGACGCCGATCTCGATCAGGCGGTCGACGCGCTGATCGGCGCGGGCTATGGCAGCGCAGGCGAACGTTGCATGGCGATCAGTGTCGCGGTTCCGGTCGGCGATCAGACCGCAGATCGCCTGCGCGCCAGGCTGATTGAACGGGTCAACAACCTGCGTGTGGGCCACAGCCTTGACCCGAAGGCCGATTACGGTCCGTTGGTCACCGAGGCGGCGCTGGCCAGGGTCAAGGACTACATCGACCAGGGGGTGGCGGCAGGCGCCGAGGCCGTCGTCGACGGCCGTGAACGCACGAGCGACGACCTGCAGTTCGGCGACGCCAACCTCGAGGGCGGCTACTTCATCGGCCCGACGCTGTTCGACCACGTCACCCCCGACATGTCGATCTACACCGACGAGATCTTCGGGCCCGTGCTGTGCATGGTTCGCGCGAAGGACTACGAAGAAGCGCTTCGGCTACCGTCCGAGCACGAATACGGCAACGGCGTGGCGGTTTTCACCCGCGACGGCGACACCGCACGCGACTTCGTGTCCCGGGTCCAGGTCGGCATGGTGGGCGTGAACGTGCCGATCCCGGTGCCCGTCGCCTATCACACCTTCGGCGGCTGGAAGCGGTCCGGATTCGGCGATCTCAACCAGCACGGCCCGTCGTCGATCATCTTCTACACCAAGGTCAAGACGGTGACGCAGCGCTGGCCCGCGGGTAGCCACGGCGCCGAGTTCGTCATCCCGACAATGAAGTAAATGGACTACTTCGGTCTGGACGACGACGAACGCGTGATCGCCGAGACTGCGGCCGCGTTCGCCGAAAAGCGGCTCGCGCCATATGCGTTGGAGTGGGACGAGCACCACCACTTCCCCACCGACGTGTTGCGCGAGGCGGCCGAGCTCGGCATGGCCGCTATTTACTGCCGGGAGGACGTGGGAGGCAGCGAGCTGCGCCGGCTGGATGCAGTGCGCATCTTCGAGCAGCTCGCCGTCGCAGACCCCACGATCGCGGCATACCTGTCGATCCACAACATGTGCGCGTGGATGGTCGACACGTTCGGCACAGATGAACAGCGCAAGTCCTGGATGCCGCGGATAGCGTCGATGGAGGCGATCGCCAGCTACTGCCTTACCGAGCCGGGCGCGGGGTCCGACGCAGGCGCGTTGCGTACCAAAGCGGTTCGCGAGGGCGGCGACTTCGTCATCGACGGTGTCAAGCAGTTCATCTCCGGTGCAGGAAAGTCGGATGTGTACGTTGTGATGGCGCGCACCGGTGGCGAGGGTCCCCGCGGCATCTCGGCGTTCGTGGTCGAAAACGAAACGCCGGGACTCACTTTCGGCGCGAACGAACAGAAGATGGGCTGGAATGCGCAGCCGACCGCGCAGGTAGTCTTCGAAGGCGTTCGGGTGCCTGCCGACGCGATGCTGGGCGGGGCGGACGGCGAAGGCACCGGGTTCGCCATCGCGATGAACGGGCTCAACGGCGGCCGGCTCAACATCGCCGCATGCTCGCTGGGCGGCGCGCAGGCCGCGTTCGACAAGGCGTCGGGTTATCTGGCCGACCGGCAGGCGTTCGGCGGCTCGTTGCTCGACGAGCCCACCGTGCGGTTCACGCTTGCCGACATGGCCACGGCGTTGCAGACATCGCGAACCCTGTTGTGGCGCGCGGCAACCGCGCTCGACAACAATCATCCCGAAAAGGTGGAGCTGTGCGCGATGGCCAAGCGCTACGTCACCGACGAATGCTTCGGCGTCGCGGATCAGGCGCTGCAGTTGCACGGCGGCTACGGCTATCTCCGCGAGTACGGGTTGGAGAAGATCGTCCGCGACCTGCGGGTGCACCGAATCCTCGAGGGAACCAACGAAATCATGCGCGTGGTCATCGGTCGGGCTGTGGCGGGCCGAGCCCGCAATTCAACAAATGCCGCCCGGGCCCGCACGTCCGCATAGGAGATCAGATGACAACCATTGCGTTCTTGGGGTTGGGCCACATGGGCGGCCCGATGGCGGTGAACCTGGTCGCGGCCGGGCAAACGGTGCGTGGCTTCGACCCGGTCGCCGCGCTGAAGGAAGCCGCCGCCGAAAAGGGTGCACAGGTCTTCGACAGCGGCGCCGAGGCGGTAGCGAACGCCGACGTGGTGATCACCTCGCTGCCCAGTGGCGCCATCGTTAAAGCGGTGTATGACGAGGTGCTGCCCGCCGCCAAGCCCGGCACCCTGTTCATCGACACCTCAACGATTTCCGTCGATGACGCCCGCACGATCCACGCACAGGCGACGGAGGGCGGGTTCGCCCAGCTCGACGCACCCGTCTCCGGAGGCGTGAAGGGCGCGACCGCGGGCACGCTGGCGTTCATGGTCGGCGGTGAAGACGAGGCTGTGGCACGCGCACGACCGGTGCTGGAACCATTGGCGGGCAAGATCATTCACTGCGGCGCCTCGGGCACCGGCCAAGCCGCCAAGCTGTGCAACAACATGGTGTTAGCGGTCCAGCAGATCGCGGTCGGCGAGGCGTTCGTGCTGGCCGAGAAGCTAGGGCTGTCCGCGCAGTCACTGTTCGACGTGATCACCGGCGCGACCGGCAACTGCTGGGCCGTGCACACGAATTGCCCTGTGCCGGGCCCGGTTCCGACGTCGCCGGCCAACTACGACTTCAAGCCCGGTTTTGCGACCGCGCTGATGAACAAGGACATCGGTCTCGCGATGGATGCGGTCAAGTCGACCGGATCGACCGCACCGCTGGGCAGCCACGCCGCCGAGATCTATGCGAAGTTCGCGGCCGACCACGCCGACAAGGACTTCAGCGCGGTCATCGAGCTGCTACGCAAGGACTAGATCTGCGTTCGGGCTCCGAGCACGTCTCGGAACAAGGCCTGTCGCAGCGCGAGTTCCCTTGGGTCGCTATGCGCGTGGAAGCCCATCCTGTTCATCACATATCCGAACCCGACACCAGTGTCCGGGTCGGCGAATCCGAAGGAACCACCTGCTCCGGGCCATCCAAACGCCTTGTCTGACGAGCCGAATACAAACACGTTGATCGGCTTGCCGAAACCCAGGGAATATGAGACGTCAACCCCCATCACCTTGTCACGCAGTCCCCCAGTGGGTGGCACGGCAGGACCCTCCAACGCGTCGCGGACGCCCGAACTCAGGCCCAGCTGAGAATCGCCGGTAGCGGCGCTTCCGTAGAGTTTGGCTATCGACCGAGCAGTACCAGTGCCGTTGACCGCGGGCATCTCGAGTATTCGCAATTCGTCACGATTGAACGCGTGAGTGCCACCTTTGACGCCCTTAGCGACCACCATGGATCGCGCGGCGAGGCTGAACGGATTGAACATCGCCGCCGCGAACAGTGGCGGCATCGTGTTCAGATGCAAGACCAGCTCGCTGCGGGAAAACGCCGCCAACTGCGCGACGCGGTTGCGGTCCACCGAGGCCGGCAGCCCGATGTAAAAGTCCAAGTCGAGCGGGCCTGCGATCTCCTCGGCGAAGTACCGGCCGAGCGTGCGTCCCTGCGGGTCCACGTGCCGGATAAGTTCGGACGCATACCAACCGAGGGTTATGCCGTGGTACCCCTGCCTCGTGCCGGGTGGCCAAGCAGGGGCTTGCGCCGCGATCTTCGCCGACAGCTTTTCGGGGTCCGCGATGTCGGCAAGCGTCAGCGGCGGCTTGATGGCGACCAGCCCCGCCTGGTGGCCGAGTAGTTGCCGCACGGTGACGGCGCCCTTGCCTGCCTGCGCGAACTCCGGCCAGTAGTCGGCGACTTTGGCGTCGTAGTCGATCAGCCCGCGCGAGGCTGCGACTGCTACCGCAAGCGAGGCAACGCCTTTCGTAGTCGAAAAGACATTGACGAGCGTGTCTCGTTGCCACGGCGCTTGGCTGGTTCCGTTGCGGAAGCCTCCCCATAGGTCGACGACTTTGCGGCCATCGCGGTACACCGCGACAGCAGCTCCGACCTCCTGACCGCTGTTGAGACTGCTACGAAACGCGTCGGCGACTTTTCCGTAGCCGTCATCGACGTCACCGCCAATGAGATTGGACCAGGCCTTGATCCTTTGAGCCATGGTCCGCTCCAGCGCGTATTGGCGGGACGTGCCGATGACACCCGCCGTCAGCGCGAATGATAGCGGCGCTGAGGTCGCAAGAACGGCAATTTGGTTAGGCTGCTGCCCTCTTATGTGCGGCCCACCAGCGGCCGTGCAGGCGTTGGCAATCCGCGATGAGCAGCGGCTCACCGGTGGTGTAGTCAGGGCGAACGGCAACCGCAGCCGGGATGTCGGGGGTGCCGTCGCCCGTGATCACGACGGTCGCAAGGCCCGCGGAGGTCGCCGCGCGCAGCCCGGATGCGGAACCCGTAACGGCCAGCGCGTTCTCGGCGGGTATCCCGAGCTCCCACAGGGCATTTTGGTGGGCCTCACGATCCGGCATCGGCTTCTTGACGTCGTCAGCGTTCACGACCGTTTCGACCAGGCCATCGCCGACGAGTTGTCGTATCAGCGGCTCGGCCCAGCGCCGGGGGCCATTTGTCACCACGCCCACCCAGACGCCTGCGGCGAACGCGTCCATCACGAGGTCGACGAGGCCGGCGCGCGGCGACAGGTCGGCGTCGCGGATCAGCTCCTCGAACATCATGGTCTTGGTCTTGTAGATCTCGTCGGCAAGCAACTCGGTCAGCACATCGCATTCCGTGGCGATGCCGCGCTTGCGAAGCTCGGCCGAGACGCGCTTGCGCTCGTCACCGAGGGCCAAGAGCTGGCGGTAACGGCCGACGGACCACTGCACGTCCAGACCATGCGCGGCGAAGGCCGCATTGAATGCCACGCGGTGACCGTCGCATTCGATGTCGGTCAGGGCGTCGAGGTCGAAGATCACGGCGCGCAGCGGATACACAACGCTTTGGGCCGGCGCGGTGGCGTCCCACCAGAACCGACCCGCCCGCCACGTTTTCTCCTGCGTTGTAGGCATGCGGATAGGGTGGCCCACATCACAGGCATCGGTCCTCCCCCAATTGGGGGATCGGCGAGGCCAAGTTCCTCTACCCATGAAAATGCCAGCTCTAAGGTGGTGCCATGACCAGCAGTCCTCCGGTGCGTCTTGTGCTGGTCGACGACCACGAGATGGTCATCGAGGGCCTCAAGGCCATGCTCGCCGCGTTCTCCGACCGCGTCGAGGTGGTCGGCCAATCCGTTGGCGCTGAGCGGGCGCTCAGCGTGGTCGACGGGCTCGACCCCGACATTGTGCTGTGCGACGTGCGCATGCAGGGTGCCAGCGGCCTGGACCTGTGCCTTCAGCTGCGTGAGAGCGACCCGAAGCGCAAGGTCGTGATGCTATCGGTCTACGACGACGAGCAATATCTGTTTCAGGCACTGCGCGTCGGCGCGTCGGGATACCTTCTGAAGAGCATCAGCAGCGACGAGCTGGTCCGTCAGCTCGAGTTCGTGCACCGCGGCGAGACCGCGATCGACCCGGGCATGGCCGCCAGGGCGGTCGACACGGCGGCCCGGCTGCAGCGCCACGAATTCTGGCCGGGCGCCCGCCAGGGCCTGACACAGCGCGAAAGCGAGATCCTGTCGTTCGTGGTCAACGGATTGTCCAACCGTGCCATCGCCACCAAGCTGGTCATCGGCGACGAGACCGTCAAGAGTCATCTGAGCTCGATCTACCGAAAGCTCGGAGTCAGTGACCGCACCGGGGCCGTCGCGACCGCCCTGCGGGAAGGAATCTACCAATGAGACCGGGAACCCGCCCGTCCAACGCGGTGCGCGACCTCAGCCAATACTCCTTGGCCGCCGACCGCGAACTCGCCTTGCTGCGCGAGCTGATCCAGGCCGCGTCGAAAGGTCCCGGCGTCGAACCGCTCGCCGCAGCGGCGGCACGGATGATCACCGCCGCCACCGCCAGCGATGTGTGCTTCGTGCACGTGCTCGACGACACCGACCGGTCGCTGACGCTGGCGGGGGCGACACCCCCGTTCGACGCCGAGGTCGGCAAGATCCGGCTGCCGCTGGGGCAGGGCATTTCGGGATGGGTGGCCAGCCACCGCGAGCCCGTGGTGATCAGTCACGACAAGGAGGCCGACCCGCGGTATATGCCGTTCGAATCGTTGCGCGGCAAGGAGTTCACGTCGATGGTGTCGGTGCCGATGGAGACCGACCCGGGCGGCCTGGTCGGCGTCCTCAACGTGCACACCGTCGAACGCCGCGAATTCAGCGAGCGCGACGTCGAACTGCTGCTCGTGATCGGCCGGCTGATCGCGGGCGCGCTGCATCAGGCCCGGCTGCACCGGCAGTTGGTGGCCCGCGAACGCGCGCACGAGAATTTCGTCGAGCAGGTCATCGAGGCGCAGGAGATCGAGCGACGCCGGCTGGCCGGCGACATCCACGACGGCATCTCGCAGCGGCTCGTCACGCTGTCCTACCGGCTCGACGCGGCGACGCGGGCCGTCGACGACCCGGAGATGATGGCCGAGCAACTGAGCAAGGCCAGGGAGCTGGTCGACTTGACGCTGCAGGAAGCCCGCGCGGCAATCAGTGGGCTGCGGCCGCCGGTGCTCGACGACCTCGGGCTGTCCGGCGGGCTGGCCAGCCTGGCCCGCTCGATCCCGCAGATCGACATCGAGGTCGAGCTCGACGACACCCGGCTGCCCGATCACATCGAGCTCGCGCTGTACCGCATCGCCCAGGAATGCCTGCAAAACGTCGTCAAGCACGCCAATGCCAAGCGAGCGCGCCTGACCTTCTTCGTCAACAACGACACCGCCCGTCTCGAAATCGTCGACGACGGTGTGGGTTTCGACACGTTCGAACACCCGTTGGGTGGCGACGAGATGGGCGGCTACGGTCTGCTGTCGATGGCCGAACGCGCCGAGATCGTCGGTGGCCGGCTCAACATCCGGTCGCGCCCGGGTTCGGGCACCGCTGTGACGGCAACGATCCCGCTGCCCTCTCCCGTACGAGAAGACGGAAAAGCGCCCTAATCCTCGGCGGTGTCGGGACTTTTTGCGTGCTCGGCAAAGACTAAGCGAGGCTTGGTGGACACAATCCTCGCGATTCATTGTGACGGCCAACGGAATCGGTATTGATGACATCGTTGCCAAGATGGTGGCCGGTGCGGCATGTTCAATCCGCGACATCGACAGAGGGAAGCTACCCAATGACCGCACATCCGGGATTCGACATCGAGGGCAGGATCGCCCTCGTCACTGGGTCGAGTCGCGGCGTTCTACCGCACCGCCCTGGTTACCGGCGCCAACACCGGAATGGGCGCAACCATCACCGAGACGTTCACCAAGCGCGGCCTCACCGTCTACGGTGTTGCCCGCAAACGCCGAGCGTCTCGACGAGGTGGCCGGGCGCACGGGCATGACCCCGCTCACCGTCGACGTCACCGACACCGCAGCATTGACCGAAGCTGTGGCCGGCCTCGAGATCGACATCCTGGTCAACAACGCGGGGGTGTCGGCGACCGGCAATATCGTTGGCGCGTCCGCAGACTCGGTCGACGCCATGGTCGACGTCAATCTCCGGGCCGTCCTGCACCTGTGCCGGCTGCTGCTGCCGGGGATGATCGAGCGCGACCTCGGACACATCGTCAACATCAGCTCGATCGCCGGCCTGTACAATTTCTACGGCCACACCGCCTATCACGCGACAAAGGCTGCGGTCCACCAGTTGTCACGGCAGCTCCGCAACGACACCATCGGCAAACGAGTTCGGGTCACCGAGATCTGCCCGGGCCGAGTCGAAACCGAGATCTTCGGGCGAAACCTCGGCGGCACCCCCGAAGCGATGCAGACCGCCTGGGACACCTACTACGAAGGGTTCGAGTCCATCACGACCAAGGACATCGCCGACACCATCGAGTACGCCATTGAAGCTCCACGCCATGTGAACCTCGGCCTGATCGAGATCATGCCGACATTTCAGGTACCAGGCGGACTCGACTTCATCCGGCGAAATGACTGAGGCACCTATGTCCACCACCAGTGCCGACCTGCCCACCGAGACACTCGGAGTCGTCGCCCACGGTGCAGGCGACCTACGTGTCGAACCGGTTCCGTTGCGCCGCCCGGCGGCATCGGAGGCGGTCGTCGAGATCGCTTACGGCGGCGTCTGCGGATCCGATCTCCACTATTGGACCCATGGTGCCGCAGGTGAGTCGATCCTGCGGGCGCCCATGCTGCTCGGACACGAAGTAGCAGGCACCGTACTCCGCCAGGCCGATGACGGCACCGGACCGGCAGCAGGTACCCGGGTTACGGTTCACCCGGCGACGCCGGGCGGCAACGTCCCGCGCTACCCAGCCGGGCGCCCAAATCTCTCTCCCGGCTGCACCTACCTCGGCAGTGCAGCACAGTTCCCCCACACCGACGGGGCCTTCACCCGCTATGCCGTATTGCCCGCGCGGATGTTGCGGGCTCTGCCCGACGGCCTGCCGCTGCGCACTGCTGCCGTGGCAGAACCGGCGGCGGTCGCCTGGCATGCCGTAGCCCGCGCCGGAGACATCGCAGGAGCCAGCGCGCTGGTCGTGGGCAGCGGACCAATCGGTGCCCTCGTCGTGTCAGTGCTGCGACTCGCAGGCGCTGATGCGATCACCGCCGTCGACGTGCACGATTATCCGCTCACCATCGCACGCCAGCTCGGCGCCACAGCCACGCTGAAGGCCGACGCCACCGACGCGATCGCCGCCGTCGACGCCGACATCGTGTTCGAATGCACTGGCAATCGGCACGGGCTCGAATCCGCCATCCGCGGGGCCACCCGCGGCGCCCGGGTGGTTCTGCTGGGCCTCCTGCCTACCGGACTCACACCCGCGCCACTTTCACTGGTGATAACTCGGGAACTCGAGGTGCTCGGATCATTCCGGTTCAACGACGAGATCGATGCCGTGCTCGACGCTCTCGCGGACGGCCGTCTGGCCGTGCAACCCGTGATCAGCCATGAGTTCGGTGTCGACGACGCGCTGGAGGCCTTTGCCGTCGCCAAGGACTCCTCGTCATCGGGGAAGGTGCTGCTCGCGTTCTGACCCAACATCGCCAATCACGCCCGCTTCCCATCATCTAGGAGTAGACATGCCACCCTTCATCCCCGCCGCCCGATTGGCACGCATCCGCGAGTCGCCGAGTGTCGCTGCAGCACAAAGAGTTCGCGAATTGCGCGCAGAGCAGCGAGAAATCCTCGACCTCACTGTCGGTGAGCCGGATTTCGACACCCCCGATCACGTCAAAGCTGCCGCGGTCGCGGCCATCACGACCGGACAGACTAAATACACTGCAGTCAACGGCATTCCGGCGTTACGCGCAGCCATCTCCAATCGGATGCTCGACCGTACGGGCATCGCGTTCGACCACCGCCACATCACGTCGGCGGCGTGGCCAAGCAGGTCATCTTCCTGGCCCTGATGGCGACCGTCGAGGAAGGGGTCGAGGTCATCGTGCCCGCCCCGTACTGGGTGTCATACCCCGACATGGTCAGCGTGCACGGTGGCACCCCCGTGATCGTCGAATGCACCGAAACGGAAGGTTTGTCCTCACCGCCGGGAGTTGGAAGCGGCGATCACGCCTGCCACCAGATGGGTGATCCTCAACTCTCCATCGAACCCGACGGGGGCTGTTTACACCCGACAGGAACTTATCGCACTCGCCGAGGTGTTCGAACGCAATCCACACGTGAACGTGCTGTGCGATGAGATCTACGACGAGATCGTCTTCACGGGCACCCGCCTGCCGAACCTGTTGTCCGTCGCGCCGCATCTACGCGACCGGATCTTCGTCACCA
>Ga0207693_10002738_pt1 | contig 15257 bp, 14 predicted proteins | sample LARL81metaG_FD_184347 | JGI IMG/M metagenome (GOLD analysis project Ga0207693, IMG submission 184347) | Corn, switchgrass and miscanthus rhizosphere microbial communities from Kellogg Biological Station, Michigan, USA - LAR L8-1 metaG... | ecosystem: Host-associated > Plants > Roots >...
CCCATCATCGGGCGCTTGCCGGCGTCCCGATCGCCGCCGCAACCAAACACGACCGTAAGCCGGTTGCCCGCATAGGGTCGCAAAGCCTCGAGAGCCTTCGCGAGCGCATCGGGCTTATGGGCATAATCGACGAAAATGGGCGCGCCGCGTCTCTCGCCCACGAGCTCAAGCCGTCCCTTGGCGCCCTTGAGATTCGCGAGCGCGGGGAACACCGCGGCGGGCTCACTTCCGGTCGCGATCGCCAGCCCCGCTGAAAGAAGCGCGTTCTCCACCTGAAAATAGCCAGGGAGCGGCAGCCGGACCGTGTGGTCGATCCCCGCATACGAGAGCTTTACCATCTGGGCAAAACCGTCGATCGCAAGGTCGCGCAGACGAATGTCCCCCCCTTGCCTCCCGACTTCAAAGAGCCGTAGGCCGCGCCGCTTCGCCGCCGCAATGACAGCTGTGGAATGCTCATTGTCGGCGCAAACGACCGCCGCCCCTCCCGGCTCGATCAGCTCGCTGAACAGTCGCAGCTTGGCGCCGAGATACGCTTCCAGCGTAGGATGATAATCGAGATGGTCGCGACTGAGATTGGTGAATGCGCCCGCCGTCACCCGCAGCCCATCCAGGCGATGTTGATCGAGCCCGTGGGATGAGGCCTCGATCGCGAGATGGCTGACGCCTTCACGGGTGAGCTCATCCACCATTCGGTGCAGCGCGATCGGGTCGGGCGTGGTGAGCGAGCCGTAGATTTCCCGCTTGGGTGCGACCAGACCGACCGTCCCGATGCTTGCGGCCGTCTTGCCGAGCGCGGACCAGACCTGGCGGGTGAAGGCGGCCACCGAGGTCTTCCCGCTCGTACCAGTGACCGCGGCGGTCACCTCCGGCTGACGCGGAAAGAAGCGCGCCGCTGCGAGCGCCAGAGCCCGCCGCACGCTGTTGACCTTGATGAACGCCACTGCCGGCGGAAGCAAGTGCGCTGGCGCGCGCTCCGCCATCACCGCGGCTGCGCCGGAGGCGATCGCCTGGTCCACAAAGTGCAGGCCATCGTCCTTGAGGCCCGACACCGCGACAAACAGATAGCCTGCTTTGATCGAGCGGCTATCGGCGCTGATGCCGGCGAGCTCGATCGCGCCGAAACGCGGATCGCTGCTTGCGCCCACGCTCTGCAAATTCTGTACAAGGTCCTGAAGCTTCATTCCGATCTGATGCCCAAGTGCCGGACCAGAGCAACGCGCGAGCATCACACCAGTCTTGATTGCCGCACCCGTCCGGATCCACTGCATTGAAGCGAAGGGACAGGAGCGCGTGCCTGCTGACGGGTTACTTCATCCAAGCAGGCTCTGTACAGCGCCGATTGCGCTGTTTAGGTGTGGCCCCGCCCGCGCGCCGCAGCATTGCAAAGGTAACCATGAGTTCCGCCGAATTTCCCGGAAAGGTCTGACACACTCGCACCTCCTCCCAAATTCGAGCCCTTCAAATTGATCTCTGCCAAACGCGGGAGTGGGTCAGGTCAGAGACTTCCCACTGTGACATGCTAGGCATCAACTCATGCCCTTCGCTCCACGATCCGCCTCCCCTATTCCGATCTCCTACAACTCTAACCATAGAGGCTCGTGTCCATGACCTCCGACGAACGCGCCATTCGTGATCTGATCACAGCCTGGATGACAGCAAGCCAGAGTGGCGATCTGGAAACTGTGCTGAGCCTGATGACCGATGATGCACTCTTCATGGTTCCTGGTCGCGAACCGTTCGGCAAGCAAGCATTTGCCGCATTATCCCAAGGAATGGAGAACGTGCGAATGCAGGGGACAAGCGACATCCGCGAGCTCAATGTGCTGGGCGACTGGGCCTATCTGCGGAGCTATGTTACGGTCACGATGACCCGGCCCGACGATGAGCCCGTGCGGCGCTCAGGCTACACGCTGACCATTCTGTGCAGAGAGCCCGACGGAAAATGGCGGCTCAGTCGTGACGCCAATCTGATGACAAAGGACGATGCGTAGCAAGGGACACAGTCGTGCTGCTCGCTGGCGGCACCAAGACCCGGCAGCAGCGCGATATTGCGACGGCGCATAGCCGCTGGGCTGACTACAGAAAGCGGCGTGCACACAAAGCTGGCCGCGCGTCGCCCCTACCCTTCCTTTCTCAACTTCGTCGTCCAGGAGTGCGACGGAAGGGTGGTCGCAGTTGGCGCGTAAGCGCACCTGCTGCGCATCCAATGCACATGATGTGCCCATACCACGCCGGTGGTGAGGCCGCCCGGCATTGATTTTCCGAGCAATTTCTGTCTCTGCGGGGTTACGACGGCTCGCTCCGCAGCAGTGGCCCTCTCACGTTCTCGCCCCTTGACTGTCCTAATCTTGCCCATTGGCAGGGCTTAGATTCCTTTGGATCGTGGGGGACAAATGCAAGCCAACCATCAGCAGTGCTGGTCTTTCGTACCGTCGGGCGCGCGACAGTATGCCCCGGAGACAAGTACTAAATCTGGCGTGCTCCGACGCACACTGCGCCGTTTGGGCGGCCAGACCATCGTGTCAGCTTTCGTTCTCATCGACATCGGTGGCCTAGGCTTCGCGCTCGTTGCATCCATATGGCTTGCACCGTGGGTGGCGATAAATCTGACCGCGTTGGTGCTTGGGAGTTTAAGTTGGAGCGAGGATAGGAGAATACAGAGGGAAAGTGCCACGGCGACACGGAGGCAAGGCGAAGAACTGCAGCGCGAGGCGGAGAGACAACAGCAAGCCCGGCATTTGCGGGAAGCAGAGGAACTAAGAGAAGCTGAACGGCGTCAACGTGAGGAAGAGGACGAGCGCGAGGCGCAGAAATCACTGCAGGCCGCTCTACGCCAAGCGCAAGAACAATTAAGAGAAGCCGAACAGCGTCGATACCAGGAAGAGAAAGAGCGCGAGACGCAGAGACAACAAAGCGAGCAGGCCGAACGGTTACGCCAAGCGGAACAACAACGAAGAGAAGCGGAGCAGAGGCGGCGGCAAGCAGAGAAAGAACGCGAGGCGCAACGAAAACGACGACGAGAGCATAACCGGGCGGCCACGCAGTTTCAGTCGGATTGGTGGATCGTGCTCGGCGTCGCTCCGAGTGCGAACAAAGACGAAATTGTGCGCAAATACCGGCACAAAATAAAGCAATGCCATCCTGATCGATTAGGAGGACTTGCCCCCGAGTTGCTGCAGCTCGCAGAAGAACAAGCTAAGGCATTGAACGGAGCGTATGCGAACGCGATGCGTATCCGCCGATACGCACGACCTAATGGTGCTGCCGCCTGACCTGTCGCCTTGAAAACGCGCAGATACCGCAGAGCGCTACCGTCGCGCGCACGACACCAGACCAAATTACCATTTATTGTGACCTAAATATCACGGTCGTGCCAGAACTCGGCGTATTCTTCGTTCTCTTTTCAGTACGGCCGCGATGGCGTCAAACCAGGCATCCACCATTGGCCCCATCAACTTCGAATTCTAGTAAGGGATGGCAAAAATGCAGACAGAACAGGTCGAATCGCCCGCGCTCCTGCCGTCGTTGGACGCGCTCGAGGCGGAATTTGGATGCAAGAACGAGCCGTGCGCAACAGGGCGCAGAAGACAGGGAGGTGCTCCGATGGATGCCAAGTTTACACCGCCACAGTTTGAGTTCCCTAGGAACCTGAGAGCAGCTGGGCCGACGGGCGACGGGGTCAACCAGTCATCACTCGAGGCGACCATCATGCGGCCGTCGCTCGCCAGGCGAGCCTTGCGCGGGCTTGCCCGTTTGTTGATCGTTTTCTCCGTAGGTGTTGGCACCACTTTGGCTTGGCAGGCATATGGTGATGCAGCCCGAGCGATGATAGCTAACTCATCGCCGCAGCTTGGCTGGTTGGCGCCGCAAACCGCACCTGTTGTGCTGATCGCCCCCGCGCCGGCAGGCGCTGCTTCATCCGATGTGCAACAGCTTGCGTTCGGTCTGGCAGCGGTACGCCAGAGCGTCGACCAGCTCACAGCCCAACTCGAGGCCGGTCAGCGGCAGATGGGGGGCGATATCGCCAAGCTGCAGGCGGACGAGCAGGAAATTCTGCACAAGCTCTCGGCCACTCCGCCGCGGCCGACCGCAGCCCCGACGCACAAACCGGCGTCGGTGACACCGCCGCCCTCACCGTCGGCGTCGGTGACACCGCCGCCATCACCGTCGGCGCAGGGGCGCTGACGTCCTAAAAGGTATCAGGTCTAGTCATGCGTGGCCGCCGCCCTGACGACCAGCGCGTCTTGTCCGGACTTGGCATAATTGCTGGCCGCGCGTCGTCCCTACCCGCATCTGCTCCGCGGCGAGTATCGCATCCGTCGCGTGACCAAGGTCGAAGGCAACACCCTCGAGGAGCTGGCGCACAAGCTCGACGGCGTCGATGCCGACGCGGTTCTGCGCACGGTGCGCGAATTCAATGCCGCTTGCCGCAACGAGGTGACGTTCAATCCCAATGTTCTGGACGGCCGGAAGACCGAAGGCTTGCCCATCAACAAGACGAACTGGGCCAATCCGATCGATACGCCCCCATTCCATGCCTATCATGTGACGACCGGCATCACCTTCACCTTCGGCGGCCTCAAGATTTCGACGAAGGGGGAGGTCGAGGATCTCTACGGCCGGGTCTCTATGCGGCCGGCGAAATGGTCGGCGGGCTGTTCTTCCACAATTACGCCAGCGGAACGGGGCTCATGTCGGGAGCGACGTTCGGCCGGATCGCGGGACGCAGCGCGGCGCAAATTCGTCCTGGCCCGTGTGTCGCGCAATGCCGCAGCGGTCTGACCGAGTCGGTCAGTAGGCGCTGACTGACGTCTGCACATGTGGCGGCGGCGGCGGGATGCCCGTCTCTCCGACTGCGCGCGGGTCTTATTCCGCCTTGATGCCGGCTGCCTGGATCACCTTCCCCCACTTCTCTGTGTAGTCGACGATGAAGTTGCTGAACTCGACGGGCGAGTTCGCGAATGGTTCCACCCCCAAATTGGCGAGGCGTGACTTGAAATTGGCATCAACGAGGGCCGCATTGATTTCCTTGTTGAGCGTATCGATGATCTCCGGGGGTATGTCCTTGGGCGCGACGATGCCTTCCCATCCGCTTGCCTCGTAGCCGGGCACGAAATCACTCATGGGCGGAACATCCGGCAACACATCCATGCGCGTGCTGGTCGTTACCCCTAAAGCTCGCAGCTTGCCGGACCTGATATGGTCGATCGAAACCGATACGGTACCAAAGAAGACTTGCAACTGCCCACTGAGCAGATCGATGACCGCTGGCCCGCCGCCACGATACGGCACATGCACCAGATCGACGCCCGTCATTTTCTTGAATAGCTCTCCGTAGAGGTGCGATGGGGTCCCAGCGCCGCCTGACCCCATGTTGATCTTCCCCGGACTGGCTTTGGCATAGACTATGAACTCGGGCACAGTCTCGGCTGGAACGGAAGGATTGACGACCAGGACGCCGGCGTAGCGACAAACTCCTGCGACAGGTGCGAGGTCGCGGATAAAATCGAAACTGAGATTGTGGTACAGTGCCACGTTCCATGCGTTCGTTGAAGTCGCTTCGAGCAGCGTGTACCCATCGGGGCGCGCGCGCACGACCATTTCGGTCGCGAGATTCCCGCCGCCCCCTGGCCGATTCTCGATGATGAATGACTGACCGAGCCGCTCTGACAACCACTGACCTATCAGCCGTGCGGTGATGTCGGAGGGGCCGCCGGCAGCAAAGCAGACGATCAAACGCACCGGCCGCGTCGGGTAGGCTTGCGCTCTTGCAACCCGCGCCACGACCGGCAGTGCGACAGCGCCCGCGGCCAGATCGAGGAATTTGCGGCGGGGAAGTTTCATGGGTGGCATCGCGATAGATCGCCAATTTTCAAGAGGCAAACATGAGCATGCTTTGCGGGTCGCTGCGCAATCCTATATCGACCTCCAAGCTACTCGGAAGGGGGCTTACGTCCGTTGTTGGCAGGAAGCCTCAGGGTGCCCCCGGGTCCCTTCTTGCGCAGTCGAGCGACATCGGCGCGGGTTGCCGTGCCTTTCTCCACGTTGAACCGCATGAGATAGCGCATCTTCTCGCTGGTCTCCGGATTGATCACGCGGCTCGCAAGCTCCATCGCTTCTGCCACTCCGGTCTAAATTCAACTTCTCAACTCTTTGCCGCCCAAGTCGCTCGGCCTCGACGTGCGGCAGACGCTGCTCGCGCTTACCGACGAGGCGGTATGAGATCGGCTAGCGGCCGCTTTTGACCCTAACCAGTCATCGGCCGGTCAGTGTCCGCATATCGAGGTTTATGGAATAGTCGCCAGCGGGGGCGAGCCTTGTGGCACGCTACACGCGCTTTATTCGAACCCCTTTGCCTTTAGAACGGTCTGAGCGGCAGGCGAGGAAAGGAACGCGACCAGCGCTCTTGCGGCGTCAGTCTGACTGCTGCCGGTAACGATGCCAGGGGCGAACTGGGTGTAGTTCTGAATCGCTGACGGCAGCGGGCCAGCGAGTTCGACGGTTGGTTGAGCCAAGATTTCGCTGATTTGATTGAATCCGATCTCAACTTCGCCGCTGGCAACGCTTGCGTACAGCACTTCCGTGGGCGGAAATAGCTTAGTCTTGGGTTTCATTTCCACAGCGATGCCCAATCGTTCGAGCAAGCTGGCCACGTAGATGCCACTGGCACCCCCACCGGCCGGATCAGGATAAGCAATCGATCTTGCGGCCAACATCGAGCGTTTGAAGGCGTCGGCCGAATTAATGTCGGGCTTCCCGGCACCCTTGCGCACGAAGACACCAACACCGACCTTCGCGATGTTGACGCGGCTGCCAGCCACGACTTTACCTTGCGCTTGAAGTTGGTCGATCAGTGGCCCAGAGCTTATCACGATATCGGCAGCCTCACCCTTTTGAACACGGTCCGCGACAGCACCCGCTGTTCCGTAGGCGATTGTGACTTTGTGCCCCGACGATTTTTCAAAGTCCGGGATCAGTGCGATGAATCCCGGTTGCAAGGCCACGGCGCATAGAAGCTTAATTTCAGCGGCTCTTGCCGTACTCCCGGCAGTGATGCCAAACAAGGCAAGTCCCAATGCGATTGTCGCAGAGACACTCAGAATGCTGCGTCGATTCATTTTCATCTCTCCCTACATGCATATCGGTCGGTTGTCAGTGGTTTGCGCGGTCGCGATCTGCGACAAGACCGGCAGCGCGGCAGCACTCGCTGCCAGCTGCAAGAATTTGTGGCGGGGAAGTTTCATTGGCGTCCTCCTCCCGATCGTCTTTATTGCACGCCCGTAAAAGGGCGCGGGCGCGCGATGCGAGCGTGGATAGACCGCACAAATGATGGTCTGAGTGGGATGCCCGCCGACGGCATCAGCCTGCCGCCAAAAAAGGGGGGACTTCGGCACGTCCTGCTGGGCCAGGCTCGAAGGTTAGGGTACATCAACCACGCGATCGGGCGGAAGGGGGCATGACCGCTTGTGGCACAAAGCTCACCAGTGCGTCCCTGCACCCATCCTTGCTCAGCCGGGCAAAGCTTGCTCAGCGCCCGCCGGCGCTGGCGAGGATCAGCTTGTCGGAGGGGGCAAGGTCCCAGCGCGGCTCGATCCCCAGCAAGGGAGCGATGCGGCTGATGACAGCCCCGCCGACCGGCACCGCGTTCCAGCCGGAGGTGGTGAAACCGTGCGTCTCCGGCAGCGCCTGCGGCTCATCGAGCATGATCAGGAGCATATAGCGCGGCTGATCCGCAGGAACGACGGCGGTGAAGCTGGTGAGCACTTTGGTCTTGGAGTAGCGCCCGCCGACCACCTTGTCCGAGGTGCCGGTCTTTCCTCCGACGTAATAGCCCTTCACATCGGCGCGGGTGGCCGTGCCTTTCTCCACGTTGAGCCGCATGAGATAGCGCATCTTCTCGCTGGTCTCCGGCTTGATCACGCGGGTCGCAAGCGTCATCGCTTCCGCTTCGCTGCGCTTGAGGAACGTCGGCGGAATGAGATTGCCGCCGTTCATCAGCGCACCGATCGCCATCATCGCCTGCAACGGGGCCACCGAGAGCCCGTGACCGAAGGCGATAGTCACGGTGTTGAGCTCCACCCAGTGCCTGGGCACGAGCGGCTCGGCGCTTTCGGGGAGCTCGGTGCGCAACCGATCGAGCTGGCCCATCTTCTTGAGAAAGCGTTTGTGGTACTCGACCCCTAGGCTCACCGCCATGCGGGCGGTGCCGATGTTCGACGAATAGGTGAAGATCTCGGGCACGGTGAGCACGCGACTTTGCGCGTGGAAGTCGTGAATCGTGAACTTGCCGTACTGCAGCGGAAACCGCGCGTCGAACGCGGATTTCAACGTGACCTTGCCGGAGTCGAGCGCCATCGCAAGGGTAAGCGCCTTGAAGGTCGAGCCCATCTCGTAGACGCCCGTAGTCAGCCGGTTGATGCGGGTGGGATCAAGCGCCTCGCGCGGATTATTCGGGTCGTAATCCGGAACCGAGACCATGGAGATGATCTCGCCGGTGCGCACGTCGGTCACCAGCCCGGCCGCAGCCACGGCCTTGAATTTCTGCCGGGCGGCAACGAGCTCATCGCGCAGCGCATGCTGCACGCGCAGATCAACGGCGAGCTCGATCGGCTTTTGCAGGTGCTCCGCCGCAAGCCCTGCCATGTGCAGATCGGCAAGGCCGCGCCCATCCAGCCATTTCTCAATGCCGGCAATTCCCTGATTATCAATATTGACGTGGCCGATCACGTGGGAGAGCTCGGCGCCATTCGGATAGATCCGCTTGTTCTCCGGGAGGAAGCCGATGCCTGGAATGCCCAGCCGATGAATCTGCTCGCGCTGCTTGGACGTGATCTCACGGCGCAGCCACACGAACCGTCGCTTGGACGCGAGCCGCTCCCGCAGCTCGGCTGCATCCATGTCCGTCACCACCGCGGTGAGAAGCTCGGACGCCTCATCGACATCGATGATCCGATGCGGCTCCCCGAACAGCGAGGGGGTGCGCACATCCATCGCCAGCACCTCGCCGTTGCGATCGAGTATGTCGGGGCGCGCGGTGGCGACGGCATCCTGGAAGCTCAGTCGCCTTGCCCCGTGCGAGTCCGAGGCGGTCGCGAACAGGATGAGACGAGCGGCGATGACGGAGTATCCCAACGCGAAGATGAGAATGGTGAGACCGAGGCGCGCACGCATCTTGGTGGTGCGGTCCAGCTGCTTCCCATACAATAGCTCGCGCACGAACCGGCGCCGCCATGGTTCCGCAGGGCGTGCTGTCGCGGACGCAACCGGCGCCTCCATCATCACCTCCTGCCCGGCCCTACACTGCCGGTGACCGAGCGATCGAGAACCTCGGGGTGGGCGATCACGGTCCCGATCGGATCAGATTCTTCGACCGGCACGAGATCGGGCGGGCGTTGCGGCAGGTTGTCCAGGCGATCGTACTGCTGCGCTTGCGTGGGGCGCAAAGAAAGGTGCCGCCGCGCCAGCTCCTCGATCCGGCTCGGACTGTCGAGCTTCGACCATTGGGCGCGCAGCGCCGCAATGGCGTTCTGCTCCTGCCTGATATCCATCCGCAGCCTGACCAGCCGCTGCGACTGCCGCGTGGACTCAAATTTGATCTTGTAGACATCCGCAGCTGCAAGGACGAGTGCCGCGACGAGGCAAATACTGAGAAGACGCATCATCGCGGCCGCTCCATCACTTCGTAAAGCGAGGGGAGGCCCGCAACGAGCGACCCAAGATCATCCGTCGCCGGCGCAGCAGCGGTGCGCTCGGCGGCACGCAGCTTTGCCGAACGCGCGCGCGGATTGGCCCTCACCTCCGCCTCATCCGGAGTGAGCGGGCGCTTGAACAGGAGCGTGAAGCTCGGCGGCGGCTCTCGCGTCTGCGGCAAATGCCGCGACGCGCGGGGCCGCCCGCTCCGCCGCGCGAGAAACGATTTGACGATGCGGTCTTCCAGCGAATGGAAAGCGATAACCACCAGCCTGGCGCCCGGCTGCAGGATCCGCTCTGCCGCGGCGAGCCCAGCGGCGAGTTCCGCGAGCTCATCGTTGACCAGTATGCGCAAGGCCTGAAACGTCCGGGTGGCGGGATGGATTGCGCCCGCACGCGCGCGCACGACGCCGGCAACGATATCGGCGAGCGCGCGGGTCGTGCGTATGGGCGCGCTGCGGCGCGCACGCACGATGGCGCGAGCGACAGCGCGCGCGTGATGCTCCTCTCCGAGGATTGCGAGGATTCGTGCAAGATCCCGCTCCGCCACGGAAGCAATGAGCTCGGCCGCGGTCGGCCCATCGTCCCCCATGCGCATGTCGAGGGGCCCATCCTGACGGAAGGCAAATCCGCGGGCGGCCTCATCGAGCTGCATCGAGGAGACGCCGAGGTCGAATACTGCGCCATCCACCTTCGCATGTCCGGCGCTCTGCGCGACAGCTTCCAGGCGCGAGAATCTGCTTTGCGCGAGAACGAAGCGCCCACCGGCAGTGCGGGCGAGCGCGGCTCCGCTCGCGACCGCATGGGGATCACGATCGATCGCTATGACGGACGCGCGGGCTGCGGCGAGGATCTCGCGGCTGTAACTGCCGGCTCCAAAGGTCGCATCGATGTAGACCCCGCCATCGCGGACGTTCAGATAGCTCGTCGCCGTGCGGCCGAGCACGGGAATGTGACGAGCCGGTCCGCCAGCGACAGCAAGCTTGCTGTCGCTGCCCGTCATCACTCCCGTGCTCCGTGCGGGTCTTCCGCCGTTACCCGGGTGCCGAGCTGCCTCTTGAGCGCACGGACCTTCTCGGTGGCCTCCGCGAGTTCCGCGCGAAAGCGTCCCGGCTCCCAGATCTGAAATTTGTGGCCAACTCCGACGAAGCTGGCTTCGTCCTCGATGCCGGCATGGTTCTTCAACGGCTCGGTGAGAAGCACCCTGCCTTCGGCATCGACCTTGAGGACCTCGCTGGTGCCGAACAGGGCAAGGGAGAACTGCTCCCGCTCGTCCGAATAGGCGGAGAACCCCGCCATCAGCCTCTCGATCTCCCGCAAGAGCGCATTCCCGCCTGCATCGAGGGCGGGACGATCGAGCGCGGGATAGCAGTAGAGGCCCTCGAAACCGTCGCGGGCGAGAACCGCACGAAAAGGTGCTGGAATCGATACCCGCCCCTTGGCATCGATGCGCAAGCTGAAGTGGGAGACAAACCGGTCCATAGGCCCCCTGATCCGTCTCCTCCCCCTTTTTCTGTTGCGGTTTCCTCCCCAGAAGGAGGGTCATGCTTGCGGCAAGGGGTACCGCAATCGGCGCATGGCTTGGGTTGGCCGCATGTGGGACAAGATGGGATATCATGGGACGCCATGGGGGTCAACGGCGCTATTAGCGGGTGCAAACTTAAAGGAAGGGTTGAAAATGCCTGAAGGGCGGGGATGTCACCGCGTTGTAGGGTGGATTAGCCGGAAATTTGTCGGGCGTAACCCTCCGCATAGGGGGGCGTGCGGCCGATGGCAGCGGGTTACGCCAGCGAGCCGGGGCAAGCCGGCTGCCCCGAGCAACCCGCCCTACTCGGGTTCCAATATCGGGAACGCCGGGTTCGCTCGCACGTTGTATGAGAGGTACTTGCTCCCCGTTGAACTCCTGATTGGGAGGTCCAAATGCTCAAAACTCTGATGATCTCGGCGGCTGTCAGTGCGTTGCTGGTCTCGGGTGCACTAGCGCAGAGCAACCCGCCGGCAAATTCACCCGCTGCCAATAGTCATGTGACCGAGACCAAAAGCCCGAAGTTCATTCAGGCTCAAGGTACGGACAAGTGGGTGTTCTCGAGGTTCAAGGGCACTGACGTGCTCGGCCCCGACAATACCAAGGTCGGCAGCGTGACCGACATGCTGTTCGACAAGAACGGCAAGATAGATGGACTCATCGTGGGGGTAGGAGGATTCCTTGGAATCGGCGAGAAGAATGTGGCGATCGACATGAGCGCTTTTGAGGTTCAGCCGTATCGTGCGGCTACCTCAAGTACGACCGGCAACGCCAACAACGCAATGCCTTCCGATAACGACCCGACCCATGTCAATCTGAAGGTGTCGTGGACCAAGGACGAGCTGAAGGCGGCTCCGGACTTCCAATATTATCATGCCCCCGCACGCACGTCAGAGCGGCCAGGAGGCTCTCCGACGACTGGGATGGCGCCGCGACCCGCCGCACCGGCTCCGACAATGCCCCGTCAGTAGGCGCGTTGAAGTAGCGTAGTGCTCGCGTCGGCGTAGATGGAGCGTGAATAACGCTCCGGGCTCAGACGGCCCGGACCGGGGTAGTTCCCGGTCCGGGCCGTTGATCTTTTCCATGGCTGTGTTTGGTTTCCGACCTTCCGAGGCTAGTGTGTCCGACCGCTGCCTGGCGTCAAAAGGCAACAGGGAGCGGGAAATCCACCGTTTCTTAACGAAGTTCCGGCCCCTTTGCTTGTCTCGTTTCCTCATAGTCTGCACAATCGAGCCCAAGGTCTCCCGTTCGTCTTCGTCCCGTCCCGGCAACAGGCGCGGTTACTCGTATGGTCATGGTTGTCTCAGAGCTGCGCCCAGATTCCTGCGTCGTTGCAGAGGTGAGACCGTCACCCAATCACAGCGAGCGCAAGAACGGCATGATGCCGGACATGATCGTACTGCATTACACGGGCACGCGCGACACCGAAGCTGCCATTGGCCAACTCTGCAATCCGAAATCGGAAGTCTCGGCACACTATGTGGTCCTGCAGGACGGATGCATTCTCCAGCTCGTTCCAGAGTCGCGCCGCGCCTGGCATGCGGGTGTCTCGTCGTGGGCGGGGGAGGCCGACGTCAACTCACGCTCGATTGGGATAGAGATCGCGAATGCTGGGCACGAGCATGGATATCCTGACTTTCCCCGGCGGCAGATCGCGGCCGTGACGGCACTCTGCCGCAGCATTCTCACCCGGCATGATGTACCCGCCGACCGCGTGCTGGCACATTCGGATGTCGCTCCCGCGCGCAAAGTCGATCCCGGCGAAAAATTTCCTTGGAAGCTGCTCGCCGCTTCCGGTATCGGGCTATGGGTGAAACCTGTTCCCCTCGTCCCAGGCGGCCCCATTTACGTGCTGGGCGAGACGGACCCTGCAATCGAGGAAGTGCAAAGGCTGCTTGCGCGTTACGGCTACGGCGTAGTCGCAACAGGGTATATGGACGGGACGACGCGGGACGCGGTGGCGGCGTTCCAGCGGCATTTCCGGCCCATGCGGGTGGACGGAGTGCTGGATGCCTCAACCACCGCAACATTGCGAGGGCTGATCGCCGAACGTGACGCGCGGTTCGCATCTCTCCAGGCAAGCTGAAGCGGATGGGGGTCTTGACCTCGCCCGAGCCCTTCCCCATGCTTTCCCCTATCAGTCGGCCGGACGGCCGCTCGGGCCAATGCCGAAAGGTCGGCCCGGGAGGAAAGTCCGGGCTCCATGGACATGCGGTGCCGGATAACGTCCGGCGGGTGCAAGCCTAGGGAAAGTGCCACAGAGAACGGACCGCCGCTCCAACCGGTCATTCCCTTTCCGGAAATTGCTGGGCCGGGGCGGCAAGGGTGAAAAGGTGCGGTAAGAGCGCACCGCGTCGGCGGCAACGCAGGCGGCACGGCAAACCCCACCGGGAGCAAGACCGAATAGGGACGGTTCAGGACGGTGACTTGCGAGCAAGTCTCGGTCCCGGGATCCATGTCCGGATCCAATGCCGTCCGGGTAGGTTGCTGCAGGCCCCGAGCAATCGAGGTCGCAGAGGAATGGCCGTCGCGCGGGGGGAAGTTCCCCCGCCCTACAGAACCCGGCTTACAGGCCGGCTGATAACATTAGGGGCCCGGCGGGAAACGCCCGCCGGGCCCGCCAGTTTTTGCGCGTAGCACCGCAGCGGGCTGTAGCCGGATTGCATCTTTGCAATTCGGGAAGCCCCTTCCCCGGGCGACGCGAAAGGCGGCGCAATCCGAGGCTGCTCGTGGTGCACTGCGCCCGGGACACACGAACGTTGCCCGCATTCCGCTTACGCGCAATGCGGGGTACGAAAGCGGCTACGCGCCGTGGTGAAGACGATGCCGTCAAATGGGACTTGGGATTTCTGGATCGACCGTGGCGGCACTTTCACCGATGTCATCGGGCGTCGGCCGGACAACACCCTCGTCGCCCATAAGCTTTTGTCGGAGCACCCGCGGGCCTATCGGGACGCCGCGGTACAAGGAATTCGCGATCTTCTCGGCGTTCCTCCGGGAGAGCCCATCCCGGAGGGAGCAATCGGCTCGATCAAGATGGGGACCACGGTCGCCACTAACGCGCTCCTTCAGCGCAAAGGCGAGCGCACGCTGCTGTTGATCACCAAGGGTTTTCGCGACGCGCTCAAGATCGGCTACCAGGCACGACCCAACATCTTCGCCCGGCACATCATCAAGCCGGAGATGCTCTACGAGCGCGTGGTTGAGGTAGACGAGCGCGTCCGCGCCGACGGCGTGGTGGAGAAAGCGCCGGAGCTCGCTTCCCTCCATGATGTGCTTTCCGCCGCTCTGGCAGATGGCCTCAGCGCGGTCGCCATCGTCTTCATGCACGCTTATCGCTACCCGGACCACGAGCGGTGCGCCGCTGCGCTCGCGCGCGAATTGGGCTTCCCACAGGTTTCGGTCAGCCACGAGATCTCGCCGCTCATCAAGCTCGTGGGTCGCGGCGACACCACTGTCGTTGATGCTTACCTCTCGCCCATCATCCGCGGCTACGTGGCAAATGTAGCCAGCGATCTGCAAATCAATGAGCGCACGGCGGCTGGTGAAGATGGAGCAAAACGCCCGCTCCTCATGTTCATGATGTCGTCGGGCGGGCTCACCATGGCCAACCTGTTTCAAGGTAAGGATGCAATCCTGTCAGGTCCGGCGGGAGGCGTGGTGGGCATGGCGGAAACCGGGCGCGAGGCGGGCTTCCGGCACCTCATTGGATTCGATATGGGCGGCACCTCTACCGACGTCTCGCATTTCGACGGCGAGCTCGAGCGTGCGTTCGAAACCGAGATCGCGGGGGTGCGCATGCGCGCGCCGATGATGTTGATCCACACGGTAGCCGCCGGCGGCGGATCGATCCTGCATTTCGACGGAGCGCGTTTCCGCGTCGGTCCAGACAGTGCGGGCGCCAATCCCGGCCCGAAGTGCTATCGCCGCGGGGGCCCGCTCGCCGTTACCGACGCGAATGTCATGGTGGGCAAGCTCATCCCGGACCTCTTTCCTAAAATCTTCGGCCCCGAGCAGAATCAATCTTTGGATATCTCAGCAG
>Ga0207693_10002742_pt1 | contig 15254 bp, 15 predicted proteins | sample LARL81metaG_FD_184347 | JGI IMG/M metagenome (GOLD analysis project Ga0207693, IMG submission 184347) | Corn, switchgrass and miscanthus rhizosphere microbial communities from Kellogg Biological Station, Michigan, USA - LAR L8-1 metaG... | ecosystem: Host-associated > Plants > Roots >...
CCTCCTTGCTTGAGGCTCTGCCCGGCCTATCCGGGTAACCCTCGCAACCGCATCGAGGGTGAGTCGCCTCGCGAAGGAAAGGGACATACGGTCTGAGGCGCGCGTGCCCCGCTTGGGGCGCGCGCCTCGAAGGATTGCGCGCGTCTCGAAGGACGGCCACAAGCAACACCGAGCCAGCGGCCATCCTTCGAGACGGCGCTTCGCGCCTCCAGGATGAGTTCTGTGTGTGTTTAAGCTCCATCCGCCCGATCCGATTGGTTTCATGGAATCGGTCGTCTAGATCAGAGATCCTGGGTGCGCCGTTTCATGGCGTCGTCCCAGAGCTTGTCGCGGTCGTGGTCGAACACGAAATTGGCATCTCCCGGTATCGTGAACCAGAAGCGCTGGTCGAGCTCGCCCTCCAGCTGGCCGGCTCCCCAGCCCGCATATCCGAAGGCGATGAGCATCTTTGCCGGACCCTGATGATGGGCGATGTCGCGCAGAATCTCGGCGCTGTTGGTCATCGCGAGGCGTCCATCGATTTCCATGGTACCGGAGCGGCGATAGTCGAGCGTGTGAAGCACAAAGCCGAGCTCGGGCTGCACCGGACCGCCGGCGAAGACGCGCACGCTGCCCGTCACTGACGCATCCTTCTCGCCTGTTGCCTCGAGCAGAGCCGCGAGTGACCGCTCCTCCATCGGCCGATTGAGGGCGATCCCCAGCGCGCCCCTCTGGTCGTGCCTGACCATCAATATCACTGCCTGATAAAACCGCGGGTCGGTGATCGAAGGCGAAGCGACCAGTAGCTGCCCCATGAGCGTGGCGCGCGGCGGCGCTTGCGCCGGCGTCGGCAGTGCAGCGCGCAGGAGCGTGGGGGCCGCCAGCAGCGCGGCAAGCAGCAGGCCGAACCGCCTGATCCAAACGCAAGGCATGAGCAGCTCCCATCAATCGACAATGCGGTAAGCATATATGTTAGACCGGGTGATTACGATTTCAGCCGCAATGTTCGGCAGGAGTAGGAGCACACGCAGCAGGAGGAAGACATGACAGCCATCCCCGACAAGTATCTCGATCTGCTGGAAAGGAAGAAGGCATTTGCCGCGCTCGCAACGACGATGCCGGACGGGTCGCCGCAGGTCACCCCGGTCTGGTTCGACTACAAGGACGGCATCGTTCGGGTAAATACCGCAAAAGGCCGGGTCAAGGCTCGCAACCTGAAAGCCGGCGCTGCGGTCGCGCTCGCGGTCATCGATCCGGACAATCCCTATCGCTATATCCAGATCCGCGGGCGGGTCCGGCGCTGCTCCGAAGAGGGGGCAGGTACGCACATCGACTCGCTCGCGAAGAAATATCTCGGCAAGGACAAGTATCCCCATGCTGCACCCGGCGAGGTGCGCATAATGTGCGAAATCGAGCCCGCAGCCGCCTCCGGAATGGGTTGAGCATTTTCCGAGCTTGTTGCACTCACTCGGTCGTCATGGCCGGGCTTGTCACCGGCCATCCACGTCTTCCATGTTGGCAGGCGGTGTAGACGTGGATGCCCGCGACAAGCGCGGGCATGACGGCGGAGAGCAGCATGCGTTCAGTAGCAGCTGAGGTGCCCGCTTGCGCGCCGCAACACATCCATGGCGTCGGCTGATGCATCTCCGCGCCAGGCCACGATCTGGTCGGGACGGATGAGGGCGAGATCGGCCTCATAGAGGTCGCGCGCTTCCTCGGACGCGAGATGAACGGTTGCGAGCGGGATCCCAAGCGTCGCCGCGGCGGCAGCAAATTGCGTGGCATCGCGCGGGCTGGGACCCAGGCGCAGGACCGTGAACTCCAAGCCGAGCGCGTCATAGAGGGAGCGTCCGTCCTCGAGCCACAGATGCGGGGCGCGGCCGCCAGGACACGCGGTGGGGACGTAATCGTTGACGGTGTCGGGCGGCGGCAGCGTGCCGTCGGAAACGATGATCGGCGATCCATCGTAGCGGCCGCCAAAGGTGATGCCCGGAATGTTGAACTCGAAGCGGGCATGCGCATCGAGATGCTCCCCTGCCCGCTTGCGCGCAGTCTCGCCCGCCTCGCTGTCGTCCTCCAGCTCCGGCGGCGGGATGAACAGGCCCACCGAATCCGCGAACTTGCGCGCGTAGCCGGTGTTGCGCCGTGCAATGGCCTGCCGCTCGCATTCGTAGCTGTCGATCAAACCGGCCCCCGCCCAACCCTTGAGCGCGGCTGCGAGCTTCCAGCCCAGATTGACCGCGTCCTCGACCGCGGTGTTGTAGCCGAGCCCTCCCGTCGGCGTGAACAGATGGACCGCATCGCCGGCCAGCAGAATGCGGCCGTGCTGAAACTTCTCGGCGACCAGCGTGTAGCCGGCATTCCAGGTCGAGCGCGCGATGAGCTCAACGTCGAGCTCCGCACCGAGCACGACGTGAAACATGGCTATCGCGGCCGCGTTGGAGATCTGGCCGGCCTGCTGACCAGGCGTGAGCTGCGTGTGCACGACAAACTCGTCGCGACCGTTGAGCGATATCAGCACCGCACGCCGTTCGCGATTCACCGCCCAGTATTGCCAGGCAGGCGCATGCGGAATGACCCGATAGAGGTCAGGACTGCGGAGGTGCATTGCGAACATGCGTCCGCCCATGAAGTCGCGCACGATGCCGCTTTCGCCCACGAGCTCGTAGCCGAGCGCCTTGCGTGTCGGGCTGCCGCCACCGTCGGCGCCGATGGCATAGCTCGCCCGCAGGATTTGGTGCTGCCCGGAGCCCGGATTTGCCGCACCAGATGCAGGTTTGATGTCCTGCCCCACCGGGTCGATCTGCTCAGCTTCGACCGCGACCGCATCGGCGGTCTGCCGCACGGCCATTGCTCGCCATCCCGTGCGGATCGAGACGGTTTCCATCGCCTCGGCGTGGGCGCGCAGCACGCGCTCCACATACATCTGCGAGCAGCGATGGGGCAGCTCAGCCGCGCTCCAGGCGCCGCTCAGCGTTTTGACGATGTCGCGTGCGGTGCGCGAGGACGGCAGGCGAAAGCGCGCCAGCTCGTGTCTGGTGTAACGGTCGAAATACGCGATGTCGGTCGGATAGTCGGGCGGGAGGCCCTGCGCGCGTATCTCGTCGGCGAAGCCGAGACGCCGATAGTGCTCCATGGTGCGTGCTTGAGTAGCATTGGCCGCGGGAAAGCGAGCGCGCGAGGTCCTCTCCTCCAGGACGATCACCGGGATGCGCCGCCGCCCGAGCTCGATGGCGAGGGTCAAGCCACACGGACCCGCCCCGATGATCACGACGGCGCAGTCGCGCTGCGTGGCGCCCATGCACACGACCCTGTCAGCCGGCTGCGGGCCCTGATGCACGCAGCTCTCAAATCCGAGCTGACCGATCAGAGTTTTGGCCCCGCCAGGTCGCCCGTGGCAAGCTATGAAAAGCTGCAGCTATGAAAAGCTGGAGCGTGTTCCGGCCAGAGGCAAGGCGCACGGAAACAAGGAGGCGCGCTCTGATGCGCGTCCCGATCCTGCCTTGTTTGTACAACACACTCGTTGCGAGTCGGTTCAACAATCCTGCAATCAGTCGGATATGCGTATACCCCGCTATAAACTGGTGCTCCAAAGCGCGCTCGACTACCTGATGTGGGAATGTCGCGTAGCCGCTCGCGCGCCCGTGACGTTCGGCGCCATCCTGGTGGCGGCCGCGCTGATCTCATGCGCTGCCATCTGGAGTTTTCGAGGGGAAGCAAATCTGCTGCGTCAACAGCTTGCGGAATACCGGGAAAAGCTCCATGGCGCGTCGCCCGATGAAGCAAAGACGGCGCTTGATGCGCTGGCGGACGAGGTGACCGCCCTCGAGGCGCAATTGAAGCCGCGGCGGGTCAGTTCCCAGCAACGCCAGGTCATCACCGAGAAATCGAAAGTCCCGAGCGGGGCGCAATATGCTGTGACGATCGTTTACGACGGTGGCTGTTGGGATTGCTCGCAATACGCGGCCGACCTCGACGAAGCTTTTCGCAGCGCTCCGGGATGGCTGGTGAGTCATCGTGTGATGATGGGTCTGACCCAACGGCCGCGGCAAGGGCTTGCGGTCGTGGTCGGCGACCCGGCGCGACCATCTCCGCAGGAATCGCTCCTGCTGCAAGCGCTCCAGGCGGCGGGGATCGAATTCGATGTGCAAGCCGCTCGATCGCATCGCAACGAGGGGCCGCAACTGCTTCTTGCTGCCAAAGCCCTGCAATAGAAAGGCTGCAAGGGCGCGGGACCCGCTGGGGAGCGGCACCCCGCTGGGGAGCGACTTGCAGCCGATCGGGCCCGGATTATAGTTGCGCGCACTCAGTGCGTTTGAACGAGGCATGGAGATCACATGAACATTCGTCACCTTGGCCGCGTCGTCGCCCTCTCTGCCACATCGCTTCTCACCGCCTGGCCGGCTTCCGCGCATCACGTCATGGGCGGGAAGACGCCGTCCGACTTGATCGAGGGGCTGTTATCCGGGCTCGGTCACCCCGTCATCGGGCCGGAACATCTCGCCTTCCTTCTCGCGGTGGGGGTAGTGGTTGGCAGCTGCGGTCTCAGTCTCGCGCTTCCGGCCGTATTCGTGGCGGGGACCGCCCTCGGCGTCACTCTGCACCTTACCGGAATCGTCGTGCCGGGGGCTGAGATCGCAGTCGCGCTCTCGGTTTTGCTCGCAGGCTATCTCCTCGCGCGCGGGCGCACGCTTTCAACTCTGGCGTGGAGCGCCCTGTTCGGTGCTGCTGGCGTCCTCCACGGTTACGCGTTTGGCGAATCGATTGTCGGTGCGCAGAGCACGCCGGTCGGCGCTTACCTCGCAGGGCTCGTCATCGTTCAGAGTGTGCTCACCATCGGCATTGCACTCTTTGTGCGGCATATGCGTGCGCGCATGTCCGAGATCGCTCCGCGCCTTGCTGGAGCCGCGATCCTTGGAGTTGGATTCACAGCGCTCGTCGCGCAGCTCATCCCTGGCGCCTGATGTCTTGACGCAAGCCGCGCTCGCCGGAGCTTTCCGGCGCACCCTCGTTCTCGGGGGAGCACGCTCCGGCAAGAGCCGCTATGCCCAATCGCTCATCATCGCCCTGCCCCCTCCCTGGATATATCTCGCCACGGCCGAAGCGCATGATGCGGAAATGGCGGAGCGTATCGCCATGCATCGTGCCGAGCGTGGCGAGCGCTGGGAGACCATCGAGGTACCCCACCAGCTGGAGCAGTCGATCACGAAGGCACCGCCGACAAACCCGCTCCTGATCGACTGCCTGACGCTCTGGCTCAGCAATCGCGTGCTCGCGGAGGCGGACATCGCCAGCGAGACCCGTGAGCTGGAGTCGGCTCTCGCTCGTCGCCCCGGGCCGATCGTCCTTGTCTCCAATGAGGTCGGCTCCGGTATCGTACCCGACAACGCTCTTGCGCGGCGTTTTCGCGACCTGCAAGGTCAACTCAACCAGAGCATTGCTGCGCGGGCGGATCGCGTGGTCCTTCTGGTAGCCGGACTGCCGCTCATCGTGAAGGGAGGCGCATGACCAAGACGCTCAATGACCCCGAAGGCGAGCGCCATCGTGCAAAAATGGCCAAGCGCAAGGCGGTCCAGGATGCCGAAGTGGCGGAAAAGAAGATCGAGAAGGGTCTTCTCATCGTGCATACCGGCGCGGGCAAGGGGAAATCGACCGCCGCATTCGGCCTTGCGCTTCGCATGCTCGGGCGCGGAAAACGCATCGGCGTGGTGCAATTCATCAAGGGAGCTTGGCACAGCGCCGAGCGCGACGCGCTGGCTCGCTTTGGCGACCAGGTGTCCTGGCACACCATGGGCGAGGGTTTCACCTGGGAGACGCAGGATCTCAAGCGCGACATCGCGGCCGCCGAGCGCGCCTGGGCGAAGGCGACCGAGCTCATGGCCGATCCGACGTTCAGTCTCCTCATCCTCGACGAGCTCAACATTGCGCTGCGTTATGACTATCTCGATCTCTCCGCCGTGGTCGCCGCGCTGAGCGGACGGCGATCCGATCTGCATGTCGTCGTCACCGGCCGCAACGCCAAGCCGGAGCTCATTGCTGCGGCCGATCTCGTGACCGAAATGACGTTGGTGAAGCACCATTTTGCTGCCGGCGTGAAGGCGCAAGCCGGTATCGAGTTCTGAGTTGTCCGCCCGCGCGATCATGTTCCAGGGAACCGGATCCGACGTGGGCAAGTCGCTGATTGTTGCCGGCCTGGCGCGCGCATTCACCAATCGCGGTCTCAAGGTGCGGCCGTTCAAACCGCAGAACATGTCGAATAACGCCGCAGTGACGGTCGACGGCGGCGAAATCGGTCGCGCCCAGGCGCTGCAAGCCCGAGCGGCCCGCACGTCCCCTACCACCGACATGAATCCCGTGCTCTTGAAACCCCAAAGCGAGATCGGCGCGCAGGTTGTGGTGCAGGGCCGCGTACGCGCCACCGCAAGAGCTGCCGAGTATCAGGCCATGAAATCGAGCTTGTTGCCGCACGTTCTCGACAGCTTCGCGCGTCTGCGCACCGAGGCCGATCTCGTGCTGGTCGAAGGCGCGGGGAGCACGTCGGAGACGAACCTGCGAGCAAACGACATTGCCAATATGGGTTTTGCGCGCGCAGCGGACGTGCCGGTCGTGCTCATCGGCGACATCGACCGAGGCGGGGTCATCGCAAGCCTTGTCGGCACGAAAGGGGTGATCGCTTCTGAGGATGCCGCGCTGATCCGCGGCTTTGTCGTGAACAAGTTCCGCGGCGATCCGGATCTGTTCGCAGACGGCATGAGAACCATCGCCCGCCTCACCGGGTGGCAGGCGCTTGGGCTTGTTCCATTCTTTCAGGATGCACGACTGCTCCCGCCGGAAGATGCGCTCGCGCTCGACAGGCAGCCCCTGCAAAAACCGCACGCCCGCATTCGCATTGCCGTTCCCATCCTGCCGCACATCGCCAATTTCGATGATCTCGATCCGCTGGATGCTGAACCCTCGGTAGACGTGGTCCGCGTCCGACCGGGCGAGGCGCTCCCCGGGGACGCCAACCTCGCGATCCTTCCGGGATCAAAGGCCGCCGTTGCAGACCTTGCCGTGCTGCGAAGCGCCGGGTTCCACATCGATATCGCCGCGCATATACGCCGCGGCGGGACCGTATTGGGGCTCTGCGGCGGGTATCAGATGTTGGGGCGCATCATCGATGATCCGGAGGGCGTCGAAGGAGTTCCCGGACGTGTCGACGCGCTCGGATTGCTCGATGTCGAGACCGTATTGAGCGGCGAGAAAACCCTCGAGCCGGTCTGCGGCAAGACCGGCGCGAGCGTGCCGTTTTCGGGATACGAGATGCATATAGGGATAACGCGGGGGCCGGATTGCTTGCGGCCGTTTGCACGTCGTGCCGACGGGTCACCGGAGGGCGCAGTCTCGGCGGATGGACGCGTGTTTGGGACGTATATCCATGGCCTGTTCGCCCATGATCAGCAGCGCTCAGCGTGGCTCGCGAGGCTCAATGCCGGCGCCTCGCTCATCGCATTCGATGCATTGATCGAGGATACGCTCGATCGTCTGGCCGCGCATGTTGCAGCCCACATCGATCTCGACCGGCTCCTCAGCCTATCAGGGTAGCGACGAGCGTCAGCGTGCCAAAGGCTGCGATCAGGATCGCGTCAGCGCGGAAATACAGAGAAAGCGCGGCATGAATGTCAGCCGCCGTCGCGCCGCGGCGACCGTTTCCCATGACAGCATCCGTAATCTCGATCCCCCCGTAGCTGCGCGGACCCGCGAGCGCGAGGTCAAGCGCGCCGGCCATTGCCGCCTCGGGATAGCCCGCATTGGGCGAGCGGTGATGTCGGGCATCGCGCACGATGGCCCGCCAAGCATTTCCCGGAGAAGCGCCGCGTGTTATCGCGGCGGCAGCCACGATCAAGAGAGCGGAAAGGCGCGACGCCGGGACATTGAGCAGATCATCGACACGCGCCGCGGCCCAGCCGAAGGCGCCATGCCGCGGGGTGCGATGGCCGACCATGCTGTCGGCGGTATTGGTGGCCTTGTAGGCAGCGCCTCCGGGAAGCCCGGCCGCAGCCAGCCAAAACGCCGGAGCCACGACTCCATCGGAAAAATTCTCGGCCAAGCTCTCGATCGCAGCCCGCGCAACGCCTGCTTCATCGAGCGAGTCGGGATCTCGCCCGACAATGTGCGATACCGCTTGGCGCGCAGCCGCGAGCCCCTTTGTTTCGAGCGCCACTGCGACGCGCTCGACATGCTCATACAAGCTGCGCTGGGCAAAGAGCGTGCTCGCAGCGATGACGGCGATCCCTATGCCGAGCGGCAATGCAAGACACGCCTGTTCGAGGATGTGGGCGATGACCGCTGCCGTTCCGATGATGACCAGGAGCGCAACCGCTCCTGCGGCCCGTCGCCGGGGAGCGTCCAAGTCCTCCCGGTTCAAACTGTGATCGAGCGCGCTGATCAACCGGCCCATCCATGTCACGGGATGTCCGATTGTGCGCACCAGCCAGTCAGGATAACCGAACGTGGCCTCGATCAGCAGCGCGAGCAGGGTGAGCGTTATGGCCATCATTCCCGAGACGAGCTCAACTCCACTGCGGCATGGCGGTGATCTCACCGAAGCGCGGCGTCAATTTCCAAACGCCCCGGAACCGTTGATCGACCTCTCGACCGGGATCAACCCTCACCCTTATCCCGTCGCGCAACTCTCGTCTGAACTGTTTGCTCGTCTACCGCAATCGGTCGAGCTCGACGCCCTTATCGTCGCCGCTGCGAAATTCTATGCCGCGCCCTCGCCCGACCATGTTGTGGCGGCTGCGGGCACACAGATTTTGCTTCCCCTGGTCGCCTCTCTGATAGCGCCCGGACGCGCTGCGATCCTCGGGCCCACCTATGCGGAGCATGCCCGAGTCGCCGCGCTTATCGGACACGACGTGAAACAGGTTCATGAAGTCCGCGAGCTTGCAAACGCAAATCTCGCGATCGTCGTGAACCCCAACAACCCCGATGGACGCCTCTGCTCGAGGAACGGGCTGCTTGCTGTAGCGAGCGAGCTGCAATCACGCGGTGGTCTGCTCGTCCTCGACGAAGCATTCGTGGATGTCGCCCCGGATGGAAGCAGTCTGGCTCCCGAGGTCGATCGCGGCCACATCGTGGTGCTGCGCTCGTTCGGCAAGTTCTTTGGGCTTGCCGGACTGCGGCTCGGATTTGCGCTTGCCGCCCCGGAGCTGATCGCGCGTCTCGCCGCATGGCTCGGCCCATGGGCAGTATCGGGCCCGGCAATTGCGGTCGGTCGATCGGCTTTGAACGACTTTGCATGGGCGCAGGCGGAACGCGCTTCGCTCCAACAGGACGCGCAGCAGCTCGATCGAATGCTGGCGAATTGCGGTCTTGAGATTGTCGGGGGGACGTCGTTATTCCGCCTCGCGCGAACGGGGGCGGCAGACGCACTATTCCACCACCTGGGAAATAGCGGCATCTGGGTGCGCCGCTTCATCGAGCAGCCGAGCTGGCTGCGCTTCGGCCTGCCGAACCGCGCGGACGCTTGGACGCGCCTCTCCACTGCCCTCGCGGCGTTTTCAAAATGAGTACTTGCCGCACACGCAAGTTCGTCATGCCCGCGCTTGTCCCGGCCATCCACGTCTTAGACATGTTCGCGAGGCCTTGAAGACGTGGATGCCCGCGACAAGCGCGGGCATGACGGTGAACCTTACTCTGCGGCTATGTCGGCCGGTTGCGGCTTTGGCTCGAGTCCCGCCGCTACCGCGTCATCGACGCGTTCGAGCCAGATGAATTCGAGCTCTCGGCGGGCCTCCTCCGGTATGTCCTCAAAGTCCTTGCGATTGCGCGCCGGCAACATCACCCGCTTGATGCCGGCGCGATGGGCCGCGACGACTTTCTCCTTGATTCCTCCGACCGGAAGTACGAGTCCGCGCAGGCTGATCTCTCCGGTCATGGCGGTGTCGTGGCGCACGGTCCGGTCACTCATGAGCGAGACGAGGGCCATAAACATGGCGACCCCGGCGCTTGGCCCGTCCTTTGGGATCGCGCCGGCCGGTACGTGCACATGAATATCGCTCTTCTCGAATAGGCTGCTCTCGATGCCGAATGATGCGGCGCGGTTTTTCACGATGCTGAGCGCGGCCTGAGCGCTCTCCCGCATCACCTCGCCGAGCTGCCCGGTGAGGATCAACCTGCCGCTGCCCGGAATGCGGGTTGCTTCGATGAACAAAATGTCGCCGCCGACCGGTGTCCACGCGAGACCGGTGGCCACCCCGGGGACACTGGTGCGCATGGCGAGCTCGCTCTCGAACTGCGGCGGACCGAGAACCGCGGCGAGATCGTCCCGTCCAATGTGAATCGGCCCGCCCTCGCCTTCCGCAAGACGGACGGCCGCGTGCCGCAGGGCTTTTCCGATCTCGCGCTCGAGGTTGCGTACTCCGGCTTCGCGGGTATAGAGCCCGATGATGTCGCGGATCGCATCGTCCGAAATCTCGACCTGGCCAGGTTGAATGCCGTTCGCTTCCAGCTGCCGGCGCACCAGATACCGCCGTGCGATCTGAAGCTTTTCTTGGGCCGTATAGCCGGCAAGCGTTATGATCTCCATCCTGTCGCGCAACGGTCCCGGAATGGTATCGAGCACGTTCGCGGTGGTGATGAACACCACGCGGCTGAGATCAAAGGGAACGCCGAGGTAGTTGTCGCGAAACGTGCTGTTCTGCTCCGGGTCGAGCACTTCCAGAAGGGCCGAGCTGGGATCTCCCTGAATGCCGGCGCCGAGCTTGTCGATCTCGTCGAGCATCATGACGCAATCGCGCGTGCCGGCCTTGCGAATAGCCTGGATGATATTGCCAGGGAGTGCGCCGATGTAGGTGCGTCGATGCCCGCGTATCTCCGCCTCGTCGTGGACACCGCCGAGACTCACGCGCCCGAACTTGCGGTTCATCGCCCGCGCAATCGATTGGCCCAATGATGTCTTGCCGACCCCTGGAGGACCGACGAAGCACAGGATCGGCGCCTTGCCTTGCGGCGCCAGCTTGCGCACGGCCAGATACTCGACAATGCGACGCTTGATCTTCTCCAGGCCGTAATGATCCTCGTCGAGGATCCTGCGCGCCTCCGCGATGTCGATTGGAGTAGTCTCGGGAAGCTTCCACGGCAGCTCGATGAGCCAGTCCAGATAGGTGCGCACCATCCCGTATTCGGCAGCTGCCTCCGGCATGCGCTCCAGCCGTCGCAGCTCCTTGCGAGCCTGTTGCTCCACCTCTTCCGACATGCCGGCATTGGTGATTGCAGTGCTGAGCTCGGCAATTTCCGCCGATTTGCCTTCGTCGCCCTCCCCGAGCTGACGCTGGATGGCCGCCATCTGTTCCCGCAGCAGGACTTCACGTTGCCTTTTGTCCAGTGAGGCTTTCGTTTGTTGACCGATCTCGTTCGAGAGCCGGAGAACCTCGATGCGATGCGCCAGCATGCGCGAGACCTTCTCCATCCGGGCGGAGAGATCGATGGTTTCGAGGATCTCCTGCTTCTCCACCGGAGCGGCATCCATGTAGGTGGTCGCAAGATCGGCGAGCGCTGCCGGGGACGTGATGCCCTGAATCGCAGCCACCAGTTCAGGCGGAGCCTGAGGCAAAAGCTCAACTGCTTCGAGCGTCTGCTGCTTGAGGTGAAGAAAGCGTGCTTCGATTTCGGACGACTTCGGCTCCGGCTCGGGGATTCGCAGAACTCGCGCGACGAAGAAAGGCCAGCCGTTGAGGAACTCGGTGACCTGGAAGCGCTGGTCGCCCTGACAAACGAGATGATGCGTGCCGTCCGGCGTAGTCACGTAGCGAACGATGTTGGCCACCGTGCCCATCCGATGCATGTCGATTGGCGTGGGATCCGCAACATCGCCGGCACGTTGCATGAGGATGCCGATTTGCCGCTGGTCCCGGACTGCTTGCTGGGCCGCCGCAATCGACTGCGGCCGACCGACGGTGATCGGCAGCACAAGTCCGGGAAACAGGACAAAGCCACGAACCGGAACGATGATGAGAGCGTCCGGGGGCAATGGCGGCAGAGCCGCTGTCCGTTGATTCGAACTCTGCTGCGACGAGTTGAGGAACTGAGCGTCAGCCAAGGAATGCTCCAGGCTTCTCCAATGTGATCAGTAGGCATCCATTGCTCGCGCAGCGCCGCACTGCACTATACCGCCCGGCTGGAAGTCGCACGCGGCGCTCGAAGCGGCCCTGCGGCAGCTCGAGGCGGTGAATGATTGCGGTACTCAGCTCATTCGGAAGCGTGCGGGTTCCGACAACAACGAGGTCACCATCGTCAAGCACGGCTTCAACATGATCGAGGTTGACGCCGGGCAAGGCGACGAGGACCAGAACCTCATTTTCGGTTTCGAGCATATCGAGCGGAGGCTCCCAGGCCGGCAGCCTGGTACTCGGGTTCAAAGGCCTGAACAGCTCCCGGTTCAATCGCTCGGCGCGAGCCAGCATCTCGCAAGCCTGCGACCACATCCAATCGCGAGGAAGCCTCTGTTCCATTCGTATCACCTGCCCGTGCAATCAGCATTTGAGTGTTCAGAGGAGCAAATTCAATAGCGCCGCAGGTCGGGCACGCCTCCCGCGCACATTGCATTGTGTAGCCCGGATTGTGCCTCTGCAATCGGGGGATGCCGATTCCCGGATCTCGCGCTAAGCGCTGCTTCCGGGCTGCGAGTGTCTGCCGGCTATCTACCCAGCCAATGATTGAGAAAGGCGGCGAGCCAAGCATGCCCTGCCGGATCATAAACGGGGCGATCCGCGAAGTGCGCCGCCCTGGGCTTGGCGTTCGGCAGCAGCATGCGGTCGTGTCCGCGTGTGGTCCACCTGCACATCATCGCATGGGTCACATCGGGATGAAATTGCAGCGCGAACGCCGAGCCGCCATAGCGGAAGGCCTGCACGGGAAACGAGTCCCCTTCCGCCAACAAGTCCGCGCCAAGCGGCAGATCGAAGCCCTCCCGGTGCCATTGATACACCTGCTCGGGCCACGGATCGCAGACGCTGCGTCCAACATCGGTCGGCTGGATGGGATAATAACCGACCTCGGCATGGCCGTCGGGGTGCTTGTAGACCCGACTGCCGAGGTGATGCGCCAGCATCTGCGCCCCGAGGCAGATGCCGAGAAACGGCTTGTTCTCCCGCAACGGCACTGCGAGCCAGTCGATTTCCCGGCGGATGAAATCATCTTCGTCATTCGCGCTCATGGGACCGCCGAAAATGATGGCACCGGCATGCTCCCCGAGCGTGTCAGGCAAGGCATCACCGAAGCGCGGGCGCCGCATATCCAATGCATAGCCACGCTTACGCAGCGCATGGCCTACTCGACCCGGAGTCGAGGTTTCCTGATGCATCACGATGAGAATGGGATCCGGCATGCGTGCTCGGTCAAGCGCGTTCACCGAGTGCAGTGGCCCACACCGACGCTTCGTTCAAGGCTCGGCTTCGCCCACCCACCATGCCGCTCGTACCGATATGTCATGTTTTGCCGACATTTTGAGTGGCATGGATCATTTTGAGGAGGGCTGAGCGTGGCAGAATGCGCGTGATTACTGGTATGGCTTTGCTCGCCCAGCCCGGCACGACAATGCGGCGGCCGTGCTTGAGCCCCTCGTAGGCCTCTTTGGCGACGGCCTCCGCGGACACGGAAAGGAACGCAGGAATCCGGCTGCCGTCCATGCCTGCACGTGCCTGGAATTCAGTTGGTACAGGTCCCGGGCAGAGTGTGGTGACGCGCACACCTCGTGGTTTGAGCTCCTGGTGCAGCGCCTCGCTGAAAGAGAGCACGTACGCCTTGGTCGCGTAGTAGACCGCCATGCCCGGCCCCGGCATGAACCCCCCGATCGACGCCACATTGAGGATGCCGCCCTTGCGCCGTTCGATACTCTCGATGAAGGCCAGCGAGAGCTCGGTGAGCGCGCGGATGTTTATGTCGATCATGGCAAGCTGCCGCTGCCGGTCGAGCTTGTCGGCCGCGCCCATCAGGCCGAATCCCGCATTATTGACCACGATCTCCGGTTCAAGTGCGCGTTGCGCGAGGGCCTCGCTGATGTCGCGCGCGGCATCGACGCGTCCCACGTCGAGGCGAAGCACCGTGGGCCGAGTTGCGCCTTTGGCGGCAATGGCTTCAGCGACATTGGTCAGAGCCTGCTCCCGCCGTGCGATGAGCACGAGCTCGTGGCCATGCGCAGCAAACTCGTGCGCAAGTGCAGCCCCGATCCCGGATGAGGCGCCGGTGATCATTACAACTGGACGTCGTTCTGCCGTCACGGCTCGCTGCTCCCGCGTTCGCTTGCCACGCGCCGGCCAAGCTCGATGCGCTCGCGGGAAGAGATGCCCAGAAGATCGGCCGCCCGCCAGATCAGGTTCCTCTCGAACTCGGTTACGCGCCCGTCTGCGTAGACGATTTCCCACATCATCTCGACCATACGCCGGCGTCCATCCTCGTCGAGGGCGCCGTTAAGCAGCCTGGTAAAATGATAGAGGTCGACGGCTTCATGTTCCGCCTGCGTGGCCTCCGCAAGCAACGTATCTGTTTGCGTTTCATCGAGATCGAAGTGGCGTTTTATGACCTGATGCAAGGTTGTGCGCTCGACATCGGAGATGTTGCCGTCGATCTCTGCAGCATGCACCAGCAGCGCAGCGGCCGCCAGCCTATAATCGTTCGGCTCGAAATGCGCAGGATGCTTGCCGCCTTGCGAGACATCGTCAAGGAATTTGCGAAAGCTTTCAAACATGAGCCGATCCTGGTAATCTCGGGACGGAACCCGGTTCGCGAGCCAGATCAAATTAGCACGGAGGTCGAGAGCGAAAAGGCTGCGGCCGACAGCGCAATGCGCTGTTGCATGTCGTTGACTCTATTCCTTACTCAATCGCTTTGCCCTTGCGGAAGCTGGCCTCGAGCAGTTCGAGATTGTTCCTGATGTAGGGATTGCCCGGATCCTGCGCTTGAGCCTGCACGAGAATCTCCCGTGCCCGGCGAGAATCACCGCGCAGCATGTACGAGTACCCGACATTATTGAGAATCTCCGGGGTAGCACCGGCGATTTTCGTGGCCTGGGCATAGGCGCGGTCGGCGAGATCGAAGCGGCGCAGCCGATCGTAGGAGGCGGCAAGTCCGATCCAGGACTCGAGATCGCGCGGGTGCATCTCGACTGCCTTGCGGAAGTGCCGCTCGGCCAGCCCAAAATCCGCGGCACGGAAATACTTCTTTCCGAGGCTGAGGTCGTCATTGGGATCGGGGACGGCATCCGGTTGGAAGTCGTTTGGAGGCGCTCGCAC
>Ga0207693_10002744_pt1 | contig 15250 bp, 16 predicted proteins | sample LARL81metaG_FD_184347 | JGI IMG/M metagenome (GOLD analysis project Ga0207693, IMG submission 184347) | Corn, switchgrass and miscanthus rhizosphere microbial communities from Kellogg Biological Station, Michigan, USA - LAR L8-1 metaG... | ecosystem: Host-associated > Plants > Roots >...
GGTTTACGCCGCATCACACCGAATGCGGCCGGAAAAGGCAACTTGACCGACGCGAAGAAACTACAGGGCGACAAGGTAACTGAAGCTGAGGCAATTGAGCGGGCCAAACAAGGGGACCCAGCGGCATTTAAAGTCCTCTATGACCTGCACAAGCGGCGTGTTTATTCGCTGTGCCTGCGGATGACGCAAAACACCGCCTCCGCCGAAGACCTCACTCAGGAAGCGTTCCTGCAGTTGTTCCGGAAGATCGGAACGTTTCGCGGCGAATCTGCTTTTTCCACCTGGTTGCACCGGATGTCTGTGAATGTCGTCCTGATGCAACTGCGGAAGAAGAATTTGCCGATCGTTCCTCTCGACGATGCGATGGAGGGTGACGAAGAGGGCACGGTCAAGAAAGAGCCGGGGGCACCCGATATACGCCTGACGGGCTCAATTGACCGCTTGCGACTGCAGAACGCGGTTGACAACTTGCCGCCGGGTTATCGTACGATCTTTTTACTGCACGACGTGCAAGGCTACGAGCATAATGAGATAGCTGAGATGGTCGGGTGTTCGATTGGAAACAGCAAGTCGCAGCTGCACAAGGCGCGTTTGAAATTGCGGGAGTTCCTCAGGGCGAATAGAGCCGAAAAGGCCAAACGATGAGGAGCCAGAGACGATGTCGGGGAGAGAGGCTGTAAATGAACTGCGTGGAGTTTGAGAGCGTACTGCCGGAGTTCCTGGAGGGAGTGCAAACCTCCGAGCAGCAGGCGCATTTGGACTCATGTCCGGCGTGTTCAGGTTTATTGTCTGACCTGAATCTGATTTCCTCACAAGCGAAATTGCTGTTGGCTGCGGATGAGCCCCGGCCTGCGGTTTGGAATGCGTTGGAGGCACGGCTACGGAGCGAGGGGCTAATCCGCGACTTCGAGCCGGTTCCCGTTTTAGTTCCTTTCAAAGAAAGCCTGTGGCATCGCTGGCGCGCGGCGTGGCTGGTCCCAGTTGCGGCCACACTGGCAATTGTTGCCGGACTGAAGCTGTACCATCCTGCGGGCGCCGGCGACAATGCTCCTATCGCAAAGCAGCGCCCGGTTGTAACGGAACCTGCCACCCGTGGGGTGTCCGCAAGAGCAGCGGTCTCGAGCGAAGACCAGCAATGGCTTAACAGCGTTGCTGCGCGTCCGCCGGCAGTACAGGCGAGTTTCCGCGCGGATCTGGACAATGCCAACTCATTTATTCGGGATGCGGAAGCATCTCTGCGAGACGACCCTAATGACGCTTATACGCAACAGATGTTGATTAATGCCTACGAGCAGAAACAAATGCTGTACGAGCTGGCAGTCGACCGTAGCAGTCAATAGCTTTGGGGGAAACCATGAGCAGTGCGAAGTGCGCAGCGAGAGTGGTCACGGTGATGATGTTGGCCGGAGTGGCACTAGCAGCGGGCGAGACCCGCAAGGAACTGCACTTCAAGGTTGGCAAGCACCCCGCGGTTTCGATCAACAACCCGTATGGCCCAGTCATGGTCAGAGCCGGCGCAGCTCGCGAAGTTTCCGTCGTCGCAATTCTTCATTCGGATAGAGTGGAACTGGATCAGAGCCAAAGCCATAATCGCATCGACATCGTTTCTCATCTTTTGCAGGGCGCCGACCAGAATAGCGGAATCGTTGAATACCAGGTGCAAGTACCCGCGGACGCGAACCTGACCATCCATTCTGATAATGGCCGTGTTCGCGCTGAAAAACTTCGTGGTGATGTGACCATGGAGGGCAACAGCGCTGCCATGGAAGTCGCTGATTGCGGCGATGGGCACGTTCACATCAAGACATTGAGTGGCCCCGTGACGCTCAGCAATATCCGCAACGGACACATTGAAATCCTATCCATGGGCGGCGACGTCTCGCTGAATTCCGTTTCCGGTCCGTATGTCACCGTAAACTCCAATACCGGCAAGATCGCGTACGCCGGCGACTTCGGTGGTGAAGGTGAATACGCCTTCACCAGTCACACCGGGGACATCGAAGCGGTCGCGCCTGCGTACGCCTCCATTGACGTTCTGGCGCGCTCGAATCAGGGTCGCGTTGAGAGCGATTTCTCACTTGAGCCCAAACACACGCCTTTTTATGCAAAGGGCGGGAGTGCCTTCGCAGGCACTCTGGGAATGGCTGCATCTTCGGTCAAGTTGTTCTCCTTCAGTGGTAGAATCCACCTCAAGAAACGCCAGTAAATAGCTGGCTTTTCCCCCGGATTCTCATTGCTAGACATGACAGATGAGCGTGTTTCGCCGCGCACGGCGGGTGGGCATCATTGTGCCACCACAGTTGCACTCGTCGGCTTCATGGGCGCAGGGAAGACTACAGTTGGCGAAGCTTTGGCAGCACGATTGGGATGGCGATTTGCCGATCTTGATGGTCAGATCGAGGCACGTGAGGGGCGGACGGTGCCAGAGATCTTTGCTGAAGACGGCGAGCAACGGTTTCGTGAGCTGGAATGTGAAGTTCTGCAACAAACCATCGCAGCGCCGGATTCCAAATTTCTTGTCCTTGCTCTCGGTGGCGGCGCATTCGTAAGTGAAAACGTTCGCGAACTGCTCCGGCAGGTTGGGATCGCAACCGTCTGGCTCGATGCTCCGGCACAAGAACTGTTTCGACGATGTGAGCAGCCTGAAGTTGTTCGGCCGCTCCGACGCAACCTCCAGGAGTTCTCAGAACTGTACGAACAACGGCTTTCGTCATATCGCCAGGCTGATCTTCGCGTGGTAACTAGTAGTAAGGATATTTCCGCCGTGGTCGATGAAATCCTTGAGGAACTTGCACTGGTTCCCGGATCCAGGAGCTCTGGGTGAAAAACCTTTCCGCCATCAGCTTTAGATTTAGCGCAAAGCTCGCCGTAGGGATTTTCTTCGCAGGTATGTGTATCGCTGCTGCCGCCAAGGAGAAAGATAAGGCGAAGCAACCGGGCACCGACATTGTGGATTCGGGTGCATTCGGAGTCTTCACTTCCGGCACCCGAGTTGCGACGGAGACTTTTTCGATTCGGCAGAATGCCCAGGGCAGCGTCATTTCCTCGCAGTTCAAGTCGGCTCAAGGTGAGCACAGCGCGGAACAGAGCTCAGAACTGCAGCTCACCCCGTCCGTTGAGTTGCGGAGCTACGAGTGGAAGGAGATAAGCCCGGAAAAGATGACGGCGACAGTCGAGCCGAACGACGCCTTTTTGATCGAACGCTACACCAATGGCACCGATGGTAAAACCAATGACCAGAACTTTCTGCTGCCCACTTCGACATCGATTCTTGACGACTACTTCTTCGTCCAACGAGAAGTGCTGGCATGGAGATACCTGGCATCGTCGTGCAAGAAAGATAACGGAACGCTGAGTTGCCCGCTGCATCAAAAGGTGCAGTTCGGTGCTTTGAACCCACATGCTCGAAGTTCGTTGGCGGTGGCCGTCGAGTTCGCGGGGCGCGAGAAGCTGATGCTGCACGGTAGCGAGCGCGAACTCAACAAACTTCTCATGACCTCCGACGCCGGGGATTGGGCATTGTGGCTCGACGATCAGTTCAAATTAGTTCGACTGGTGAATGACGGCGGAACCGAGGTTGTCCGTGATTAGCCTGTCTTGCCGCGAATCGCCGGGCTCCGATCCGGGCAGAATATGATGGCTCTCATCGACTCACGCGCAACCCGAATCATCTTCACGTTTCTGGTGTTTGCGATTGCTGTCGCATTCCTCTACGCTGCCCGAAGAACTCTGATCGCCTTCATGTTCGCGGTGTTTTTCGCTTATCTGGTTGATCCAGGTGTTTCGCGAATTGAACGCTGGAGCAAGAGCCGGGGCAGCGCCATTGCAGCCATTTACCTATTGATCGTGCTTGGACTCGGAACTCTCTTCTTCTTCATCGGACCACGGATCGGCCACGAAGCACAGAAGTTGACTGAGTCGCTGCCAAACCTTCTCGAACGTGTGAATAGCGGACAAATCGTTCAGGAGATCGGCATCGAGCATGGCCTCAGCAAGACCACTCGCGACCAGTTAGAAGTCTTTCTGAAGGCTCACACCGGAGATCTGCTCAGAGTGGCGCAGCATGCGGGAATTAGACTTGCGGAGGTTGCGCAGGAATCATGGCTACTCGTACTGATCCCCATTCTCGCCGCCTTTTTTCTTAAAGACGCCCGAACGTTCAGCGGTGTGGCGTTGTCGTTCGTCCACAGCAAGGCTCAACGTGAATTTCTGCAGGGCGTGATCAGTGACATGAACCTGATGCTGGCGCAGTTCATTCGCGCGCAACTGACCTTGGCTGCACTTTCCTGGGTCGCTTACGCATCGTTCCTCGGACTAATCATGCACGTTCCCTATGCCCTGATGCTGGGTACGGCAGGGGGGCTTCTGGAGTTTATTCCCGTTGTTGGACCGCTGGTTGCGTCAGTGCTGATCATAGGAGTCGCGCTGCTGACCGGATACCAACATTGGGTCATCGTGCTGATCTTTCTGATCGCATGGCGCTTGATTCAGGATTATGTCGTCTCGCCCCGTGTAATGGGAAAATCCATGGAACTTCATCCATTGGCGGCAATCTTCGGCGTGCTGGCGGGCGGCGAAATCGCAGGCGTGCTGGGGGTCTATCTTTCGATTCCCGTTATGGCCAGCTTGCGCATTGTCTGGAGACGGTGGCGCATGTACGCCGAAAAGAAGCGTTTCGGCCCGCTGAATGAGTATTCCTTCCTCGCTGAGGGCGCGCCGCAGAAGTAATGGCTGCGTGTTGTAAAATCTAAGTACCCCATTATGAGCAAAATCCCTGTAGGAATTCTCGGTGCCACTGGCATCGTCGGGCAGCGCTTTATCCAGCTGTTGGAACATCACCCATGGTTCGAAGTCGCGTGGCTTGCGGCTTCTGACCGGTCAGAAGGCCGTCCTTATGCGGAGGCCACCCGCTGGCGTCTAAAGACAGCCATTCCCTCCAGCGTTGCTGGAATGATCGTTTCTCCGGCAAAACCGGACGGCGCACCGAAGGTGATTTTTGCCGCGCTGGACTCGGGCATTGCGGCGGAGCTAGAGCCTCGTTTCGCCGAAGCGGGCTGCGCAGTTATTACCAATTCCAGCGCTCTTCGAATGGCCAAGGATGTTCCACTGGTTATTCCGGAGGTCAATCCGGACCATATGAAGCTGATCGAGTGCCAAGCATGGAAGCGGAAGAATGGCGGGTTTGTCGTAACGAATCCAAACTGCTCAGCAATCGGGCTGGTTCTTGCCCTCAAGCCTCTTCACGAGCGCTTTGAGTTGGAGACGGTTATGGCCGTGACCATGCAGGCGGTGAGCGGCGCGGGATATCCGGGCGTAGCCTCGCTCGACATTCTGGGCAATGTGATTCCCTACATTTCCAGTGAAGAACAGAAGATGGAAGAGGAGACGCAGAAGCTGCTTGGGACTCTGAACGGCGCAGGGATCATTCCGGCTCCATTCAAGATGAGTGCGCAATGCAATCGGGTAGCTGTCGAAGATGGTCATACCGAATCCATTTCGATCAAGCTGAAGAAGAAAGCCAGTGCTGACCAAATTCTCGAAGCGTGGTCGTCATTCCGCAGCATCCCGCAGGACAAGAAGCTTCCTACCGCGCCGGAGATTCCTGTTCGCTACGTTACTGCGAATGATCGTCCGCAGCCGCGCTTTGATGTGGACTTCGGGCATGGCATGACCACGAGCGTAGGCCGGTTGCGTCCATGCAATGTACTGGACTGGAAGTTCACCGTGCTCTCTCACAATACGATTCGCGGAGCGGCCGGAGCGGCGCTGCTGAATGCAGAATTGCTGAAAGAACAGGGATACCTGAGCTGAAACCTTGGCTCTTGGCTTCTAGCCATTCGCTCAAACGCGGGTACAATCTCGTGTGAACAGAAAGCTAAAGGCTGAAGCTAATGGCTGGTAGCTGTGTGGTCATGAAGTTCGGCGGCACCTCGGTGGGCGACTCGAAAGCAATCGCGCGAGTTGCCGAAATCGTGCGTGGACGACTCCCGCAACGCCCCGTTGTGGTTGTGAGCGCGATGGCGCGGGTTACAGACCAGTTGCTGCAGATGGCACGTGCAGCCGGTTCTGGCGACCGCACAACCGCCCTCACCCTCGCACGTGAGCTTCGCGAACGCCATTACAATACCGCGGGCGAACTACTTGGGACCGCCCTGTTCACACAGTTCCACAGCGACCTTGGGGACGAGTTCGAGGATTTGGAGGAGTTGCTCCGCGGGATCGCCGCAGTCGGCGAATTGACTCCGAGAACCACCGATCATGTAGCGTCATTCGGCGAGGTCTTGTCGAGCAAACTGGTGACTGCTGCCCTCTCCGCACACAACATTCCCGCCTTTCTCGTCGATTCGCGCGAGTGCATGGTCACGGACGAAACGTTCACGCGGGCCGCGCCACTGTTCGACGAGACGAATGCCAAGCTCCAGGAAATCGTTGCGCCAATCGTCGAGAGCGAACGTGTCCCGGTGATGGGTGGATTCATCGGTGCAACCCGCGCTGGAGTCACGACGACAATCGGGCGTGGCGGCTCGGATTTTTCGGCGGCAATTGCGGGTGCGGGGTTAAATGCGGAGAAGATCGAAATATGGACGGACGTGGACGGTATGATGACCACAGACCCCATTCTTTGCGCGGATGCCCGTCGTATTAAGGTGATCAGCTTCGATGAGGCCGCCGAGCTTGCTTATTTCGGCGCGAAAGTCCTGCATCCGGCGACGGTGCTGCCGGCGATTCAGAAGAACATTCCGGTCTACATCCTGAACTCCCGGAACCCTTCCTGCGAAGGCACTCGCATCGCTGCGCGAGCGCCGCACTGCAAGAACTTCTTCAAGGCCATCGCGGCGAAAAAGCGAATCACAATCGTGGATGTCGCCGCGCCGCGAATGCTGCTGGCCCACGGGTTTTTGAAAGCGATCTTTGACGCTTTCGACCGGCATCGCATCCCCGTGGACGTAGTCTCGACGTCAGAAGTAAGCGTGTCGCTGACCGTGGATTCAAACGAGTCGATTCCCGCATTGGCGGCTGATCTGGCGAAACTTGCGGACGTGAAATATGAAGGTCGAAAGGCGATCGTGTGCCTGGTCGGTGAAAACTTGCGAGAAATTCCAGGGATTGCGGCGCACGTGTTTGGCGAACTTTCCGACGTGAAGATCCGGATGATTTCGCAGGGTGCGTCGGAGATCAACCTGACGTTTGTGATCGACGAGGAACAGGTGCCGAGCGTAGTCCAGCGGCTGCACAAAAGGTTTTTCGCGGAGTTGGATCCGGAGATCTTCGCGTAGGACGTGTGGCGCGGGCGCCCTCGCCCACGAACTCCCAGGGGTTAAACTTAACCGTCTATGAACTTTCTTCTTCTTGGTGTCGGCAAGACCGGCTCGCTGGTCGCGGAAGTTGCGCGCGATCGTGGGCACACGGTGAACGTGCTGCTCGAATCGGAGAACGACAACGCGGCGGGTCTGACGAAGGACCGGCTCAGCGGAATCGACGTGGTGATCGATTTCACCACTCCCCATTGCGTCCTCGACAACATTCGCAATTGCGTTTCGCTGGGCAAGAGCATGGTTGTTGGTACGACCGGGTGGTATGGACAGCTTCCGCAGGTTCGCGCCGAAGTTGAAGGGCGAAAGACAGGCTTCGTTTTCGGCTCGAATTTTTCGATTGGCGTGAATCTGTTTTTCGAACTGGTGAAGGCAGCGGCTCCGGCGCTGAAACACCAGTACAGCTCGCACATTTACGAGCGCCATCACGTTCAGAAGAAGGATGCGCCTTCGGGCACCGCAGCTACCATGCAGAAGATCCTGAAAGCCGCATCGAGTGCGGAAGTCGAGATCACCTCATTCCGCGAGGGCGACGTGGTCGGAATGCATGAACTGGTGCTCGAATCCCCTGCCGACTCGATTTACCTTTGCCATGACGCGAAATCCCGACGCGGGTTCGCCGAGGGTGCAGTGCGGGCGGCCGAGTGGCTGAACGGCAAGCAGGGCTTCTACGACTTCAAGGACATCTGGCGAGAGATGTAGTGGCTCCCAGCGCCGGTTTTCTTAACCAGCCCGTTCGCGTTATCTTATCTACATGCAATTTCGCGGATGTGGTACTGCACTTATAACCCCATTTCATCAGGACGGCTCACTTGACGAGCAGGCGCTGCGGAATCTCGTCTCGTGGCAGATTGAGTCGGGCATCGATTTCCTCGTACCCTGCGGCACTACGGGCGAGACGCCGACGCTTTCGCACGACGAATGGCTGAGGGTCATCGACATCACCGTCGAGACCGCGGCTGGGCGCGTACCGATTGTGGCCGGGGCAACTTCGAACTGCACCAGCAACGCGGTGGCGAACGCGCAGGAACTCAACTCTCGATCCGGCGTGGACGGGATACTCACCGCGTCTCCTTACTACAACAAGCCCACACAGGAAGGTCAGTTCCAGCACTTCAAGGCCATTGCTGAAGCGGTGAGCAAGCCGGTGATCCTCTACAACGTGCCCGGACGGACTGCGGCCAATCTGGAACCGTCGACGGTCGCACGCCTTGCCGAGATCCCGAACATTGTTGGAGTCAAAGAGGCCAGTGGAAATCTCACCCAGGTTGCAGAAATCTGTGCGGCGGCACGGCCCGAGTTCTCAGTCCTGTCAGGCGATGATGCGACGGTGTTATCGGTCATCGCGGTCGGCGGCGTCGGAGTGATCTCGGTAGTGTCCAACGAAATCCCTGCGGAGATGACGGCGATCGTGCGCGCAGCGCTCAATAATGATTGGGAAGGGGCGCGGCAGGTCTTTCGCAAGTACCTTCCATTGATGCAGGCGAATTTTATCGAATCCAGCCCCATGCCGGTCAAAGCAGTTCTGGCCATGATGGGAAGGATTGAAGAAGCTTACCGCCTGCCCATGGTCCAAGTGCGGCGCGACACGCGATCGAAGCTGCAAAAGATCGCGACCGAACTCGGGTTAGTTGCTAAAACGGCAGCGGCGGTAGCGGCCAACGCGCCTGCGTTCTTTGTGTATGAAAACTGGGCGGCTGGGCCTCACAAAGCCGTGCTGCACCGTTCACAATGTGGTCAGTGCAATAGCGGGAAGGCGCGCCCTGCTGGACATTCAGCCAATCACGCCCTTTGGCATGGGCCATACGCAACGCTTTCGGAAGCCAGGCAGGTGACGCAAACCTTGCCGAACGTTCTTATCCGAAGCGAATGTAAGTGTATTTAAGCTTCCAACGCCTTGGGAGAAGCAGCGAGCACGGAGTCTCCCTGCTCAGTGACCAACTCCGGAATCTCCGCGGCTGCTGCCGGCGTTTGTAACGAACCTACAGACCGCCTCGAAGGCTGCGTGTACTGCACAGGTTGACCTCTACGTGTGAACGAAGAAAATACATCCACCCAATAGCAGACTCTTAAGAAACACCGGCCAAAGAGGTCTGCAACCTGGTAGTTTGGGTCGCTGATGGCGATCGAAACCCACGGTTCGCTTGATGCAACGGATTTTGGCTGAAGGTTAGTAGTGACGACCGACTTCACAAAAGCGAAAGGCGATGCTGGTTCCGCAGGGCCAGCAGACGAACTCTGATCCATAACGTGCCCCCTGAGCACATTCCAAGCACGATTAAGATGCTGTGAAAAGTTGGTTAAGATGCCAACAAAATTGCTGGCCAGCAGTTTTGGATGAAAAATCGTGAGTACCTCATCGCTTTTTGTAGATCGTGAACCGAAAAGGTACTCTGGACGCGCAATCCGCTATACTTTTGCTTCCATGAACGACCTGCGTTCTCAAATCGAGGAACTTACCTCTGGGGCTGGAGCCCCAGATCCTAGTGCCCGCGCGGTGTTCGATCGGTTTCGCGACGCGCTGACGAATGGGGAGATTCGCGCAGCCGAAAAGATCAATGGCACCTGGAAAGTGAATGTCTGGGTGAAGGAAGGTATTCTGTTGGGCTTCCGGCTCGGCCAGTTGGCGGAAATGGGCAGCGGACAGGGCCTTTCCTTTGTAGATAAGGACACATTCCCTGCCCGCAAATTCACCGTGGCTGACCGGGTGCGCGTCGTCCCCGGAGGATCGTCCGTCCGCCTAGGCGCCTATGTAGCTCCTTCGGTTATCTGCATGCCTCCCATGTACATCAATGTAGGTGCGTATGTGGACGAAGGAACCATGATTGATTCACACGCACTGGTGGGGTCGTGCGCGCAAATCGGCAAAAGGGTGCACGTGAGCGCTGCTGCACAGATTGGCGGGGTACTGGAGCCGGTGAACGCCGCGCCGGTGATCATCGAAGATGACGTTTTGATCGGCGGGAACTGCGGCGTGTATGAAGGAACCCTGGTTCGGTCGAAGGCAGTACTTGGAGCAGGAACAATCCTTACGCGATCGACTCCGCTTTACGACTTGGTGCGGGGAAAGGTTTACCGGGCTACTGATGATTCTCTGTTGGAAGTTCCTGAGGGCGCGGTTGTGGTTCCGGGCTCAAGGGCGGTGAAAAAGGGTCAGGCCTCGGAGTGGGGGATTTCGCTCTACACGCCTGTCATCGTCAAATACCGCGACGAGAAGACGGACAAGGGCGTGGAGTTGGAAGAGTGGCTGAGGTGAAGAAGTTGCTGGTGTCTAGTTGCTGGTGTCTAGTTGCTAGTGGCTAGTTTCGTCTTTGGGTCGTCGACCATTAGCACATTCATTGCGTAAAAGCCTTTACTAGCCACTAGTCACTTTCTTCAATACTTCACAATCGCCGTAAACGACTTGGGATCGAGGCTGGCGCCACCAACCAGTGCGCCATCAATCTCCTCTTCCGACATCAGCGATGTCGCATTGTCCGGCTTTACGGAACCGCCGTATAGGATGCGGAGACCGCCGGCGAATTCATCGCCGAAAGCTTTAGCCGCCTCTCCACGAATGATGACGTGCGCGTCAGAAGCCATTTGCGGCGTTGCCGTCTTCCCTGTTCCGATCGCCCACACCGGCTCGTAAGCAATCACCATCTTCGCCGCTTTCTTTGCCGAGAGCGCATTGAATGCGCGCATACACTGGCGGCGAAGGACGTCTTCGGTAAGACCAGCTTCGCGCTCTTCGAGCACTTCGCCGACGCAAACGATCGGCGTCAATCCGTGCTCAAGCGCGACTTTCAGCTTGAGATTGACGCTGTCGTCGGTTTCGCCAAAGTATTGGCGCCGTTCAGAGTGCCCGATGATCACATGCGTGCAACCGACCGCGACTAGCATGCTGGAAGAAATCTCTCCGGTGAATGCGCCCTCTTCCTTCCAATAAACGTTCTGGGCGCCGATGGCGACGTTCGAGGTCTTCGCTGCGTCAAGGGCCGAGCGCAGATCAACGTATGGCGGGCACACGACGATTTCGTCACGATCGTGGCCGGCAACCATGGGTAGAAAATCCTGAAAGAACTGCTTGGTCTGCTCAGGGTTTTTGTACATCTTCCAGTTTGCAGCGATTACTTTTTTACGAGCCATGTATTAGTCCTTTTATCTGAGTTCACCACGAAGGACACTAAGGGCACGAAGGAAGACAATTCGACATTCGTTCCTCAGTGCTTTCAGTGCCTCCGTGGTTAATTACCATTTCTATGCGCGACAAAACTCCAGATCCAGCACGCGTGGGAGTTCGGCCAGAGAAGCAATTCGCTGGGCCGGAACTTCACCCTTTTTCCCGAGCCGATCTACCCAGACTGGGCGCAATCCCGATAACTGACTGGCCTGAACATCGGCGACAACGTTGTCGCCAACATGAATGCATCGCGAGGGCTCTTGGCCCGCCTGCCTGCAGGCTTCGAGAAAAATGCGCCGGTCCGGCTTTCCGACTCCGAGATCTTCGGAAAAAACGGCAACGTCGAAGTGATGCAACAGCCGTGCCCGGCGTAGTTTTCCAAGCTGCTGCTCACGCGCGCCATTCGAAATGATGCCCAGGCGCTTGCCGTCGAGTTGTTCCAGGCAAAGACCCGCGTCGTCATAGGCGCGCGTCAGACGCTCATACTCGCGAATAAAAACCTGATATCTCGTGTCGGCCTCGGCGTCGGTTAGTTCCGGCGCGGCAAAAGACTCCCGAATGCGGGCGCGCCGCTGGTCCCATATGGAAATCTCACCGCGGCAGAATCGTTCGAAATGCCGGTCCATGATTTCTTCCCAGGCGACGGGGAATTCGTCGCGAGAGAACGGTATCTGTCCGGAGAACTCGTCGTGCAGGGCGAGGCTTGCAGCTGCCGAGGCGCTGGCGTGGTCGATCAGGGTGCCGTCAATGTCGAAGAAGATCATTCTTGTGCGGTGCACCCCAGCGCCCATTGCAGCTAGCCAGGCGAATTCTGAGTTTATTTATTGCTCAGCGCTTCCACGCCGGGCAATACTTTGCCTTCAAGGAATTCGAGCGAAGCGCCGCCGCCAGTCGAGATGTGCGAAATCCGATCCGCAACTCCCGCAGATTTCACCGCGGAAACGGAATCTCCGCCACCGACAATGGAGGTTGCTCCGGCATTGTCCGCAACGGCCCGAGCGACTTTGAAGGTGCCCTTAGAGAACGCCGGCATCTCGAAAACCCCCATGGGACCATTCCAAACGATGGTTGCTGCGCGGCCAATCTCTTCCGAAAATAGTTCGACTGACTCGGGCCCGATGTCGAGCCCCATGAGGTTATCCGGAATCGGCTGGCCGGGCGCTATGGTCTGCGGCTTGGCATTGGCGTCAATCTTATCGGCTGCAATGTGATCCACGGGCAAGAGGAACTTCACGCCCTTGGCCTTGGCGTCCGCCAGGATTTGACGTGCGAGATCGAGTTTGTCTTCTTCCACGCGGGACTTGCCTACGGCCACGCCTTGGGCTTTCAAAAACGTGTAGGCCATGGCTCCGCCGACGATAAGCGTGTCCACTTTCTTCAGCAGGTTTTCGATGACAGCGATTTTGTCGCTGACCTTGGCGCCCCCAAGGATTGCCAGAAACGGCTTCTCGGGATGTTCCATTGCACGGCCCAAGTACTCAAGTTCTTTTTCCATGAGCAGCCCGGCTGCGGACTTTTGTACGAACTTGGTGATCCCGACCGTTGAGGCGTGCGCGCGATGGGCAGTGCCGAAAGCGTCGTTCACGTAATAGTCGGCAAGGTTTGCCAACTGCCGCGAGAACTTCTCGTCATTGGCTTCTTCCTCTGCATGGAAGCGGAGATTCTCAAGCAGCAGGGTCTGGCCCTTTTCGAGTTTGCCGGCCATCTCCTCGGCCTCGACGCCCACACAATCCGGGCAAAAACCGACGTTCTCGCTGGAAGCCAGGTTCTTGTCGAGCATCATGCGCAGGCGCTCGGCAACGGGCTTCAGGCTCATTTTCGGATTGGGTTTGCCCTTTGGACGGCCCAGGTGAGAGGCAAGAATCAGGCGCGCGCCGTGGCGCAAGGCGTACTCGATGGTGGAAAGTGTTTCCTTGATGCGCGTGTCGTCCATAACACGGCCGTTGTCGTCGAGCGGCACGTTGAAATCAACACGCATGAAGATCCTATGATCATTGAGAGGAAGATCGCGAATAGAGAGTTTCGACATGACGGGCCTCGCTTGGAAGAAGTTGTCAGTGGTCAGTTGCCAGTTGTCAGGAAATCGGCCAGTGGCCAGCGGTGTACTAACCACTGGCCACTAGCAACTGATAACTGGTTCTTACAGCCCTTTACTGCCGATGAAATTGATCAGGTCGCGTACGCGGCACGAGTAGCCCCACTCGTTGTCGTACCAGGCGATCACCTTGACGCAATTGCCGCCAACCACCATGGTGCAAGGCGAGTCCACAATGGACGAAAGAGGGTTGCCCTTGAAATCGGACGAAACCAGTTCGTTCACTTCGTAGCCCAGATATCCCTTCAACGGCCCGGACTCGGTTGCTTTCTTCAGCGCGGCATTGACTTCTTCCTTGGTCGTCTTCTTCTCGACCCATACCACCAAATCGACAACGGAGACGTTCGGCGTGGGCACGCGCATGGAGAATCCATCGATTTTGCCGCCGAGTTCCGGAATCACCAGCTTCAACGCCTTCGCCGCCCCGGTTGTGGTGGGAATCATCGAAAGAGCGGCTGCACGCGCGCGGCGCAGGTCCTTGTGCGGGAAGTCGAGGATGACCTGATCGTTAGTGTAGGAGTGGATCGTCGTCATGGTGCCGCTGACGATCTTGAACTCGTCATTGATAACCTTGGCCACCGGCGCCAGGCAATTCGTAGTGCAGGAAGCGTTGGAAATGATGTTGTGCTTGGCGTGATCGTACTTGTCCTGATTGACCCCAAGAACGAGAGTGACGTCTTCGTTCTTTGCCGGAGCTGAGATGATGACCTTTTTCACCGTCCCGTGCAGATGCTTTTTGGCATCGTCGGCATTGGTGAACTTGCCGGTCGATTCAATTACGACCTGCGCGCCGACAGACTCCCAAGGCAGCGCGGCCGGGTCCTTCTCTTTGAACACTTTGATGGTCTTACCGTCGACGGTGATGCTGTCAGGGCCGGCGCTGACCTGATTCGACAGGTTGCCGAGTACCGAGTCGTACTTCAGAAGGTGAGCCAGGGTCTTGGGCTCGGTCAGGTCGTTGACGGCGACGAATTCGAGGTTGGGATCTTTGAGGGATGCGCGAAGAACGTTACGTCCGATGCGTCCGAAGCCATTAATGCCTACTTTGATTGCCATGAAGCCTCCGTATGAGATGGATGACTGCGCAAAAATGCAATGTTGGGGAAACATTTGATGTTATCAGTGTGGGCGGAACAGGGCAAATCGGAGCTTCACTCCCAGTATGCAAAATTCCGCAGTAGCAAATCGATTTGGGAACTGCTTTCAGGTGGTAATTTCGACCTCTAGATATTCGTTCTTGCTGCTCCAAAAGGGGAGCCGTGCCAGCCAGTACTTCTGGCGGATCACTTTGCGGGCTTCTGGCCATTCCTCCCGCGGCAGAATGCGGGCTCGAGCGGGAAAATCGGGTCCGGTGACCCTGCCGCTCATGGTGCACGGCGCCACCATGACGTTCGGGTTGTTGCGAATGCGCTTGTATTTCCAGGAGTCGTTGCGCGTCATGAAATAGAGCTTGCCGTCAGCTTCGGCGAACCACAATGGCGTCCGCACCGGGGTGCCATTCTTGCGAAACGTTGTGAGCGAGATGTATTTCTGGTCGTGGATTGCGGCGGGAATCGGCATATGATTCTTTCAGTGCTTGCGGTCACAAAGCAAAAACTTCACGACAGAGGTCTTAGAGTCACAGAAAAAGTCGCAGAGAGAATCTATTCTCCAGCTTTTTGTGTGCCGCCGGCGGCCCCT
>Ga0207693_10002748_pt1 | contig 15241 bp, 11 predicted proteins | sample LARL81metaG_FD_184347 | JGI IMG/M metagenome (GOLD analysis project Ga0207693, IMG submission 184347) | Corn, switchgrass and miscanthus rhizosphere microbial communities from Kellogg Biological Station, Michigan, USA - LAR L8-1 metaG... | ecosystem: Host-associated > Plants > Roots >...
TCTGCCTCCCGCCGGACGGGGACAACCTGACCCAGCCTCCGATGTCGTACCGGTACGGAGACATCGTGGTCCCGTTCGTGTCGCCGGACGAGCCGCTCGCCGTGCAGGACCGCCACTTCATCGACTGCGTCACCAGCGGCGCCGCTCCGCTGACCGACGGCGCGAACGGGCTCGCCGTGGTCGAGGCGCTCGAGGCGGCGGAGCTCTCCAGGCGGCTCGGGCGTCCGGTGCTCATCGAGGAGTTGCGGCCCAGCGGCCACCGCACCGCTCCGTCCGCCAGCCGCAGCAGCCATACGCAGGACTCGCTCCGTCTCGTCGCGGCATCGGCAGCCGCACCGGACCCGGAGGCGGGATGAACTGCGAGGTGCCCTTCACCGACCTGGCGGCGATGACGCGCGAGGTCCGTGCCGATATCGAGGCGGGCTGGGCCAGGGTCCTTCGCTCGGGGCGGTTCATCGGCGGCGAGGCCGTTGAGGAGTTCGAGCAGGCCTGGGCGGCCTACTGCGGCGTGCCGCACGCCGTGGGGGTAGCGAATGGTACCGATGCGCTGCAGCTTGCCCTCAGTGCGCTCGGCATCGGCGCGGGCGATGAGGTGATCGTGCCGGCCAACACGTTCGTGGCGACGGCAGAGGCGGTGGTGCTGGCCGGAGCGACGCCGCGATTCGCCGACGTCAGCCCCGGCACCCTGCTGCTCACGCCCGAGCAGCTCGAGGCCGCTGTCACCGACAGGACACGCGCCGTCATCGTCGTGCATCTGTACGGCCAGATGCCGGACATGGACGCGCTATGCCAGGCCGCGGCCAGGGCCGGCCTCGCGGTTATCGAGGACGCGGCGCAGGCGCACGGGGCGACCTGGCGCGGCCTCGCGGCCGGGTCCATCGGCACGATCGGCTGCTTCAGCTTCTACCCCGCCAAGAATCTCGGCGCGTTCGGCGACGCCGGCGCGGTGGTCACCGCCGATGCGGACCTCGCGCGGCGGATCAGTTGCCTGCGTGATCATGGACGGGCGGAGAGCTCGCATTACCGCCACGAGCTGGTCGGTACCAACAGCAGGCTCGACGCGCTCCAGGCGGTCGTGCTGACCGCCAAGCTCGCCAGGCTGGACGACTGGACGCAGGCACGTCGCCGCGCCGTCGCCGGGTACCGTGCTGCGCTCGCGGGCAGCGCGGCCCGGATGGTCGAAGAGCTACCCGGTTCTCAGGGCGTGTACCACCTCGCGGTGGTACGGGTACCGGGTCGTGAGCGAGTGGAGCGGCGGCTCGCCGCGATGGGGATACAGACCGGCATCCACTATCCGGTCCCGTGCCATCGGCAGGCCCCGTACCTGAGTTTCGCGGCTGGGCGGCTGCCGGCCGCCGAAGAGGCGGCGGCCGAGATCCTGTCGCTCCCGATATTTCCGCATATATCGGACGGCCAGGTAGCCCGGGTCTGCGAGGCGGTCCATGAGGCCATAGCACGGGAAGGAGCACATGTTGCCTGACATCGCGGTGGGGAAGGGCCTGAACGCGGATGCGACCGCCATCGTCGGCTACCGGTCCTCCCGGGCCCGGCCTGCGGAGCTCGTGCTTGGCGTAGACGCGGTCATCCGCAGCGGTACGGTGGTCTACCTCGGATCTCGCATCGGCGCACGCTTCCAGGCAGGCCACAACGTGGTCATCCGCGAGGAGTGCGAGATCGGTGACGACGTGTCGGTGTGGAGCAACTCTGTCATCGACTACGGATGTCGGATAGGCGACCGGGTCAAGATCCATTCCAACTGCTACATCGCGCAGTTCAGCGAGATCGCCGCTGGGGCGTTCCTCGCGCCGGGCGTGACGATCGCCAACGACCTCTACCCGGGGCAGGCGTCCTCGGCCGCGGTGATGTCGGGACCGTCGATCGGGGCTGGCGCGCAGATCGGCGTCAACGTGACGATCCTGCCGTTCGTCCGGATCGGCGCGGGATGCCTCATCGGGGCGGGCGCCGTCGTCGCCCGCGACATCCCCGACGGAATGGTGGCATTCGGCAACCCCGCCACAGTACGGGGAGAGGTCAGGGACCTGCGGGCGATCGAGGACCGGCTGGACACCGTGGCCGCGTCGGTGAGCCGCTACCGGCTCGCGGCCGGGGTTCCGGAGGCTCCCTGGCAGGGAGGGAGCCGTGATGACGTTCCGTGATGTGCGCAGGCTGCCGCGGGCCGCAGCGCCCGCCCGTCCGGCCGACCTGGTGGCGGGCCGGCCCGCCACCGGGCCCGCCCGCCGGCTGCCCTGGGCGTGGATCCGGACGGGCAAGCCCCTGTTCGACGCGATCCTGGCCTCGTTGTTCCTGGTGATCCTGTCTCCGCTGCTGGTGGCTGTGGCGGCGCTCATCAGGCTCACCACGCCGGGGCCCGCGCTGATCCGGCAGACACGCGTCGGCAGGGACCGCCGCCCGTTCGTCCTGTACAAGTTCCGCAGCATGTATACGGGTAACTCCGACGAGTTGCACCGGCAGTATGTCCGCAAGCTCCTCACCGAGGACGAGCCGCCGGCAGGCGGCCAGCGGGGGCTTTTCAAGCTCGAAGACGACCCGCGGGTCACCCCGGTCGGCCGGGTGCTGCGCAGGTCGAGCATTGATGAGCTTCCCCAGCTGCTTAACGTGATCCGGGGCAACATGTCCTTGGTCGGGCCGCGTCCTGCCCTCCCCTGGGAAGTGGAGATGATCGGCGAAGCGCATGGCCGGCGGTTCGAAGTCCGGCCTGGCCTCACCGGCCTGTGGCAGGTCAGCGGCAGGAGCAGGCTCACCATGCGGCAGGGCCTTGAGCTCGATGTCGAATACGTCAGCAGGCTCAGCTTCGCCTTCGACCTCATGATCCTCCTCAAGACCGTGCCGACAGTGCTCTATGCCCGCGGTGCCCGATGACCGAACTGGAAGGACCCCGCCGGTCCACCACCGTCAGCGCGGTGATGGGCGGGGACGCGACGCTGACTGTCGCGCCTATTCGGTCGCGGCCGCCAGCGCCAGCGGGCGGGGCGCACGCGAGGTCCGTCGCGGCCGCCGGGGACTCCATCACCGTGGCGGCGTGGACTATCGTGAGCCGGGTCACCGGCGTCGCTAGGTTCGCGGTCATCGGCGCGGTACTTGGTGCCACCTTCTTCGGCAACACCTACCAGTTCACCAACTCGCTGCCCAACCTGGTCTACTACGGGTTCCTGGCTGGCTCGCTTTTCTCCTCACTGCTCGTGCCCGCCCTCGTCCGCCACATTGACGCCGGTGACCGCCGTGCGTCGGAACGGATCGCGGGCGGCTTCCTCGGCATGTCGCTCCTGGCCCTTTTGGCGATCGCCCCGGTGGCGATCATCCTGGGGCCGCTGGTACTCCGGTTCGCCGCGCTCGGAGCGGGCCCGCACCCCGCCTCGTCGGCACAGGTCGAGGTCGGGCGGCTGCTGATCATCATGTTCATCCCCCAGGTCTTCTGCTATGGCGTCGTCGGCACCGCCACCGCGGCGATGAACTCACGTCAGCGTTTCGCCTTGGCGGCCGCCGCCCCGGCTGTCGAGAACGTCGGGACGATAGCCGTGCTCCTGGCCACGGCAGTGATATACGGCAGCGGAACGAGCGTTACTAGCGTGCCGACCGGTGAGCTGCTGCTGCTCGGGCTCGGGTCGACAGGAGCGGTCATGCTCCACGCGGCCACGCAGTGGTGGGGGGCAAAGCGGGTGGGGGTGACGCTGCGGCCGCGGCGCGGCTGGCGGGACCCGGAGGTCCGGACGGTCGTCGCCCGGACGCTGCCCTCCCTGGGCCAGGCCAGCCTGCTGGCCCTTCAGGTGCTCACCCTCATGGCCGTGGCGAACCGGCTGCCAGGCGGGATCGTCGCCTTCCAGATCTCGCTGAACTTTTACTACCTGGCCATCGCGCTCGGCGCCACGCCGGTCGCCCTGTCCTTGCTTCCACGGCTGGCAAGGATGCATCTCGACGGGGACATGACAGGGTTCCGCGACACCCTCGTGGGGGGCTTCACGCTCGGCTTCTTCGTGGCCGTCCCGGCCGCGGTCGGCCTCCTGGTGCTGGCGGTTCCGCTAGCCAAGGCGGTCTCCTTCGGCAAGATGGGCGCGAGCGGCGTGAGCATGGTCGCCATCACGCTCGCGGCACTGTCCCTCGCGGTAGTGGGCCAGACCGCGTTCATGATTGCCACGTACGCGTCGTATGCCAGGAAGGACACCAGGTCGCCGCTGCGGTCGATGGCGATACAGGCGACAGTGTGCCTAAGCCTGGCCAGCGTCGCGCTGTTCGTGCACGGCCGGGCCGTGCTCCTGACCCTGGGGCTAGCACTGTCGGTGGCGGTCACCGCGGCCGCGTGTCATCTGACAGTGCGACTGTTGCGGGATCTGAGGGGCTACGGAACGCAGCGGCTAACGCCTTCCCTGGTCAGGTTCGCGGCTGGTGCGCTGATCATGGCCGGACCGGCCTGGCTGACAGCGACGGCCGTTCAGGGCTGGCTGGGACGGCCCTTCGGCCCGAGGCTCGGCATCGTCGCGGGGGCGGCGGTCGGCTGCGCGATCTTCGTCGGACTTCAGGCGGTATGGCGGACGCCAGAACTGCGCTTGCTGAGCGCCGGGCTACGCCATGGACGCGGCAAAGGCAGTCATCCCATCGCCGGGCCCGACTACGGCGACACTGTCCTGCCTCCCATGACGCCGATGAGGCTGGAGCGCGAGCGGACTCCCAGCCCAGCCATGCTTTCCCTCGACGGGGTACGCCTGGGCAAGCGGTCAAGCGCCTGGCTCGCCGTCCCGTCGCTCGCCGCGGCTGTGGGCATAGGCGCAGCGACCGCGCTCCATCCGGCCTGGGTGGTCATCGCCGCCATCGTGGTGGTGGTGGCCGCCTGCGTGTGGGCACGCCCCGCGCTGGCCGCATATCTGGTTATCACGCTGACCCCGCTGATGGTGGGCATCAGCCGCGGCTCAGCGCTCCCACTGATCCGGCCGAACGAAGCAATGGCTCTCCTTGTGGGAGCGACGCTCGCGCTGCGCGGGCTCGTCCGGCTGCGCACCGGCTGGCGGATCAGGCTGCGGGTGGACCGGGTGGAAGTGGCGATGCTGCTGATGGCGGTGGCCAACTCGGTCATCCCCTTTCTGTGGATGATGGTGCGGGCGGAGCCGATATCCAAGGACGACCTGCTCTACTCCCTCGTGCTGTGGAAACTCCTCGGGCTGTACGCCATCGTCCGCTTCAGCGTGACGACGGACAGTCAGGTTCGCCGGTGCCTGCGGCTCTCGGTGGCCACGGCGTGCGTGGTCGCCGTGGTGGCCATCATGCAGTCGCTTGGCAAGTTCGGGGTGGCCGGGTTCCTCGCGCACTACTACTCGACGACGAGCAACGGGCTAATCAGCGGGCTGCAGAGCACCAGGGGAAGCTCGACGCTGGGGCTGCCAGCGGCGACCGCCGATTTCATGATCTTCAACCTGGCAATCGTGGTCGGCCTGTGGACCCGTTACCGCCGCCACCGGCCGGCCCTGGCGGCCGCCGGGTTGCTCTTCGTCATGGGAGCGCTCTCGGCCGGTGAGTTCTCCAGCGCGATCGGCCTAGTCGTCGGCATCGTCTGCATCGCAGTGGTGGCGGGGGTGCCGAGGCTGCTTACCGTCTTCATGCCGGGCGCTGCCATCGCCGCGTACGTCCTGCAGCCGGTGATCGGCAAGAGGCTGAGCGGCTTCCAGTCGGCCTCCGGGGTCCCGGCGAGTTGGACCTCGCGGCTGCAGAACCTGCAGGGCTATTTCTGGCCGAGGCTGTTCTCCGACTGGAACTGGGTGTTCGGCGTGGAGCCGGCGGCCCGCATCCAGGTCGCCACCCAGATCAACGGCTACGTATGGATCGAGAGCGGCTACACCTGGCTGCTGTGGGGAGGCGGGATCCCGCTACTGGCCAGCTTCGGCTATTTCGTCTACGCGGCGGCGCGCCGGGGCTGGCAGGCGGCGCGGGGCGGGCGCGACGCCCGGAGCGTGGCCGGCATTGCCGTGTTCACGGCGGTCTTCGTCATCCTCGTCCTGCTGACCTTCGATATGCACCTCACCTACCGAGGCTCGGCGGACGCCTTCTTTTTCCTTCTCGCCCTGGCCATGCCGCGACAGCATCGCGGGCGGCGGGACCACACAGACCACGCCTCTCATTCGGTGATGGAGGTTGAGCGTGAGTACGCATAAGGTTGAGGGCCGCAACGGGCACGGGGGCAAACCCGGCAAGTTGCTGCCCGTCAGATCTCTGGACCGCTTCGCCGATGTAATCCGCCCCATGGAGGACCGGCGTACCCAACTGGCTGACCTGACTGCCAAGCAGGCCCGTAAGGAACCGGATGCACCGGGCTCGTGGCCGCGGTTCCTGCTCAAACACGCCTGCTGGATCCTGGTCGTCACCATCGCGGCCCTGGCCGGCGCCCACCTGCTGCTGCATTCGCAGACACGGATGTACAAGTCGCAGGCGACCGTGGTGGTCGAGCCGCCCGCCACGCAGTCCGGCACCCAGCAGGCAACGGACATGGCGACGGAGAAGGGCATCGCGTCGTCGAACGTGGTCCTCTCGATCGCTGCCCGCACCCTAAAGGTGCCGACCAGCCAGTTGCTCAATGGTCTGGCCGTCACCTCGCCCGGCAGCACGTATCTGCTGAATATCGCCTATTCCAACCCCAACAAGTACACGGCGCAGCAGCGGGCGGAGGCTATCGCGGAAGCCTACGTCACCTACCGGACCCCGCCGAAGCCGGTACCGGAGAACAGCAAGGCAAAGAAGACCACTACCACGCCTGTGGTGATCACGACACCCACCGCTACGCTGATCACGCCGGCCTCGCTGCCCACGTCCCAATCCAGCCCGAAGCCCGGCTTGGACTACGCCATCGCCGTGTTCCTCGGGCTCAGCCTGGGGATCGGTACCGCGGCACTCCGTGACCGCCTGAGTGACCGCCTCCGCGGACCGGCTGACCTAGAGGCCTGTACCGCCACGCCGCTGCTGGCGTTGATCCCGGCGTTCTGGCGTGCCAGATGGAAGCCCGCGCAACGGCTGGTGATGCGCCGCCATGCCGAGTCCGTCGTCGCGGACGCCTACCGGAGCCTGCGGGCCCGGATCGTGCAAGCAGCGGCCGTATCGGGCGCGAGGACGCTGGTCGTGACCGGCCCGGCCCGGGAGGACAAGGACGCGGTGGCGGCGAACCTGGCGGTCGCGCTGGCGCAGTCAGGCCGGTCCACCGTCCTGGTGTGCGCGGACCTGCGGTGGGGCCAGGCGCACCGGATCCTCGGAGTGGAAGCGACTGAAGGCATCACCGGGGTACTCGATCAGCGGACGTCTCTCGCTGACGCACTCGTGCCCGTCGTCCGGTGTCTGGAGGTTCTCCCCGCGGGGGCGCCCCCGCTCGACACGAGTGCCGTGCTGCAACGGCCCGGCTTCCGCGCGATGCTCAGCGTGCTGAGGGACAGCGCCGATTTCGTGGTCATCACCGCACCGCCGGTCCTGGCCAGCGCGGACACCCGGATCCTCGCCGACGTCGCTGACATGACACTTCTCGTGGCAGACGCCCGCCGCTCCGCCCGCGCCCAGGTGCGGACCGCGGTGCGTGAGCTCGAGCCGGTACGCGACAAGATCGCCGGGTGTGTATTCACCGGCGTTGGAAGGCGCCGGCTGCTATGGCGTCCCTGGGCTCCGAGGGCCGCCCAGGACGGCCTCCCCGCTGCCGCGCCTCGGCATGACGATCAGGCGGCCAGTCACGGACCCGTTCCGAGCCACGACGATGGCGGCGGTCATGGCCCCGACAACGTCGGTCCTGAACCAGCGCAGGCACCGACCGTGACTCCAGGCACACATGAGGATGCGAGAGAGGATAACCAATGGTGGAACAGCTAATCGCGGCCGGAATCCGGGCACAGGCAGCGCCTGCGGGCGTCTGCCGACTGTACCTAGTCCGGCACGGGACCACGACGATGAACATCGAGAACCGGTACCGGGGGCGGCGCGATATCCCGCTCGACGCCCAGGGCTACCAGGATGCCGTCGACGCGGCTCGCCGGCTGTCGACGGCCGACGTGGCCGCCGTCTATACCGGCCCGCTGAGGCGCACGATCGCGACGGCGCAAATCATCGCCGACGAGGCGCGGGTACCAGACATCCGGATCCTGCACGGCCTGAACAACGTGGACTACGGCGCCTGGGAGGGGATGACGGCGGACGAAGCGGCCATGTTCGACCCCGAGGCGTTCCATCTGTACCGCACATCGCCGAGCCGCGCGGTGTGCCCAGTCGGCGAGAGGCTCAGCGACGCGCAGCAGCGAATGGTGGCCGCGCTCGCACTCATCGGGTCACGGCACGCCGGGGAATCGGTGACAGCGGTCACACACGCGGTGATGATCCGGCTGGCGGTCGCGAAGCTCACGGGCATCGACGATGAGAGCTGGCGCCTGCCCGTGGGCCGCGGTTCGCTGACCGAGGTTCATATCGCCAACAGCGAGCTCAGGTTCGCGGGCCTCCCTGACGGCGGGCAGCCGGACGAGGTAGCAGCCGGATCATCGCATCTTCCAGCATGAAAGGAGGGATAGTGCCCCTCATCACCACGGTGCCACCGCACGGCGGATCGCTGATCAGCCTGCTGGCGGAACCGGGCCGCGCCGCGGAGCTCACCCGGAGGGCCGCCCGATGGCCGAGCTGGCGGCTGCACCCCCGCCAGCTATGTGACCTTGAGCTGCTCGCCTGCGGCGGCTTCTCGCCGCTGCGAACCTTCCTCGGCGAAGACGATTACCGCGCGGTCTGCGACAGGATGCGGCTGGCCGACGGCACCCTGTGGCCGATCCCGATCGCGCTGGACGTGCCGGAGGAACTGCTGGCGGTCGCGGGGCCGGGAAGGTCGCTGGCGCTGCGCGACGGACGAGGGGCGCTGCTGGCGGTGCTGCACGTGACGGAGGCTTGGCGCCCGGACGTCGCGGCCGAGGCGGCGGCGGTCTTCGGTACCACCGATCCGGCCCACCCGGGGGTGGACCACCTGCTCCGCCGGGTCGGCAACTGGTATGTCAGCGGCGAGCTCGAGGCGGTGCGGCTGCCGGAGCACCGGGACTTCCGCCGGTTCCGGCACACACCGGCGCAGCTCCGGGCGGAGTTCGCCCGGCGGGGCTGGCACCGGGTCGTCGCCTTCCAGACGCGTAATCCCATGCACCGGGCGCACCAGGAGCTCACGCTGCGAGCCGCCCGCGAGGCCGGTGCCAGGCTGCTGATCCATCCGGTGGTGGGGGTGACCAAGCCCGGTGACATTGACCCCGGTATCCGGGTGCGCTGTTACCAGGCGATCCTGCCGGGCTACCCGGATGGGGCGCTGCTGTCCCTGCTGCCGCTCGCGATGCGGATGGCGGGGCCGCGTGAAGCGCTCTGGCACGCGATCATCAGGAAGAACTACGGCGCGACACACCTGATCGTGGGCAGGGACCATGCCGGGCCCGGCCCGGCGTTCTACCAGCCGTATGCTGCGCAGGAGCTGGTCCGCCGGCACTGCCGCGAGCTGGGCATGCAGGTGATGACCTTCCCACGGCTGGTCTACCACGCCGACACCGGCAGGTACCTGCCGGAAGATGAGGTACCCCCCGGTGGCCGGGTGCTCACGATCTCCGGCACGCAGCTGCGGCAGCGGCTGGCCGACGGCGACGAGCTCCCGAGCTGGTTCATGCCCCCGGAGGTGGCGGCCGTGCTGCGGCGCAGCTACCCGCTGCGGACCGCGGCCAGCGCCGCCGCACGGCACCGGAACGGCGATGTGCTGCTCACCGCTGGTTCGGCGGCCGCGAAGGAGGACCCGTGCGCGCGCGCATGACCGCGGGCGGGCACCGGCATCGGCGGCGGCGCAGGCTCACGTGCGGTACTCCTTCCGCAGGGAGAAGTGGTCACCATGGCAGGCATGCGGTCAGCCCGGATGGCATCCGGGCTACGGGATTCACGGCGCTGGCCCCGGGTGTGGGCCGCGCTGGCGGCCGTGGCGGCGCTGGCAGCCGGTTGTACGGGCGGCCCGGCTTCAGGCCCGTCGTCTTCGGGCCCGGCGCGCTTGCCCGCTAGTTCGGTTTCCGGCCTCGTGCCACCCGGGGAATGGAGTTCGCTGCCGTCCGGTACGACCTGCAAGGGCCTGATCCGCCACTCGGCCTGGGAACCACGTCCCGGCAACTTCGAGCCTAATCATGTGATGCCGAACCCAGCGGCGGTCCATGCCGCGCTCGCCGACCGCTCCCGGGCGACTGGCGGCGCTAACCCCCGCTGGGACAGCTGGCTGCTGCCCCGCGTCGACGGCCAGTTCACCGGCACCACCGACGAGATCTTCCAATGGGCGGCCTGCAAATGGGGGCTGCCTGCCGACATGATCCGGGCGGTGGCTTACCGGGAGTCCCAGTGGTACCAATACGCAACGTACTCATCTGGGCGCTGCCTGCCTGATTACGGATGCACGGATCTTTTTTCCTCGGCGACACCTGATACAAAAATATATTGCAGCAGCCTGGCGGCCTACGGTTACAACTATCAGAAGGACTTTGGCTCCGGCATCTGCCCCAAGACATTTTCCATCGTGAGCGTGATGTCTTGGCAGAACCCGTCGTGGGGGCAGATATGGCCCGGGTACCAGAATGGCACCTTCCCCTTCAACCGTGAGTCGACCGCCTTCGCCGTGGACTACTACGGCGCTTACCTGCGCGGGTGCTATCAGGGGTGGAGTTACCTTGGGACGAAGACGTCCGGGGACATCGACGGTTGCATAGGGTCCTGGTACTCGGGAGCCTGGCACGATCCCGCCGGGAATGCCTACGATCAGCGGGTTCGGGAGGCCATGCGCACGCGGCCCTGGTTGAGCCCGGCATTCGCGACCCAGGGCCCGGCGTGCAATGCCCGCTACGGCTGCCCTGTCTTCGCCGCTGAAAGGTGACCCTGGGGACGGCGGCTTGATAGGCGCAGCGAAGTTACGCCAAATGAGGCTATCCGTCCGACAGCCTGGCTGGACAGGATGGGGGAATGTGGGCCTCTTATGGCCCTCCGGGCACGGGGAGAGGTTGTCGTGCGCAAGCAACTGGTTCTGATTGGCGGCTGCGTGCTCCTGGCCGCCGGCCTGGCTGCGGCGATTCCCGCGATCTCGGCCGCACAGTCCGGCAAGCTCGTCGTGATCGTCGAGGAGAACGAGTCGTACGGCAACATCGTCGGCAACACCGCGCAGGCACCCTATCTCAACCAGCTGATCAGCCAGGGAGAGCTGTTCACCAACTACACGGGGGTGGCTGACGGCAGCAACCCGAACTACCTGGGCATGACCAGCGGCCTGACCTCCGCGAAGTCCCCCCCGTCGCCGAACATCTTCCAGGCGATCGACGGCACCGGTGGCGCGCTGACGTGGAAGGAGTTCATGGAGTCGGAGCCGGCCAACTGCGGAAACGGGAACAGCCCCAACATTCCCGGCACTAGCGTCCCGCTGTACAGCTCGGATCATGACCCGGCCTTCGCCTACCAGGCGAACACCACGTGCAGCGCCAACGACGTGCCGCTGAACACCAGCACCTTCAACCCGGCCAACCTGCCCAGCTTTAGCTACATCGTGCCCAACCAGTGCGACGAGATGCACACCCTGCCCGGCAGCGGTCAGGCCTGCCCGGCGTACTACGGCTCCAACGCCGGCGGCAACGTGATCAACTTGGGTGACAACTGGCTGGCCCATGTGGTTCCCCAGTTGCTGGCCCAGCCCGGCGTGACCGTGCTGATCACCTGGGACGAAGATTCGAACACCACCACCCCGCCCATGCACGTGGCGGCCATCGAAGCCGGGGCGGGAGTGACGCCCGGATCCACGGACGGCACCGCCTACACCCACTACAGCCTTGAGGCCGGGCTCTACAAATACTTCGGCCTGGGCACCGCGCCCAACAATGGGGCCACCGCCACCCCGCTGCCCTTCGGCGGCGGCCCGGGACCGTCGCCCAGTCCCTCCGCGACCAGCCCCACGCCGACCGCGACCAGCCCGTCTCCGAGCCCGACCGGCACGTGCTCGATCGCCGCGGACCCGTCCAGCCCGGCTGTCGCGCACAGCGGTTACGGGGTCAGTTCCATATCCACGGCGAGCTTCTCGCCGCCGGCCGGCTCGCTGCTGGAGGTCATGGCGGACGCGCTGCACAGCGGGGTCACCGTGACGCTGTCTGACTCCACGGGCGGGACCTACACCGCCGGGCCGCACATCCAGGGCACCACCCAGGCGGGGTCCATCTACTTCTTCCAGAGGTACCTGCCGAGTGCGCCCGGGCCGATGACGGTAACCGCGACCCAGTCCGGCAGCGCCAAGGCCACCATATCGCTGGCAGTCCAGGTGCTGGACAACGCCGCCCCGGTGCAGACAGGCGCCGCGTCGGCCACCACCACCGGCAGCGGCACCGGCCAGTCCGGTTCGCTGACCACCACTCAGGCGGGGAGCTGGGCCTTCGCGGTCATGGGCAACGGCGATGCGACCGACGTCGTGACCCCGCTGCCCACGACGGCGAATGTCGATGTGTGGAGCGACAGCAGCCAGTCGGGGAATCTCGCCGTCATGGGCCGGTCGGCCTCGCCGACCGGCACGCCCGGTGCGACTAACTTCGGCTGGGCAGCCAACCACTCAGACAACTTCGTGTGGGCAGGACAAGAAGTCCTGCCCACATCCTGCTGACCTGAGGGGTGGAGTTACCTTACTCGTCCGTGACGCCGCCGAGACGCTCGACGACCTCCGCGAAGTCCGTCATGACTTCTTCGCGCACGACGACGTACGACACGAGGAGCTTCTCGCGAAGCATCCGAAGCCTCTCCTCAATGGCCTCCGTGCTGCCTATGAGAAAGAAGGGCGAATCCGACACCGTGTCCTCGTCCAGCCTGTAGGCCTGTGCCACCTGCGCAATCGTCGCCTGGCTGTGCGGGGTCACCACGACCTTGAGAGGGAAAAGGTTCACCTCGATGTGCGCCATGCGCTCACCGGCCGATTCAATCAAATCCCCGACGGTCGCCTCGGCGGCTTTCATCGACACCGACTCGGCCGACAACGGCCCCGCTCTCAAGGCTGGATTGATGCCGGCGATGTTTGCCTCCGCCGCCGCAATCGCCATGATGGCTCTGCTCGCTCCGCCGACTATGAAGGGAGGATGGGGGCGCTGCTTTGGCTTGGGCAAGCCTTGAAGGTTGGCTATCGTGTAGTGCTCCCCGGAGAATGAGAACGGCCCGTCGGCGAATAGCCCTTTCACGACCGCGATCGATTCGCGAAGCCGTTGAACCCGGACCGGCCCCTTGGGCATGCAGAGCCCTATCGATGTGTAATCGCTTTCTTTCCATCCGGCACCAATGCCCAGCTCCAGGCGACCGTCTGACAGCACGTCGAGGGCCGCGGCCTCCTTTGCCAGGACCGCGGGATGGCGCAGGTCGTTCAGCAACATGAGCGTGCCGACCCGCAGCAGCGACGTGGCTGAGGCGAGCGCCGACGCCATCGCGAACGGACCATAGCCCGTGTCGAGATGCTCGCTAACGAAGACAGTGGAGTAGCCGAGGCGTTCAGCCCGCTGAGCTAGTTCGGTGCAGGCGCCCGGAGATTCCAGCGACTTGAGCCACGCGCCAAAGCGAAACGCACGTGCTATCGAGGGCGCAGCGTGAACTGGGCTGGCTTTGCTGGATTCCATCATGGTCTCCCTCGATCACGTCTCGCGTCGCGCCGGCGTGAGGAGGCGCTCGTAGACTCCTAGAAACGCTGCTTCCTGTCGCTCCCAGGAATGAGTTTCCTCAATCCGGCGCCGGCCGAGGCTGCCCATCTCCGCGCGACGGGCGGGATCGTCGAGCAATTGACTGATCGCCAGAGCAAAGGCTGGCACGTCACCCGGTGAAACATACACGGCGGCTCCGTCCGCCTGTGCCCGGTGCTCTTCGAGATCGAAGGCGACGATCGGAACACCGAAGGCCATGTACTCGAGGCACTTTACGGTCGCGATATCCTGCGTGGTCGTCTCGAGGCCCAGATCGGCGGTGGAAAGCTGGGCGAAGCAGGCATCCTGTTCCAGCCATCCGGTGAACGTCACCCAATCGGCAATGTCAAGCTGGTCCGCCAGCCGGCGCAGCTCCGGCAGGACCTCGCCGTCGCCGATGAAGGTGAAGTGACAGTCCGTCCTGCCGAGTTCGTAGACGAGACGATGGACCGCGTGCAACGCGAGATCCACCCGGTCCTGCGCCCCCATGACGCCGACCCAGCAGACAAGGAAGGTCCGGTCGTTCTTGAGCTCGGGCTGAGCAGGCCTGGGCCTCGTCTTGGCCAGCCGCGGGCCGTTTCCCACGATGGTGATAGATGTCGCCGGCACATCTCCCCGCTCCGCGATGATCCGCCTGTGGCCCTGGCTGATGCAGAGAACGTGGTCGGCGGTCCGCCACGACGCTCGTTCCAGTGCCCGGAGGATCACCATGAGGAGACCTGCGTCCTGCCCGTAGCGTTCGGCATACAGCTCCGGGGAAAGATCTCTCTGGTCGACCACGAAGGACCGGCCAAGGAGCTTGAAGGGCAACGCCAGCAGGAAATGGATGTCGGGTGGATCGCCCGCCTGAACAACGTCGAAGCCGCCCTTGAAGTAGGCCACGACGGTCAGCCGAGTCGCCGCCAGCAGCGAATAGGCGTACTCGTACACGTAGGACAACCGCCGCGGGGACTCGGCCGGCGGGCGGTACTCGTACAAGTGGAGCCCCTCCATGCTCCGGAACGGCTCATTCTCGGGGTCGCTTCTGCACACGAAGGAGACCTTCCAGCCGGCTGCGAGCAGGGCTAGAACCTGCTTTTTCGCCCGGTGATCGCGCCCGAGAGCGATGTTCTCCGTGACCATGAGCACCCGTCGTGACTTGGTGCGGACCGAGCTGGGCTGTCGCATGCGGAAGAGCCTTTCTATGTGATGTTCAGCGCGATTGGTGGGCGGCGTCACATCAGGACCCGAGGGCCTGACGGACGGTCTTTACGACCGTTCCGCCGGGCGCCCCGCCAGACTGGCCGGCGTTCTGCAGCCAGGTGAGGAACGCGTTGAACGTGTCAAGCTCGGTCGGCGGCGCGGCGTCGCTCGTGCAGGAGCTGTAATTGGCCGGGTCATAGGTCTGCGAGCAGATCTTGTGGAAGACGAGGGGCACCCAGCCGCCGCCGTTCTGCGCGGCGGCGGTCACGGAGTTCTCCAGGTAGGAGAGCGTGAGCGCGGCCGGGGAGGTGCTGTCATAGACCGCCCGGACGGCGTTGGGGTTTTGCGGCGGGATCGTC
>Ga0207693_10002749_pt1 | contig 15236 bp, 14 predicted proteins | sample LARL81metaG_FD_184347 | JGI IMG/M metagenome (GOLD analysis project Ga0207693, IMG submission 184347) | Corn, switchgrass and miscanthus rhizosphere microbial communities from Kellogg Biological Station, Michigan, USA - LAR L8-1 metaG... | ecosystem: Host-associated > Plants > Roots >...
GCGGATCGATATCCTCGTCAATAACGCCGGCATCAACATCCGCAAGCCGCCGCACCTGCTCGAACTCGAGGAATGGAACAGCGTCATCGACACCAACCTCACCAGCGCATTCCTGTGTTCGAAGGCGGTCCACCCCGTCATGAAAGCCGGCGGCCGCGGCAAGATCATCAATATCGGCTCGATGATGTCGATCTTCGGCGCAAGCTTTGCGCCGGCCTATGCGGCCAGCAAGGGCGGTCTCGTGCAGTACACGCGCGCATGCGCATGCGCCTGGGCCGGCGACAACATCCAGGCCAATGCGATTCTGCCCGGCTGGATCGATACCGATCTCACCAAGCGCGCCCGCGAGCAGATCGACGGCCTGCATGACAAGGTGCTCGCGCGCACGCCGGCAGCGCGCTGGGGCGCGATCGATGACTTCGCGGGCATCGCGGTGTTTCTGAGTTCCCCCGCGTCCGACTTCGTCACCGGAACAGCCATTCCCGTCGACGGCGGCTTCTCGATCATGGGTTGAGCGCAAGCCGCTCCAACCAGGGGCCGCCGATGCCCTCGGCCGGCCCCGGGTTGCACCTCAGCGGCGAAAACTTTTGATCTCCGACACGCTGCCGTCGCGATAGGTCAGCTCGACCGATACGAATTGCGTCGAAGGCGCAAGTTTCAAGTAGGGCGTCGCGTCGTGCGGAATCGCGCCGGGATCCCTGGCATCGCAGGGCGGCATTTTCAAAACCTTGTCCGGCACGGCACTGTCGATACCCACGCGCACCTCGCGGATCGCACAGCGATACGACATCAGATGCGTGTAGTAGACGAGCAGCCCATTGAACTCGCGAAACGAGAGCCAACTCGTCGCGGTCATGTCGAGGATCTTGCGCTGATCGCGGATCAGCGCCGCTTCGGGATCGAACTTGATCGGAAACGGCCCCTGCATTTCGCCGGACGCATCGATGTAGCGGAGCTGGATCGTCGCGGCCGGCGCATCGCCGGGAAGCTCGATCGACTGGTTGGGCATGCGCTTGCGCGTCCGCTGATCGAGGATGTCCATGAATCCGGTCTCGCGGAATTCGCCGGCATCGCCCATGCGCCATGAAATCCCGAGCGTCGGATCGGCGATCGAGAAGGTCACGGTCCAGCCGCCATTGTGGCGCGAGAACATCGCGATCGGCGCGTTGACGGAATCATTCGGCGGCGTGATGCGCGGCATCACCGGAGGAAGCGCGGCAACCTTCTGCTGCGTCTCCGCCGCTTTTGCTTCGGCCTGCCCTTTCGCCGCGCCATTGAGAAACACATCATCGACCATCTGGTCGAAATAGACCGGGATCTGCTTGTGATTCACGGTCTCGGCAAGTTCGCTCACCGTGCGGCGCGTACGCTGCGCGACCTGCACCATATTCTCGCCGGGCTGCAGCAATTCCCTGGAGAAGGTCCGCGTGAACACCGAATTGGGATTGGTGTCGTTGTTCGACAGCCGGTCGAGCGCAGTCTGCCGCGGGCCCGCCGAGAACACCGAGAACACGCCTTCCGGCAGCTGTGTCATCGGCGCAAGGCCGCCGCCGCCGGCGACTGCGCGCGTGCCGGAGCGTTCGAACGGATTGTTGCGGCAGGCATCGAACACCAGGATCGACGTGCGTGCCTTCTTGTTCTGCAGCCGCTCGATGATGCGATCGGCGAGGATCGAGGCGTCACGCACCAGCTCTTCCTGCCCTTCGGTCGCAGCCGGGACGTCGGTCGGCAGCAGGAAATTCTGGCCTGCGATCTCGAAGCCATGACCGGCATAGAAGAAGAACGCGGTGTCGCCCGCCTCGACCGCAGTGTCGAATGCAAGCAATGTCTGGCTGAATTGCTGGCGGTTCTGGTTCTCGGCGACCATGACGCTGAAGCCGAGCTGCTTCAGCGTGTCACCCATGGTGCGCGCATCGTTGACCGCCTTCTGCAGCTTCGGCACGTTCTTGTAGTCGTTATTGCCGATGACGAGCGCAACGCGTTTGGATGCGTGGGCAGGCGCGATCAGCACCGTGACGGATGCAGCCACGGCGCATGCCAAAAACACCTTGCTTGCAACGAGAGCCTTGCATGCAAAAAGCGCCTTGAGCGACAACCAGTTCCTCATCGATATTCCCCACTTCTCGAACGCTCATCCCATAGTCGGCTGATCGACACCACCGGTTCAATCCGGCAACGCCCGGCGAGCACTGCGCCAACCACCTGCACCCACATCCACTGCGCGTTGCGCGGGATCACGAAACTCATCGCGATCACAGCACGGATGCGATGATCATGGGATTGCCGACATCTACCTTCAGCATTCCTATGGACGTATTCGCATTCGCACCTGGATGTTCGCAAGCCGGCGCAGTCCGAGCACGCAGAAACTCCTTACATGGCGTAGGAATTCCGGCCAGAGGTTGGCGGGCTTCCAGAAGTTCATCGGCTTCGCGAGGTTGAAAATCATCCGGTCGTCGGAGGTCCGGCACTCGGCAGCGTCGTCGCAAGGCCGAAGATGGCGTCACTCAGGGTTGTCGAGGCGCGCTTTGAAGAACATGGTAGCCACTCCCTGAGGCTTGCCGGCTTGTGACGTCTGGATGACGACGGGTGGATGAGGACCGGCCTGGCAGGGCTCGTGCAGTGTGGCTTTCATCGAGGGCTGTACCGGCAACTACCGATATTCGAAGCAGATTGAACGCTATTTATGCAAAAACGTTAGGCTTTTTCGACGCTTCCGGCCCCCGCTCCATTGACTTTGGACAATTCCCCCCTATGTTCCCTCTCGAAGCGACCGGATAGGAATTGCGATTCACCCGGGTTCTCGCTGGTCAGCGTAAGTCAGAGCCCCCAGCTTATCAAAGCGCGCCGTTTCGGGGCTGAACGCGACAGCCTTTTTACCTTCGATTCCGAACGGCGGTGTCGATCAGAGGCTCGATGTCTTTTTCCCAACTCGGACTATCCGACAAGGTTCTCGCTGCAGTCGCGGCCACCGGCTACACCATCCCTACCCCCATTCAGGAGCAGGCGATCCCCCACGTTCTGGCACGCCGGGACGTCCTCGGTATCGCCCAGACCGGCACCGGCAAGACGGCGGCGTTCGTCCTGCCGATGCTTACGCTGCTCGAAAAAGGCCGTGCACGGGCGCGTATGCCCCGCACGCTCATCCTTGAACCGACGCGCGAACTCGCCGCGCAGGTGAAGGAAAGCTTCGACAGATATGGCGTCGGACAGAAGCTCAATGTGGCGCTCCTGATTGGCGGCGTCTCGTTCGGCGACCAGGACACCAAATTGACGCGCGGCGTCGACGTGCTGATCGCAACGCCGGGCCGCTTGCTCGACCACACCGAACGCGGCGGACTGCTGCTGACAGGCGTGGAACTGCTGGTGATCGACGAAGCCGACCGCATGCTCGACATGGGCTTCATCCCCGACATCGAACGCATCTGCAAGCTCGTTCCATTCACCCGCCAGACGCTGTTCTTCACGGCGACGATGCCGTCGGAAATCCGCCGTATCACCGAAGCCTTCCTGCACAATCCCCAGAAGGTTGAAGTGTCGAAGCCGGCGACCGCCGCGGTCACGGTGACACAATCGCAGGTGCCTGCCGGACGCGAGCCCCACCAGAAGCGCGAAGTGCTGCGGGCCCTGTTGCGCGATGCCAAGGACCTGAAGAACGCGATCATCTTCTGCAACCGCAAGCGTGAGGTTGCGGTGCTGCACAAGTCGCTACAGAAACACGGCTTCAGCGTCGGCGCCCTGCACGGCGACATGGATCAATCCGCACGCACGGCAGCGCTCGATCAGTTCCGCAAGGGCGAACTGCCGCTCCTGGTCGCGTCCGACGTGGCCGCCCGCGGCCTCGACATTCCCGAGGTCAGTCATGTCTTCAACTTCGACGTCCCTCACCATCCCGACGATTATGTTCACCGCATCGGCCGCACCGGCCGCGCCGGCCGCGCCGGAACTGCAATCTCCATTGTCACCTCGCTCGATCACAAGTCCATCGTCGCGATCGAGAAGCTGATCGGACAGAGCATCCCGCGCGCCGAGGTCGATATCTCGTCAGTCGGCGACGACGCGCACGGGACGGATCAGCCGAACGAACGACATGCCCGCGAAGGATCGCGCCGGGGCCGCAAGCCGCGCCGCGAGCGCGAACCGCGTCACGCCAATGGCAAGCTCCATCCCGCCGCGCCGCCGCAGGCGGCGGCACCGGCACCGAGAGCCGCTTCGACACCGCGCAGTGAAACCCGACGGCCTCCGCGCGAAGCCGAGTCGGAGTCCGCTGATCACTCGCATCTTCCGGCGTTCCTGCTGCGGCCCATTCGCGCCCGCGTCTGAGGCCGACGACTCCGGCATCAATTTACCACTCGTTCATTTCTATTCCCCTACTAAGCGCCGTAATTCAGTTATGGACGCAGGCAGAGGGCGCTGCCTGCCATGGGGAATAGTATCTGTGGTCAAGGTGCCCGACGAACATGAACGCACGATGGCCTTCGCGGAAACCGCGCTGGGCCAGATCAGATCGCTCGGACAGCCGGCGTCGCCGCGCAACTATGAGATCTGGTACGCCTATGCGTCCGGATACAACGCGCCGCTGAACCAGAGCATCAACGAGGCGCTCGCTCGCAACGGCGAACTGAGCGAAGCCGATCTCGAACAGATCTACGACACTTATTTTTCGCATCTCAAAGCGGCCGACAGGGCCACCGATCGCATCGACGAGGTCGGCGAGCGTGTGCTCGGAGAGATCGATGACGTGATGACGCTGCTCACGGCCGCGCTGGGCGCGTCAGCAAGCTATGACGCAAGCCTGAACGGTGCGGATGAGAAGCTGCTGGCCGCGGAAAGCCGACATCAGGTCAGGGCTATCGTCGAGACGCTGGCAAACTCGGCGCGGGACATGCGCGAGGCGAACAAGGCGCTGGAGGAGCGCTTGGCGCTGTCGAGGACCGAGATCGGCAATCTGCAGCAGAGTCTCGAAGCGATCCGGGCCGAAAGCCTGACCGATCCGCTCACCGGTCTCGGCAACCGGAAATATTTCGACCGCATGATCACGGCGGCGATTCAGTCGTCGCGCGCGACCGGCGAGCCGTTGTCGCTCCTGATGTTCGATATCGATCACTTCAAGTCGTTCAACGATTCCTACGGTCATCTCACCGGCGACCAGGTTCTGCGGCTGGTCGGCATGTCCCTGAAGCATGCCGTCAAAAGCCGGGACATCACTGCCCGCTACGGCGGCGAGGAATTCGCGATCCTGCTCCCCAACGCCACCTTGCGTCAGGCGCTGGTGGTCGCAGAACAGATCCGTCATCGCGTGATGGACAAGGAGCTGAAGAAGAAATCCACCGGCGAGATTCTCGGCCGCGTCACCATTTCGGTCGGCGTCTCGCTTTTGAAGCCGGAGGACGATACCGACATCCTGATCGAGCGCGCCGATGCCTGCCTCTATGCCGCCAAGCGCAGCGGCCGCAACCGCGTGATCTGCGAAGCCGATCCGGAATATGTCGGGGAGACGCAGGGCCGTGTGGCTTAGCTAACGTTTCGTAGCCTTCTTCCTCTTGGTTACCTTGCGCGGCGCAGCCTTCGGTGGCGTGGGTTTCTTGGTCTTTATGGCCGCCCTTGTCGCCGCCTTCGCCTTGCGTGCCCTTGGCCGCTTCTTCAGCGCGGCACGCTGGGCGGCGCCGAGCGCCGCGCGCGCCCATTCGCTGAGTTCTTCGGTGTCGTCGAACAGCCGCGCCGGCAATTGCCAGTATGAGGCGACGGTAACGGATCGCTTGCTGGTCTGATACGAAAAAGGCTTCGAGCCCTCGGCCTCAAAACGCGGGATGGTCTGCTCGTCGGCGCGAAGATAGAGTCCCGCGCGTAGCGACAGCGCGAAATTCACGCCGTCGACGGAGATGCCGAAACCGGAGAACATCGGCCGGATCGCGACGGGACCAAAATCGGCGAACAGGTCGGTCAGGAATTCACGGTCCATGGCATGCCGCCCTCACTCACCATCATGGTGACTAAGGCATGCACACATCTCGAAAGGCAATCTCATTCGTGTCGGAAGGAAAGCCGTCCCGCCACTGCTGCCACAAACTCCAGCTTGTGGTTATCCTGCGTTCGCAGGGACGACAGTGAGTTTCTAGCCCGAACCGGAGCATCTCACGCCCGATATCGGCCGCGCGCTCAGACCTCCGCGGGCTTCAGCTGCACGGATTCGCCGCAGCCGCAGGCGCTGATCTGGTTTGGATTGTTGAAGATGAACTGGGCCTGCATCCTGTCGGCCTTATAGTCCATCTCGGTGCCAAGCAGGAACAGGACCGCCTTGGGATCGACCAGGATCTTCACACCCTTGTCCTCGACGACCTCGTCGGTCGGGCGGATCTCGTGGGCATATTCGACCGTGTAGGACTGGCCGGCGCAGCCGCCATTCTTGACGCCGACGCGCAAGCCCACGATCTCGGAATCGGCGCGCTTGGTCAGCTCCTGAATACGCTGCGCAGCCGCCTCGGTCAGTCTCATGACCTGCGGGCGCGGACGCCGCGGGGGCTTGGCTGCGGGGATGGGTGAAGCTGGTGTCATGTCTGTCATGTGGTTCGATCCCGGCTGCAAATCAATGCCGCCCATTCTTCCCCGAAATCCTAAAACGCGCGTTTCCCCAAAGCTCTCACCACATATTGAGGACGAGGCGCGCCTCGTCGCTCATCCGGTCGGGCGACCAGGCCGGCTCCCAGACCAGGTTGACCGCAACCACGCCCACACCGGGGACACTCGCGACGGCGTTCTCCACCATCGTCGGCAGTTCGCCGGCCGCCGGACAATTCGGCGTCGTCAAGGTCATCAGGATGTCGACGCCGCGATCGTCCTTGATGTCGACCTTGTAGATCAGGCCGAGTTCATAGATGTCGGCCGGAATTTCCGGGTCGAACACGGTCTTCAGCGCCGCCACGATCTCGGTGGTCAGCCGCTCGGTCTCCTCGGGCGGCAGCGCCGAATGGGTCTCGGTTTTGACGGTCTTGACTTCGGCCGTATCACTCATGCGAACAAATCCTGCGCCTTGATCAGCGCCTGCGCCAGATGGTCGATTTCTTCACGGGTATTATACATCCCGAACGAGGCACGGCAGGTCGCCGTGACGTTGAACCGCTCTAAAAGCGGCATCACACAATGGGTGCCGGCGCGCACCGCGATGCCCTGCCGGTCGATCACGGTCGCGATGTCATGGGGGTGCGCGCCCTTCATCTCGAAGGAAATGATCGGCCCCTTGTCCTTCGCCGTCCCGATCAGCCGCAGCGAGTTGATCTCGCGCAGGCGCTCCTGGGCATAGGTCACGAGATCATGCTCGTGGGCGGCGATGCGCTCCTTGCCGATCGAGGTGACATAGTCGATCGCGGCGCCAAGGCCGATCGCCTCGACGATCGGAGGGGTACCGGCCTCGAACTTGTGCGGCGGATCGCCATAGGTGACCCAGTCGCGGGCGACCTCGCGGATCATCTCACCGCCGCCGTTGAACGGCCGCATCGCCTCCAGGTGCTCATATTTGGCGTAGAGCGCGCCAATGCCGGTCGGGCCATACAGCTTGTGGCCGGTGACGGCATAGAAATCGCAGTCGATGTCCTGAACGTCGACATTCAGATGCACCGAACCTTGCGCCCCGTCGACCAGCACCTTGATGCCGCGATCATGCGCGAGCTTGACGACCTCCTTGACCGGCACGCGCGTGCCGAGCGCGTTCGACATGTGCGTGATCGCGACCAGCTTGGTGCGCGGGGTCAGGAGCTTCTCAAACTCGTCGATCAGGAAATTGCCGTCGTCGTCGATCGGCGCCCACTTGATCACTGCGCCATGACGCTCTCGCAGGAAATGCCAGGGCACGATGTTGGAATGGTGCTCCATGATCGAAAGCACGATCTCGTCGCCGGCCTTGATGTTCGGCTCACCCCAGGACGACGCCACGAGGTTGATCGCCTCGGTGACGTTGCGCGTGAAGATGATCTCCTCGTTGCGGCGCGCGTTGAGGAATTTTGCGACCTTGGCGCGGCCGCCCTCATAGCCTTCCGTCGCGGCATTGGCGAGATAGTGAAGGCCGCGATGCACATTGGCGTATTCGCTCTTGTACGCCTCGGTCATGCGGTCCAGCACCGCAGTCGGCTTTTGCGCCGACGCCGCGTTGTCGAGATAGACCAGGTTCTTGCCGTAGACCTTCAGCGCCAGCGCCGGGAAGTCCTCGCGGACGCGGGCAACATCGTAAGAGCCGTTGAGGACTGCCGGATGCGTGCTCATCCCCTCGCTCATCCCCTTGCCTCCAGCCAGCGCTCGGCAGCAAGCATCGCAGCCTCGCGCAAGCCGTCATCGGCGATCGTCTCGATCGCCTCGCCGACAAAGGCCTGGATCAGCAGCGCCTGTGCTTCCTTTTCCGGCAGGCCGCGCGCCCGCAAATAGAACAGCAGGCTGTCGTCCAGCGCGCCGGCGGTGGCGCCATGGCCGCAGGTGACGTCGTCGGCGAAGATTTCCAGCTCCGGCTTGTTGTCGGCCTCGGCCTCGTCGGACAGCAGCAGAGCCCGGGTCATCATCTTGCCGTCGGTCTTTTGTGCGTCGGGACGCACAATGATGCGACCCTGGAACACCGAATGCGCGCGGTCATCCACCACGGCGCGGAAGATTTCGCGGCTGGTGCAGCCCGGCACGGCATGATCGACGACCATCGTGGTGTCGCCGTGCTGCGTGCCCTTCAACAGGTTCACGCCATTGACCATGAGGTCGGCGCCCTCGCCGGCCAGCGTAATGAAGCCCTGCAAGCGGCTGACATGGCCGCCGCTGGTCATGTTGAAGAGATTGAGCTTGGTCTTGGTACCGACCGTATAAACATGCGACGTGATGTTCACCGCATCCGCGGCGTCCGCCATCAGCCGCACCTGCGATAGCTCTGCGCCGTCGCCGACCCACAGGATCACTGCGTCATTCGCCTGATAGGCCTTCGCGCCCTCGGCCGCGACGAAGCTTTCCACCAGCGTGGCGCGCGAGTCTCTGCCGACGCTCACATGCGAGCGCGTCACCGACGATGCCGAGGCCGCGGTCGAAACATGAATGAGCTGGATGGGATGCGGGAGTGCCGTGCCGTCCGCGATCGCCACCACGACGCCATCGGTCGCGAGCGCCGCATTGAGCGACAGCATCGGATCAGAGACGTTGGTGATCAGCAGGTCGCCCCGCGCGTCGTTCTTCTCGTTCTCGAGCACCTCGCGCAGCGTCCGCACAGTGACGCCACGTCCGAGCGCCGCGATGTCGGAGAGTTCGGGCGCGAACACACCGTCGACCAATACGAGCTTGGCCGCCTTGTCGACCGCATGGGCCTTCACGGCATCAGCCGCGCGCTTGAGTGCTTTAGCGTCGGGCGCAGCCGCGAGCGGCAGCACCTCGCGCATCAGGGCGCGCAGGTCGGTGTATTTCCATTCCTCGATCCGCCGGTGCGGCAGCCCGGTGCGCTCATAGGCCTCGAAGGCCTGCCGCCTGATATCCGCGACGCTGCCCGTGCCGGGCAACCGGTCGCGCGCGACGGCGAACACGCTGTTCACCGCCTGCCCGGTATCGGTCTTTGCCAAAACTAAGTTCATGATCAAATCCGTCTCAGACCGCATCCTCGAACTGGGCATAGCCGGACGCTTCGAGCTCCAGCGCCAGATCCTTGCCGCCGCTCTTCACCACGCGTCCCCGCGACATCACATGCACGAAATCGGGCACGATGTAATCGAGGAGCCGCTGATAATGGGTGATGACGACCATCGCCCGCTCCGGCGAACGCAGCGCGTTGACGCCGTCGGCCGCGATCCGCAGCGCGTCGATGTCGAGGCCTGAGTCCATTTCATCCAGGATGCACAGGCTCGGCTCGAACAACGCCATCTGCAGGATCTCGTTGCGCTTCTTCTCGCCGCCGGAGAAGCCGACATTGACGCCGCGCTTGAGCATGTCCTGCGGGATGTTGAGCGACCCAGCGACGGCGCGGACCTTCTTCAGGAAGTCCGGCGTGGAATATTCGCTCTCGCCGCGCGCCTTGCGCTGCGCGTTCAGCGCTGTGCGCAGGAAATTCATGGTGGCGACGCCGGGGATTTCCACCGGATACTGGAACGCCAGGAACACGCCCTTGGCGGCGCGCTCGTCCGGCGCCATCTCGAGCAGGTCTTCACCGTTGAACAGGATCTCGCCGCCGGTCACCTCATAGCCCGGCTTGCCGGCGATGACGTGGCTCAGCGTCGATTTGCCGGAGCCGTTCGGCCCCATGATCGCGTGCACCTCGCCCTTGTTCACGGACAGCGTCAGCCCGTGGAGGATCTCACGCTCCTCGACACGGACCTGCAGGTTCTTCACTTCAAGCAATGCCATAACAACTACTTCCGCTTGTTTGCTCGTATCTCGGGAGTGCCAACCCGGCGCGTCTCAGAAGGCCCGCGTCAGCCGACGCTGCCCTCCAGCGAGATCGAGATCAGCTTCTGCGCTTCGACCGCGAACTCCATCGGGAGCTGCTGCAGCACGTCCTTGACAAAACCGTTGACGACGAGACCGACGGCCTCCTCCTGGCTCAGGCCGCGCTGGATGCAGTAGAACAGCACATCCTCGGAGATCTTCGAGGTGGTTGCCTCGTGCTCGAAGGTGGCGGAGGAGTTCTTCGCCTCGATATAGGGCACGGTGTGCGCGCCGCATTTGTCGCCGATCAGAAGCGAGTCGCAGGCGGTGAAGTTGCGCGCGCCGGTGGCTTTGCGATGCGCCGTGACGAGGCCGCGATAGGTGTTCTGCGACTTGCCGGCGGCGATACCCTTGGAGATGATCCGGCTGGTCGTGTTCTTGCCGAGATGGATCATCTTGGTGCCGGAATCGACTTGCTGGAAGCCGTTCGAGATCGCGATCGAATAAAACTCACCACGTGAGTTGTCGCCGCGCAGGATGCAGCTTGGATATTTCCAGGTGATCGCTGAACCGGTCTCGACCTGGGTCCAGGAGATCTTCGAATTCTTGCCGCGGCAGTCGCCACGCTTGGTGACGAAATTGTAGATACCGCCCTTACCTTCCGAATTGCCCGGATACCAGTTCTGCACCGTCGAATATTTGATCTCGGCATCATCGTGCGTGACGAGCTCGACGACGGCGGCATGGAGCTGGTTCTCGTCGCGCTGTGGGGCGGTGCAGCCTTCGAGATAGGAAACGTACGAGCCCTTGTCGGCGATGATCAGCGTCCGCTCGAACTGGCCGGTGTTGCGCTCGTTGATGCGGAAGTATGTCGACAGCTCCATCGGGCAGCGCACGCCCGGCGGCACATAGACGAACGAGCCGTCGGAGAACACCGCGGAGTTCAAAGTCGCGAAAAAATTATCTGATGTCGGCACCACGCTGCCGAGATATTTCTGCACGAGCTCCGGATGCTCGCGAATGGCCTCCGAGATCGGCATGAAGATCACGCCGGCCTTCATCAGTTCCGCCTTGAAGGTGGTGGCGACGGACACCGAGTCGAACACGGCGTCGACGGCGATCTTGCTGCGAGGGGCCGGAGCCTCTTCGCCCTCGGGCGCGACAACGCCTTCGAGGATGGCGACTTCGCGCAAGGGAATGCCGAGCTTCTCATAGGTCTTGAGAATCTCCGGGTCGATCTCGTCGATGGACGAGAGCTGCTTCTTCGGCTTCGGCGCCGCGTAATAATAGAGATCCTGATAGTCGATCTTCGGATAGTCGACACGCGCCCAGGTCGGCTCGGTCATGGTCAGCCAGCGGCGATAGGCCTCCAGGCGCCATTCCAGCATCCAGGCCGGCTCATTCTTCTTTGCGGAAATGAAGCGGATCGTGTCTTCGGAAAGCCCCTTGGGAGCCTTCTCGGATTCGATGAGCGTCTCGAATCCATATCGATACTGGTCGACGTCGATCCGGCGCACCCGATCGACCGTCTCTTGAACGGCTGGCATTCCATCCTCCGCTCGCGGTTTCAAGGACCGCGGTGGACACAAACTTGAAGTCTTCTACGATGTTTTTTGGCCGAAAGCACCTGCTTAGAATCGTTCAAGCAGTGTTTCGTCGCTCCTTGTAAGTAAGGTAGCGGATAGCTTTCGCCAAGCCTGCAGGCAGCAATCGATGTCTGCCTCTGACGTGGACCAGCCCAGACTGAGCCGCACGGCGCCTTGCGCCAGTTTTGGGTCAAATCCCATCGCCTCCAGCACATGCGACGGCTGGACCTTCCCCGAGGAACAGGCGGAACCCGATGATACCGCAATACCTGCCAGATCGAAGCCGATAACGGCCGTTTCGGCCCGCATGCCCGAAGCCGTGAACAGCGTGGTGTTGGGAAGCCTTGGCACGTCCTCGGAAAACACGATCCCGCCCGGTGCCTGGCGTAGGCCCATTTCCAGCCGATTCCGCAAGCTTTCCATATGCTTAGTATCAGGCTGGAAGGTTTCCATGGCGGCGCGTGCCGCAGCCCCAAAGCCAGCGATGCCGGGTACGTTCTCAGTTCCGGCCCGCTGGCTACGCTCCTGGCCGCCACCGCGCAGGAGCGGCATCAGGCCCGATAGCCCCTCGGCCAGTACCAGCGCGCCGACCCCCTTGGGACCGCCGACCTTGTGCGCTGAAAGCGATACAAGATCAGCTCCTACATCGTTGATATTGAAAGCTATTTTTCCGAGTGCCTGAATCGCGTCGACATGCAGCACGCCTCCCGCCGCGTGGACGATCCCAGCCGCCTCGGTGACGGGCTGTACCGCGCCGGTCTCGTTATTGGCCGCCATGATCGACACCAGCGCCGCAGCACCTGACGCGACCAGATCCCGCAGATGGTCGAGATCGACCACTCCGGAGCGCGTGACCTTAATCCTGTCGATCGCGTCAGCCGGAAACCGCCCGCCCGCCAGAACCGAGGCATGCTCGATGGCCGACACCAGCAGCCGCGCGACCGGCTGGCCCCCGCCGCGATGAAGTCCGGGCACGAGCGCCAACGCATTGGCTTCGGTCCCGCCTGAGGTGAACACGACATTCCGCGGCAATGCGCCGACGGCTCCGGCAACGGCGGCGCGGGCATCTTCCATCACCCGGCGCGCGCGGCGGCCTTCGGCATGGACCGACGACGGATTGCCGGGAATATCCCATGCGGCTTCCATCGCCGCCCGCGCTTCGGGGCGAAGCGGCGTCGTCGCATTCCAGTCTAGATAGACCCGCTCAGACATTGCGTATCATAATACCTTGATCGATGGCCCTCGAGGGGTCACGCGGGGCATGCCCGGTCTTCTTCACCGCATGATGTCCAACCGCAGCTAATGATCCCTGAGCGCGCCGGCAATTGAAAGCGCTAACGCGTTGAACGCATTGCTGGATGTTCAATATGCTTGATTTTTGCCCCTCGCCTCATGCTAGAAGCGGCGAGTTCACCAAGCTCCGCTCACGAACATCGCTCAAGCGGGCGCAGATCACCCTTCCATGCGCGGCTTCATTCGCCCCCGAGGGCGCGTGCAGGCATCGCCAATCGGTTGATTGCCGTCATTCAACCAGTCCAGGGACCAAGGATGCCTGAAGTCATTTTTACCGGCCCCGCAGGCCGCCTTGAAGGCCGCTACCATCCGGCGAAACAGAAGAACGCGCCGATCGCGATGATCCTGCATCCGCATCCGCAGTTTCATGGCACGATGAATCACCAGATCGTCTACCAGTGCTACTATGCCTTCGCGCATCGCGGCTTCTCGGTGCTGCGCTTCAATTTCCGCGGCGTCGGCCGCAGCCAGGGCTCGTTCGATCACGGCACCGGCGAGCTCTCGGACGCGGCGTCCGCGCTCGACTGGGCGCAGACCATCAATCCCGAGGCGCGCGCCTGCTGGGTCGCCGGATTCTCGTTTGGCGCCTGGATCGGCATGCAGCTCCTGATGCGCCGGCCCGAGGTCGAAGGCTTCATCTCGATTGCGCCGCCCGCCAATCTCTATGACTTCTCCTTCCTCGCGCCCTGCCCCTCCTCAGGGCTGATCGTGCATGGCGAAAAGGACGCCGTGGTGCCACCGAAAGACGTCAACACGCTGGTCGAGAAGCTGAAGACGCAGAAGGGCATCGTGATCGACCACCAGATCATCCCCGGCGCGAACCACTTCTTCGACGGCAAGCTCGAACCGCTGATGGAGACGATCACCGCCTATCTCGACATGCGGCTCGCCAACGTTCGCTAAAGCATGATGCGGAAAAGTGTGAAGCGGTTTTCCCTCGCGACAAACGCGGAACGCGTTTGCGCGGAGATCATGCTCAATCAAAGATCTAAAGCGCGATGATGATTCAACCTGATCTCATCGCGCTTTAGGATCGCATGGGCGCGTTCGTCGCATTACTGCGTGCCGTCAATGTCGGCGGCACCGGCAAGCTGCCGATGAGCGATCTCAAGGCTGTCTGCGAAGAGCTCGGCTTCACCGCGGTGCGCACCTATATCGCGAGCGGCAATGTGGTGTTCACGAGCCGCAAATCCGAAGCCGCGATCAAGGCGGCGTTGGAGACGCGGCTCGAAGCTTACGCCGGCAAGCCGCTCGGCGTCATGGTGCGCAGCGCGGCCGAGATGGCGCAGGTGCTCGCGGACAATCCCTTTCCGAAACTGGCGCCGAACCGCACGATGGCGATCTTCCTGAACCGCGCGCCGCCTGCCGACGCGCTGGCCGGCATTCGCGGCCGCAAGGACGAACTGATCGAGCCCGGCCGTCGCGAGATCTATGTCCATTACGGCGAGGGCATGGCCAAATCGAAACTCGTCATTCCCGCCGCCAAGACCGGCACCGCGCGCAACATGAACACCATCGCGACGCTCGCGAAGATGGCCGCAGAGATCTAGGCGAGCTTCAGCGCGGCGATGCCCGTCAGCACCAGCGCGATCCCGGCAAGCTTCATCGCGCTGAGCGTTTCTCCGAACAGCACGACGCCCATCAGGAAGGTGCCGGCCGCGCCGATGCCGGTCCACACCGAATAGGCGACGCCGACTTCAAGCACCTTCAGCGCCCGCCCGAGCAGGACAACGAAGGCGGCGAGCAGCACCAGCGAGGCGATGCTCCAGCCAGGCCGCGTGTAGCCTTCCGCATATTTCATCGAGATCGCCCAGCCGACATCGAGCGCACCGGCGATCACCAGCATCAGCCAGGCCATGGATTGCGACATCGGCGTGCGCTCAGGCCGCAAGCTTCAGCAGATGCGCATCGTGGCGCACCAGGAAGGCACGCAGCAATTGCGGATAGTCCGCGCCAACCGCGGTGCGCACGCTCGGACGTCTC
>Ga0207693_10002753_pt1 | contig 15228 bp, 16 predicted proteins | sample LARL81metaG_FD_184347 | JGI IMG/M metagenome (GOLD analysis project Ga0207693, IMG submission 184347) | Corn, switchgrass and miscanthus rhizosphere microbial communities from Kellogg Biological Station, Michigan, USA - LAR L8-1 metaG... | ecosystem: Host-associated > Plants > Roots >...
CTATCCGCAAAAACGGGTCCTTGAGCCGCTCGACCAATTTGCTTAAAGCCACGTCGAGCCGCAAATCCTTTGGTTTGTACACGACATGCGTGCCATCGGCGAAAGTCACGATGTTGACGCAGCGGCCGCCATTGTGTGGATCGGAAACACTGCTCCTGATCTCGACGATGTTGGAGCCGGCGGTCGCCTTGACGAGTTCGCGCCGAATCGCCGGCAAATCGGCGGCCAACCGGTCGATGAATTCGCGCGTCACATCGATCCATTGCCGGGTCAATACCGCGATCAATCGCAGCAGCACCGGCTTTTGTTCGAACAGCTGGCGCAAACCGCCGCTTCTAAGATCGGCAATGAATTCGCGGTATCGGGCCGTGCCCGGCGCGTGGGCGAATTTGTTGAGATCGCGTGACTTGTCGAGGTCGCGTGATTTGGCGAACCGCTCGTAAAGGGCAGGCGCACAAAGCTCGCACAGCACGGCAAGGAGCATGTGCCGCAGCGCCACTCGCGCCCGTTCATCGGTACAATTGCAAGCGCCGGTATCGACGCCGGACCAAACCAGCGCTTCGGCACGTTCGATCAGCGCCGTGAACAAGTCTTCGAACGGATAAACCGGCGCGGTTTCAGGCTCGGTCCGGCTGGCTTCCTCCAAGGCCCGTTCGATCCAAATAGCGTCTTCCATCCATTGCGGATACGGCGCCGCGGCGCGGCGCCGGGAGCGCGCGAGCCGATTTTCGATGTCGACTTGCGACAGGCCGTCGCGCATTAATCTTCGCGCGAAGAGAGAGGCGTCGCCGGCGGTACAGGTCCGCTGCCAGGCCGCCATGCGCTGGGCGGCCAAGTCGGCATCCGCGGTCATCTCCGGCGAGACCTCAAACACGTCGGAAATAAGCTCGTCGATGGTTGCTGCGCGTAAACTCAAGCGCTGGTAAAATGCTTCCACCAAGTCCTCTATCGAGCGCTGTCGGCTACTTGCCGCGGGGGGCTTTCTGCAACGGCGGAGCCGACGATTTGCGGGCCTTTTTTGGCCTTGGTAAACGACCAAAATCGCCCACGGGCAAGGCGGTTTTGTCTTTATTTTAGTTATGTATCACAGCCGGCAGACAGACTTTACACTATCCGCCGCCGATGATTTAATGGATTTCTTGGCGGGGGGTTCTCACCAAGTTGCTCGACCTGCCTGGTGATGCCGGCGCCGCTGGCGAACGAGAGGAAGAAGGCCAATGACTGACAAGTACATCCAGAGGGAAGAAGAGATTCTCAGCTTCGAGGTTTCCGACGAAATGCTGGAAGCCGCGGCGGGCTCGGTTAAGGAGAAGGCTGGAGCTTTCACGCTCGCTTTCTGCTCGGGCCTCGACACCTGCCCAAGCGCGAGGGCCTAAGGCTCGTTTTCAAGCGAGTCTCGGCTTCATCTTTTTCGCCCAGGCTGTCGAAATCTATCTGATCCTACTGACGAGGTGCCGGATGCTCCGGCGCCTCGTCATACGTTTTTATCGTATTGCGCTTACCATGTTGCCCGGCGCCGGACACTCGATTTCCGCGGCGCGCGATTTGATTTTCGCTAGGCGTTGACCAGTGTTGACGGCGTCTGCGCCGTCCGTTCGGTCGATCCCGCATTCTCTTTCGGCGGGAGAGTGCAACGGTCAGCGTCCTTTTCGGCCGAAAAGGTCTCGTCCATATCGAACACGCGCACGCCGAGCTCCCTTGGCATCGGCGTCAGCCATGGCGAGGCGCGCAAGGCGCCTTGCGCATCGGCTACGCCCTGTCGCCATCGTCTTTCTATCGACGCGCGGCTGAACTCGTAGTCTTTCGAGTGGCCCTCCGGTTCGCTCGGACGATAGATAAGCTGGACGATGTCCATCTCGGTCACGCAGCCAAGCTCGTAGAGCCGCTCGGCTTCCTCAGTGTTCGCGATTTCCGGCGGCAGCAGTTTATGCAGCTCGTTGATCGCATGCCGGACGTGATGCTTGTCGCGCGTCGCATTGGTGCAGCTTTGCGTCCGGCTTGCATAGCGGACGTCCTTTTCGCGTTCCGACGTTTCATCAAGATTGGCCGGCAACCATCCCGCGGGCTGAAATACGTCGACTTGAAACGTCAGCCGGCTGCGCCGCGGTGAGTAGTCGATAACGTATTCGAGCGGCGTGTTTGAATACAGGCCGCCATCCCAATAGTATTCGCCATCTATTTCGATCGGCGGAAATCCCGGCGGTAGTGCGCCGCTCGCCATGATGTGTTCGGCGCGGATCGGCATTTTCACGCTGTCAAAATAAGTAAACTGGCCGGTACGGACATTCACCGCGCCGACACTCAAACGAATGTCTCGCGCTTTATTGATCCGTTCGAAGTCGACCAATCGCTCCAGCGTGCTTTTGAGAGCCGACGTATCGTAATAGCTGATCCGCTTCTTCGGCGAAAACCAGTCGTGCACATGCCGCGGAGCGAAAAATCCGGGTTGGCCGTACATCACCGCCATGAATGCGCTTGCCTGCCGCTGCCAGGCGGCAAATGGCCAGCCGAGTCCATCCGGCCAGGAACTGGTGTGGCTGGTGATCTCGTTCCAGAAAGCGCGCAAATGTTTCAGCCGGTCATCGGGTCGATTGCCGGCGATGATTGCGGCGTTGATTGCGCCGATCGAGATCCCGGCCACCCAATCGGGCAGATATTCCGACGAAGCCAATGCCTCGTAAACTCCGGCTTGGTAGCTGCCAAGCGCGCCGCCGCCTTGCAAGACCAAGCCGACCTTTTTGTCATAGGCTGCGGGGCGTGCCGGAAGCCCGTTCGGCATTTCCGCCATGTCTGGCTCCATTTATTTAAATGCGGCGAGCGCCGCGACTATCGTCCAAATGATGTCTGCTAGTCGCCGCGCTCCAGCGCAAGCTCGGCGATGTCTCGCTCCGTTCGTAGGACGGGAGCCATTCGCGCAAGCGTGTTGTCGTGAATGACAAAGTGACGAACAAGTGCGTTCACGGCGTGGGCGGTGATCAGAACACCCAAAGCCCATGCACCGGCCCGGTGCAGCGAAAATAATACTGCTTCAACGGTGGGATAATGAGGGATCAGCGGCGGCACGTGTCCCCAGAACAAAGTGAACGAACGTCCCCGCGTTAACATCGCGCCAAAACCGATTGTCGGTTGAAGCACCAGAAGAGCGTACAGACAGTATTCGCTCACCTGTACAAGCGTGCGGTGGAGCTGGGTCATGTCGTCCGGAAACGGGGGTAATTTCGCATTCGTCTTGCGCCAGACGAGCCGCAATACCGTCGCCATCCAGACGGTCACGCCCAACGATCTGTGGACGCGAAGGAGAAGGACTCGCAGCACGTCGTCATGTGACAGCAGGGACCAGATTGCGGTCGTGAATAATGCAAGCACGAGCACCACGGTGGCCCAGTGGAATGTGAGCGTGACGCCGTCGAAAGACGTGCGTTTGTCGACCGATGGTAAATGTTCCACGCTGGAAGCGTGAGACGAATCCGCGGCGGCGATCCGTTGCCTAGCCAGGCTTGCCATTACTTCGCCTCCTTGGTCGCGATGCGATCAGAAACTTTGGGTTGCGAGATCGGCCGGCAGCAAAAAATCGCGCCCAAGAGTGGGCGCAGGACGTTCTCCCGTACGAGACTGCCAGACACGGCGATTATTCCCGGCCTTGAGTCCGGTCACCGGCCGCGCTCCCCAAAGAACAAAGCTCGAACGCGGTTCCGAGAACCCGGGAAACCGGGCGACGCGGACGCTTGTCGGATCGATTTTGATTTCAATAAAGAACGCGATCGCGAGCCAGCGCGCGGTCGCGCGGACCATAGCGACAGCGAGATTTGGCGAGCGCAGTTTCGCGCTCACACGTAATGCGGCGAACGTTTGCTCGCTTTGCCGATCAAGATCGCGGGATCGCGCGGTGATCCGGTTCGCGAAGAATGAGCGATCCTTATCGGCGAATTGTTTTCAATACAGAAAAACCTTCACCAAGGAATTTTTTTCAATAACGAAAAAGCTTTACCGGGGAATAAAGTCCCGAATCGCCAAATCATCGATGCAACGGATCACCGCGATTTGCTGCGCGGATTTGCTGCGCGCCGGATTGGGAGAAACAAGGTGTCGCCCACAAAGGTCATTCTGACTTTATTGCTGCTTGCCAGCACCATTACCCGCGCTTTTGCCAACCCGCCCGGCGGTTCGTATATCCAATGCGATCCAAAGAATCCGCGCTCGCCGGTTCGATGCACGCCGGACGGCTGTGATTAAGGCAAATAAAGCGGCGTTGGATTTGAATGCTCGGCGCTGCTGCGGCCTCGACTAAGCGCGCGAATAAATAACAATCTGAACAATAAAACTAGCGGACGACTCAAAAAATGGAAAGGTCTGATGAACGAATTTATTGAAGCCAAGCATGCCGACGAGGCGGTGCTGATGTTAGATGTCTCCGACGAGGATCTGGAGAACGCCGCCGGTTCAGTATGGGAGAAAGCAGGCGCGATGACGCTCGCTTTTTGCTCCGGTATCGACAGTTGCCCAAGTAGTGTGCGGGCTTAAGGCCATCGGACAGGTTTTTGGCCTCCTGTTTTCAGCCAAACTGTCGAACTGATCTGACGCGTTTGACGAGGCGCCAGCCCCGGCGCCTCGTCGCACATCTGTGAGCCCGCCGCCGATTTTCCAGGCCGGCTGCGGCCACACGTCAGTTGCAAATACCGTGGTGGACTACATGCCGAGATAGGCCACTTGTACTTGCTTGTTGTTTGCAAGCTCTGTGCTCGAGCCTTGGATGATCACTTTTCCACTTTCCAGGACATAAGCGCGCTGCACCATGCTTAGAGCTCGGCTGACGTTTTGTTCGACGAGCAAGATCGCCGTACCCATCGCGTGCACTTCGGCAATTTTAGCGAATGTGGCATCGGTCACGACTGGCGCCAGCCCGAGCGAGGGCTCGTCCAGCATCAGCAAGCGGGGCTTAAGCATCAACCCGCGTCCAACCGCGAGCATCTGCTGTTCACCGCCGCTCATGGTGCCAGCCAGCTGATTGCGCCGTTCGGCAAGAGCCGGAAAAATCGCGAATACCAGATCAAGTGTGCGATTGCGTTCGGCTTTGGCGCTTGGAATGTAAGAGCCGACTTCGAGATTCTCCTTCACTGTGAGCTCGGGAAAGACTTGGCGTCCCTCGGGTACATGAGCGATGCCCAACGCGGCGATCCTGTGCGCGGGGAGCGCTGCAAGATCGCGACCGAAAAAGCTGACCGTTCCCGAGGTCGGGCGTATCAAGCCCGAAATCGCGCGGAGCGTGGTGCTCTTGCCGGCGCCATTTGCGCCCAACAGGCCGACGGCCTCGCCCTCGCCAACGGTTATGCTGATGTCGCTGATCGCCGGGACCGAGCCGTAACGCGCGCTCACAGCGGACAATGTCAGCATGCGACGCCTCCCACGGTGCCCGCTGCAGGCGCTTCGTGCCGATAACCGGTCCCGAGATAGGCGCGAATGACCTCCGGGTTGGCAACGACTTCCCTCGGACTGCCCTCGGCGATCTTCTGACCGTGGTCGAGCACGACGATGTGCCGGGCCACCGCCATGATCGCGCGCATCACATGTTCGACGATGACAATGGTCAGGCCGCGCTTTGACAGGTTTCCAATCAGCGCCACCGCCTGATCGATCTCGGCGTGATTTAATCCGGCCATCACCTCATCAAGCAGCAGGAGCCGCGGTTCGGTTGCAAGCGCGCGAGCCATTTCCAGCCGCCGCTGATCAATGGTTGTGAGTTCGCGCGCCGCGGTATGCTCTTTGGCGGAAAGCCCGACGAAGTCGATTGCCGCGCGGGCGCGCGAGCGGGCAATGTCCAGGTTCGTATTGCGCAGAAAGGCGCCGGTCATCACATTCGCCAGCACCGTCATTTTCCCGAATGGCCGCGCGACTTGAAAAGTACGAGCCAATCCATGACTGCAGATGTTGTGCGGCCGCAGTCCCACCAGTTCGCGGCCGAACGCAGAAATCGAGCCGGTGTCCGGCCGATAATAGCCGGTGATCAGGTTGAAGCTTGTCGTCTTGCCGGCGCCGTTGGGTCCGATCAGCGCGACGGTCTCGCCGTCCCGCACGGAAAAGCTGAGATCCTGGACTGCACGCAGCCCGCCAAATCGCTTGCTCAGATTGCGGATAACAAGCGCCTCAGCCATCGAGCGGCACTTCTTTTGCTCGCGCCGCGCCGGCATGGGTGAAGCGCTGGTACAAATCGGTGAAAAGGCCGATCAGTCCGCTTGGCCGCCACAAGATAACGGCAACCAAAATCAGACTGTAAACGGTCAATTGCACGCCGCCATGGCCGCTGCCCAACCAGCTTTGCAGGAGCGCCGAAGTTGCCTCCAGCAAAACCGTTCCCACGACCGGGCCCCACAATGTGCCGATGCCGCCGACGATCGACACCAGCGCAGCCTCGACCGAAATATTGAAGCTGAACGCGGTATTCGGATCGATGAAGTAGATGTATTCGACGTAGAACGTGCCGGCGAGGGCGGTCAGGAATGCGCTAACCAAATAGATATGGCGCTTGATCTTCGTCGTATCCACGCCGACCGCTTCGGCCGCATCCTCGTCTTCGCCGACGGCAACCAGATAAAAGCCCATCCACGAGCGCTCGATGCGATAGGTAATAGCGAGCCCGAGCGCCAACAGGGCGAGCGCGATATAGTAGTAGGCGGCTCTGGACTCGAACTGCATCATCAACGGCGCGTCGCCGAGATTCGGCAAAGTCGTGCCCTCGGCGCCCCAGGCAAAATCGCGGAATTTGAGGAACAGCAGCATCAGCACCTGCGCGGTGGCGATCGTGGCGATCGCGAAATAGGGGCCGCGCAGCCGGAAGCACAGCGCGCCGATCGGCAGGCTCGCCGCCATCGCCACGACGCCGCCGGCGAGGATGCCGATCCAAGGCGAGATGCCAAAGCGGATAAGTAGGATCGTCGAGGTGTAGGCGCCCAAGCCGAAAAAGGCCGCATGGCCCAGCGATAGCTGCTTGGCATAGCCGCCCATCAGGTTCCAGGCGACGCCAATGAAGGCGAACAGCAGCACCCTGATGAAAATATCGAGCACGAATGGATTGTCGACGACAATCGGCAGCACAAGCGCAGCTGCCGCGAGCGCGGCGACCCAAGTCCAGGATCGTGCAAAGAGTGCCGATTTCACCGTGCCCAACCCCCGAACAACCCATTTGGCCGCAGCGCCAGCGTCAGCAGCAGCATAACGAAGACCACGATCAGACCCGAATCGGCGCCGACGAATTGCACACCGAGCGATTCAGCGACGCCCATCATCAGGCTTGCAATCAGCGCGCCGGTGATGTTGCCCAGCGTGCCCAAGACCACGGCGACAAAGGCCATCAGCACGAAGACCTGGCCGACCAGCGGATAGGCCGGATAGAACGGCATCAGCAGCGAGCCGGCGGCCCCCGCCAGCGCCAGCGCCACCCCGACCGCGACGCAAAACACGCGATCGGGATTGATTCCCATCAGCATGGCGACTTCGCGGTTTTGTGCCGCGGCCCGCATCGCTTTGCCGAGGTCGGTGCCGTGCAGAAAGAGATAGAGGATGGCACTGAGCAGCATGGCAATGACAAAGGCGATAAGCTTTGCCACCGGGAAATAAAGCGGGCCGATGTGGAAGGACAATTCGCTATAGGCGGTCTGCACCGTCCGGTAGTTGGCGGTGAACAGCAACAGCGCGATGTTCATCAACAACAGTGACAGCGCAAAGGTTAAAAAGATTTGCGGCATGTCGCCGAGCGCCAGAACGCGGCGGATCAAAAAGTGCTGCACCAGCACGCCGATGGCAAACAATGTCGGCATTGAAATCAGGAGCGACAGCAGCGGATCGACGCCGAAACTGCTGGCGAGAAAGAAGCTGATATACATTCCGATCATCACGAATTCGCCTTGAGCGAAATTGACGATCTTGACCACGCCGAAAATCAGCGTGACACCGATGCTCACGAGCGCATAAATGCCGCCAATGAGCAGGCCGTTGATAACCGCCTGTGCAAGTGTCGCCAGCATCGGCGCGGCCGCTGGTATTACGCTTTGACCAGCTGGGCGCGGGCTTCTTCCTTGGGAAAGACGGTCGCGAGGTCGCCGTGCTGCCACTGCACGCCGACCGGATGGGCGTAGATGTTCTTGCCGTCGGGACCGAATTTCACTTTGCCGCCGGGACACACGGCGGCGTAGCCATCGGAGACGTCGAGCGCGGCGATTGCATCGCGCACTTTTTGCGGGTCGGTCGATGCGGCGCGCTCCAGCGCATCGGCAATCATGAACGTTTGGGCGACAAGGCCGCCGGCATATTCGAACAAGAACTCGCCAAACTGCTTCTGATAGGCGGCATTGACCTTTTGTGCATTGTCGCTGATGTCGTGATTCCAGTGCGCGACGCCGAGCAAGCCCTCGGCGGCGTTACCAACGTTCCGGTAGAAATCCGGAATGACGAAGCCGCCGGAACCGCCGTTGATGGCGATCTTCAGATCGACCTGCTTGATGGCGCGAATGATCAGAATGAGATCGTTGAGGTACGAGACGGGAAACAGCATGTTCGCGCCCGATGCCTTGACCTTGTTGATCAGCGGACTGGCATCGCTTAAGCCCGCCGAGTAAGGCTCGAACATCACGATTTCCACGCCTTGGGCCGGTGCCTGCTCACGCAGTCCGTTCGACGTGGACGTCCCGAAGGCGGTGTTCTCGAATATGACCGCGACCTTTGGCTGATCGCTCACCAGCTTCGACATCTGCAGCTGCGCCAAGGCGAACTGGGAAGCGCGCGAAAACGGCGTGAAGGTGAAATGGCGGTCCTTATTGAGCTGATCCGAGCTTGAGCCGGTCAACAGCGGCACCTTGGCGCGCTCGGCGACTTCGCTCGCGATCAGTGTCAGGGCGCTGGCGAAAGCACCGTGAATCGCGGCGGGTTTGTAGCTCGAGATCAGGCGGTCGGTCTCGGTACGCGTCACCGTCGGATCGCTCTGAACATCCGATACGACTAGATTGAGCTTGGCGCCGCCCAGAGATTTGATGCCGCCGGCATCATTGACCATCTGCACCGCCAATTTCGCAGCGTTGACGCAGCCTTGGCCAATTTGCGCAAAATTGCCGGTGACCGGGTAAAGTCCGCCGATATTGACCGTGTCCGCCGCCGCCGCGGTGCGAATGTTAAATGCGCCGACCGCGCTCGCGGCGAGCGCGCCGGAGGATTTGACGAGGAAATCCCTGCGGCCAAGCCGCGTCGCGCCGAGCTTGCTATTGGGCTTTTTCATCTGATCCTCCCCGAAATCGAGCCCGCGCCATTGATCAGGCACCGGCATCTGTTGGCGTGCTGCCGTTTTAGCACTTTCGAACGACTGCAGCTTGCCGGAGGATATGGCATTGTATACAATATTGTAAACTGTTATTTTGGAAACGCCGATCAATGCGGCGCGGTCAAAAATGGCTATGGATTCTCCATGACTTCGCGGACCCGCAGACGCCGACTGCCAGCGCTGGAGAAGCGGCATCGCTCAGACCCCGCAACAGCCTCGTTGCCCCCCGAGCCGCGCCGGCAGGAGCGCGGCATGGCGGATAAAATCGCTACGCGACTTGAGGAGGACATTGTCCTTGGGCGGTGCCACCCTCGTGAACGCCTCGTCGAACAGGATTTGTGCGACCGCTTCAATACGCATCGCGCCGATGTTCGGTTGGCGCTTTTTGAACTTGAGAAGAAAGGCATCGTACAGCGTATCCCCAATCGCGGTGCACTCGTGCGCGATCTCACACCAAAGGAGGTCAGGGAAATTTACGCGGTCCGCGAAGAGCTCGAGGTCATGGCCGCGCGCATCTTGCCGTTTCCGGTCGCCGAAGCCGAAGTTATCAAACTAGACCAACTGCAGCGGCAGCACAGCACGGCAATCGACAACGAAGACATGCTCACCGTTTTTTATACGAATTTATATTTTCATCAGACTTTATTCGGCTTGTGCGGAAATGCCTGCTTGATCGAGACGATCAGACAGCTCGAGCAGAAAGTGTACGGGATCCGGTTTTATGCCAATGCTTTTCCCGAAGCGCTCGATCAGGCTCGCCGCGATCATCTCGAAATGATCAAAGCTCTACGCGCTGCGCGGCGCGACGACCTGATCGCATTGACACGCAGCCACTTGAAGCCGTCGCCGCAAGCTTATATCCGCGCATACGAACGTCGCTTCGGTTCTTCACTCCAAGCATGATTTCGGCATAGCTCGGTGCGAGCGGCCTGCAGTCGAGAAAGCGACGATCAGAACGAGGCTTGCGTCTCGTGCCACAAGCGTTGAACGACTTCGCCGGCGGGTTCTGCTCTCGCCAATCGGGCCGACTGACCGGCCCAGGCTTGGATACCGGCGATGTCATTCGCTTTTGTGGCAGGCAGTTTCATACTAGGCTGAGGGCACGGAGTGTTGTCTGGGGCAAGGCGCCTCGCAGGGCGGAGCGCCGCGAGGGAGGGCCAGGTGAACAGGGAAATATCGCTTGTCTGCGCGCTGTGGCTTGCGTTGGCCGCAGTGCTTCCCGTCAACGCACAGACGATGAGTTACGCCGACGCAATTTCTCAGCTTGCCGCGGCGTGCCGAAACGACATTGCAAGGTACTGCAAAGGCCTGCCGCTCGGCCCTCGCCTTAAAACCTGCTTCGACACCAACGAAGCGCGAATGTCCCCGCAATGCCAGCAGACTCGCGCGGCAGTGTACACCTCGATTTCGCGGCGGGCCGCGGCGCAGCGCAATATTGGCGATGCTTGCGGCGCGGATATCCCCAGATTGTGCGGCACGTCATACGCCGATGCGCATCTCGTTGAATGCCTGCTCAGCGTATCGCCCGCGGCGATGAGCCCGCAATGCAATCAGACATTCACCGATACCGGCTGGCGTACGGAAAGGGCGCGGCAATGAAACCCCATCTCATTTCCGTTATCGCCGCCGCATTTGTCATCTGGGCGGCAGTGACCGGCGCCCCGGCACAGCAGCAAATCAATGCAGGCCAGATGGCGACCAGTTTGGCCGGTGTCAGCAATACCAAACTTTCGCTGACCGGCGCCGAGATGCGCCAAGCGGTGCTCGACAACATCCGCAATTATCCGGGAGCGCTTCCGCCCCACCCGCTTACATTTCCGCAGCTGGAAAACCTCGCCCAATTCGTCGTCGAGGTGGACTTTGATTTCAACTCAGCCGTCATCCGGCCGCCGTCATACCGCACGATCGGCGCCATTGCCGACGCGCTGCACAATCCCATTCTGCTCGGCTATGGATTTCTTGTGATCGGTCACACCGATTCCGTCGGCGGTCGCCAGTACAATGTGGGCTTGAGTCAGCGCCGCGCCGACGCGATCCGCGATGCCCTGATCGATCCGTTCAACGTCAATCCGGCCATACTCGAAGCGGTCGGCATGGGCGAGGAGCAGCTGCGCGATCCCAAGCACCCGACGTCCGGAGTCAACCGACGCGTTCAGCTCGTCAATGTCGGCAAGAAATTCTGTTTTGGCCGCTCGAGCGAGCGGTTCGTGTGCCCGTGACCTTGCATCGCCTCGCGAAACCGTAGTCCGAAGCGGCCGCGCATAAGGATGTGAAGTGGCCGCATTCACCGCAACGGTGAGATTTTTCTTTGCGTCGGCCGCCGCCGCGCACACCTTCTCGATTGTGGCGGCGCCCCAGCCCCACGTTGGGCAAATTTATGGCTGGGCAGCCTTTGCGTATTTCACAATGCCAACGTACTCACGCCCCATTGCGCGTGAGGATTGGCTGCTGCAGTCGTGATTCGATGGGGCGTGAGTACACACGAATTGGGGGGGATCAATGCAATCAAAGATCCTATGGATCGGGCTTGCCCTGATACCGGCAGCAATTCTGGTTTGCGCTCATTCAAGCCTCGGTGAAGCGAAAGGCGATGAGTGCAAGGCCAAGCCCGATGGTGCCTCGCCGGCGGGCTTGCATTGGTACTATCGCGTCGACCGAGCTAACAACCGACATTGCTGGTATCTGCATGCGCAAGGCATGCCGGTTCACTCGCGTATCGATACGGCGTCACGCAGTTTGGATGTTCAAAGTGACGCCGCTGGTGACCAAGTCTGGAAAACACCGCCTATAACGCGCACTGCACAGCCGGAACACGAGCAAAGCGAGACGGCGGCTGAACAGCCGGCGGGGGATTTCGCGGACCGCTGGGTGGATCTGCCGAAATCGGTCGATTTGAACGCCCACGCCTTTGTCGCCGAAAGTAACGGGTATGCCGCCGAACACGCAGTGGACAATAAGCAAGAACAATTACCGCCGGCCTTGGCGAACGTTTCAGCTGCCAACGGCGACGTGCGGCAGAACGCCGGCTCTCAGACAAACTTCGGATCAATCAGTCTTGCCGGTGCGGTGGTCCTGGCATTGTTATTAATTTCGGAAGCGCTGGTGCGGTTTGCGCGCGCATCGGCTTGGAGTTTGCCGCGCCTTAATCGGCGCGCGGCTTCACGTCGCAGCACCGAGCATTCCGAGCCGGTCGTAGACGCCGCGCCGCATGGCCTCATCGAGCCAATTGCAACAGAGGTCGAGCCAATAACCCGAACGCAGACGGGGGTAAACGAGCTTCGACGCCTGTTGCAGCGTGCCGGTGCAGGACTGACGCCGCCTCAATCGTTCGCGCCGTCGGGATCGGCGCAGCACCATGAGGACGCCAATCGTGCTCGCGCACATTCCACGTTTGCGCGTCTCAAATCGCGATCCTTCAGCGGCATGACTTGGGCCCCGCTTTAATCCGGGGCCCCGCATTAATCTGGGCCCCGCTTTGATCTGAGCACTGCTCTGATCCGGAGATCGAACCGATGTATCCTTCGTCTACACCGTTAGTGCCTGATGACCAGTTTCACGAGCGCGATTTTGCTCCGCGCGATCTCGATGCCGAGCGGGATTTACAGCGCATGCGCCGGCCCCAGCGCCAAACCGCGATGAAAAAACCCTCCCTTGCCAATCGAACGGTGCGATCGGTGAGCCGGTTTTTCGTCTCGGTTCTGATAGGCGTTGCGCTTACGCTGGCCGGGCAATCCTACAGCGAGCAGTTAAACGAGATAATCGCGGGCTGGGCGCCGTCATTGGCTTCGCTGTTGCCGGCGCAAAGTTCGAAGCAAACTGCCGAGGGCGCCGCCTCATCGGAAGTAGCGCAGCAGGTTAAGTTGATCGCGGTCGATCTCGCGATTGTGCGGCGGAGCATGGGGCAGCTCGCTGCCAATCAGGACCAGTTTGCCGCCAAGCAAGAGCAAATGAATCAGAACATTGCGACGCTGCAGCAGGCCGAGCAAGAAGTCAGACAGCAGGTTCTTGCGCCGCCGGCGCCCAAGGCGGCGCATCCTCCGGCGCCCGCAGCGCACAACCCGCCGCAACCTTCGCCACGGTAAGCGGATGCGCTTAGGCGCGCTCTGCCGGTGCGGCCGGACTTATTCCAGCGACGCGCACCCTCTTATCCGAGGGTGTCCGCGTAGTCGCCGTCTCGGTCTTGTCGTCCGCTGCGCTTAATCCCGGAGGATGCCAAGCCCACAATATCGCGCCGAAGATTATGTAGAGCGCAATCGCACCCAGCGGCATGAAACCATACGCATATGCAAAGTCGGTAATGCGCCCGCCGACAAGATCGTTCGAGGTGCCGGCACGCAGCAGGAAGCTCGCCGCCAGCACAAAAATCCCGAGCGTGCGTATGCGCGGATCGGCGATAGTCGCCGCGGTCGCCAGAATGACGGCGGGAAGCACAAAGATATAGTGATAGCGGCTGGTCATCGGCGAAAGCGCCAGCGTCGCGATCAGAAGCACCGCCGTGTCGATGCCGACGTACTCCCTCCGGCGCGGTGACCTGAGCAGAAGCACGCCGACGATCGCGGCAAAGATGCCATCGACGACGATGAGGATCATTGTCGGCGTCAGGCCAAAGACCGGACCCGTCGCGAAGCGATTGATCAGGCCCCGCAGTGACTGGTTGTAGAGATTGGCGCCGTTCCAGATATCCCAGAATACGAGATTGGACGACGCGCCGGGGACTAGCGCCGGGCCGACGACCTGGCGCAGCCAGTCGGTGAAATAACCGGTATGGCCGCCGCGCAACGCGCCGATAACGTCAGGGATGAGACTCACCGCCAAGAAAGCGACAATGAAAACGACGCAAGCGAGCAGACGCCGCTTGAGAACCAGATAGGGAAGATAAATCAGCGGCGAAGCGCGGATTGCCGCCGCAACCGCAAGCCACAGTCCGCCCACAGCTTCGCGGCCGTTAAACAATGCCCAAGTCGCGAACATGATGAGCGCGAGCGAAAGTGGGTCATGCGAGGCATAAGTGACGACGTCGAGGAAATGCTTGCCGCAGGTGATCAGCATGATCGTGCGCAGCCAGAACAGGTTTTGACCGCGCGTTGAACCGGGATAAATGCGCTCGGCGATCGCTTCGGTCAGTCGAACCGCGAGCACCAAACAACCGATAAAGATCACGTACCAGATCAGTCTTTGCAGAACCGCCGGCAGAAACGCGATCGGAATGAAGAAAATCGCCAAAGCGGGCTGATAGGGGTATGGCGGCAGGCAGTTCAGCAGCGCTTCGCCCCGCAAAATGCAGCGCGCGGCCGTGCTGTAAAACGGCGCCATATCCGAGCTGCGGCCGAACATCGGATAGAGCGCCGCGGCCGTGATAATCAAAACGATCCAGTCACTCCAGGGCGCCAACCGCGCCAAGCCGGAACCTAGAAGAGTGCTCGGCCGAGAATTGGCGGTCGCGCCACCGCTCGAGCGCGCCGAAAACGCGGAACTCTGCGTCATTGCCCCTCAAAACACCAATTTCGAAGACCAGTCAAAAAACCGGCACCCGTCCCCACTGCGGAGCCATTCAATCAGAGAGGCAGTGGGTCGGCCACGCGGGCGGGTTGCAACGGCGGCCGATTTCCAGAAAGTGTCACTTCGACGCCACAGGGTTGTGGCCTGCCAAGCCTGTAAGAAAGCATAATGTCGCTCGCTCGCCGCCGCCTGATCTTGGGATGCGCTGCCGCGGCCGCCAGCGTTGCTGCGGTTCCAAGCTGGGCGGATGCTTCCTCCAACACTTGGCCCAGCAAGACAATTGCCATCCTCGTACCGTTTCCAGCGGGAGGAAGCGCCGATCTTTCGGCACGGCTGTTAGCCGAGCGCCTCAAGACAGTGCTTGGGCGACCCGTTGTGGTCGAGAACAAGGCAGGTGCTGCGGGCAACATCGCCACGCAAGCGGT
>Ga0207693_10002756_pt1 | contig 15213 bp, 16 predicted proteins | sample LARL81metaG_FD_184347 | JGI IMG/M metagenome (GOLD analysis project Ga0207693, IMG submission 184347) | Corn, switchgrass and miscanthus rhizosphere microbial communities from Kellogg Biological Station, Michigan, USA - LAR L8-1 metaG... | ecosystem: Host-associated > Plants > Roots >...
CGCAAGGTTTTTGATTACGTTGCCAGCGCGGGCGGCGTTGTTGTTGTGGTCGTGCTCGTGATCGCCGGTGGGCTGTTGACCTGGGGTCACAGTTTTGTCAGCGACAACGTGCACAGCCAGTTGGCTCAGCAGCAGATCTACTTCCCGCCACAGGCGGCGTTCGCGCACCCCAAGGCGGGGACGGAAATCACGCCCAGCATGATCCCGTCGGTCTCGCAGTACGCCGGCCAGCAGCTGCTGACCGGGCCGCAGGCGAAGGTCTATGCGAATGACTTCATTGCGGTGCATCTGTCGGAGATGCCTTATGGCGGTCTGTACGCGAAGATCAGTGGCCTGGCGCTGGCGCAGCCTAAGAACGCGCAGCTGCAGGCGCTGGCGCAGACGTCGTTCCGCGGGACCACGCTTCGCGGGCTGCTGTTGGAGGCTTACGCGTTCTCCAAGATCGGTCAGATCATGCTGTGGGGCGCGATCGCATCGTTCCTCGGTGCAGCGCTGATGGCGGTCCTGGTCGGCCTCGGCTTCTGGCACGCCAGGCGCACCGAGCGTGAGGCCGAGATGTTCGCTCCCAAGGCGGTTCCCGTCTCCTGACGGTTGGTCGGGTCACAGCGGCTCATCCCCAACCTGTCCACGCCGGGCGACCGGCGTGGACAGACGCCGTTAACCGGCCCTTCCCGGAGGATCGGCAGCGGTCAGCGGCCGGTGATCGACGACGTCCTTCATCACGATCGTCGAGGTCAGGCGGCGCAGCCCGGGGAGCGTGGCGAGCCGCTCGTCGTAGAAGCGTTGGAAGTCCGGGAGATCGGCAGCGACAACCCGGAGCAGGTAGTCGGGATCGCCGAACAGCCGTTGAGCCTGGAGCACCTGCGGGATCGTCTGCAGCGCGTCCTCGAACGTCGCGACCGTTTCGCGGTCCGCCTGATGCAGCGAGGCGAAGACCAGGGCCTGGAACCCAAGGCCGACCGCGACCGGGTCCACGATCGCCCGGTAGCCGCGGATCGCGCCGGCGCGCTCCAGTTCCCGCAGTCGGCGATGGCACGGCGAGACGCTCAGCTTGATCCGCGCGGCGAGCTCGGTGATCGTTAGGCGGCCGTTCTCCTCTAGCTCGGCAAGAATCTGTCGGTCAACGGCGTCGATGAGCACGATCTTACCCGTGCATAGGTGATTTCGTGGAAGATTCGCAAACACTTGCTCGCTGCCGCGGCGTAGCGTCCACGGGCACGATGAGACCCGGCGCGGTGGCTGCATTCCTGACGATCGACGCGGTGCTGGTACTCACCCCCGGCCCCGACTGGGCATACGTGATCGCGGTCGGACTGCGCGAGGGGATAGTCCTGCCGGCGGTCGCCGGAATCGTCGCGGGGTATGTGGTCCTGACCGTCACGGTGGCCGCCGGGCTCGCGGTGCTGATCGTGACCAGCCCGGGCGCCCTGACCGCCGTCACGCTCGCGGGCGCGGCGTATCTGGTCTGGCTCGGGGCGTCCGTCGTGTCCCGGCTGTCGCAGTCGCGCCCGACTTCGGCCGAGGGCGGTGGCGCCGGCCTGCTGGGCGTGGTCGCGCGGGGCGCGGCGACGAGCGGACTTAACCCCAAGGCCCTGCTGCTGTTCGTCGCCGTGTTGCCTCAGTTCGTCGAGCGCCACGGTGGCGTGCCCGTCGCGGCGCAGATCGGTGTCCTGGGCGCAATCCACACGGCCAACTGCGCCGTCGCCTACCTTGGCCTGGGGACGGTCGCAAGGAACACGCTCGTCAAACGCCCGGGGGCTGCCGATGTCGTGACTCGCGCTTCGGGCGTCGTGATGATCGTGTTGGGGGTCTTGCTGGTGGTAGAGCGGGCGTTGGGCTGGGTGTAGCTCGGCCCGCCCTAGACTGATGGGCATGGACCTGCTTTCGGGCAACAGCCGGTTCGAGCAGCGCAACTCGTCGGCCACGGGTGGCCACAAGCTCATCCACGAGCAGAAGCGCCCGGCCGTTCGCCGCACTCGACTCGGCGCCGGGACTCTGGCGTGCGCGCGCTGTGACGCGCCGATCGCAATCGGCCCCGAGCCGGTATCCGTCATCGAGCAACTGGTTTGCCCCTACTGCCGGCACCGCGCGCCCGTGCGTGACTTCCTGTCGCTGGCGCTGCCGACCAGGCCGGCTCACGTGGTCGTGCGCGTCAGCTTCCGGACGGTGGAATCCCGGCGTCGGCTGGCGTAGGATCCACGGTTGAGCTGCGCTGCGGGGCGTGCCGCGCGAGCGAAGGGAGTCGGAGAGCGATGATTGCTTTCAGGCAGCTGATTCTGCCGGGGGAGGTCGGTTCTGACGTGCTCGCGGTCAAGCACACACTCCGCCGGATGAACGTCGTCGGCAGCGATGCCATGACGATGACCAACAAGGCCGGCGCCGCCTACGTGGCAACGTTGAAACGCGCTCAAGCAGACGCGGGATTACAGATTGACGGTAGGTACGGACGCCCCACCCATGACGTCATTGCGCCCCACTTCACGCCCGATGACGAGGCGCTCTACGCAAGCGCGGCGATCCGCCGCCCGCAACCGCCCGAAGTGCCTGGAGCCGCGGCAACAAATGCACAGAAGCTGCTCCAGTTTCAGGCACAGGGCAGGTACCACGCAGACAACCCTGGTGATCTGAACGACATTGAAGCGACCGCTGCAGGTCGCCCGGTGCATAGTCAAAGCGGCGAGATGGTGCGCATCGATCCGCGGGTGATGCAGGTGCTAGTGCACCTGATTGGCAATGGTCACACGATCGGGACCTTCGCGATCTGCTCCGATCACCACGATGACGGGCCACACGGTCACGCTGGTGGTCGCGCGGTCGACATCTCGACGATAGACGGCCACTCGATTGCGTCATCGTCCGCACGGGCCGCGGTAATACAGCTCGACACGGAGCTGCATAACGCCGGCGCGCTCGTCCCCCGCCAACTCATCACGGGCGGCGTCGGCAACGTGATCGACCAGACGATCGAGAGCTTCACCATCCCAGACCCCGGCTTCTACGGCTCGCAGACCATGAAGCAGCACACCAACCATGTGCACGTCGGCTACTAACGGGGAGCCGTTTACCCGGGACGGCCCGTACCGGACAAGGTACCGACAGCGGAGGTGCGTTCTCCGGGTGCCTTCGGCAGATCCGACCCGCGCGAGTAAGCGCGGCTTCGGACGAGCGCTGTCTCGAGGAGCAGCGCCAGGCCGACGGCCAGTGCGGGCAGGAAGGCCATCTCCAAGCGCAGCGAGGTGTAGCTGACGGCCAGGCCGACGTAGAGCACAACCCCGGGCAGAGTCCCGCGGATCAGGCGAAAGAACGGGTCGTCGCCTCCTCGTCGTAGCAGCAGGATCACGCCCACGACGAGGACGGCGCACAGGAGATAGAAGAGGATGGCGTGTGGCGTGGACCAGCCTTCGACGTGGGGGACTGTCAGATCGGAGTGCACCGTCGAGCGCAGCGCCGGCCAGTAGTGGCTGACCACATAGTTCCAGCTGCTGTCCTGCGGCTGAAAGCCGCTCTCGTTGTAGGCCAGGTTGGCCCGCAGCGAACCTCCCAGCAGCAGCGAAGCGGGCAAGGTGACGGCCACGCCGGTCGCTAGAAGTGCGAGGTTGCGGGGTCGTGGGGCACGTATGGCCAGCCACAGGACGCCGAGCAACGCGACCACGCTCGTCTCCCGCGTGAGAGACAGGACGGCCATCGCCGCCGCCCACAGCCACAGCCACCGCGGGCCGCGATCTAAGACCAGGACCGCGGCGTACAGGCTGACGAGCAACATCGCGACGCCCCAGATGTCGGTCAGCGGGTACAGGGCATAGGTTCTGACCGGCCCGAGCACCAGGAAGATAGAGCTGACGATCGCGCTCACGGGAGGCGAGAAACGCCGGACGAGTAACAGGTAGAGAAAGACGGCGAGGACCAGGAACCCGAGCAAGGACGCGATCTCGAGGCTGCGCTCTCCGAACAGCGGCGACAGCGCGGCCCCGAGGGCGGGTACCAGCCACCGCCGGCGATAGTGCTGCGCGCTCTTGCGGACCCAGGCGGGACTGTCCAGCTGCCGGGCCACGCTGGGAGCAACCCGGGCGTCGACGGCGATCACGTGTTGGCCGATCGGGCCCCGGAAGACCGACTGCTGGGCCTGATCGGTGCTCTGGCCGCGGACCTCGAGCGATTGCGCCTCATAGAAGAGCCCGTCGGGCGTCCACTGGACAGAGTGCGGCCACTCGGTCGCTAGCGAGATCACCCCGACGCCAAGCACGACCATCATCCATTTGGCCTTGCTCTGAATCTCCGCCAAAGCCAGGCCGCCGCGACACACTTCGAGCTCCCGATTCGGAGTGGCGGTACGTGAGCAGAACTACCCGTGTCCAGGCTACTTACACTTCAAGCGCCGCGCCGAGTGGCTGACGCAGTCCGAGCGGCGGCGTAACTTCTGGGGGGTCGCCTCGTTGTACATGCCATGCAGCGGTGCCGTGCCCGGCTCGTCGTGTCGTTGTGTGTTGCGTGCGGATGCTTCGCTGCGCTGGCCGCGACTGCCTCTGCCAGTCCGTCACGCGTGCTCTCGGACTGCAATTTCCACGCGCAGTTGACTCAGCGGTATTCGGCAGGGGACCTGCAGGGCGCGCTGTCGACGATGGGCGCCGATCAGAAGGAATACACCGACTGCTACGACGTCATTCAGCGCGCCTTGCTTGCGGACCTGGGTCGCATTCATCCGGCAACGATCCACGCTCAAGACGGAGGTGGCTCGAGCTTTCTGACTACGCCCATGATCGTCTTGATCGGCGCCGTCGGCTTCGCGGCCGGAGCGGTGGCTGTTCTCGGTGTCCGCGGACGCCGGAAGTAGCCGGGGACGCTCGTGGTCAGTGCACGCCCGGGGGCGCCGGCTGATTGCCGGCTGCGCTGACGATGCGTTGGCCCCTGAAGCAGAACGACCAGCCGTGCTGGTAGCCGACCGTGTCGTAGTAGACGCAGAGCGTTTGGTTCGGTTTGGTGACACTGCGCAGTGGCGGGCCGAACCGCCGGATGATCTGGCGGTAGGACTTGCTGACGATGTTCTCCCCGATCGTAGTCGAACACCGCTCCCCGACGGCGTAGCCGCGGCCACGGCCCAGCTTCGCGATCGGTGAGCGGGAGCGACAGGCCGTGGCTGAAGGATTCGCCATTGGCGAGCAGCAGGCGCAGCTGGACCGTGCCGCGCGCCGTCGGTGCGAACGCGGCCAGGAACATCCGGTGCGCAGAGAGTGGCAACGATGTCTCGCGGTTGCCCGGCCCGATCAGCTCGATCTGTCTGACGTCCGTGGCGGCTAGGCCGTGGACAGCCGTGAAAGTCACAGCCGGGCGGGAACGAGGGATGTATTGGTCAGTGACGGTGAGCACGAGCGGTTCGCGGCCTCGCACCTGGCAAGCCACGTCGCCATCCTCCGGACTCTCGTTGGCGATGTAGCTGCCGAAGCAGACATCTCGCGGTTCGCGTGGCACACCGGGCACCAACGTGACAACTAATCCTGGGCCCCTGGGTCGATCGGGATCCTGGACCCGAAGCTCAGCTGTCGCGCGGCCGCCCATCACCTCGACCGGTTGAGGCTCCACGGTCACACCGATCGAGATCGCCGGCGCGCCGGACCCGGGCCGGCTCGTCGACGGCGCGGTCGACGCGCATCCGACCAGAGCGAACGCGAGACCGATCAGCGCTGCGCGGCGTGCGGCGGTCACGCCCGTACTACGGTCGCGGCACCGGCGCGAGTCCCGCGAGGACAGCGGCGGCCGTTGCGAAGGCCGCCGGCGCTGTTTACCGCCGTCGAAGGGATGGGGCTAGTACGTGTTCGCCGTAGCTCGTGTCGGCGGGGTTGAGGTTCACGCCGGGTCGGACGATCTGGTCGATGCGGTCGAGCAGGGCGGCGTCGAGGGTGACGGCGGCGGCGGGCAGCTGGCTGTCGAGCTGCTCGGTCGTGCGTGGTCCGATGATCGCTGAGGTCACGGCGGGGTGGTTGACGACGAAGGCGATCGCCAGGTCGATCAGCGATATGCCGGCGTCGTCGGCGACGTTCGCGAGCTGCTCGACGGCTTCGAGCTTGCGCTGGTTCTCGGGCAGTGACATGTCAAATCGCGCGACGAGCCGCTGGCGCGCCGGCGAGGTCGGTGCGCTGTCGGCGCTCCAGCTTCCCGACAGCCAGCCGCCGGCCAGCGGGCTGTAGGTGAGGATGCCCATGCCGTGCCGCTTCGCCGTGGGGAGCACGTCGAGCTCAATCCCGCGCACGAGGATCGAGTAGGGCGGTTGCTCGGTGCGAAAGCGCTCCAGCCGCCGCTCGTGGGCCGCCCACTGCGCCTCGACGATCTCCCCGGCGGCGAACGAGGACGAGCCGATGTAGCGGACCTTGCCCTGGTGGACGAGGTCGGTGAGCGCGCCGAGCGTCTCGTCGATGTCGGTGTGTGCGTCGGGGCGGTGGAGTTGGTAGAGGTCGATCCAGTCGGTGTCGAGGCGACGTAGAGAGTTCTCGACTTCGGTGATGATCCAGCGGCGCGAACCGCCGCGGTGGTTGAGATCCTCGTCGATCGGCACTCCGAGCTTGGTGGCCAGCACGATGTCGTCGCGCCTGCCCTTCAGTGCCTTGCCGACGATCTCTTCTGACTCGCCGGCGGAGTAGACGTCGGCGGTGTCAAGGAAGTTGATCCCGGCATCCAAGGCGCTATGGATGATGCGGATCGAGTCGTCGTGGTCGGTGTTGCCCCAGGCGCCGAACATCATCGTGCCCAGGCATAGCTTCGAGACGTGGACGCCTGTGCGTCCGAGCGGGCGGTATTCCATAGTGGTCTCAGGCCTCCGGGATCTCGCGGCCGAAGGCCTCCAGGGTGATCGCGTCGGGCTCCGGTCCGCCGCGACGGCCGGTGTCCAGGCGATCGATCGCCGCGATCTCGTCGGCAGAGAGCTCGAAGTCGAGCACGTCGATGTTCTCTGCGATGCGGCTGGGTTTGGTTGACTTCGGGATGACAGAGCGGCCGTGCTGTAGACCCCAGCGCAGCATTACCTGTGCCGCGGTCTTGGCGCGGGCGCTGGCGATTTCTGCGATGACGGGGTCGTCGAGGGTGCTGCCGTGGCTGCCGTCGCGGTAGAAGGTGATGCCGCCGATCGGTGACCACGCCTGGGTGAGGATCCTGCGCTTGGCACCGAACTCCTGCTCGTCGCGCTGCTGGAAGTAGGGGTGGCACTCGATCTGGTTGACCGCTGGCACGACCGTGGCACGGTCGAGGAGTTGCGTGAGGTGCTCGACCATGAAGTTGCTGACGCCGATCGCTCGGACCCTGCCGTCGGCGAGCAGCGTCTCCAGGGCACGGTAGGCCTCGAGGGTCCGGTCAAACGCTGACGGGAGAGCCTGGTGCAGGATCAGTAGGTCGATCTGCTCGACTCCGAGCTTGCGGGCGCTCTTCTCGAAGCCGTGCAACGTCTGGTCGTATCCGTAGTCGCTGATCCAGATCTTGGTCTCGAGGAACACCTCTGAACGGTCCAGCTCGGAGCTGTGCACCGCCTCGCCGACCTGGCGCTCGTTGCCGTATGCCGCGGCGGTATCGATGTGCCGATACCCCGCGTCGAGCGCGGCGCGGACGGCGTCGCGAGTCTCGTCGGGGGGCGTCTGGAAGACGCCGAGGCCGAGGGCGGGTATCTGCACGCCGTTGTTCAGTTCCAGGCTCGGGGTCGTGGTGGCGCTCATGGTCAGTTCGTTCCTCTCTCGGGGCATTGGTGCGGGATGCCGGTCTTCATAACTCCTGTGCGGTGGGGCGGACGAGAATCTCGTTGAGCGACACGCTGCGCGGTCGCGAGACGGCGAAGGCGACGACTTCGGCGATGTCTTGCGCTGTGATCGCGGTTGCCTCATACATCTGCTCGGCGGCCGCCTTGGTCTGGCGGTGTGTGATGTGGTCGGTCAGTTCGGTGGCGACCGCGCCTGGCTCGATGACGATCACGCGCACCGTGGGCTGTAGCTGCTGGCGCAGAGATTCCGACCAGCCGTTCATGCCCCACTTGGTCGCGGCGTAGACCGCGTTCCCCGGTCGCGCGGTACGGCCGGCCACCGAGGAAAGGTTCACGAGGTCACCTCCGCCGTCGGCGAGAAGCTGATCCAGAAACACCTCGGTGGTCGTGATCGCGCCCAGCAGGTTGGTCTCGATCATCCGGCGGTAGTCGCTGGAAAGCTCAGCCGAGAACGGGCCGAGCAGCATCACGCCGGCGTTGTTGACCAGGATGTCGGCGCCGCCGACTTCCTCGTGGACGCGCCGGGAGGCGGCCACGACTGAATCGCGATCGGCGACGTCGGCCTTGATCGCGATCGCGCCGTCGCCGATCTCGTCGGCCAGCGCCTGTATGCGATCCAGGCGCCGGGCCAGCAGGGCGACCCGATGGCCGTCGGCGGCCAGCGCCCGGGCGGTCGCTTCGCCGATGCCCGAGGAGGCCCCGGTGATGACCGCGACGGGGCCGGTGGTGTTCTCAGTGCTCACGGTGTTGTTCTCTTTCGCCTCGAAGTCGTGGGGCTGGCTTTCACTGTTGCACCCACCGGGGAGATCTGAGAGGCCCTGTGACAGGGGTACTCACAGGGCACCCCTCAGCGGGCCCGCGCGGCGTACAGTGCCAACGGTGGACGGCTTAAATGAGCTCTCGCAGTTTTTGACCTCAAGGCGCGCAAAGGTCACGCCCGAGCAGGCCGGCCTGCCGACATACGGCCAAAGACGCGTCCCCGGACTGCGCCGTGAGGAGGTCGCCTCCCTGGCGGGAGTCAGCGTCGAGTACTACAAGCGCCTGGAACGCGGCAACGCTACCGGCGCCTCCGACATCGTGCTAGACGCCCTCGCCGACGCGCTGAAGCTCGACGACGCTGAGAGGGCGCACCTATTCGACCTCGCGCGCGCCGCCAGCCCGACCGCCCCACGACGGCGGCGGAGCCGACCGGTGCAGCACCGCGTCCGTCCGGTCGTGCAGCAGATCCTCGACAGCATCACCGCGCCGGCGACCGTAAGCAACATGCGCTGCGACTATCTGGCCGCCAACCAGCTCGGCCGAGCTCTCTACGCGCCGCTGTTTGAAAGTCGCGAGCAGCCGCCCAACAGCGCACGCTTCACGTTTCTAGACCCCGCGGCTCAAGAGTTTTTCCTCGACTGGGAGAAGGCGGCTAAAGACCTGGTGGCAGCCCTGCGCTCGATGGCCGGCCGCAACCCCTATGACCGTGCGCTCTCCGATCTCGTCGGCGAGCTCTCCACTCGGAGCGATGCGTTTCGCACCTGGTGGGCAGCCCACAACGTCCGCTACCACCAGACCGGCACCAAGCGCCTGCACCACCCGGTCATCGGCGAGCTCGAGCTCAGCTACGAGGTGATGGAGCTCTCAGCTGACGCCGGGCTACGGCTGGCGATCTTCACCGCCGAACCCGGCACCCGCTCCGAAGAGGCGGTCAATCTCCTCGCCAGCTGGGCCGCCACGCCCGACCGTCCGGTCGACGGGGCGCGCCGCCCGTAACGCGAAACCGCTCACCGGGCGGGAGGCTCGCCGAGCGAGCCTCCCGCTGTCAAGCGCGGAGTTGCGCGTCAGCAGCCCGTGGCGGGCTGACGGAATCCCGGGAAGGGGTTCAGATCGCCCATCAACGTGTAGCGGCCGATGTTCGACGATGCGGTCTGCGTCGGCTCTGAGACCGTATTCGGCGAGGTGCGCATGAACCATGGAAGGAACGCCTCATCCTCGGGGTGGTAATAGCCGTCGGTGGTTTTTGAGCCGTCGGGATTTGGTCCCTGTTCGAACGTGTTCGTCCCTTTCGCGAAGCCGATCGCCACCACTGGATCGCCGGTCTCGAGAATGTTCGTGCAGCCGTATTGAGGAGCCGTTGGTGTCAGCCATGGCTGCACGAGGTTATTGACGAATGGATCGTCGGCCCACTCGGAAATCTCGTGACTGAGGGCGTGGATGTCCTGCAGCGCCCAGTCGGTCCGGCTCGGCGATCCCTGGAGGCGGGGGTAGGTGCCGGGGCGCACCCACGAGGCCCATGCGAATGTCTGCACGACGGCGTTGCCGTTCGAACCGCCGTTGCCGCCGCCGTTACCGGCCGCGCGGGTTCCGTGATACCCGATCACACAACACCCACCTCCCTGGACCAGCAGCACGTCGTTGCTGAGGTAAATGGGGAGGTGCGTCGCGTTGGCGGACTGCTCCAGATTGTTGATCTGCGCTGACCACCAGCTGATGTTGATCGCCGGGAAGATGACCTTCTGCGGGCTCTCCATCAGCGTTCCCTGGTTCTGCGGGACGTCGATCGTGACCGCCGGGAGCACGTTCGGATGCAGGATCACGTGATAGCCGCTGCCAGCCCCCACCTTGTTGAACTGCGCGCGCATCGTCGCGTCCTCAAGTTGCAGCGCCTGGCCGGCGTCGCCTTGCGACAGCGGCCCTCCGGGGCCCTGGATGAGCTTAGGGTCGTTCGGGAAGCTCGCGGCGGCGGTTGCGAACGGCGTAGAGCCGTAGTCGTTGTCGGCGAACACCGGCGATGCGAGCGTCGGACCAACCACCGTCGTGCCGTCGAACGTCATGCCGTCAAAGTGGATGATCAGCGGCGTGATGTCGGCCTGAATCGTGACTGAGCACGCGCCCCCTGAGCAGCTGTTCGGATTGGCGCCGACCATGTTGTAGCCGTACGTGACGCCGTTCTGCGGATTGGTCGTGGTCCCGTACCAATGAGGGACGGTCCGGGTCGTGGGCAACACCGACGCGCCCCCGCCGATCGTGACCGACTTCGGATCGAACGCCGACGCCGTGATCGGATGAGTCTTGACCGTGGGCTTGCCCGACACTCCGGTGCCGGCCGACGCCGGACCGGCATAGATCAGCCCAATCGCCGATACGGCGAGTGCTCCCAGAAAACGAAACTTCCTCATGCGCCATCCCTCCGGGTTGCAATCGACGGTGTGCCCCCTGCAAACCTCGTTACGACTCAAGGCAGCGAAAGTAAGTCGCTACCAGCGGCCACACGACTCGGGCTAAGGCGCCGCCCTCAGAAATTAAGCGGGGTCATGCCCCGGTCGACTGCGATCTGCCGATGTGGGACCGTCGCTCTTAGCCGAGACTGGGATTCGTGATCAACCTGGATCCCAAGGAGTGAGACATGAGGACAGCAACGCGAATCCGCGGAAGGATCGCCCGTTTTAGGCTGCTTTGGTCGGAGCTTGATTACGTGCAGCGGCGCGTGCTCGAAAACAGGACGGGCGTCCCGTTCATTACCCCCGAGGAACGCCGCCGGAGCGTTCTCCGAGTGCGTCAGCTCGAGTACCTGTATCGCTGCTGATGTTTGACTGAGGCCCGCCGAGTGCGGGTATCCGGTCGCTACCGGTCCGGTCCTAACGAGGGGAGGGCAGATGGCTGATGTAGCGACGCCGCAAGCTGAGCGGCAGCTTCAGCTCGACGCGGAGGGTCTTGACCGGGGAGTTGGGTTTCTCGGGCTTCTGTGGGCCTCCGAGGGCTCGATTATCGGATCGGGCTGGTTGTTCGGGGCGCTCGTCGCTGCGACCTACGCCGGCCCGTCAGCGCTGATCGGCTGGATCGTCGCGTCATTCATCGTGATCCTGCTCGCGCTTGTGCACGCCGAGCTGGGCGGGCTGTTCCCGGTCAGCGGTGGAACGAGCCGGTTCCCGCACTACGCATTCGGAAGCTTCGCGGGTGCGACGTTCGGCTGGGCTTCATACCTTCAGGCGGCCACGGTGGCGCCGATCGAGGTGCTGGCTGCGATCCAGTATCTGTCGACCGCGCATTGGGCGCGTCACTTCTTCCACAGCCACCTGGTGAACGGCTTGCCGGCCAACACACTGTCGGGCAGCGGCATCATCGCGGCGGTCATCCTGATGGTGATCTTCGTGGTCTTCAACCTGGTCGGCATCCGCTTCCTCGCCCGCGCCAACAACGCGATCACCTGGTGGAAGGTCGCGATCCCGGTAGGGACGATCATCGTGCTGCTGGCGTCCAACTTCCACGGCTCGAACTTCAGCCACGGCGGCGGGTTCTTCGTCCACGGCGCGGCGGTCAAGTCGATCCTAATCGCGATCCCGAGCGGGGGGATCGTGTTCGCCCTGCTCGGGTTCGAGCAGGCTGTACAGCTGGGCGGAGAGGCAAGGAATCCCAAGCGTGACCTCCCGCGAGCGGTGATCCTCTCAATCCTGATCGGCGCTGGGATCTACATCCTCCTGCAGGTGGCGTTCATCGGTGCGCTCAGCCCGAGCTTCCTGCACCTGCATGGTCCGTGGACGAACCTCGGGGACTCGAACAGCAATCCTGCGGTGGTCGCGCTCAACGCCGGCCCGTTCTACACCGTGTCGAAGATCGCCGGGCTTTCCCTGCTCGCATTCCTGCTTCGAATCGACGCAGTGGTCTCGCCCGCCGGGACCGGGTTGATCTACACGACTTCGTCGGCGAGGCTCAGCTTCGCGCTGAGCAAGAACGGCTACGTTCCGTCGGCGTTCGAGACGACCAACGAGCGGACGAAGGTGCCCGTGTTCGGCGTCATCTTCGCGACGATCATCGGCCTGCTGTTCCTGCTGCCGTTCCCGAGCTGGAGCGCATTGGTAGGCGTCGTTACAAGCGCGTCCGTGCTGATGTACTCCGCCGCTCCGCTGGCGCTGGCCGCCCTGCGCAAGCAGAAACCCGACCTCGAGCGGGTCTACAGCCTGCCATGGGCGCCCGTGCTCGCGCCCCTGTCGTTCGTGTGCGCGAGTTGGATCATCTACTGGGCCGGCTGGGAGACGTACACGACGCTGATGCTGGCGATGCTCATCGGATATGCGCTGATCGCCGCCTCGTACGCGCTGCACCTGAATCCGAAGGCGCCGAAGATGGACTGGGAAGCCGCCGTGTGGATCATCCCCTACCTGGTGGGGATGCTCGTCATCTCCTACTTCGGTGACTTCGGTGCCGGTGGCATCGTCGGCGGCATCGGGTTCTTCCGGCACGTGCTCGACCAAGGCGGCAACGACGACCTCGGGCTCGTTGGAGGCCTGGCGGCGGTCGCCGTGTGGAGCCTGATCATCTACTACGTGGCCATTTCTCGGCGGCTTCCGAGCGAAAAGGTCGACGAGTACGTGGCCGAGGTGTACCCGCCGCCTGTTGCGGAGTAGTCGGAGCGCGGCGACCCGGCTGGTAACGAGGCGGGACCGAGATGCCGGCCAGCCCCAGCCGGGCTCACTCCTGAGGCTGCGGGCGCAGATCAGGCGAGATCGCCCGTTGGCTGCGGGCCAGATAACTGACGAGCCCGACGATGAGCAGCGCGCCGACCACGCTGACGGTCCCGTCGCCGAGGCCGAGGCCGCCGATGTCGTGGTTCTTGCCCAGCCAGTCGGCGACTGATGCCCCGAGCGGCCTTGTGAGCACGTAGGCCGTCCAGAAGATCAGGATCGGATTGAGATTGGTGCGCCAGTACGCGATCGCGGGTATGGCGATTGCGCAGCCGAACACGACCGCAGACGACAGGTATCCCCAGCCAAACGACCTGGCAGTGAGGTCCCCGACGGCGGTGCCCAGCGCGAACGTGGCCAGCACGGCGAGCCAGTAGAAGACTTCGCGTCGCGGCGTGTAGATGCTGTGGATCGACAAGGTGCCTTCTGTCCGGTACCAGGCGACGAAGATGCCGGCGAGGATCACCGCGTAGAGCGTGCTCGAGGCGTAATAGGGGACCCCCAGTCCGACGTGGACGGCGTCCGCAGCCAGCGTTCCGAAAACTGCGACCATCGCGACGGCCAGCCAATAGACGCCGGGCGTGTATCGGGAAGTCTTGAACTGCCAGATGAGCGCTGCGGCGAACGCGATCGTGCCCAAGAAGACAGCGCCGCCCTTGCCGACTTGCTTGACGAGGAAGTCCGACGTCGACTCGCCCACTCCGGTCGTGAGGACCTTGGTCAGCCAGAAGATGACCGTCACCTCGGGGACCTTTGTGAGCAGCGTTGAGTGTCGCGTGTTCGGTGTCATGTATGGACGGGGTCGTGGATCAGTAGGGCTGGCCAGAAGACCTGGGGCAACGCCAGCCGCCGGTAAGAGTCGGCGATCGTGATGAGGCCAACATGAAAGTGCTCGACTGCGCACTACACGAGGACGAGCGAGACGATCAGTCGCACCAGGGGCAGCGACGCTCAGTCGACGGTCGGGTGCTCGGCCTCGCCGGAGCTGGTGATCGCGCGGATGACCGCGTTCCGGAGCTCGAGAGCGAGCTCGCGGTCAGGCCGCTCCTGCTCCTTGCGTGGCTGCTCCGCGTCTAGCTCGTCGAGGATCCGCATGGCCAAGCTCCCGTCTTGGTCGCTGAGGCCGAGCAGGACGTGCTCGGTCCCGATTGAACCGCTACCGGGCACCAGCGCTTCGATTACAGCTCGTGATCGAGCAGTCCAAGCAGAATGTGTTCGGCGCCAATGCACTCGCTGCCTAGTTCGCCTGCTTCGTGTTCAGCTAGGTTGACAACCTCGACGGCGCTATCGGTGAAGCCGGCCAACACAAGCGAAGAGTCGCATATCCTGTTTCGCGATCGATGCGAGAGCGAGCGCTCGCTCCAGTCTCAGCGCAACGTCTTTGACCAGGGGATGTCGACGTGCTCGCCGGGCTTTACGTTCGGGCAGCGAAATCGGCGTGGTCCGGGGAGCAGCTTCGACGGACCCACGCGCCGGCCTGTGGAAGCGTCGATGATCCTGGCGTGGTGGAAGAGCGGGCTCCGCAAGTGGATGTTGGCGCACGAATACGTGCCGACGCCGCCAACGCCGTACGGGGTTCCGTCGGGAGCGAACTCTGGCGGGAACAGGTCGAGGACGGCAACCACGAAACGATCACCGTTTCTGGTCACCTCGGCGCCGGCGAATGGTTGACCGCCGCCATCCCATGCGACGTAGATGGTCCGGCGGCGATTGCGTAGCTGATATTGGAAGGGCTGGGGGAGGCGCTGATCCCCGAGAGCGACCGTCTCGGTGGGCTTCTTTGGATGTCCTCCGATCGCCGTCATGCGCAGTTGATCGCCGACGTGGCCGGTCGAGGGGACGATCGCAAGAAACGCCCTGGAGACCGAGTCGGTTACCGCCTGAATCTGCGGGCCAGACCGCGCCACGATCTGCACGCCGGTGATCCCCGGCGCCAGAAATCCGTGGACCACGACGATCTGAGAATTGATGCGCTGCACACCAAGCCCGCCAACAGGGCCGTCGGAGAAGTCCTCGATCCCGTTTAAACAGGAG
>Ga0207693_10002757_pt1 | contig 15213 bp, 12 predicted proteins | sample LARL81metaG_FD_184347 | JGI IMG/M metagenome (GOLD analysis project Ga0207693, IMG submission 184347) | Corn, switchgrass and miscanthus rhizosphere microbial communities from Kellogg Biological Station, Michigan, USA - LAR L8-1 metaG... | ecosystem: Host-associated > Plants > Roots >...
CGATCGAGTAGAGGTCGGATACCGGCGTCACTTCGAAGCCCTGCGCCTGCTCGGGCGAGAGGTACTGCGGGGTCCCCATCACCGAACCGGTTTGGGTGATCTCCGAGACGCCGGCGCGGGCGATCCCGAAGTCGGTGACGACCGCTTTGCCCTCCTCGTCGACGATCACGTTCTGCGGCTTCAGGTCGCGGTGGACGATCCCGTTGCGGTGGGCGAAGCGGGCACCCTCGAGCACCTGCCGCACCAGCGCAACCGCCTGGTCGGGGCTGAGGCCGCGGTCGATCAGCTCCTTCAGCGTCGGCCCTTCGACATAGCGCATCGCGATGTAGTTGACGTCCCCGTCGGAGCCGCGGTCGAAGACGGCGACGATGTTCGGGTGCTGCAGCCCGGCGGCGTGCTCTGCCTCGCGCTGGAAACGGCCGACGAACTCGGCGTCCTGCAGGTAGCGGCGGTGCAAGACCTTCAGCGCCACCTGCCGCTGCAGATGCGTGTCCTCGGCCAGCCAGACGTCGGCCATGCCGCCGCTGCCGAGCCGGCGCAGGACCCGGTAGCGGTTGTCGACGACGCTTCCCTCGCTGACCTCAGCCACCGTTCCTCCTCATTCTCCGTTCAGGATCGTTTCCGCGACGTCGCGGAAGATCGGCGCAGCGACGTCGTTGCCGAACTGTTCCGTGCACTCGACCGAGGCCGCGATCGCGATCTTCGGGTCGTTGGAGGGGGCGAAGCCGATGAACCAGGCCTGGTTCTCGTTTTCGCCGCCGCCGCAGGCCTTGTTGCCTGGCGTTTCCGCGGTGCCGGTCTTGCCGGCGACCGGGACGCCGGAGATCGCGGCATTGGTTCCGGTCCCTTCGCTGACCACGCCTTCCATCGCCGTCGTCAGCTCTTCCGCGGTCTGCTCGCTGACCGCTTCGCTGTAGACGGAGGGATCCATCGTGTCGACGGTGCGGCCGTCGGGGTCGACGACCCGCTTCCAGATCTGCGGCTTCATCAGCTTGCCGCCGTTGGCAACCGCGGCGGCGACCTGCGCCATCTGCAGCGGCGTCGCCAGCAGCCGCTCCTGCCCGATCGCGACGCGGGCAAGGTCGACGGGGTCCTTGGCATGCAGCAGTTCTTCGCTTTCGAAGTCGTAGACACCGCTCGGCAGAACCTCTTCTTCGGGCAGGTCGATCGCCGGCTTGGCGTTGAAGCCGAAGCGATCCATGTATTCGAACAGAGTGTCGTTGCCGAGCTGCTGGCCGAGCTGGCCGAACCAGGTGTTGACCGAGTTGGTCAGCGCGGTGTCGAGAGCGATTGAGCCGAAGTCTCTATTGAAGTCGTTCTGCAGCGGCGTCCCTTCGACTTCCAGCGTTCCCGGAGCGTTGATCGTCGTTTCCGGCGTGATCGCGCCGCTGTCGAGCCCGGCGGCGGCGGTCACCACCTTGAAGGTCGAGCCCGGCGGGTAGCGGCCCTGCGTCGCCCGGTTCAGCAGCGGCGTTTCGACTTCGTTGGTTGCCAGCTTCGAGTATTCGTAGGGCACGCGGTTCGGGTCATACGGGGCATTGGATGCCATCACCTTGATCGCGCCGGTGCTCGGTTCGATCGCCACCACCGCCCCGAAGCCCTGTTCCTCGAGGTCGCCCAGCGCCACCCGCTGGGCTGCGGTGTCGATGTTGGTGACGATGTCGTTGCCTTCCTGGGTGTGGCCGAGCAGCTGGTCGGCGATCGAGCTGAATTCGGAGCCTTCGCCGATCAATTCGTCGTTGTGGAACTGCTCGAACTCGGAGTCGCCGTACTTGACGAAGCTGTAGCCGATCGGATGGCCGAAGAGGGTGCCTTCGGGATAACGCCGCACGTAGCGTTTGTCGGCGCCCCGGCCCTTCGCCACCGACTTCGCGATCACCGTGCCGTCGGCGGCGAGGATGCGGCCGCGGGGGATCTGCTGCTGCTCGAGCAGCGGCCGCTTGTTGGCGTCCTTTTCCTTCAGCGCTTCGGCGTCGAACACCGACCAGTAGGACGTGAAGCCGACGAGGACGCCGAAGAGGACGACGATGAAGCCGAACAATTTGACGATCTGCCGGTTCACGCCGCCGCCCCCATCGTCGCCACCCGTCCGGCCGGTTCGGCCGCCTCACGCCGGGCGCGGTCGGAAACGAGCAGCAGCAGCGCCAGCAGCACGAAGTTGGCGACGATCGAACTGCCCCCGTAGCTGATGAAGGGCAGGGTGACGCCCGTCAGCGGGATCACCCGGGTGACGCCGCCGACGATCACGAAGGCCTGGATCGCGAACACCGAGGTGAGGCCGACCGCCAGCAGCTTCGAGAACCCGTCGCTGGCGAGGAGGGCGATCTTGAACCCCCGCGCGGCGATCAGCAGGTAGACGAGGATCAACCCGCAGGCGCCGAACAGCCCCACCTCGTTGACGATCAAGGAGTAGATCGTGTCGGTCTGCGCCGCCGGCAGCAGCGCCTGGTCGGTGCCGGGAACCGTGATCAGCGCCTGCCCGAAGCCTCTTCCGAAGAGGCCGCCGTCGGCTTGGGCGAAGATCGAGTTGAGGATCTGGTAGCCGGTTCCCTCTGGGTCGTTGTAGGGGTGGAGCCAGATTTCCACCCGGTCGTGGACATGGGGCACGGTGCTGGCGAAGAACCAGGCGCCGACCAGGAACAACAGCATCCCGATCACGACGAAGGAGAAGCGGCCGGTCGCCACGTAGAGCAGGGCGAGGAAGGCGGCGAAGAACATCAGCGAGCTGCCGAGGTCGCGGATGAAGACGAGCATGAACATCGAGGCGCCCCAGACCACCAGCAGTGGCCCGAAGTGCTTCAACGGCGGCAGCGTCACCCCGAGCACCCGCCGGGCGCCGACGATCAGAACCTCGCGGTGCTCGCGCAGGTAGCTGGCAAGGAAGATGATGATCGCGATCTTGGTGAACTCCGCCGGCTGGAAGGCGATCGGGCCGAGCTTCACCCCGAGGTAGGCGCCGTTGACCTGCTGCCCGATCCCCGGCAGCCGCGGCGCCAGCAGCAGCAGCAGGCCGCCGATCGCGATCGTGTAGCGGTAACGCTCCAGCACCTCGTAGTCGCGCAGGAACCAGATCGTCAGCGCGAAGAGGACCAGCCCGAGGACGAACCAGTTCGCCTGGTCACGGGCCAGGGTTTCGTCGATCCGGTAGATCATCACGAACCCAAAGGCGGTCAGGGTCGCCATCAGGGGGAAGAGGTAGGGGTCGGCGTCGGGGAGGCGGATCCGCAGGAAGACGTGGGTCGCCAGGCAGATCGCCAGGAAGTAGGCGCCGTAGACGAGGCTGAGGTTCCCGAGCTGCTCGTTCTCCTGCGAGAAGACCCCGGCGAAGCCCGCCGTGAGGAGAACGGCGACCGGAACCAGGGCCAGCAGCTCCCGGTTCCTGGCGCTGGTCAACGAAGGCCCTCGGACTTTTCGATGTCTTCGATCAGCGAGACGGCGTCGGCGCGCGAGCGCAGCTTGTGGCCCGTGACGGCGTCGGCGCGCTTGGGCGGCAGCGACCCGGTCTGGATCGGGCTGGCGTAGCGCTCGGAGTAGAGGTCGACCCCGAACGGCAATTCGTAGGGTGCGCCGCGGTAGAGGGCGACGCGGCCCGAGCCGTCGGTGCCGAGGAACCAGATCTGGCGGTTGCCGTACCAGGCGCCGAAGGCGAGGGCGGCGATCACGAGCAGGACGGCGAACACCTTGAGCGCGGTGCGCAGGCGCCCCCGGGCCGGCTGCGCGGCCTGCTCCTCGCGGCGCCTGCGGGCGGCCTCCGCAGCGGCGCGGCGGCGGACCTCGGTCGCGCTCAGCCCCGCCTCCTCGGCGCTGGCGCCGATCAGCGTCGCCCCCTCGTCGGGCCCGCCGCGCGGGTTGCCGGCGGCCGGCGCCGCCGTGTCCTCGAGCCGGAAGGCGACGACGGTGATGTTGTCGCGACCCCCTGCCCGGTTGGCTTCGTCGACCAGCGCCCGCACCGCCGCGCTCAGCGAGGTGGCGCGGGCGAGGACGCGGGAGATCTGCTCGTCGTCGAGCATCGTCGTCAGCCCGTCGGAGCAGATCAGGAAGACGTCGCCGTCCTGGGCGGGCACCGTCTGCACGTCGACCTGGACCTCCGGTTCGGGACCGAGCGCGCGGGTGATGATCGAGCGCTGCGGGTGGTCCTCGGCCTGGGCGTCGGTGATCTGCCCTTTGCGCCGCATCTCCTCGACCAGCGAGTGGTCGCGGGTCAGCTGCTCGAAGCGGCCGCCGCGGAGGCGGTAGGCGCGGCTGTCGCCGACGTGGCCGATCGCCACCGCTTCGCCCTCGAGGTCGACGATCGCCGCGGTGGTCGTCGTCCCCATCCCGGCCAGGCCCGGGTCCTTGCGGGCGAGCTCGTGAATCGTCCTGTTCGCCCCCTCGATCGTCTCCTCCAGCACCCGCTCGGGAGCCGCCGGCGGCAGCTCCCGCGGGAACGACTCGACCGCCGCCTTGGAGGCGACCTCCCCGGCCTGGGCGCCGCCCATCCCGTCGGCGACGACGAACAGCGGCGCCTTCGTGAAGTAGGAATCCTCGTTGGCGTTGCGCTGGCGCCCGGTGTCGGTGCGCACGGCCTCCTCGGCGATCCGCAGGCTCATCGGGCACACCCGCTGCCGCGCATGCTCCGCGGCCGAAGAATCAGATATGCACGGCCGCTCCGCATGCGGGTCATGGCCCGACCTCGAAGCGGAAGACGGTGTCGCCGATCTGGACGTTGTCGCCGTCGACCAGCTCCGCCTCCCCCTGCAGGGTGGCGCCGTTCAGCAGGGTGCCGTTGGTCGAGTTCATGTCCTCGACGAAGAACCGTCCCTGGCGCGAGAAGACTCGGGCGTGCAGGCTGGAGGCGTAGCGGTCGTCGATCCGCACGTCGGCCTCCTTCGAGCGGCCGATCGAGAGGCCGCCGATCAGGTCGAAGCGGTGCTCGCGCTCGAGGCCGCCGCCGCGCTCGGCGATCAGCCAGCCGTCGGGCCCGCGCGGCGCCTCGGCGAAGGCGGGGGCGGCGTGGAAGCCGGTCTGGTCCGGGGCGGGAGCGAGCGTCCGCCGCAGGTCCTTGAAGGCGCTGCGCGCGATCACGAGCACGAACAGGTAGAGGACGGCGAGGAAGCCGAACTTCAGCGCCACGCTTATCGGGTCGTATTCCACGCGACCAGCACCTTAATGAGGACGGCAGAAGCCGCTATTGCTCGATGTCGAAGGTGAAGGTCGAGGTGCCCACGGTGACCTGGTCGCCGGGGCTGAGCCGGGTGGAGGGAACGCGGCGGCCGTTGACCTTGATCCCATTGGTGGAGCCGAGATCGACGATCTGCCAGTCGCCGTTGTCGCCGCGCCGCAGCTCGGCGTGGCGGCGGGAGACGTTGGGGTCGGAGAGCACGCACTCGACCGACTTCGAGCGCCCGATCGTCGCCCGCGGGCCGTCGAGGACGTAGCGGCGGTCCCCGAGCGAGACGACCGCGCGGGTCGAGACCAGCGCCCCCACCGCCTCCTCGGGTCGTTTCGGCCGGCTGCGATCGCGCTCGCGCACCGCCGAGTAGACCATCGTGTGGCCCTCTTCGCCCTGCTCCGGAGCCTGTCCCTCGTGCGCCGCCGGCTTCACCAGCCGCGTCTGGATCCCGAACTCCCCCAGCCGCAGCCGCTCGTCGGTTTTGAACTCGACCGCCGGCCGGGTCAGCAGGTCGTAACCCCGCCGCCGCGCGTGCTCCAGCAGGTAGCCCGACAGCTCCTGCTCGAGCGAGCGCTCGTAGCCCTCGAGCTTGCCGCGGTCCTGGCGGCCGAGGAAGACCGTGTACTCGTTGGGGACGTAGACGCGCTGCACCGAGGCGGTCTTGTGGGCGTCCATTTCCTTCGCCAGCTTGCGGGCAAGTTCGACCGGTTGCACCTCCGAGCTGAAGGCACGGCTGAAGACCCCCTCGACGAGGCCTTCGAACATCGACTCCAGGCGACTTAGAGCACCGATGGCGAAATCCTAGGGAAGGGCTGTCACGGGAGGACCGCGCCGTGCAGGGCGAGGAAGCCCCCCGCCGCCACCGCGGCAGCCAGGGCGCCGAGGCGGGTGGCGACACCGTAGGCGTGGCCACCGGGGAGATTTTCGCCGAGGTCGTCGAGCGCGTCCTCGATCGTCGTCCCCAGTTCCTCCAGCGAAGACCGGTGGTTGGGGCGCGGCGAAAGGCAGGCATCGATCGTCTCGGTCAGCTCTCGCGGCAGGTCGGGGCGGAGGCGGCGCAGCGGCCGCACCCGGGCGCCGATCGCCCGCGCCGTCGCCGCGGGGGTGGCGCGGCGGTGGGGATTCTCGCCGCTCCAGCACTCGTACAGGGTCAGGGCCAGGGAGTAGACGTCGGCCTCCGGACCCGCCGGTCGTCCCTCCGCCTGCTCGGGAGCCATGTAGGCGAGGGTGCCGACGACGTCGCCGGCGGCGGTGAGGGGAGCGTCGTCGGCGAGGTGGGCGACGCCGAAGTCCATCAGCTTTGCCCGCGGCTCGGAGTCCTCGATCACCTGCACGTTCTGGGGCTTGATGTCGCGGTGGACCACGCCGCGCGAGTGGGCGTGGTCGAGCGCCTCGCAGAGGTCGGCGCCGATCTCGCCGATCTCGCGGTCGGAAAGCTCGCCGGCGTTGGCGAGCCGCGCCAGCGTCGAGCCCTCGACCAGCTCGGTGACCAGCAGCGCGTTGCCGTCCTCCTCCCCCAGCTCGTAGAGGGTGACGATGCCGGGATGGTTGAGCCGGGCGGCGGCCTGCGCCTCACGCAGCACCCGGCGGCCTGCCTCCCCCCGCTGCTCGATCGCCTTCACCGCCACCGGCCGCTCGAGGCGGCCGTCCCAGGCCTCATAGACGACGCCGAAGCCGCCGCTGCCGATGCGGCGCTCGATCAGGAAGCGGTTGAGCACCAACGAGCCGACCATCGCCCTTCCCAGTTCGCCGGAAAGGAAAACCTTCCTGCGAAAAGCGTGGGAAAAACCCACCGTTTGCGGGATCTCCTCCCGCCCTGGCCGCCGCAGAAGTCATACTCTCGCCCCCGTGGAGGACTTCGCCTCACGACGGCCGCCTCGGCGCGAGCGGCCCAAACGTCGGCCCGAGCGCCAGCAGATCATGCTGCGGCGCGGGCTCGCCCTCGGCGGCGGCCTCGTCCTCCTGATCCTGATCGTCCTCGGCGTCAAGGGCTGCCTCGACGCCCGCGCCAACCGCGCGCTCAGCGACTATGCCCGCAATGTCACCTCGATCACCGAAGAGACCAAGCAGACCAGCAAGTCCTTCTTCGAACTGCTGGAAAGCCCGGGCAGCGCCTCGGTCACCGACTTCGTCGACCAGGTCGAAGCGGACCGCAGCGCCGTCGACAGCCAGGCCTCGCGGATCGACGGGCTCAGCGCCCCCGGCGACATGTCCCACGCCCAGTCCAACCTCGAGCTGAGCTACCAGCTGCGGGCCAGCACGATGGACGAGATCGCCTCCAAGATGAGCACCGCGCTCGGCGAGGCCGGCGCCGCGAAGGCAACCACGGCGATCGCCAAGCAGATGCAGAAGCTGCTCGCCTCCGACGTTATCTACGAACAGGTGGTGCGGCCCGAAGTCGACGGCGTCCTCGCCGACAACGGGATCTCCGACAGCGACCTGCCGGAAAGCACCTTCCTGCCCGACGAAAAGTGGCTCGACGAAAGCACCGTCAGCGACGCGCTCGGGGCCCTCGGCGGCGGCAGCGAAAACGTCTCCGGCGTCCACGGCACCGAACTTTCCAGCGTCCTCGTCAACGGCACCGAACTGATCGAAGGGGCGCCGACCACGATCGCCGCCGAAGAAGGGGTCGAAGTCGAAGTCAGCGTCGTCAACCAGGGCGAATCGACCGAGAACGGGGTCGGCGTTTCGGTCAGCTTCGAAGGCAACACGGTGAAGGGGGAAATCGACGAAATCCCCGTCGAAGAAACCGGCACGACCTCGATCCTGCTGACGCCGACGCCCTCCGGCGAAGTCACGCTCGAAGTCGAAGTCGAAGCGGTCGCGGGCGAGACCCTGACCGAAAACAACGAAGCGACCTACACGCTGCTGATCGAATAGTTCAGGCTGTGGGCATGCGGATCGCCTACCTTGGCCCGGCCGGGACCTTCACCGAGGACGCCCTCGGCGAGGCGATCCCCGATGGCGGCTTCGAGCCGCTGCGGACGGCGACCATCCACGACGCGATCCTCGCGGTCGAGCGCGGCGAGGCCGAGCGGGCGCTGGTCCCGATCGAGAACTCGCTGGAGGGCTCGGTCCGCCCCACCCTCGACACCCTCGCCTTCGAGGCGCTCGGGGTGACGATCGTCGGCGAGCACGACTACCGCGTCCGCGTCCACCTGATCGCCCGCGAGGGAACGCGGGCCGAGGACGTAGAGGCGGTGCTCTCGCACCCGCAGCCGCTCGCCCAGTGCCAACGCTTCCTGCGCGAGCGCTTCCCAGAGGTGGAACTGCGCAACGCCAGCAGCACTGCGGCCGCAGTGCGGATGGTCAGCGAGTCGGCGCGGCCGTGGGCGGCGCTGGGGGCGCGGGCGGCGGCGGCGATGTACGGGTGTGAGCTGCTGCGGGAAGGGGTCGAGGACTCCGACGACAACGTCACCCGCTTCGTCTGGATCGCCACCGCCGGAACCGGGGCGGCAGGCTCGGGCCCCTGGAAGACCTCGCTCGTCTTCTCCGAGGTGGGAGCCGACCATCCCGGTGCCCTGGTCGAGTGCCTGGGCGAGTTCTCCGATCGCGGCATCAACCTCACCCGGATCGAGTCGCGCCCACTGCGTCAGGGCCTCGGGCAGTACATGTTCTTCTGCGACCTCGAGGGTGCGGAGGGGGATCCAGGCGTCGCCGAGGCGATCGCGGCGCTGCGGACGAAGGCCGCATCGGTGCGGATTTTGGGCTCCTATTCCGTGGGATGAGGCCTTATGCCTACAATTTCCCGCAGTTATGGCCAGGGTGCTGGTACTCAACGCGACGTATGAGCCGATCAACGTCTGCACGTTGAGACGAGCCGCTGTCCTCTTGCTGAAGCAGAAGGCCGAACTGCTGGAGCAGCGGGACGGGGCGGTGCTTCATTCCGAGCGGATGACGATGGAGCGGCCGGACGTGATCCGCCTCGTCAACTACGTCCGCATTCCGCGCGAGGCGCACCGGCGCAAGATCACCCGCCGCGCCGTCCTCGCCCGCGACTCCTGGACCTGCCAGTACTGCGGCTCGACCAAGTCCGGGCTCACCGTCGACCACGTGATCCCCCGCTCCCGCGGCGGCAAGTCGGTCTGGGAGAACATCGTCGCCGCCTGTCCGCCCTGCAACCGCCGCAAGGGCAACCGGCTGCCGCGGGAGATAGAAATGCACCCGACGACGACGCCGAAGGCACCGCCGCCGACGGTCTTCATCCAGGTCGCCAGCCCGAAGATCCCCTCGGCCTGGGAGCAGTACCTGCCGCAGGCGGCTTAGGTCCCTTCGACCAAAAGAGGCTTCTGGGCGCATAGGGCGAAACCAGCCCTGATGAATGCGAGGGCTGGCGGGACTCAGCGCCCGGTTGCGGCTGCCGTGCTTGCGGCGGTTCTGATCCTGGGCGCTCTTCCGGTGGGCGGGGCCGACGCCCACAGCGGCCGTTGGCTCGAGCCCACCTCGGCCCGCCAGGCCGCCGCCTTCTGGACGCCGGCGCGGATGCGGGCAGCGCAGCCGATCGAGATCGGCGGTCGGCGCCACCGGGCCAGGGCGACGGTGAGGCGAGGCCGACGCGGCGAGGCCGGGCCCGTGGCAGGCTTCGGGATCCGCAACCGGGGCTTTGGATCCGACTTCGAACAGGTGCCGGATCCGACCCTCCCCGAGTTCAGGGTCAACGGCGCGGTCTTCCTCTCCTTCGGGATCTTCGGCTACGGACGCTGCTCCGGCACCTCCGTTCGCGCGCGCAACCAGAGCGTCGTCGTCACCGCCGGGCACTGCATCAACAGCGGCGGCAAGCACGGTCGCTGGTTCACCGGACGGATGGTCTTCGTCCCCGCCTATCGCTACGGCCAGCGGCCCTTCGGCGTCTTCCCGGTTCGCTGGATCGACACCACCACACAGTGGCGGGCCAGCGGCAGCGAGAACTACGACGTCGGCGCGATGGTCGTCGGCCGCAACGAGGCGGGCCAGACGCTCGGCGAGGCGGTCGGCGGCACCGGCATCGCCTTCAACCAGAAGGCGAACCAGGTCTTCGACGTCCACGGCTATCCGGCTGAAGCGCCGTTCGACGGCGAAACGCAGAGGATCTGCCGCGGCACCCGCTTCCTCGGCCACGACGCCAGCTCCTTCGCCTTCCGCGGCCCGCTCAACCTCGCCGTCTCATGCCAGCTGACCGGTGGCGCCTCGGGCGGCGGCTGGACGATCGACGGCGACCTCCTGAACAGCGTCACCGACTACGGCTACTTCGACGAGACCTCCCCCGCCTACGGTGCCTACTTCGGAAAGGAAGTCGCGCGGCTCTACGGCCGGGCGAAGCGGAAGCGATGAGGGGACGCCTCGCCGATGTCGTCGTTCTGGCGACGGTGCTGGCCCTGACCGTGGCGTTCGCCGGCGAGGCGGCGCCGAAGGACCGCCGAACCCAAAATGACCATCACCTCCGGCAGAACCATCAGCCCCAGGTCCACCATCGCCGCGCCGCCCCACCCGTGCGCCTGCTGCCGCCATCCCCGCGCAGCCGCCTGCTGAGCCAGCACGGCAAGCCCGTCGCCCCGACGCCGTTCTTCCGCTCCGGCTTCACCTTCAAGGCGGACGGCTACAAGCTAGGGGTCAGCACCTTCGGCAGCGCCGTCTTCATCGAGGTCTGGCGGGGCGACCGCGGCAAGCGCGTCGCCACCTCCTACCTGGCGCGCGGGATCGCTCGGCCCGAACGCCTGCAGGCGACCTTCGGCAACTTCGGCAAGGTGAAGATGCGCTTCCGCCCCTCCCGTCACCGCACCTGGGTCGGCCAGCGGCGGACCTGCCGCGGCGCCAACCGCTTCATCAAGCGGCAGGGAATCTTCCGCGGCAACCTTCGCTTCAAAGGCGAAGGCGGCTACGTCAACGTCCGCATCCACCGGGCCAAGGGGGCCGTAGTCGTCCCCGCCCCCAAATGCCTCAAGCACCGCCGCCGCGGCCCGGGGCCGGGCTTCGACTTCAACCCCTTCAAACCACGGGCTGGCCTCCTCTCCGTCAGCCGCGAAGGCATCGACTCGACTTCCTTCCTCGCCCTCGAAGGCCGGCACAACACCCAATTTCTCGCCACCACCGAAGACTCCCGGCCCCACGTCGCCATCGTCCGCATCGCCGTCCTCCGCAAGCACAGCCCGATCCGCATCGACGAAGCCCTCACCACCGCCAAGCTCTCTCCGCCGGCCCCGTTCCACGGCACCGGTCGCTACCACGCGTATAGCGACGGCACCAACTCCTGGTCGGGCGACCTCAGCGTCAACTTCCCCGGTGCCCCCCGCTTCCCGCTGACGGGCCCGACCTGGGAAACCTTCCTCGAAGTGCCGTTCTAGGCGACGCGGCGACTACTCGCCGGCGCCGTCGGGCGAGGCCTCGGCCAGCTCGCCTTGGCCGTTGTCCTCGGGGGCGCCTGGCTCGGCTTCTTCGGACTCGACAACGAGGGCGACGGCGCTGACGCGGTCGTCGTCCTTGATGTTCATCACCTTGACGCCCTGCGTCGAGCGGCCCATCTGCGAGATGCCGCCGACGGAAGTGCGTTGGACCATCCCGTTCTGGGAGATGAAGAGCAGGTCCTGGTGCTCGCCGACGATCAGCGCCCCGGTCAGGCCGCCCTTCTTCTCGGTCAGCTTCACGGTGAGCACGCCTTTGGTGCCGCGCCCCTTCACCGGGTACTCGGAGACCGGCGTCCGCTTGCCGTAGCCGTTCTCGGTGACGACGAAGAGTTCGGTGTCGTTGCGGGCGACGTCCATCGCCAGCACCCGGTTGTCCTTGCCCGAGACGTTCATCCCTTTCACCCCGCTGGTGTCGCGGCCCATGGTCCTCACGTGCTTCTCGGAGAAGCGGGAAGCGTGGCCGGAGTGGGAGACCATGAGGATGTCGTCCTCGCCTGAGGTCAGCCGCACCTGGACCAGCTCGTCGCCGTCGCGGACCTTGATCGCGATGATCCCGTCGGCGCGGATCGGCGTGTTGTAGGCGAGAAACTCGGTTTTCTTCACCAGCCCCTTGGCGGTGGCGAAGGCCAGGTACTTGTTCTCCTTGAAGTCGCGGGTCGGGATCACCGCCATCACCCGCTCGCCTTCGCGCAGCGGCAGCAGGTTGTTGAGCGAGCTGCCTTTCGCCTGGCGGGCGCCCTCCGGCAGCTCGTAGACCTTGAGCCGGTAGACCTTGCCGCGGTTGGTGAAGAAGAGCAGGAAGTCGTGCGTCGAGCAGATGTGGAGATGGGCGATGTAGTCGTCCTCTTTCAGGTTCATCCCCATCACCCCGACGCCGCCGCGACGCTGCTGGCGGTAGGTCGCCAGCGGCAGCCTCTTGACGTAACCCGAGGCAGTCAGCGAGATCACCATCTGCTGGTCGGCGATCATGTCCTCGATGCCGACGTCGCCCTCGAAGTGGACGAGCTCGGTGCGGCGCTCGTCACCGTAGGAGTCGACGATTTCGGCCAGCTCGTCCTTGACCAGGCCCATCACCCGCGCTTCGTCGCCGAGGATCGCGCGCAGCTCGCCGATCCGCTCCATCAGGTCGGCGTGCTCGGCCCGAACCTTGTCGGCCTCGAGCGCGGTCAGGCGCTGCAGGCGCATGTCGAGGATCGCCTGCGCCTGCTCGCGCGATAGCTCGAACCGGTCGATCAACCCTTCGCGGGCGGTATCCGGGTCTTTCGAGCCGCGGATCAGTTTGATCACCGCGTCGAGGTTGTCGAGCGCGACCAACAGCCCCTCGAGGATGTGCGCCCGCGCCTCGGCTCGCCGCAATTCGAACTGCGTCCGGCGGGTGATCACCTCGCGCTGGTGCTCCACGTAGTGGTGGATCAGCTCGAGCAGGCTCAGCGTCTTCGGGACGCCGTCGACCAGCGCCACCATGTTGGCGCCGAAGGTCGTCTGCATCGCCGTTTTCTTGTAGAGGTTGTTGAGGACGACCTTGGCCGGCGGGCCGCCGCGCTTCAGCTCGATCACCAGGCGCATCCCCGAGCGGTCGGACTCGTCCCGCAGGTCGGAGATGCCCTCGAGTTTCTTGTCGCGGACGAGGTCGGCGATCTTCGTGATCAGCCCCCCTTCGCCGCCCTTCTTGACCATGAACGGCAGCTCGGTGACGACGATTGCCTCCTTGCCCCCCTTCAGCGGCTCGACGTGGGCCCGGGCGCGGACGCGGATGCTGCCGCGGCCGGAGGCGTAGGCGTCGCGGATCCCCTCCCGGCTCATGATCCCGCCGCCGGGGAAGTCCGGGCCCTTGACGTGCTGCATCAGGCCCTCGAGGTCGGTTGCCGGATCGTCGATGTAGGCGGTGACCGCGGCGGCGACCTCGCGCAGGTTGTGCGGCGGGATGTTCGTCGCCATCCCCACCGCGATCCCGGAGGTGCCGTTGACCAGCAGGTTCGGGAACCGCGCTGGCAGGACCAGCGGTTCGCTCGCCTTCTCGTCGTAGTTGGGCCCGAAATCGACGGTGTCGGTGTCGATGTCTCGCAACAGCTCGGTGGCGAGTCGGCCGAGGCGGGCCTCGGTATATCTCATGGCGGCTGCCGGGTCGTCGTCGATCGAGCCGAAGTTGCCCTGGCCGTCGACGAGGACATAGCGCAGCGAGAAGTCCTGCGCCATCCGCACCAGGGTGTCGTAGATCGCCGAATCGCCGTGCGGGTGATACTTGCCCATCACCTCGCCGACGATGTAGGCGCACTTGCGGTAGGAACGGGTCGGCTGCAGGCCGATGTCGTGCATCGCGTAGAGCACCCGCCGGTGCACTGGCTTCAGCCCGTCGCGCACGTCCGGGAGCGCCCGGCCGACGATCACGCTCATCGCGTAATCGAGGTAGGACGAGCGCATCTCCTTCTCGAGCTCGCGCTCTTCGATCCGGCCACCGGTGAGGACGTTGGCGTCCATCAGATCTTCCCTCCGTCGAACCCGCTTGCCTTACACATCAAGGAACCGCACCTCCCTCGCGTGCGTCTCGATGAAGTCGCGCCTCGGCGCCACCTGGTCGCCCATCAGCATCGAGAAGATCGTGTCGGCCGCGGTCGCGTCTTCCAGCGTCACCCGGGCCAGGGTGCGGCTGGCCGGGTCCATCGTCGTCTCCCGCAGCTGGTCGGGGTTCATCTCGCCCAGGCCCTTGAACCGCTGCACGTCGACGCCTTTGCGGGCCAGCTCCAGCACCGCGCCCCGCAGCGCCTCGAACGACAGCGCCACGTTGCGGCGCTCACCGAACTCGATCTCGAAGGGGGCCCGGCCGACCTGCTTCAGCAGCGCTTCGTGAACCTCGGCGAACTTGCGGTAGTCGTGATGGTCGAACAGCGCCGCCGGCAGCCGGTGGGTGCGGGCGAGGCCGGTTTTCCGTTCAGTCGCCTTGACGACCAGCAGCTCGTCGTCCTGCGAGACCACCTCGGTTTCGAAGGGCTCGGTCTCGGGCGCTTTCTTCGCCAGCAGCGCCGCCGCCGACTTCAGCGTCTTCGTCCCCTCGTCGAGCAAATTCGACTCCTCGAGGAACCGCACCGCTTCGTGGCCGAACTCGGCCTGCAGCGACGAACCCCAGCCCTCGTACTCTTTCGAGCGCCGGATGTACCCCTGCCAGCGGCTGGCGGTCAGTTTCGTCTTCTTCCCGTTGGCGTCGGTCAGCTCGAAGTCCTCGAGCTTGTCGCGCAGCAGCACGTCTTCCAGTTCGGAGTCGCGCTCGAGGTAGGTGATCTGGTTGCCCTGTTTCACCCGGTAGAGCGGCGGTTTGGCGATGTAGACGTAGCCGGCCTCGATCAGCTCCGGCATCTGCCGGTAGAGGAAGGTGAGGACGAGGGTGCGGATGTGGGCGCCGTCGACGTCGGCGTCGGTCATCAGCACCACCTTGTGGTAGCGCGCCTCCTCGACGTTGAACTCCTCGCGCACCCCGGTGCCGACCGCGGTGATCAGCGCCTGGATCTCCTGGTTGGAGAGGACCTTGTCGATCCGGGCCTTCTCGACGTTGATGATCTTGCCGCGCAGCGGCAGCACCGCCTGGGTGTTGCGATCGCGGGCCTGCTTCGCCGAGCCGCCGGCGGAGTCGCCCTCGACCACGAAGATCTCGGCCAGGCTCGGGTCCTTGACCGTGCAGTCGGCGAG
>Ga0207693_10002758_pt1 | contig 15211 bp, 19 predicted proteins | sample LARL81metaG_FD_184347 | JGI IMG/M metagenome (GOLD analysis project Ga0207693, IMG submission 184347) | Corn, switchgrass and miscanthus rhizosphere microbial communities from Kellogg Biological Station, Michigan, USA - LAR L8-1 metaG... | ecosystem: Host-associated > Plants > Roots >...
TCTCATCAAAGCGATGGTAGCTATCCCTCTTGAAACGGCTAACGTGAATCTCAAGTTGCCAATCGAGAAAACTGCCTACGCTATCTCCGAAAGACTCATGCAGAGCAAGGTCCTCATGTTTGTTCACATGATGTATCAGAACCAAGATCAGCTAAAGCCTTTCGAAGAAATCGAATCTTCCGCTCAAAAGAGCGAATAACCCAGCCAATCATCCCATAGGAGAACCTCACCGTGGCTAAATTCAAACGTATCACTGTCGGAAGTGTGTGCAAATCAAAGGAAGAAGATAAACCCGATTATTTCAAGGTCCGTGGCGACACCCGCGAAGTTCTTGCGAACGCAATTCTCAAAATGGACCCGGAAAAGGGCGGCAGTCTGAAACTCGAAAGTAAGAAGTTCCAACTCTTGAGTCTCGCGAAAGCCGTCGATGAGGGGAAAATCTCACCTGAGAATGCGAAAAAGGCCGAAGAACGCATCAACAAGATTCCGGACTATGTTCGGGCCGAGGCTATCTGGCTTCAACCTGAAAATTAAATCGGATCTGTTTGTGTGTCGGGGATGTGGTGCAACGCTGCATCCCTTTTTTATTTTCTAGAGAAACATCATGCGCTATTTCAGACTATGCCGTGGCCTTGTGGATCGGGGAACGCTCGTTATTCAATCGAATTTTCCGAAAGGTCCGGAACTCGATGATAATCAAGATTGGTACAAGAGCGTGTTTTTCTACAACGCCGATCAGCAAAAACATTTTGAACAGACAGGCTCGGTAAAGGGAATCACCGATGTTCTAACCGACACGCTTGTCTTTGATTTTGATTGCAAGGAAAATCCAGATGCCGCAAGAAAAGATGCTATCACTACGATTGAAAGAATTCGTGTCCACTCAGTTGATGCCGAGAGCATTCACATTTTTTATTCAGGTAACAAAGGTTTTAACGTTGTTGTTCCGTTAGGCCGTGAAGTATCTCCCGAGCAAGCTTACAAGCTAGCGGACAAATATGCCGGAGATCTTCCAACTTTCGATACCTCTCTGTATGACGCCCCACAATTGATCCGAATCTCAAATACCAAGCATCCGACGAGTCAATTATTCAAGATTCCGCTCACGCTTTCTGAGCTAACAGAAAAAACAATCCCTAAGATCCGCTACCTCGCTCAGACTCAACGCCTCAAATCTAGCCCAAGAAAGAATGTGAATAGCGAGTCATTCTACGAAATTCCGATAAAGAAAGCGCCAGTTGCGGCAGCACCGAAATATAAATTAGATCTATCACAAAAGCCTCCACACTGGAGAAATTGCAAATGGTCCATCCTCCAGGGCAACTTCCGATCGGGAGAACGTTCTCAAGCCCTGATGGTGTTGGCGGCTACTTGCCGGGCGATGAAGTTTGATAGGCTGACTTCTTATTACATGTGCAAATCAGCCATGAAGAAGTCCCATGAACTATACGGTGAAGGAGAATTCGATAAGAAGGAACTATGGGACAAGATCATCGAGCAAATTTTCGTCGAAGACGGATGGAACGGCGGTCAATATAGCTGCAAGGATCATGCATGGCTGGGACCATATTGCCGAGATCTCGGGGAGTTCGGATGCAAAGATCATGAAGAAGAAGGTCCGGTTATCCCGCTGGCGGAGATGGAAAAAAAGTTTGTCAACTACGCGACAAATTTCGAGACAAACGTCATCAAGACTGGAATTGCCGAGCTTGATGAACATGCGATGCTTTGCTCTTCGACTCTCGTTGGATTATTAGGCCAGCCGGGTGCCGGGAAAACCACGCTCGCAATCCAATATCTTCGTAATACGTCTTTGCAGAATGTTCCGTCGATGTTCTTCAGTCTCGATATGGGATTGCCGATCGTCTACGCGAAGCTTGCTCAGAAATATACCGGGTTATGTTTCAAGACAGTGATGAAAATATTCCGCAATGATCCTGAGCACGCTCAAAAAGTCGCGAACGTGATCAGTGAAGATTACAAAAATGTCGGATTCAACTTCCGTGCTGGAATGACAATCGCCGACATGCGGAAAGTTATCTCAGATCATCAAGAGGCAATCGGTAAACCGGTGAAGCTCGTCGTAATCGATTATCTCGAATGTATCGCCGGACCTTACGCGGATGCCACGGCCAATACCGGATTCATTGCCAATCAATTGAAAGATCTCGCCAATGAATTTCAGGCTTGTGTACTTCTATTGCTCCAAACACAAAAGCACTCAACGCCGTCAATCTCAGATCCTCTTATGACGTTGAAAGCGGTCAAGGGATCGAGTGTCATTGAACAAAGCTGTTCGACGATCCTGACGCTCTGGCGAGAGGGATACGATCCTGATACAATCGAGGATGACAGATACATCTCCTTTGCTGTCGTGAAAAATCGTTTTGGCTCTTTGTGGCGCGGTGATTTCCAGTGGGACGGAATGCGAGGCACTATCGAGACTCTTTCGGAAGAAGAACGATTTGAGCTTCAGAAATTCAAGAAACGAAAACAGCAAAAATACATCGAGAAACTTCGGCAACAAGCCGGAATCGGATCTTCTTCAGAAGCGTATAAATTTGAATGAATAGAGGTTCCTATGGGATTTTACGACACATTTGTTGGCGAGTTTGTGGAGCTTACTACCCACAAAGAAATACAGGCGATTGAGGACGAAATAATGGTAGTATCGCCCATCATGTTACGTGGGTATCTTGTCGATATGGACGATGAATATTTCTATCTCGGTGAAGATCCGCAGAAAGTAAGCGATGCTGTTGAACGATCGACAGTCTGGAGAATCATGATTTTAGATCCAGAAGCCATTATCCGAGATGCCCTGAAGAATATGCCGATTCCTACTGAACAAAACGAAATCAATTAAGAGGTGATTGTGGATCGCCTGATTGACGGAAAAAATGAAATAGCCGGGATCGTTTGTATCGAAGTTAAAGACGATAAAGCTATTCTATTTGTCGAAAATCAGGGGCAGATTTCCACTATCGAGGTTCCAAATCGTTACTGGATTCTGACGGAGCAACAATATCACGCTTCATATGTAAGATTGAAAGGCAATCTCAATTATCAATATGGAAAGCAGTTCACCAAAAGAAGCGAATTTCTGAAGGTGCGAAAACAGCTTCAACATGCCGGATGTAATTTCTTCTCAATCTACAACGAGAAGGAAGCCTTGATGGTGAAGGATGGGTACACCTACTTCAAAGGCATGAAGCATCAAGATGTCTCCGTGATGGCGATCGATATCGAAACCACGGGTCTTGTTCATGATGAAACCTCCGATGTTCTTTTGATTGCTTGTACCCTTCGCAAGAACGGAATTCTGAGCCGGAAACTTTTTGCTTATGATGAATATTCTACACGCGCTGAAATGCTCATTGCTTTCGCGGATTATGTTCGTGAAGCTGATCCTTCTATTATTCTTGGACACAATATATTCATTTATGATTTGCCTTACCTAGAATTTATTGCTAAGAAATTGGGAGTAGAACTGAATCTCGGTCGAGATGGCTCGGCTTTATGGTTCGACGACTTCGAAAGCAAATATCGCAAAGATGCTACTCAATTTTATCATTATCGCAAAGCTCACGTCTTCGGTCGGGAACTTGTTGACACAATGTTTGTTTCTTTGCGTTATGATGTGGGTAGAAAATACGAAAGTTACGGTCTTAAACCAATTATCCGAGCCGAGGGATTAGAAGTCGAAGGTCGAGTATTCTACGATGCCTCCAGGATTCGATTTACCTACAAAGATCCGGAAGAATGGAAAAAGATTAAACTGTATGCTGGATTCGACGGTGACGATGCTCTGGCGATCTATGACCTGATGTCTCCCCCATTCTTCTATCTCACGCAGCACATTCCCAAGCCCTATCAGTTGATTTTGGAATCAGCCGCCGGATCGCAAATCAATGCGATGATGATCCGAAGCTATCTGCAAGAGGGTCATTCTCTCCCGAAGGCTTCAGAGGCGATTCCATATGAGGGAGCGATCTCTTTCGGAAATCCTGGAGTATACCGGAACGTATTCAAGGTAGATGTTGCTTCTTTGTACCCGAATATAATGCTTCAATATGGAGTCTATGACTCAGAAAAAGATCCAAATGGAAACTTCTTGAAGCTCGTCAGCACGTTCACGGAACGCAGACTCAAACACAAAAAGCTCGCCAAGCGCGATAAATATTACGACGATCTACAAAATGCCGAAAAAATCTTCATCAACTCTTGCTATGGTTTCATGGGCGCAAGCGGACTGCTTTTTAATTCTCCAGCAAAAGCTGCCTATGTTACTGAACAGGGGCGCATTATTTTGCAAAAAGCCTTATCTTGGGGACATGCCCACGATTTTCACATTGTCAACGCGGATACCGATTCTATTTCTTTTTCTGAGAGGGAAGGAACTGGATTTAGCGTTCAACAGCGTGCCGACTACTTGAAGGAATTGAACAGCCTTTTCCCTGAACGCATTCGATTCGAGGACGATGGTTATTACGACACGGTGATTGTTGCCGCTGGGAAGAATTACGCGCTCTTTAAAGATGGCAAGGTGAAATACAAAGGGTCAGCACTGAAAGCTACAACTCGCGAGCCTGCTTTAAAGGAGTTCATTCACAAGGTCATTAATCAGATTGCAGAGTATTTCGGAAGCTCCACCGATTGCCTCGATGCAATACTTCAGGAAACATACGAATCGTTTGTACATGAGATCCAAAATATCACGGATATTCGTCGTTGGGTAACCCGAAAAACGATCACTGAGAAAGTGATTAATGCGAAGCGTACAAACGAACAGAAAGTAAAAGACGCAATTGCGGGTACAGAATATGTCGAGGGAGACCGCGCCTATTTTTATTTCGCGTCCGATGGCTCGCTGCGTCTGGCTGAAAATTTCGACGGCGATTATGATCGGGACAAGCTCTTTGAAAAGCTGTATAAGACAGCTTGCATCTTTGACACGATCATCAATGTGAAGAAGCTGTTCCCGAATTACAAATTAAAGAAGAATAAGAGGCTTCTCGATCTCAATCAATTATCTCTTCTTTAGGGGAACAATATGGACATAGTTGAAATTATCTTACTCGTGATCATCTGGTGGTTTTTAATCGGATGGTTCGAGAAATGGGGGAAAACATGGAAGAAATGATCGGAAAAATTAAATACGGCGCGCTTGCTTTTTTTGTACTCGTTGTATTCTTGGGCTCATATACAATCATTCGACCTGGCTACGCGGGGGTTCTCTTTAACCGATGGACGGGGAGTTTAAACACGGTGGGACAGGGACTGGCCTTCAAGGTTCCTTTCATGACCGATGTTCAGAGTTACCCGATTGCCCTGCGAACCTATACGATGGTCGAGAAAGACGGTGAGGGATCTTCTAGTGGAGATGACAGCATCGATCTGCCAACACTCGAAGGTCAGCATATTCGTCAGGACATTTCTGTCACTTATAACACTTCGCAGGACAAAGCCGCCGATGTTTTTCGTGCCTTCAAAGGTGCGGATATCGAGGAAATTGAAAAGACCTTTATCCGGCGCACGATTATCACGGTAGCGCAGAATGCATCCGGTCAAATGTCTCTCTCGGAACTGATATCGTCAAAACGTGGCGATCTGCAGACGACAGTACAAAAGACATTGGCTAACGAGTTGGCAAAAATGGGATTCAATCTCGATAAAGTGAACATGGGAGCCTCGCATCTTCCCAAAGCGATTGAAGATCAGATGCAACAGAAAATGGCTGCCCAGCAGGAAGCTCAACAGGCTGAATATGAACTACAGAAGCAAACCACGCTAGCAAAATCTGCGGTCGCTCAAGCTCGTGGAGAAGCTGATGCTCGCCTCATCCGCGCCGAAGCTGACGCAAAATCAAATAATCTATTGCGTCAAAGCCTTACTCCCGAACTGATCCGATTACGCTCGATCGAGAAATGGGATGGAAGATTGCCTACGATCAGCGGCGGCGGAATGCCAATTATCAATATGAAGGATCTCAGCGGTGCCGCCGGTAATGGTGGTGGAAATAAATAGACAGCAGTCGAATTGTCTGATTTGATCCTTCTCGTTGTAATTACTCGAACAAAGTTAAGACAACATGGTGAACATAGAGCCTGGAGGTCGGCAAACAGGACCCTGACTTCTAGGCTCTTTTTCTTTTCTGTGTTATACTAGAACCCATCTTATCGTTTTACCCTGATAATTAACACCAAGCAGTACGAATTCTGGGGGACGCATGTCGTCATTCAAGGTACCCGTTACTCGTGTGCGTGAAGTTCTGCCTCATGATAACGCAGATCGTCTGGACATCGTAAAAGTGTATGATTGGATGGTTGTGACCGGCAAAGGAAACTTCAAGGTCGGCGATCAGGTTATCTATATACCTGTGGATAGCATCCTGCCCCAAGAGCTTGAGGATTTTCTGTTTCCGATGACCGCCAAGATCAAGCTCACAAAACACCGCGTGCGCTCTATCAAGATCCGTAGCCACATCTCACAGGGAATGGTGGTGAAACCTGCTGAGCTTCTGGAGTCCCACTGGGGACATCTCGGGGAACTTGAGGACGAGGAAGATATCGCTCAAGACCTCGGGATCACGAAATACGAGCCGCCTGACGTTGAGATCCCGCGTCATATGCAACAAAAGAAAAAGCGCGCGGTCAATCCGAACTTTCCCAAATACACCGATATCGAAAATTTCAAGTGGTACGATCGAATCTTCCAAGACGGTGAAGAAGTTTATATGTCTGAGAAGATCCACGGCACGTCGTTCCGATGCGGATGGTTCAAGAACGAGGCAAATACTCTATGGAAGAAGATCAAGAAATTCTTTGGACTTCTACCTGAGTATGAATTCTGTTGGGGCAGTCGTCAGGTACAGATCCAATGCAAGCTTTATCACAAGGGCTATTACGACGAGGATGTCTACACCAAGATGGTGCGACAGTATGATCTGAAAAAGAAACTTCCGAAAGGATATGCCATCTACGGTGAGATTGTCGGCGATGGAATCCAAAAAGGGTACACATACGGCTGCGGACCTGGCGAACATAAGCTGTACGTGTACGATGTCATGAGGGATGGGAAATACCTCGATTATGAAATCTCAGATGCCACAGAAAATGACCCCTGGCCAGCTACGTTCAAGGAAGCCGTGGAGGCGTTTGATATTACACCTGTACCGGTCCTATATGTGGGGCCATTCAAACGCGAAATTCTGGAACAACATCGGTCTGGGGATTCTACCCTCGGCGGCCAGAAGGTGCGTGAAGGACTTGTTATTAAACCGATCCACGAAACCACCGCCTGTGTCGGAAGAAAAGTGCTCAAAGCCATCTCCGACGAATACTATATGCAAAAAGACGGCACTGACTTTCACTGACGGTTGCTTCGTCGAGATCCATAGCTCGGACCTGGCATCATGGAAAGTGGTGTGGCGGAGCAATGACCGTCATTACACCGATGTTGCTGTCTGTTGTCATTTTGCCCCCGATCAAATTCTGAATGATGCATTGTACCAGAAGTATCTTTTGACAGTTCCGGAAGACTGCGATAAGATTTAAACAACTCCACGTATAACTACAACAACTCCGCTTCACAAGAAAACGAGTCTAAAAAATGGGCGATTTCGTCGTTAAGGCCAAGACCCGCCTTGCTGATTTACCTATTGGCGCAAAGATAAGTCAGAGCGATTTTGCAACATTAACACCAGATGGTCAATTTATTCAACTCGAATATATCGAGGGAGAGACTGAAGTCAGAACATATGATGTTCATCCCGGTGTTTGGTCGATCCAAAAAACGATGACAGGGATGAAGCTGGAGAAGACCTCTTTCGTTAATGATCAGATTCTCGATTCATTTGTTTACACCAAGGCAATCACCGATCGCATCGACTGTTTCTTCAGCAAGCTTCACGTCTATCATAAACATGGCTTCGAGGTGCCAAAACGGGCGCTGTTGTTATATGGCATCCCCGGTACCGGAAAGACCACCGGAGCAGTAAAAGCTGCGATGAAATATGCCAACTCGGAGATGAAAGACACGGCAGTTCTCGTTTGGGCAACTGATAAGATCGATCCTTTTGAGGTGAAAGATTTTATCAAGTCGTTCAAATATGTTGGAGTCGATAAACTTATTCTGATCATGGAAGATGTTGGCGGTGTAGAAATTGATCAGGTTAGAATCAAGAGTACAGCCTCGCTTCTTTCTTTGCTCGATAACCAAGAAAAGACCTTCACCATTCCCATTTTTATCATCGCAACAACCAATCACCCGGAAGCATTTCTCGGTTCGCTCACAAACCGCCCAGGTCGATTCGATGACAAACTGGAAGCTCCCTATCCAAATGCCGAAGAACGAACGGATCTGCTGAAATTCTTCCTCAAGGGAAATGTTCCTGACGAAGTCATTGAAGAACTGAAAAAGAAGAAATATAACGAATTTTCTCCCGCGCACATCAAAGAAGTGATCTTACGTTCTGATATTTACGATATGGGGCTAATGGCCGCAATCGAGTCGGTACTCAAGGAAATTGAGAAGTACAAAAATATGTTCCAGGAAAAGCGGTCAATGGGAATTATCCATGACAACGAACCTTATTAAATATCGAGATCGGAAACTGTATAAGAAGATCATCCGCGATCTCGAAGCAATTGCGTCGCTCATGAAAATGTACTCCGATATTCTCTCTTGCTTCGAGAAATATGTGCCGGTTCGAAATGTACTCACTTCGCTCAAAGAAAATCACACTCTAATTCAGATCTACGTCGAAAAATACAAGAAACAATTCAATGACGGTTAACTGGACAAAGATAAGAAAACAGATTCCCTCGCGGGTTCATGTTCGGCGTGGTGTTTTCTACGAAGTGGTGTGGTGTGAACAAAATGCCATGCCCGGTTGCATCGGTCAGACTCGGCCAGATACCAAGCAAATTGTGATCGAGATGGGTCATTCTGACAAAGAGACTGTTTATACCTACCTTCACGAACTGGCTCACGCTTTCTCAATCGAATATGAGATCGGCCTTACCGAGTCACAAGTGCTGAAATTCGAGAAGTGTATCTACTACCTTCTAAAAGAGAATAATGTTCTCAAAGGAAAAATTCCGAAATGCAAAATCGACTAGCGAATCGCATTCTCGTTTTGGGCGACATACATTTGCCGTTCTGTGATTGGGATGCTCTCGAAGAAGCGAGAAAGTTCGGGGTGAAACATAAAGCAGATCTTGTTTTTACGACGGGAGATCTCACCGAACAAAAGTCATGGAGTCGATTCCTAAAAGAGCCCTCTGACGATAACCCAGAATCAGAGTGGAATAAGACGGTAGCTGCAGCAAAAGAACTGAACAAGATGTTTCCGAATCTCGTGATCCGTCGTTCCAATCATGATCTTCGGTATATGAAGAAAGCTTTCGAGGCTGGCCTCACGAAATCCATGATCAAAGGACTCGACGAGCTTTTCCCATATAAAGGGTGGATTTGGGCGCTCGATAATGATCCGTATATCGTCGATGACATCGCATTTCTCCATGGAGATGAACTCAACGGATCTGTCAGATCCAAAGTGCAGATTCTCGGGATGAATGTCATCCAAGGTCATACTCACGCGAAAGCCGAGATTGTCTATCACGCAACATTCAACCGTAAGCTATGGGGAATGGATGTTGGATGCATGATCGATACAAAGAGTGCCGCATTTGACTACGCAGCAAAGAATTTAACAAAGGTTTGGGTCGGATTCGGATGGATTCAAGACGGAGTGCCCTACCTGTTTCCGAAGAAAGGCTAAAAATGGAAAAGCTTTATAAGCTCAATCAAGAACAAGTACAGAAGATTTGTGACGTTCTGAAGATGCAACCATATTGTGAAGTCTACGAGATTATCGAAGAGTTTCGACGCCAAGAGGATGCCTATGAATCTGTTTTCGGGGAACATCCACCGATAGAAGCAACGGGCATTGAAAAATGAATAGAAAACAATTCCTCCAATACCACGACGAACTCACGAATAAGCTTCGCAAGATCGTGGCACACAAGAATTCCGATTACACCGGTCACGACTTTGCCTTCACCAATTTCTGTCAGATCGAAGTTGATGGTCTTGCTACTACCGAGGTCGGAATATGGACACGCTTTCGTGACAAGACATCGAGGCTTCTGACGTTTCTGAAAGGTAACATTCTCCAAGTAAAAGAAGAGAAGATTGAAGATACTATTCTCGATGCGTGTAATTACCTTCTGATTCTCGCGTGCTACCTGAAATATAAACGCCGTTTCGGTCAAGATATATCCTATCAGCATACGGACGAAGTAGCGTCAGCGAAAACCCCAATAGACGATCCATGGCATTGCCCACCACACACGGAAACAGTCAATACGGAATTAGGGCCTGTGACAGTACATTATGGGACGACGGAAGAAAGACGATGAACTCGAAAGGTTAGAAAAAGAGATACGCGAACTCAAAGCGATTAATAGAAGTTTGCTCAAGAGAGTGAAGAAGCTCGATCGCGGGTATTACAGAGAACGAGAAGAAAAGTCGAAGAAACCCCCACGCGAAATTCCCACCGATAAACAAGAAGTAGCCTTACGAAGCTGCCCGGAGTGCCACAAAGGTAATGTCATCGAAAGAACGATCCTCGACCGGAGATGGGAAGAATGCTCCCTCTGCGACCGGCGAACGAAAGCAAAAGTACAAGAGCCCGAATCGTGAAACGTGGGTAAAAGGTAAGCTACGCCAGGCTAGCCTACGATGGCCGCCGAGATCCGAAGCTCTCAAACGCGCCCGCAAAGATCGGGGGCTCTATCAATGTGCCATGTGTCACGAATTATTCAAATCCCACGCGGTTCATTTGGATCATATCGAGCCTGTGATCCCGCTTGACCATAAGCAATTCGATTGGAATTCCTTTATCGCGAGGCTCTTCTGTGATGTTCATGGATTCCAAGTTCTTTGTACTTCGTGCCATGACGCGAAGACCGCTATCGAGGATCAAATGCGAATGTATTACAAACACGGAACGAAAGAAGAAAAGAAATGACCGCTATAGGTTTAATCGTATTAAGCATCGCAGCAATTATCTTTGGCGTGGTGCGTATTGTTTCTTTGTTTAAATCATCTGAGGATGAAGTCGTCGGTGCCGAGAAGCAAATCATCAATGAACAACAAGAAGTGATAAAAGAGATCGCCGAGGAAAAACATGAAAATGCAACTCCGCAACAGTTGGTGGATTTCTTTAACCGCCCTCATCCTTAATCTTCTCTTCAGTGATGTCGCGTTCGCGGAGGTTCGCTACTTACAGGAGAACGATCCAGCCCCATTCACCGGAATACTCCTCTCGCTTGATGCTGCTAATCGGTACCGACAAGCTACTATCGATCGAGACGCACTTCGAATTTCATACGCAGCAAGTCAAACACGAGTACAAGAACTCGAAAAAAAGGAAAATAACCACGATTTGCTCATCGGAGTTGCTATAGGAGTTGCGGTGACCGGTCTCAGTGTCTATGCCGCCAAAAAAATCTTCAAATGAAACTGAACTCGAAGAACTTCTAAAAGCTGCCGAATCAGACGAAAATATCGAGGAAGTCAGCAATATTCTCACGGATGTCGATTCGTTTTTGTCGGCGTTCGATATTCGACCCGGTCCCAATGTCATACGGGTTAAGCTATTATATCATTTGTACTGTCTATGGTCGAAGAATCCTCTGTCCCCGCCACGCTTCTACGCCGAAATAAATAAATTTCTTCTGCCCCACACAAAGTCAACTGCCCGTTATTACCTTCTCAACGCCAAAGCTTTCAAACTATCCGCGAAAAGCCAAGAGCTACTAGCCAAAACCAAGATAGACAAAACGAAATCGGTCAAATATCGAAGGCATTTCGAGGCATTTCTCGACGCTTACGGTATTAAACCGGGCACCTACTGGATCGAAGGCTATCTTTTGTACTATCTTTACGACTTGTGGTCTTTCAAGCGTTCCAATCCTCTCGGCGAAGATCAATTTCACCAATTCGCCAAAATCTATTTCAAATATCGTAGAGCGCGCAATCCATTGCACTGGTTTGCAGTTGATAAGTCGATTCTACAATTCCTACCGCCGGAGCATATCGAGCAAATTCGACGTGCCAGACAGTTGTCCAATGAAAAAAAGAAAAACAAAAAGAAACTCAGCAAAATACCCCGCCCTCCATCCTGAACTCAATCCCAGAACACGATACGAACTTGTCGATTACGATTATCTCGATAAGCTCAGCGAAAAAGAACTTCAATGGTTGAATGACTTCACGGAAGAATATGTGCATGCGAATTTCAATCATGAAGGCAAACGCAAACACCGAACAAAAAAAGGGAAGAAGGATTGCTACGATCGTAACAATTCCAGAAACCGGTGCATCTGGAGTCTTGCAAAGGCTACAAATATGACCGTGAATGCTGATTTATTGAATGTGGCGGATGTGCCTTCTGTTATCCAAGAAGACGATGAATGAGGGGCAGTAGGACAGGTAAGACTTGGGTGAAAAAGACGATCGTAGAGGCGATGAGTGCCCCGATCTTGATGGCACTATTCACGGAAGCCTGGAATTGGGTGACTGTGTGCTCCATGATGTCGAGACGACTTTCGGCAGCCTCTGTTCGGCGCATATGTTCCTCAAGGCCACGAGTGTTGATGCCGGTTTGTCTGTTGATGTTGCTGACATCGACACTGATCTGACGGATATCGGTTTTTACATCTTTTACATCGTCACGAATGCCTTTGAGAACCTCTTGTAAAAGCTGATCATCCATATTTACTCCACATCTTCGCCGCTAATAATGAGGCGAGCTTTTGGGTTTTGTAGGATGGAAAATAGGGCCGCGTTTTTTGCCCCGTCGTTCTTATTAACAATCGCCTTTTCGAGATATTCTCCGAGTCCCTGAGTGCTCTGTGATTGTTTCAGCTTACCAACGACGTTTGATAATTGCTCGGCAGGCAAACTGTACAAAGCTCTACCCATGTTAGCTACTGGTGATTCATCGGCGGCTGTGACAATTCTTCCCGCGAGATTGGCCTTGTTGATCAACTGACCCCGACCTGTATTTGCCCCGCCGAGCAATGTCCACCAACTCGACATCGGATTGTGATTCGGATCTGATGTTCCAAGAATAGCGCGAGACATTTCAAATTGATTGCCGGCCTGGCGCATTTCATCTTCGAAAGTGTCAGGATCAATTCCGAGACGATTCAAGATGCCTGGGTGATCGGCTTCCATTTGACGTAGATTTTCCACGGTAGCTGATAGCCGTGAATTGATTTCCGGACTTTGAGATCCTGTCGATTGTAGCTTCTGTAATACGCCTTTTAAGCCTTCTGAAAGCTTACTTTGTGCATCGGGAGAATCACTGAGCCAGCTATTTTTATATCCATTGATCAGTTGCTCCGGTACTCCGGACATGAATTGATTATAACGTTGTCGCAAGACATCAAGTCCTGGAACAGCGGCAACGAGTTTATTTTCGGCGTTGTCTTTCAGGTTAATGAGAACTTCTTTTAATGCTGGGTCCTCAGCCTTTTCGATCATCTTCTGAATGACGTTCAGTTGAGTGCGTAGACCGGTCGGCGTAAATACGGCATTTTTACCAAAAGCCAAATTAGAAAGAACCTCTTTAGCATTTTGACCAGCCTCGATGTCTCCGATTGCACCACCTTTAAGGCGTCCAGCAATCAAAGTGAGAGCGTCGCTCACATCTGGCTTGATATCTACTTTAACTTTTTTGGCAGCATCCAGCGCGTTAGAAATATCCCCACCTAATATTTTTTGGCCATTGATAATATTATTTCCAAAATAATTAACGGCGTCTTTCTGTACGTCGCCCTGCATTGTCATGCTCGGGGTGCTGTTATTCAGCCCAATCCCATTGCGACCTTCGATATAGCCTTCTTTCATCTGCTGCAGAAGGGGACTCTCGGCGATTTTATTCTCAGAAAGACTATTGAGCTTATCACCAAGTCCTTTTAGGATGTCACTTCCGACATAACCAGCACCTTCGATCATGGGATTGAGAACAGAGCCCATCGCAGCGCCACCCAATGCATCGGCTCCCATTTCTTCAGCGCCTTGTGGATTGAAGTTACCTTCGGCGTCAGAAAGAGTTCCTTTCGAAGAAATAGCGCCTTGAACTGCACCGAGTCCAGCACCTTTCAATGCTGATTGCCCCAGATATTTGGCAGCGGCACCGCCGCCCTGTTCGACAGCTTCGCTCAAGCCTGCAGCATCGCCGAGCCCGCCAGTTCCAAGACCGAGCCCCAACATTCCACCGAGTTCCCCAGCATCATATAGGTATGGACTGCGTTCATGAGCGGAATCGAAATTGGCTTGTGATTCTTGCTGATGTTGACGATAATTCTGCAGCCAACTCTTTGCGTCAGGATTATTTGTGATGAGATCGCGAAGTTTGTCGTAGGTAGCTTCTCCGGCTGCCGCGATCATGGGAGCCGAGCCCAGAGTTACCCCTTGAGTTACACCTCGACCCGTATCAAGGGCATCCTGACCGATAGCTTCGGCACCATTCACGATCGAATGACCGGCATTACTGAGTTTTTGAGTAAGAGCCTGAGTAATGCTCGGTGTCTGACCGTGGTAAGCATTGAGAATATCATCGTCGCTCACCGGAGCATGAAAAGCATCTAAAATGTCTTGATCTGTTGGCATAGAAATTTACGGAATGACTCCGTGCCGACGTAGTGTGTCGATTACCTGTTCGCGAGTAGCACCAGTTTGCATTGCATTATTAATGCGGTTTTCAATATCGGAACTGAATTGCCCACCGCCTGAACCACTGCTACCACCGCCTAGCGCGCGATCTCGGTACATATTATTCTTCCAATTTTGGAAATCGTTCGGATCAATTCCCTCATTCATGAGTTGCTGATGGACATAGCCCGGAGTCAAACGATCCTGTGCGCTTTTAAGATATTTTACGAAGCCATCTTGGACTTGAGCTTTAGCCATGTCTCGTTGTTGATGAACTGAATCTAGCCAAGTCCGGTCATCGATGACTGTCACCACGATAGCCTCGCCTCGCGGACGTTCATACACGAGTATGGGATATCCGCGCTGGAGTTCATTCGCAATTACTCCCGTACGCCAGTTACTTGTGTCGAAGATGTTGTTGTTTAAGATAATGTTAGGATTCCGAAGAAGTGAAGCTGGTATCTCTGACGGCAATCCAAAG
>Ga0207693_10002759_pt1 | contig 15202 bp, 18 predicted proteins | sample LARL81metaG_FD_184347 | JGI IMG/M metagenome (GOLD analysis project Ga0207693, IMG submission 184347) | Corn, switchgrass and miscanthus rhizosphere microbial communities from Kellogg Biological Station, Michigan, USA - LAR L8-1 metaG... | ecosystem: Host-associated > Plants > Roots >...
CGTCATCGCGTTCATCTTCGCCGACCTGATCATCATCCCGATCCTGATCATCTACCGGAAGTATTACGGCACGAAGATGATGCTGACCATTCTCGGCATCTTCTACGCCACGATGGTGCTCGCGGGTTACCTCGTCGAGCTCCTGTTCGGCGCGCTCGGCCTCATCCCGGCCGAGCGGGCGGCCAAGGTCATCGACACCGGCATCCAGTGGAACTACACCACGGTTCTCAACATTATCTTCCTGCTCCTGGCGGCGGCGCTGCTGCTGCGGTTCTTCCGCACCGGCGGCCCGTCGATGCTCAAGATGATGAACGGTCCGGCCGGCGAGCATGAGCACCACGCGCACGGCGCCCCTGCCCGGCACGCCCAGGACGCACCCGACGGCGTCGCCGGTCACGAGCGTTCTGCGCCCGGGCAGGCCTACCGAGCGCGAGCGGCCCGCGCGCGGCGGCTCCGCACCCCGGAAGCACCGCCGCGTCCCGTCCGGTGACCCGGGCGCCCGGCCGCATTTGTACTCTGCCGGACGACGTGCTGGCGATCGGACCACGCGTCCTGGCCGGACATCGGCTCAGCCATGCGGGGGGTGGAAGCCCGGCGAATTGCCGCGGATGAGCACGATCACCAGGACCACGATCGCGATCGCGGCGATCCCCAGGGCGATGAGCAGCAGCATCCTGGGCCGGTTTTCTCCGTGCGGCGAGTGCCAGGCCATGCGGCGGCCGGTCAGCCAGATGAGCGGAACCATGGCCAGGACGACGACCCCGAGCGCCACGTCCACCTTGAGCAGTGCCACGCCGACGGCGGCGAACGAGATCGCGGTTCGTACCCAGGCCAGCCTGGTCCGTTCCTCGGCCAGGCCAGGGTCGCGGTCTTCAGGATCGTCGGACTGAGTCACCGCGGCTACCTGACGGCCGACAGCAGCAAGACGACAGCGGAGATGACGGCTACGGCGGTGATGGTCACGGTCAAGATCACTGGCAGGAGCGACGGCGGCACCGGTTCACCGCGGCGCAGTGCCCGCTGGTTGCGGACCCACTCGACGTATCCGGCCACGGCTACGATCGCGCCGAGCACGATCAGCGGGACGCCGATCAGGTGCCGGCCCCAGGACACGCCGGGGAACGGCGGCAGCAGCTGGACGATCCCGAGTCCCGCGACGATCAAGGCGAGCCCGGTCCGGCTCCAGGCCAGGAACGTGCGCTCGTTAGCGAAGGTGAACCGGGCGTCCGGCTCGGGACTGCCGCTCGCACCGCCCTGATCAGGCCCGGTGGCTCCGGTCATTTCTCGCCGGCGTGAGCAGCCACCCGGCCGGCCAGCGCGCCCGCTGCCGCCAGCGGGGCGGCAACATCCGCCGCCAGGCCGTACCGCTCGGCCAGCCACTGCGGATCGACGTGGCTTATCCAGACCGCACCCTCGTCGTCTTCCCAGACGAGCAGCTTGAGCGGCAGGTCAATCGCGGCCAGCGGCGCGGCCACCATCACCGCGGTGCCGCCCCTGGGGTTGCCGAAGATGAGCAGTTTCGTGTCGCGAAGCGACAGCCCTGCGCGGGCTGCCTCGCCGCTGTGGTCCACGACGGCAAACATCGTCGCCCCGGCCGCGGCGATTTCATCGGTGAGGATGCTGACGGTCTCGCTGACGCCATGCGGGCTGCGGGTGTTGACGATGCCGGCGATCGGGCGAGTCCCGGCCGGCGCGGCTACCGAAGGTCCGCTCATCACAGTCTCCCTGTCGTTGGCACCTGTCCGCTAAGAGCATGCTCTACCTAGACTGCTTCCGTGACGCCAGGCGGGGACGAGACGTTCGAGCTGGGAACCGACGGGCCGACATCGATCCTGGTGGGCGTGGACGGCTCGACGACCGCGGCGCGGGCCGGCTGGTATGCGGCCGGCCTGGCCCGCCGCCAGGGGGCGCGCGTGGTGGCGGTCTACGTGGAACCGGGGCCAGGCATCAGCGGGGCGGCACCCGGCGGGGCCGGCCTGATGGTCGTGCAGCAGCAAGCGTTCGACGAGGTCGCGGACGATTTTCGCCAGCGCGTCGGCGCGGTGTCCAGGGAACTGGGTGTCGACTTCACGTTCATCGCCGCGCACGGCGACCCGTTCAGGGAACTGTGCCGGATCGCCGATGAGATACATGCCGACGCCGTCGTCGTGGGGGCGTCCACGAAGGCCGGTCACCGGCTGGTGGGATCGCTGGCGGTGCGGCTGGTCCGGGCCAACAAGTGGCCGGTGACCGTCGTGCCCTGACGTGCGATGCCCGGCGCCGGACCCGGCCGCCCGCCCGCTTCCGCACCCTGCTCATGGTGCCGAAGCATCCCGTATTGCTGCGCGGCCCGCCCGCGTGGCCCGGTGATCAGCCCGGGTCGGCGGGCTAGCCTGGGCACGACATCGCTGGCTGCTCCAGGGAGGCCACGTCATGAGGCTGAGCGCGCGAAACCAGATCCCGGCCCAGGTCATCGGCGTCACGGCCGGAGAGGCGATCGCCAACGTCGAACTGAACGCAGGCGGTGTCCGGCTGATCGCCTCGATCACCGTGGAAGCAGTCCGTGAGCTCGGCCTGGTCGAGGGGCGCGAAGTCACCGCGGTGATCAAGGCCTCGGACGTCATCGTGGCGACCGGCGACTGAGCTCAGCAGGCGGACAGTTCACCCGGCGGCCGCGTTCGGCCGAAGCTCATGTCATCCTGAGGCCGGGCGCAGGGCGTCGCACAGCGTGTCGATCAGAGCCGGGACCAGGATCGCGCCGGGATCGTGATCGGGGTTGACCTCGGTCACGACCAGGCCGGCCAGCTTCCCGCTCCTGCAGAAGATCCCCAGGCAGGCGGCGGCTTCCTCGAGCGTGAGCCCGGCGAGGTGCGGGAAGTTGGCCAGCGGGAACGCTCCCGTGTCGAGCACATCGACGTCGAAGTGCACGACCACCGCGCCGGCCTCGTCCTCCAGCCTGGACAGTGCGGCGGCCGCCCGCCCGGCCGGGTCTGCCCGCACCGCGGGGGCCGGCGTGGCGTGCAGGCCCAGGCCGGTCAGCCGGGTCCATTCCCCGGTGTCGAGCTCGCCGGGGTCGAAGCCGAACAGTTCCACCTGGCCGGGGCGCAGCAGCGGGAACCGCGGGCCCGACCGGGACAGCGCCGGGACACCGTCGCCGAGCAGGTGGGTCATGCCCATCGTGTCCAGGACGCCGGATCCGTTCGTCGCGGGGAGGGACAGGTCCGCGTCGCCGTCGAAGTAGATCAGCCCGGCATCCTCGCGGTCGGCGACCCCGCCGACCACGCCGAGGGTGATGGTGCAGTCCCCGCCGATGATCAGCGGCACCAGGCCGGCCGCGCGGATTTCGCTGACCCGCTCGGCCGTCTGGCCGACGATCGTGCTCACCCGGCCGAGATCGCGAACGCCGTCGACGCGCGGCTGCGGCCGGTGCCGGGCCTCAGGAAGATCGCCGAAGTCACGGACGCCTATCCCGTGTGCGGCGAGCCGTTCCGCCAGCCCGGCCGCGCGCAGCGCGGACGGAGCCTTGTCCTGCCCCGCGTTATGCGAACCCGCGCTGGTCGGCACGCCGAGCAGCCCCACGGTCAGCCCGCCGTCGGCGGCCCCGGCAGTCACCCGCACCTCGGGAGGCGCCCTGTCACCATCGCCTCACCCTGACAGCAGGCCGGCCGCCGCCGCAACATTAAATCGCCAGGCCGGGACCGGCCCGCCCGGCGGCTGCAACCTGGCCTCCTCGGCCCTGCCTCGGCAGTTACAGCCGGCCTTCACGGCCCTGGCCCGGCCGTCGCGGCTGGCCTCCACGGCCCTGGCCCGGCAATTACGGTCGGCTCCGCGGCCCTGCCTCGGCAGTCACGGCCGGCCTCCGCGGCCCCTGCCCCGGCAGTCACGGTCGGCCTCCACGGCTTCGGCCCGGCAGTCGCGGCCGGGCTCGTCACGGCCCTGGCCCGGTAGTCGTGGCCGGGCTCGTCGCGGCGCCGGTCTTGTCGGTACCCGGGCCTACTCTGGCGTTGTGCGTGAATCCGATGCCCGGGCGCTGCCGCCCGAGGAACGGTTCCAGGACCTGGTGGATGAGCTCGTCGGCACCGACGGCGTCACGCCGCCGCGCGGTGGCGGCGGGTTCGGCCGTAGCGGCCTGCGCTTCCAGAACAGGATCTTCGCGATGTTCGTCCGCGGGCGGCTGGTGCTGAAGCTCCCGGCGCCCCGGGTTGATGCGCTGGTCGCGGCGGGTGAGGGCGTGCATTTCGATGCGAACAAGGGCACGCCGATGAAGGAATGGCTCAGCCTCGATCCGGACTCTGGCCTGGCCTGGATGCCACTGGCCGCCGAGGCCCTGGAGTTTGCCCGTTCCGCGCGCTGACCGCGGCCCCGGCTGGCGGCCTAGCCGACCGCCCGGCTAGATCGGGTTCCCCGCCGGGCGCTCGAAGATCAGTTCCAGGCCGTCCTCTTCGTCCCACTGCTCGCCGTTGCGGGTGAAGCCGAACCCGGCGATGGTCGCCAGCGACGCGGCGTTGTCCGGGCTGATCGTGGCGCGTACGGTCGTGACCCCGGGCTCGGCGGCCGCGCGGCGCAGCAGTTCGCGGAGCATCGCCGTGGCGTAGCCCTGCCGTCGGCAGGCCGGGTCCACTGAGTAGGCAACCTCGACCATCCCGGCGGCATCCGGCGGTCCGTGAAAGCCAGCGTGACCGACCACGATCCCCTCGGGCCCGGCCACCGCCGCCCGGGCGATCCATCGTGCGCTCAGCGGGTCGGCCGCTATCTGCGCGGACCGGCGCCGCCAGAGCCTCAGGGCCTCGGGGGTGATGAAGTAGCTGGTGAGAGGGACGCCAGCCGCCGCACTGGCCGCGGCCAGGTCGCGGTCCAGCAGCGCAGCCAGTACCTCCGTGGACAGTGTGGCGAATCGCACCGACTTCGGGCTCGGGTGCGGGTGCCGCTGGCGGTCGGCTTCATCGGTCATGGCGCGCCTGATGATACTGGCAGCGGGCTGCCTCCTCCGCGTGCAGGCCGGCTGCCGATGGGCCGAGGTTCGCCTGCGCGGTGGCAGGCCCCTGCCGCCCGCTTGCCCGGGCCGACAGCGGACCGCGTTCAGGCCGTCGGCCGTCGCTGTGGGTCAGGGCACGGGACGGGCGGGTGCCTGTGTTCACGGCCTGGCGCGATGTAATGCCTTTATGCGGTTCACCACCTACACATCGTCGAGATCTCACGGAACGGCGGGCGGCACTTCCGCAGTGCCCGGCTGCGCCCATCGGGTGAACGTGACCGGGCACCGGGCCAGGCGGTGGCGGGCGTGAGCAACCTCGATACCCGCCCTGAGGAAGTAGCCTCGGCGCCCGCGGCGGGTCGGCCAGCGGCCGAGGCCGCCGTCGAGATCTTGTCGCCACGCGAGGTCCCGCTGGGCGGTCCGCGCGCCCTGCACGTCCGGCGTACGCTGCCGCAGCGGCAGCGGTCGCTGATCGGCGGCTGGTGTTTCATCGACCACTACGGGCCCGACCCGGTCTCGCGGACCGGGGGCATGTCCGTAGCGCCGCACCCGCATACCGAACTGCAGACGGTGAGCTGACTGTTTACCGGCGAGATCGAGCACCGCGATAGCGCCGGACATCACGCTCTGGTCCGGCCGGGCGAACTGAACCTGATGACCGCTGGCCGGGGGATCGCTCACTCCGAGGTCAGCACGCCCGGCACCGCGGTGCTGCACGGAGTTCAGCTGTGGGTGGCGCTCCCGTCGGCCGCGAGGTTCGCCGAGCCGGCCTTCGAGCACTACGCCCCCGATCCCGTGCCGGGGGACGGGTTCACCGCGCGCGTCTTCCTCGGGTCGCTGCTGGGCAGCTCCGCGCCGGTCACCGGCCACTCTCCGCTGCTCGGCGCGGAAATCTCCATCGAGGCCGGCCGCGTGCTGCGGCTTGCGGCCGACGCCGCGTTCGAGTACGGGGTCCTGGTAGACACGGGTGCGGTGGCGCTGAACGGCTCGGTTGTCGAGACGAACAGGCTGGGCTACCTGACCGCTGGCGCCGACGTGATCGAGTTGCGCGTCGGCCAGGGCAGCCGGGCGCGGATCCTGCTCCTGGGCGGCGTGCCGCTGGGCGAGCAGATCGTGATGTGGTGGAACTTCATCAGCCGCAGCCACGATGAGATCGTCAGGTACCGGGCGGACTGGCAGGCGCTGATCACGGCCGCGCCGGGCAGACCAGTCCCTGACCGGTTCGCGCTCCCCACGGGCGACCGGCTGCCTCCCATCCCCGCCCCGCCGATGCCCAACGCCACGCTCCGTCCCCGGGAATGACCGAATTCCGAAGGCCAGGCCGCGGGGGCCTGGCCGAGATCCGGCTCTACACCAACGAGGCGATGACCGAGAACTTGCCGTACTACCGGCGACACGGTTATGAGGAAGCGGGCCGCGGCGAGCAGGACGGCTACCGCCGGGTGTTCTTTCGCAAGCGGCTGCCAGTCGGCATCGAGGCTCTGGTCCGGCGGTTCTACGCGGTCCGGCGGTTCTACGCGGATCTGTGGAACCGCTGGGACGACGACGCTGTCGAGGACATGCTGGCCGAGGACTTCGCGTTCCGCGGCTCGATGGGCACCCGCGCTCAGGGCCGGGACGGCTGGCGCGGCTACCGGGACGCCATCCGGCGGGGCGCACCCGACTTCCGCAACGAGATCACCGGGCTGGTCGCCGACGGACAGCGTGCGGCGGCCCGGCTGTCTTACACCGGGCACCACGCGGGCCCGCTGGCCGGCTTGACCGCGACCGGGCGCCAGTTCGAGTACGCCGGGGCGGCGTTCTTTACCACCCGGGACGGCCAACTGGCCTCGGCCTGGGTGCTCGGCGACCTGGATGGTCTGCGCCGGCAACTCCGCCCCGACCCCGACCTGCCCTGAGCCAGCATCCACCCGAGGGCGGCGTCCGCACGCCGACCGCCTCCCGCCCAGCTAGCCGGCCGGTGCGGGACGAACGGGCCTGGTCCCGATGATCACGGTCGCGTTCAGGTCAGCCGAGCTGACGACGCGCGCCGCCAGGCCGCGGCGGGTGAACGCCTCGGCCGTCCGCGGCGCCTGGCGCTCGCTCGTCTCGATCAGCAGGTGACCGCCGGGTGCCAGCCAGCGCGGCGCCGCGGCCGCCACCCGCCGCAGCACGTCAAGCCCGTCCGGGCCGCCGTCGAGCGCGAGGCGCGCCTCGTGCAGGCGCGCCTCGGGAGGCAGCGTCTGCACCGCTTCGGTGGGCACGTAGGGCACGTTGGCGAGCAGGATGCCGACGCGACCCCGGAGCGTCGATGGCAGGGGCTGGTAGAGGTCGCCTTCGTACACCCGGCCGCCGCAGGCGGCCAGGTTGCGACGGGCGCACCGGACCGCGGCCGGGTCGACATCCGCCGCGTGCAGCTCGGCCCGGTCCAGCGCCGCCGTCACCGCGGCGCCCAGCGCTCCCGAGCCACAGCACAGGTCGACGATGACCGCGGGCGGACCTGCCTGGCCCGAGTGGCCGGCCGCCGGCCGGCCAGCGAGGCCGACGGCCTGCCGGACGAGGAACTCGGAGCGGCGGCGCGGCACGAAGACACCGGGATCGACGGCTATCCGCAGGCCGCAGAACTTCGCCCAGCCCACCACGTGCTCGAGCGGCTGGCCCGCCGCCCGCCGGTCCACCATCGCGGCGAGGTCTGCGGGCGTGCTGGCCGCGGAGATCAGCAACCGCGCTTCGTCCTCGGCGAAGACGCAGCCGGCGGCGCGAAGCCTGGTCACGATGGCGGACGGCGGAGGTGATGATGCGGAAGCTGCCATGGGAGCGCCTTTCGGTTGCCGACGGGCGCCCTGCCGGTCACCTAGGCGATCCGGGCCACGCGGCCGTGGGGGAGAGCATCCGGCCTGATCTGGCGGTAACGGGTCTCACCTCCCCGGTGCGTGCACTGCTGGAACGGCCACACTACCCGAGCCGGGCGGCGCGGGCCGGCCTAGATCCGAGCCGGTCAGGCTGCGACGATAGGGAGCCCGCGCAGTCGTCACGCTGACCACGAATCGAGGGCGGTCGCCCATGTCAGTGCAGATCAAGCGGTTGCACCTGGCCAGCCTGCGCGGTTCCGACGGCCTGGAATGGCCGGTGCACGGCTTCGTGGTCACGCACCCGGGCGGCGCGGTGCTGGTCGATACCGGGGTCGGCGGGCCGCCGCAGGTGCTCACCGACTGGCGGGTGGTGAACCGATCGGTGGCCGACGCGCTGGCCGGCCTGGACATGACCCCGGGCGACATCGCGCTGGTGATCAACACTCACCTGCACTTCGACCACTGCGGCCAGAATGCGGTGTTCAAGCACGCCGCGCATTACGTCCAGCGAGCCGAGCTGGAGCGCGCCAAGCGCGAGTCGCCGGAGCTCTACGACTGGTTCGGCTTCATGAACGCGCGCTTCGAACTGCTCGACGGGGACGCCGACGTGCTACCCGGCCTATCCGTGATCGCGACGCCCGGGCATACCGTCGGCCATCAGTGCGTCGTGGTCCGGTCCGCCGACGGCAGTCCCGACCTGATGATCGGGGACGCGGCCTATACGCCCCGCCAGTACCTCAGCCCGGCCACCGCGAAGCTGCCGCCCGGCCAGGCGAGCGACCTGGCGAGCTGGCAGGACTCGGTGCGCCGCATCCACGCCCTGGGCCCCGGGCGGGTGCACTTCTGTCACCATACGGACGTCATCCACGGCTGACGCCAGCCACCGTCCCCGTCAGCCACGGCCTGTCAGCGAAGGATCGATATCAGCCACGGGCGGCACTGCCGGCGGCCGGGAACGTCGCCGACAGCCCGAACGCCGGGAACAGGCTCGCATCGTTGAACGAGGAAATGCGCGCGATGCCCGACCCGGCGATCGTGAGGACCGCGATCGCGTGCGCGCGATACACCCCGTCATGGTCACGCAGGTAGGCGGCGAGCCCCGGCTGGCCGTTGGCCGCCGCGGGGATCAGGCGGAACCGGCCGGCCTCATCGATCACCTGCGAGGCCAGGAAGCGGCCGATCGCCGCGCGGCCCGCGAACCAGGTCGGAAGCGGCGGCATCTCGAGCACCGCGTCTTCGCGCAGCAACCGCATGAGCCCGGCGATGTCCGCGTTCTCGAACGCTGTGGCGTACCGGTCGACCAGCGCGCGATCCTCCGGGTCGGCGGGCTCGCGCAGCTCGTCCTCGGCGGGGGCTACCCGGTCGAGCTGCGCCCGGGCGCGCTGCAGCACGCTGTTCACCGCGGCCGTGCTGGTGCCTAGTAGCCCGGCGACCTCGGCCGCGTGCCAGCCCAGCACGTCGCGCAGGATCAGCACCGCGCGCTGCCGGGCAGGCAGGTACTGCAGGGCCGCGATCAGCGCCAGCCGCAAGCTGGCCCGTGACACCACGACCGAGGCCGGATCGGCCGGCTCGGCGCGAACGAGCGTGTCCGGGACGGGCTGCAGCCAGGGGACCTCCGGGCGGGCCGCGGCCAGCCGGCCCGCCGGGTCCTCGGCGGGGGCGCCGAGCCCGGAGGGCAGCGGCCGCCGGTCCCGGTTCTCCAGGGCCCGCAGGCAGGTATTGGTGGCGATCCGGTACAGCCACGTGCGCAGCGACGCGCGCCCCTCGAATCCGCCGTAGGAGCGCCAGGCGCGGATCAGCGTCTCTTGCAGCTGGTCCTCGGCGTCGTGAATCGAGCCGAGCATGCGGTAGCAGTAGGCCAGGAGCTCGGCCCGGAACGGATCGGTCAGCCGCACGAAGTCATCGCTGTCTGGCATGGCCGTTTCTCCCTGCCCGCCGGTGCGGCCCGGCAGCAGGGTATCCGGCTGCGCCGCGGCTGTTGCTGGCATCGCTGCTCCCGTGATCGATCGCGCGGGCACCGTCCGGCCCGCAAGCCCTACCGGTATGGGTACGGCGCGCGAGCGAAACTCATCGCGCGGCCGTTCGGCAAAATCAGCCGCGCTGGCGGGCACCCCGGGCACCACGCCCGCCTGGCAGGGCACCTGGCGCTGGCCGCCGGGGCGCTGCGGCCCCGCGCGGGCGCTACGCCGGCCCAGCGCGTCGCCGGGGAGGGCCGGTGAGTTTTCCCGGCCGCCCGTACCTGTATCGGACGAGCGCGGGAAATACGCCGCGAACAAGACCGACATCCGTACGGCCCGCGCCGGGCCGGCCCACATCGCACCGGATAGCGAAGGAGAAACGCACATGTCAGATCACGATCTCACCGGCACCACGGCGATCGTCACCGGAGCCAGCCGGGGCTTCGGCCGTGGCATCGCGACCGCGCTGTCCCAGGCCGGAATGCGCGTTGTCGGCGTGGCCAGGGACGGCGCCAAGCTCGAGGAACTGCGCGCGCAGCTCGGCGACGCCTTCATCCCGGTGGCCGCGGACGCGGCCGACCCGGTGGTCGCCGGGCAGCTCATCGACGCCTACCGCCCGGGCACGCTGGTGCTCAACGCGGGAGCACGGCCGCTGTCGCGGCCGCTGCACCGGCATACGTGGCAGACGTTCAGCCGCAACTGGGACGTGGACGTGCAGCACGCCTTCGGATGGACGCGTGAGGCCCTGCTGGCTCCGCTCGATCCGGGCAGCACGGTCATCGCCTTCTCCAGCGGGGCGGCGATCAACGGCTCTCCGCTGTCCGGCGGGTACGCCGGGGCCAAGGCCGCGATCCGCTTCCTCACCGCTTACGCCGCGGCCGAGTCCGAGCGGAACGCGCTGGACATCAGGTTCACCGCGGTGCTGCCGCAGCTGACCCCCGCCACCGAGCTGGGCGCGGCCGCCGTGGCCGCCTACGCCGCCCGGCAGGGCGCCGACCTGCCCGCGTTCCTGCAGGGCATGGGGCCGGCGCTTACCCCGGAGCAGGTGGGTAAGACCATCGTCGATATCGTCACCGACCCCGGCCTGGCCCAGGTCGCATATCAGCTCAGCGCGGCCGGGCTCAGCCCGCTCGGGTAGCCTGGCCCAGCGCCGGGCCCTGCCCCGCACCGCGTTCTGGTCCCAGCCCGGGCCCCTGGCCCGAACCCGGACCCTGGCCCGAACCCGGACCCTGGCCCGAACCCGGGCCCCGGTCCAAGCCCGGACCCCGGTCCAGATCCGGCCCGGCTCGTGGCCGTGATCATGCTCTGAGCAGGGAGAATCGTTTGGCCGTAGTGATTTCCTCACCCGGCAGGCCCAGCCGCCCCAGTGTGAAGTAAGGTTTGCCTAACCTAATTTCGCGCCGATGTGCGGGCCGCCCCGCGGCTGGGAGGAGGTAGGGATGCTCGCCACGCTCGTCATCTTCCTGCGCGAGGGTGTCGAGGCCAGCATGATCATCGCGATCCTGCTCGCGTACCTCAACCGCATCGGGCGACGGGACCACTTCCGGGACGTGTTCATCGGCGTGGGGGCGGCGCTGATCCTCGCGACGGCGGGCGGGGCGATAGCGTACACGACGATCCGCAGCTACGACGGCTCTCGCGTGCAGACGATCTTCGAGACCGTCACGTACCTGGTCGCCGCCACCGTGCTGACCTACATGACGTTCTGGATGCGCCATCACGCCCGGTCGCTGTCCAAGGAACTGCGCGCCCGGGCCGAGGCCGCGCTGGACGGCCGGGCCCGGTGGGGGCTGGGGTTGCTGGCCTTCCAGGCGGTCGGCCGGGAGGGGCTGGAGACCGTAGTCTTCACCCTGGCGATCATCTTCTCCACCTCGGCGGCGAGTGCGCTCAGCGGGGCCGTGATCGGGCTGGCCGGCTCGCTGGTCATCGCGTTCGTGATCTACCGGCTGGGACACCGGCTCAACCTGTCCAGGTTCTTCACCGTCATCGGCGTGCTGCTGATGGTCTTCGCCGCGGGCCTGCTCGCGGATTCGGTGCAGAACATGCAGGAGCTCGGCTGGCTGCCGCTGCTCGACACGCCGATGTGGCACTCGGCCAGCCTGTTGTCGCAGGACAGCGCGTTCGGCGACGTGCTGCACAGCTTCTTCGGCTACAGCGACGCCCCCACCCCGCTGCAGCTGCTGGTGTACGTCGGCTACCTGGCCATAGTGATCATCGCCTACCTCGGCCTGCGGGGGCCCAGGACGCGGTCCGAGCCGGCCCGCCCGGCCGCGCACTGACCCGCCGGATCAGCGGGCGGGCGTGAACCGGATGTCCCGCGCCGCACCGGCCGGGGCCGCGAAGGCGAGCATGCGTCCGGCCTCGTCGGTGATCGCGTCGCGGTCCCGCGCGCCGATTTTCCCGAACGGTTCCACGGTCAGCGTCACCGCGCTGGCCGATCTGGCCACCCGCCACAGGCCCGCGACGAAGCCGTCCACCAGCACCGTGCCGGGGAAGACGCCGTTCCGGCCGTACAGCCTCGGCCGGTCGCTCTCGCTGACCACCCGGGTGCGGTCGGCGTGCGAGAGGATCAGGTTGTCGTACTCGGCGACCATCCGCACCGGGGCCGGCGTGCCGGGGTCGGGCCGCGGTGCGTCCGGCAGGTCGAGCAGCTCGGTGCCGTTCTCGTCCCGGAACGTCCGCAGCCCGGGCCGCAGCCGGTCGGCGACCTCGCGCAGCCGGGTCAGCCCCGACCAGGCCTGCGCGTCGCGCACGCTCGCCGGGCCGAAAGCGGCCAGGTAGCGCAGGACGATCGTGTCCAGCGACGTGCCGCGACCCAGCGGTCGGCCGAGCCAGGCTTCGGCCGGGGTGTGCCTGGCCAGCCCGGCCGCGCCCCAGACCGCGCGGGGCGGCACCTGAACCAGCGGCACCAGGCTGCGCACGCCCTGGGCGAGCGCAGCCGGGGAATGACCGGGCCACTGCTCGGCCAGCAGCGCGCCGAGCTCGCTGAACGTCCGGGGCTCGGCCTCGGTGAGCGTCCGGCCGGCCGCGGCCAGCGCCCGGGTGTCCACCCCGGCCAGCTGCCTGCCGTACGTCGCGGCCAGCGCCCTGTCGAGAACCGGCTGGATCAGCGGGCGCAGCGCCAGGCAGTCGCGGGCGGATACCAGGTGAATGGTCCCGCGCATGAGCGCGATCCGGACCACCTGGCGGCCGGTGATCAGCGCGGCCAGCTCGTCCGGCCGGAAACCCGCCAGCCGCGACCACAGTCCGTAGTAGGGCGGGAACGGCGCCTGGGCCTGCAGGCCGAGCAGGTGCTCCACGGCCCCGATCACGCGCCCGGCCCGGTCGGCGGCCGCGGCGGGCGCCGGGCTCCGCCACAGCAGCATCTGCCGTTCCAGCAGCGCCCGGTTGAGCGCCTGCCGGCTGAGCACCTCATCGGGCATCAGCGGCTCCTTCCGCCCGGCCGCCAGCGTAATCGGCTGGCCGTACGGGCGCCGAGCCCTTAATCTCACCCGGGTGACCATCGCTCATGACGTAGCCGGGGACGGACCGCCCTTGGTGCTGGTGCATTCCACGGTGTGCGACCGGCGGATGTGGGATCCGCAGTGGCCGGTCCTGGCCGAGGCCGGATACCGGGTGATCCGCGGCGACTTCCGCGGCTTCGGCGATACGCCGGCCGCCGACCGGCCCTACACCGATGCGGGCGACGTGACGGACCTGATGGACGCGCTGGACATCGGGCGGGCGGCCCTGATCGGCTCCTCGTACGGCGGCCGGGTCGTCGTGGAGATCGCCGCGCGCTGGCCGGACCGGGTGACGGCCATGGCGCTGATCTGCGCCGGCCTGCCCGGTCACGAGCCCAGTCCCGAGCTGCGGGCGTTCTGGGAGCGTGAGACCGAACTGCTCGAGGCCGGGGACGTGTCCGCGGCGGTGGACCTCAACGTGGCCACGTGGCTGGGTCCGCAAGCCAGCCCGCACACCCGCGAGCAGGTGCGCGCGATGCAGCAGCGTGCTTTTGACCTGCAGCTCGCGGCCTCCGATGAGGTCGAGATGCCGTCGGCCGAGGTCGACCTGTCCGCTGTCCGCGCCCCGTGCCTGGCCCTGTCCGGCGGCCATGACCTGCCCGACTTCCGTGAGATCGCGGCCAGCCTGCCGAGCCTGTTCCCGGACGCCCGGCACGTCGAGCTGCCCTGGGCGGGGCACCTGCCCAGCCTGGAGCGCCCGGCCGAGGTGACCCCCCTGCTGGTCGGCTTCCTGGCCGAGCGCTATCCGCCGCGTCGCTGACCGGTGCTCACTGGTCCCCGCTGCGGGCATAGGCAATCTGGCCGCGCGTAGAGCATGATTCAGGAAAGACCGGCGGCGCGATGGCTAGGGGAGGATGTCATGGCGAATCTCGGCTCCATGCTCGAGCGGACAGCGACTGCCCATCCGGACCGGGAGGCCATCCGGATGGATGACCTCGTGCTGAGCTACGGGCAGCTCCGCGACGAGGCCGGGCGGGCGGCAGCCCTGCTGACCTCGCTCGGGGTCCGGCCCGGGGACCGGGTCGGGCTGATGCTGCCCAACGTGCCCGCGTTCCCCATCGCGTTCTACGGCGCGGTGGCCGCCGGGGCCGTGGTGGTACCGATGAACCCGCTGCTCAAGAGCCGGGAAGTGGCCTACTATCTCGGCGACTCGGGCGCCAGCGTGATTTTCGCCTGGCACGCGGCGGCCGGCGAGGCGGCCAAGGGCGCGGCCGACGCCGGCGCGCAGGTCGTCACCGTCGATGACCCCGGCCTGGGCGCCTCCCTGGCCGGGCTGTCCCCGGTCAGCACCTGGGTCGATGCGGCCGACGACGATGACGCCGTCATCCTCTACACATCGGGTACCACGGGCCGGCCGAAGGGCGCCCAGCTCACCCACGCCGGGCTGGCCCGCAACGCCACGCTTACCGCGCAGACCCTGCTGCACAGCTCGGCGGACGATGTGGTGATGGGCTGCCTGCCGCTGTTCCACGTCTTCGGGCTGACCTGCGGGCTGAACGCCACGGTGGCGGGCGGGGGCACGCTGACCCTGCTGCCCAGGTTCGACGCCGGCAAGGCGCTGCAGATCATCGAGCGAGACAAGGTGACGATCTTCGAGGGCGTGCCCACCATGTACAGCGCCATGCTGCACCACCAGGCCGATCCCCCACCCGACACCTCGTCGCTGCGGCTGTGCATCTCCGGCGGCGCCGCGATGCCGGTGGAGGTGCTGCGCAACTTCGAGCAGCAGTTCGGCTGCATCATTCTGGAGGGGTACGGGCTGTCCGAGACCTCGCCGGTCGCGTCGTTCAACCACCCGGACCGGGTGCGCAAGCCCGGCTCCGTCGGCACCCCGGTCGAAGGGGTCGAGATGCGCCTGGTCGGCGCCGGCGGCGCCGACGTGCCGGCCGGGGAGGTCGGCGAGATCGCCATCCGTGGCCACAACGTGATGAAGGGCGACTGGGGAAAGCCGGAGGC
>Ga0207693_10002763_pt1 | contig 15192 bp, 10 predicted proteins | sample LARL81metaG_FD_184347 | JGI IMG/M metagenome (GOLD analysis project Ga0207693, IMG submission 184347) | Corn, switchgrass and miscanthus rhizosphere microbial communities from Kellogg Biological Station, Michigan, USA - LAR L8-1 metaG... | ecosystem: Host-associated > Plants > Roots >...
TCGGCGCCATGAGCGCCAGCGTTCCCAACATCTGGACAGCGGTTCTTCTGCGCATCGGTTCTTTCCTCCGCTTGAATGCTGCTCGAGTAAGCCTAAATTTATGCCGTCTGAACGTCAATAGCCCATGCATGGCGCAAGGCCTAGCAACTTTGGGCCCACACGGTGTTAGTATTTGGCGGAGATATTTTCCGATGAAAACGCTGGCTTGTTCGCTGATCTTTCTGGCGCTCACCGCTTCCGGTTCTGCGCAGGTTTCCGCCACTCCCGCCGCCATTCAGCTCAATTCCATTTATGCCGGGGCCGATGGAAAATACGACGCGGCCCCTGACACCGCCGTAATCCGCATGGACATTGCCTCGCAGCAGGACACCTCGCGCGCCGCTTATGACCACGCAGCCATCGCCGTCGATCACGTGCGCCAGGTCTTGAAGAACAATGGCATCGATGTGAAGAGCGCGCAGTTCGGTCTTTACCAGATGCAGCCGATGTATGACTGGAAGAATCCCAAGCACAAAGTAATCGGATATCGCGTGGTCTCGGACGTGACGCTGAAGCTGCGTGATTTCGCCAAGATCGGCGCGCTGACTGAACAACTGGCTGACATTGAAGACACGCAGAACCAGTCAGTGAATTACACATTGGAAGATATTGAGCAGGCCAAAGCCAAAGCTTCAGAAGATGCGCTCAAGAAGGCCCGCAACCAGGCAGCATCGGTCGCCACCGCCGGTGGACGCACGCTCGGCGAACTGCTTTACGCCTCGGTCGACGTGAATCAAGCCAACGTCATGCCCGTTTACGCGCAAGCCGCTATGGCGCGGTCCGCTGCTCCTATGGCAACGCCGCCGCCCATGGCCGACTTCACGCCGCAAACCGTAACCATCAACGCTCACGTGAATGCGCTGTTCGCGTTGAAATAGCTCCGGCGGTCCTGACTGTCCGGATAAGGGACTATTCCTGGCCCATGATCAGCGGCAGCCCATTTTTCGGATTACCGATTACGATGATCTTGGCGTTAGGACTTTTAGCCAGCGTCTCTGTGGCCTCAATGCCTTTCCATTGCAGCAGCTGCGCGCTGATGCCCTGGGCCACAATCTGCTGGAAGTCGTGAATGCCCTGCGCTTCAATCCGTTTGCGGTCCGCTTCCTGGCGCTCTTTTTGCAGCCGGAAATTCATTGCCAGCGATTCCTGCTCCGCCTGCTGCTTGGTTTCAATCGACGCCCTCAGCGTGTGCGGAAGCTGTATGTCGCGCAACAGCACGCTTTCAACTACAACGCCCCGAGGCTCCAGCGTGGCCTTCAATCCTGACTTGATCTCGTCTTCCACTTCTTTTCGTGAACTTGAATACAAGGTATTGGCGGAGTGCCCAGCCGTGGTGTCGCGAATAATGGAACGCAGATTGGGATCAATGATGGTGCGGGCATAATCCGGCCCTAGTTTGCTGTAAACATCGGCAGCATGGCTCTGGTCCAGGTGATAAATAAGAGACGTATCAATCTCCAGGTTCAGGCCTTCCATAGACGGCGTGGAAGTGTGCTCTTCCTGCGCCTGCGTGCGTACGGAGAAAACGTGGTTGATCTTGAATGGAGAAACAAAATGGGTCCCAGCCGGCAGCGTTTCACCCGTAACCCGTCCGAAATACACCAGCACGCCCACGTTCCCCGGCGGGACATACGCTACGGACGCCCACAGCAGGATGATGATGAAAACAAAGCCTATCCCGATCAGGATCGGGGTGCCGGAAATTGACTTGGGATTTGAGTTGATAATTCTGGGATCGAAATGTGACATGCGATAAATCTCCTTTTTTATGTTGCAGTTAGACGCGCTCTTACGTTGCAGTTCGACGCCGGCCGTCTTGGCATTTCCTTTTGACCGTCGCCATGGCTACCACCCTGAAACGGCTACGGCAAAAAACGAGTACGGCGCTGAAACGGTTCTCAATCAATGGTTTCCGGATAGTGGATTTAAGAATAAGGCTCGCGGGGCATTGCAGCTACGTAATAAATTTGGGTTACGAGGCTTCCGTGAATTTGGGAATCGGGGGCTTGATAGATTTGGGGTTGGCGGCTTCTTAAATGGGTCGGAGGCTTTCGCAAAATGGGTCGGAGCTTCGTAGGGTTTGGGCTCGGAGGCTTCGTAAAATTGGGCCGAAGTCTTCGTAAAATTCTGGGTCGGAGGCTCAGCGGAAAATTCCACAGAGCAATTTTTTCAAGGTCAGGGAATTCCTACCCGTTTTTCCACCGAGCAGCTCTGCTAACTCCTTTATTTCCAGTCGCAACCGAATGGCACAGAGGATGCAATAACCCATGCCAGACGAAGTGGCGCGCATCGGGGCGCTTTCGAATGGATCTAACGGCCAGAGATCCCTCGAAAGTGCCTCGTTGCATTTTGAGCCGCTTTGCGGCGTGAGTGAGGCAAAGCCGAACGGGAGTCCGCAGGCGAAATCCTGAGCGACCTTGAGGCTTGCCGAAGGGGAGTCGAAGGATCTCTTTTTTGAGCCGCTTTGGCGGCGTGAGCGAGGCAAAGCCGAGCAGGAGCCGACAACCGAAATCCTGAGCGACCCTGATGCTTGCCGAAGGGGAGTCGAAAGAATATCTATTTATCTCACCCGGAAACGCTCTCATCCATTCCTCCTCCTCTGCTTTCTCCGTTCCTCGTGTTTCAAAGGTGTTTACAAATTTCAAAATGGAACAACGAACTCCACTCCAAGCTCGATTCTTCTTGACCGCATCTCTCGCGCGGTCAGAACATAGAATGCGCCACTATCGAAAGGAGATCCGCAATGGAAGGAATTGTTCATACCCCCACAGAAACTCTCGATGTCATTCGCTCCTGGAAAGACGCCAGATATCGCCGCAGTCTCTCCGTCCAACAACTGCAGGAATTGCCTGAGCATCCTGCCGGACCGGCTCTGTTGACCGATCAGGAATTAAAAATCGCCGGTGGACTCATGTGGGACGAGGGAGACGAGTTTTCCATTCCTGGTACCACGGCGCCGGAGTGCACTCTGTTCACATTCCACAGCTGGAAGGCATGTGGGTGCTAAAACGCAGCCGATGAACTCGCGTGCGGACTGCACATAACTTTCCATTCTGCTCAAAATAGCTGTGACCGCACGTCTTTCACCCCTCGTGGGTTCGCCGTTTGCAGCGTACCCACGAGGAGGACATCAGCTCCCTCCAGCAACATCTTGGTCTCTCAGCTTAAGTTCCAAAATGAAACAAAAATCCACAACTGACTTCTAATCTGAGCTGGATTCTTCTTGACCCTGCCTTCGCACGGTTGGAAAAATGGAGTGTGTCGGACATTGAAAGGAGATCTCATGGAGATTGTTCACACCGCCGCAGAAACGCCGGTTCCCATCGCCAACCTGGATGTCGTTCGCTCCTGGAAGGACCCCAGATATCGGCGCAACCTCTCGGCCCAGCAACTGCAAGCGTTGCCGGAGCATCCTGCCGGACCCGCCATGTTAACCGATCTGGAATTGAAGGTCGCCGCGGGGATTTCGCTGGACGAGGATTTTTCCATACCAATGACCACGGCATTGGGTTGCACGGACTTCACATTCCACGGCTGGAAGTCGTGTGGGTGCTGAAGCGGCGAATATCTCGCCTGCTTATCGCCCATAGGTCTTACATCTGCTCAAATTAATTGCAACTACATTTGCGCCTTCGCGGGTCCGTGATCTGGAGCGGACCCACGAAGCGTAAAAGTAGTTGTGCCATTTGTTTCTGTGCTCGCAAAAGATATCACCATGAGCGCTTCACTCCACTCGAATCCCGGTCCCGAAGCGGTTTTCGCGTCATTGGGTGGCGCGTGGCGGCGGGCATGGTCGCTTACGGAGCGCCTCTCCCGATTCCGGCAGATTGAGGACAGGACCCACATCCCATTCGACCGCGAGCTCGCGGCGGAAATTCTTGGCATGTGGCGGGCCAACTCGCCCTTCGATAAGGGCTCTTACTTCGCTGACCGGCTCGCTATAGAAGGCATCACTGAAGACGAGTTCACCCGCCTTTTAGGAACGTCCGTTGAAGAGTTGAACGGAAACGCCGCCCTGCCCGAGTGGGTGCAGTCGCTGGTCCGGGCCTACTCTGCCCCGGGCCTGCCGTTCAACGGACATCATGGGAATTGGGGCGAGGCCGGCAGAATCCCTGAGGCCGGATTTTTGCAACTGGTTGGGCCGCTGATGGACGATGCGCGGCTTCAGTTACAAGCCAGGGTCGAGAAGATCAAGCAAGACCACGCTGCTGCACCATTTGAAGCTGCGCGCGCTGTGGACGCCATCTTCGCCAATTTGCCCGGGCGTCTCCTAATGATGATTGCCAAGACCATGGTGCTGGAATTGAATATCGCCAGGCTTGAGGGATCGCTTCAGGGGGCCACGCCGGCAGAGCGCTTCGCCAACTTCACAGAGCATTTATCGCGCACGGATAGAGCGTTACAGCTTCTTTCGGAATATCCCGTGCTGGCGCGGCGGCTTGTAACGTGTATCGAAAATTGGATCAGCTTTAGCGGCGAGTTTCTCGAACGCCTGGCTGCCGATTGGAATGAAATCGCAAAACTCTTCAACGTCGGTCCGGATTCTTGCGTGCTTGTGGAAGCCGAAGCCGGCGCGGGCGACACGCATCGCCGCGGCAGATCCGTTCTTATAGCGCGGTTTGAAGGCGGGTTTCAGCTTGTCTACAAACCCAGATCCATCGCCGTCGATGAGCATTTCCAGGAATTCATTCGCTGGGTGAATGGGAAGGGCGCAAATCCTCAGCTCCGTACCCTGAAAGTTCTGGATCGCCGGAGCCACGGATGGCTGGAGTTCGTCCACACAGCCGGCTGCCAATCCAGGGAAGAAGTTGTCCGTTTCTATGAAAGGCAAGGTGAGTACCTGGCCATTCTTCACATATTGCAGGCCACCGATTTTCACTTCGAAAATCTTCTCGCCTGCGGCGAGCATCCCGTCCTAGTGGACCTGGAAGCGCTGTTTCATCCCTGGCTGCGGGAAATCGACGTGAAGCAGCCCGATGTCCGCATGGTAGCGCAGGCCAAAGGCCGGTCAGTGCTCCGGGCCGGTTTGCTGCCCCGGCGGACCGGCGCCCACGGTGACTACATTGGCGTAGATCTCAGTGGTCTGGGCGGGGCCCCCGGCCAAGTGACCGAAAAAATCTTGCGCTGGGTGAGTGAAGGTACAGACGAAATGGCGGCAGTCAGGCAGCCTTTCAGTATGCCGGGCTCACGCAACCGCCCCAGCATTGACGGCACAGAGATCGACGTCCGCGACTATACCGAGCCCATCATTTCCGGCTTTACCAGGATGTACGATCTGCTTCGTTCCCATCGCGGCGACCTGCTTTCCGATCGCGGGCCTCTCGCCCTCTTCGCGCACGACGAAGTACGCGTCGTGGCCCGGGCCACGCGCGGCTATGGCATCCTGCTTTCGCAAACGCTTCATCCGGATTACCTGCGCGACGCGCTCGACTTGGATCGATTGCTGGACCGGTTGTGGGCCGGAATGGAAGACAACCCTCACTTGTTGCGACTGCTTCCAGCAGAGCGCCTTGACCTCATGGGCAGCGACATTCCCATCTTCACTACACGCCCTGCATCCAGAGACCTTTTCACCAGCGCCGGCGACAAGATTGACAGCTGCCTGGCGAAAACGGGAATGGATCTTTCACGCGAAAGCATCGCGGACCTCAGCCCCGAGGATCGCCGCAAGCAGGTCTGGTTCATCAAGGCGTCCATCGCGACCCTTGATCTCCAGGAGGATGATCTGACCCGAAGCCGGTACGAGCCAGTATGGCCATCCTCGATTTTGGGCCGGAATGAATTGGCTCCGCTGCTCATTGAAGAAGCGCGGCGGATCGGAGACCGGCTGGAAGAGCTTGCGCTTCAGGAAAACGATCACGCTACGTGGATCGGCTTCGCGTACGTGAACAAGACTTGGTCGCTTGATGCCCTCTTTGAAGATCTCTACGCCGGATCCTCCGGTATCATTCTCTCGCTGGCTTATCTGGGCTCATTCGGCTTTGATAAATATACGACGCTGGCCCGCCGCGGATTGCACACCCTGCGCGCGCGATTAGAGACCAGGCGCGAAAATATCCGCTCCATCGGCGCTTTCGACGGCTGGGGAGGAATGCTCTATATGCTCTCCCATCTTGCCGCCCTGTGGCAGGATGCGGAGCTCATCTCATACGCCAACAGCATTGTTGAGCGCCTGCCCTCGCTCATCGATCAGGACAAGAGCCTTGACGTGATTGGCGGCTGCGCCGGATGTATTGGCGCTTTGCTCGCCCTCAATCGCGTATCACCTTCAGACGAGGCCCTGGCCGTGGCCGCCAAATGTGGCGACCGCCTCATTGCCCGGGCTCAGCGGGTGGAGTGCGGAATAGGTTGGTTTAACAACATTGAGACCGTTAAACCGATCACTGGATTTGCCCACGGAGCGTCGGGCATCGCCTGGGCCCTGCTGGAGTTGGCTGCATGCACCGGAAACCAAGAGTATAAAGACACCGCGCTTGGAGCCATCACATATGAGCATACCCAGTATTCTTCTGCGGCAGGGAACTGGGCTGAGAACGCTCCCGGGTCTGAACAAACCACCGGGCCTTCGATGGCCTGGTGCTACGGCGCGCCCGGCATCGGTCTGGCCCGGGTGGCGGCCATGAAGCATCTCGATCATCCAATAGTCCACGAAGATCTGCAGCGAGCGATTGAGGCTACATTGAGCTACGGACCAGGGGCCAATCATTCATTGTGCCATGGCGATCTCGGCAATCTGGATTTTCTCCTTCAGGCCGCCCAGGTTACCGGAAGCCGGCAACTGGCCCTTAAGGTGGATGAGTTGACGAACCAGATCGTGGCCAGTATGAAAAAATACGGATGGCTATGTGGCGTTCCCCTGGCGGTTGAGTCGCCCGCGCTAATGAACGGGCTGGCGGGAATCTGCTACGGACTTCTCAGACTGGCGGGGCCTGATCGCGTACCTTCCGTGCTCACGCTCTCGCCAGCGCCAGCAGGCGCGCTGAAATAACGCAATCGCATGCGAGGCTATAGGAGGACTGGCTCGCGAAGGTCCTGCCGATCGCGATACTTGTGGGTTCTGTTAGACGAGCTGCACTTTTTCTCTGAGATCGATGCCCGCCCGTCGCAGGATTCCGGCGATCTCGCCATCGTTCAGCCGTGAAGCGTCATATTCCACGCGGATGGTGTGCTCTTTCTCGTCGAACTTGATTTTGCGGACGCCATAAACTTCCCAGGCGTTGTTCAGTGCGCCCATCTCTTTTTCGCCCGGAGGCGTGCCATATTTAAAAACCACGTCAAGCAGGGTCATCAGTTTCCCCTCGAAATCAGGATTGCCGGCACGTGACTCCAGCCGGGATGCTTGTGAACATTCCAATATAGCCCAAACGCGGGTTACGTTTTGACCCGATATACCCCCCGGGGGTATACTGTTTCTACAAATACAAAAGAAACGTATGGCAATGCCAAAGAAAGCGTCTCACAAAGGATCTCACCGCGCCATACCGCGCGAAGCCGGCGCCCGTCAGGATTTGCTGCTGCGGCTACGCCGCGTTGAAGGGCAGGTCCGTGGCGTCCAGAAGATGGTGGAAGACGAACGCTATTGTCCGGACGTGTTGGTGCAGATGTCCGCCATTCATGAATCGCTGCGCGCCGTGGAGCGGATACTGATGAAAGACCACCTGCAGCACTGCGCTACCCAGGCCTTGCGCTCCGGAGACGCCAAACAGGCGCAGCGCACCTACGACGAATTGACCGAACTCTTTTATAGGCACGCCCGCTGAGGCCCCAGGGAAATGAATCCAGGAAAAACCAATCCGGAAAAAACCATCGTTAAAGATCCCGTCTGCAATATGGACGTTGATCCCACCACGGCGCGCGGCTCGGCCGAATATAAAGGCCATATCTATTACTTTTGCAGTCCTGGTTGCGTAACGCGGTTCAACGCCGATCCGGAAAAATATCTGGCCCCGCGGCCGCCCACCGCACAACTTCCCAAAAGCCAGATGGTGCAAATCGGCGGAATTATTCCGCCAAAATCCACCCAACAGTCCGCAACGCAACAGCAAGCCGCCGGCAAGGGAACTGTCACTTACGTCTGCCCCATGGACCCGGAAGTCCGCGAGAGCAAGCCTGGCGCATGCCCAAAATGCGGAATGGCCCTTGAGCCTGAGGCCGTCGAATACGCCTGCCCCATGCACCCGGAAATCGTGCGCAACGGTCCGGGTAATTGCCCGATTTGCGGGATGGCACTTGAGCCGCGTATTTCCGCCGGAGTCCATGAAGAGGATGATTCTGAATTGCGCAGCATGCAGCGCCGTTTTTGGGTGGGCGTTGCGCTTAGTATTCCGCTGCTTGCAATTTCCATGGGCGGCATGGCCGCGGGTAGCCCTCTACACAATCTGCCTGCGGGGTGGATGGAATGGCTGCAACTCGCGCTTGCCACTCCGGTCGTTCTCTGGGGAGGCTGGCCTTTTTTCCAGCGCGGCTGGGCGTCGATCATCAATCGACACCTGAATATGTTCACGCTCATTGCCATGGGAACGGGCACAGCGTATCTCTTCAGTGTGATCGCGACGCTTGCGCCGGGCATTTTTCCGCCGTCTTTTCTCGGCCACGGCGGCCGGCCAGAAGTTTATTTTGAGTCCGCTGCCATCATCGTAACGCTCGTTCTTTTAGGACAAGTCCTCGAACTGCGCGCGCGCCGCCAGACCAGTTCCGCCATCAGGGCGCTGCTCGATCTCAATCCCAAGACCGCGCGTCGCGTCAGGACAGATGGCTCGGACGAAGAAATCCCCCTGGACCATGTCCAGCGTGGCGACCGCCTGCGCATACGCCCCGGCGACCGTGTTCCGGTCGATGGCCGGGTCGAAGAGGGAAGCAGCGCGGTGGATGAATCGATGATCACTGGCGAATCCATGCCGGTGGAGAAATCACCAGGCGTAAAAGTAGTGGGCGGCACTGTGAATCAAACCGGTTCTTTTATCATGCGCGCCGAAAAGCTGGGTTCTGAAACGCTGCTGGCCCAGATTGTACGCATGGTGGCTGAAGCGCAGCGCAGCCGCGCGCCTATTCAGTCGCTGGCAGATAAAGTCTCCGGATATTTTGTGCCTGCGGTCTTGTTGGTGGCTGTCCTCACGTTCATCGCCTGGGCCATCGTGGGTCCCGAGCCGCGATTTGCTTACGCGCTGGTCAACGCTGTTGCGGTGCTCATTATTGCCTGCCCCTGTGCTCTGGGCTTGGCTACTCCCATGGCGGTGATGGTCGGCACCGGACGCGGCGCTCATGCCGGCGTGCTCGTAAGAAACGCCGAGGCGCTCGAACTCATGGAGAAGGTGGATACTCTGGTGCTCGATAAGACCGGCACCCTGACGGAAGGGAAGCCCCGGCTCACGCAAGTGATCGCGACGGACTCTGTGCCGGAGAATGATCTCCTGCGGCTGGTCGCGAGCCTGGAGCGTTCGAGCGAACATCCGCTGGCTGCCGCCATCATAAGCGCTGCGGAAGAGTGCGGACTAAAACTTAGCGCCACCGCCAACTTTGAATCGATCACAGGAAAAGGCGTGACCGGCCGTATCGACGGTCGGGAAGTTGCGGTTGGCAATGCATCTCTTTTCGCCGCGCGGCAAATCATCGCAGAAACACTCTCCTACCACGCCGAAGAATTGCGCCGTCATGGACAGACCGTGATGCTGGTCGCGGTAGATGGCAAGGCCGCCGGCCTGATCGCCGTAGCCGATCCCATTAAGCTCTCTGCTCGTGAAGCTGTGGCCTCGCTCAAACGCAGCGGCCTTCGCCTGGTCATGCTCACCGGCGACAATCGTGCCACGGCTGAAGCCATCGCCAAAGAACTAGCTATAACTGAGTTTGAAGCCGAAGTGTTGCCGGACAAGAAGTCTGCCATCGTCAAAAGACTGCAAAGCGAAGGCCGCACCGTAGCTATGGCCGGAGACGGCGTGAATGACGCGCCTGCGCTTGCCCAGGCCAATGTCGGCATCGCCATGGGTACTGGCACGGACGTTGCCATGGAAAGCGGCGACATTACGTTGATCAAAGGCGACCTGAACGCCCTGATGAGGGCGCGCAACCTGAGCCGCGCTACTATGAGCAATATCCGCCAGAATCTTTTCTTCGCGTTTATCTATAACCTGCTTGGCGTGCCCATCGCCGCCGGAATCTTGTATCCGCTAGTGGGGGCCCACGGCCTGCTCCAGCCTATCTACGCTGCGGCGGCCATGAGCTTTAGCTCGGTGTCAGTGATCGCCAATGCGCTGCGCCTGCGCAGCATAAAGCTATGAAAAGAACAAGCGGCAAAGAGCGACTTCCTAGCTTAACTTAATTTCACAACTTACCCATTGACGGCTTTGCCAGAAAATGAAAGTATTTCCCATTCAGGTACTCTGGATAGGTTTGGCTTAGCATTGCAAGAAGTTAAGACCATGCTTCTTTTGAAACTATTAGTTTGATGATTGGTTGTTTCCTAGTTGATAAGGCGGAGGTATATCCCCCTATGTTGCGCCAGTCGATTTCAATTTTGCAGGCACTAGAGGAGACCAAGGGCATGACTAACCGGAACAAGAATCTGCAATTCATCTATGCCCTGGCGATCGGGGTCGTTTTTCTGCTGTCTCCGAGTCGCGCTGTTGCGACCAACGATGAGAACCATATTCAGGAGATCATGGCCGGCGTCAATGGCAACTCCAAAATCCAATTCATCGTCATCAAGCAGGAGGGAGGCGGCAACTTATGGGGTCCGCAGGCTGGCGAGACTCAATCCAGGGTGATGCTAGTGTTCTTCGACGCCACGGGAAGAGAAATTGGCAAGTTCAAATTCCCACACAGTGTGCCCGCCGATGCCAACCCGCAGTTGATTGCGACCCAGGACTTTGCCAACCTGCCTGGAGCACCGACTCCCGATTTCATTATGCCGCCGCTCCTGAACCCCATTGGCGGGAAGGTGTGCTTCACCAACAATCCGCTGAATAGCAATGCCTTTCCACGAACCGACTGCGTTTCCTACGGAAGCTTTCCTGCTGACCAAACCGGAAGCGGCTCCGGCGGCTGCAACGGCGTCGTTAGTTCAGGTCCCCCGACGGCCGCCCTTCCCATCATGAGTACGGTGAGCCTGAAGCGCACCTCTACCGCTTGTGGTTCCGTCGCTAACTCCGATTTCACGATCAATACGACACCCACACCGACAAACGATGCGGGAACGACGTTCACGATTCCGATGGCCAGCCAAGTCGCCCAGGGCGGGAATCTGTTCACCGGCGAGACTTTCCAGGGCAATGGGCGGACCTGCGCAACTTGTCACATAGCGAGCCTGAACTTCGCGTTGCCGCCGAGTAATATCCAGTCGCGATTCAAGAACGTCTCCGCGACGTTCGACCCGCTGTTCATCGGCGAGACGAAGCCGTCCAGCTTCGACGCCGGCTTCGACTTCAATCTCAACACGCTGGAGCTCACCCAGGAGGTTCCGAGCGGCACGCCATGTCTTGGTACGTTGCAGGGCATCATAACGAGTGGAAGCGGACCGACCGCAGCGAAAGCCAAGGTGCTGACGCAGGTTTCGCCGACGACATATCTTGTTTATGGCGGCATGAACCCGGCCTTGTCCGGTGACGTGAGCGATAGCAACTCGTGTACGGGAACTGTCATGAGCATCACGGCGGGAAGTCTCGGCGCAGGTTCGCCTGTGCTCGGCCTGGAAGATCCGAAGCGAATGAGGACGAGCGCGGACACGGCAAACTTCCCCCAAGGCCGTGGCCTAATCCTGGAAAACATTGACGGGTTTCCCCCGACCCCGAACGTGTTCCGCAAGTCTCCCCACCTCCTGAATTTGAGCCAAAGATTTTTTGACTCCTTTGGACTTAGCGGCAGCGTCAGCAATCTGCAATCGTTCGCGACGGGAGCCGTCACCCAGCACTTCCCGCGGACTCTAAATCGGAACAGCGGTGGAGCGGCCCCGGATTTCAGGCTGCCGACGCCCGATGAACTGGCCGCCATGGAAGCGTTCATGAGGTCGCTGGACTTCCCGGCAGGAACCGACCCGAATAAGTTTGGTTTGAACAACTTTGTGGTCACCGCCGCGCAACAGCGAGGCTTTAATGCGTTTTTCGGCGCCGCCAAATGCTCGTTTTGTCATGGCTCGAACATCCTTAACAGCTCAGCAACATTCAACACGGGTGTGGTGAACCAGACCATCAACTCGGCTGGAGTGGATAATCTTCCCTGCGAGCCCGCCTCACCCTGCGGGTCGCGTGCATTCAGCGTCCGCCAGCTTTTCAACATCGCCAACCTGGGTCCGTTCTTCCACGACGGCTCCGCAGCCACATTGAAAGATGTGCTCGCGTTCTATAATTCGTCTAACTTCGCCAACTCGCCGGGGTCTCAGGGTTTTTCCGGCCCAATCAACACTCCCGCGATTTCGCCCACCGCGACCGACGACATCATAGCTTTCCTCGAGGGGATCAGCTTCAGCCCATTTTCTCCAATCTTCGGTCCGGCTGGGACGGGTGTGACGATCACCGGCTTCACCGGAGCCACGGCCGTTTCGTTTAATGGAGTGGCGGCTACATTCACGGTGGATCCCTCCGGGACGATCACGACGACAGTTCCCGCCGGCGCTACCACTGGTCCCATCACCATCACCACGCCTGGCGGGCCTTTGGTGACCACGACCCGCTTTACGGTTACGCCGGCCATGTCTTCCTTTGCGCCGGCCAACGGTCCGGTTGGAACCGGTGTGACGATTACCGGAACGAACTTCACCGGGGTGACGGCCGTTTCGTTCAATGGAGCGGCGGCTACCTTCACGGTGAGCAACTCCGGGACGATCACGACGACAGTTCCCTTCGGGGCTGCCACTGGTACCATCACTGTTACAACGCTGGATGGGACCGCGACCAGCGCTACCAACTTTACGGTTACGCCCGGGGGCCCACCTTTTGGTCTGGGGGCCACGCCTTCTTCTCAGACCGTCTCCGCCGGCGCCAGCACGACTTACACCTTTAACGTCTCGCGGGCGGCAGGTTTCAACGATAATTTGACCTTCACTGTTACCGGATTGCCAGGCGCGACTACGGCAACTTTCAGCCCGAACCCCACTACTGGCAACTCTTCGACGATGACCGTGACTACCACCGCCCGGCCAGCCCAACTGGCGCCTTGGCCGACGCTGTGGCCTCCCCCAGTCAACTTCGGCGTCCGTGCCTGGCCGCTGGCAATCTGCCTGCTGGTAATGGTTTTTCTTGCTTATCGGGAAAGAGCCAGGAGGCACATTCCCCGCTGGGTCTTCGCGACTGGCGCGTTCGCTGTGCTGCTTTGCATCGGTTGCGGCGGAGGAGGTTCTGCTCCACCACCACCGCCGCCGGGAACGCCGCCCGGAACTTTCACGATCACAGTGACTGCTACCAGCTCCAATTCAAGCGTACAGCCGGTAACTATGCCCGTCACGTTGATCGTCAAGTGATGGCCGGCTGAGAGGTGAGGAGCCATGGCCCGGGCTCGCGGGACAGGGACCGGGGAGAGCAGTGACATCACGGGGTTTCTTTATCCTCATGGGCGTAGTGAGAGCCTTCGGCGCTGCGCCCATGAGCTTTAATTCCGTCTCGGTGATCGCCAACGCATTGCGGTTGCGCCGCGCGAAGTTGTAACCGCTCTCATACCACCTTCAGCTTCCATTTTCCCTTTTTGAAAATGTAAATGCCGATGAGCGAGAGCAGGACCTCGGCCACCAGGATCGCGTAATACGCGCCGTTCGGTCCGACACGAAATTTTATGCTCAACAGGAATGCCAGCGGCAGTTGGACCATCCAGTACACAAAAAAGTTGATCCAGGTTGGCGTCCATGTATCGCCGGCTCCGTTGAAGGCCTGCACAATCACCTCGCCATAGGCCCACAGGACGTAGCAACAGCTGATGATCCGCAGACAGCTTGCGCCGTAGCGGACCACCTGCGGATCGCTGCTGAACACTCCTACCAATTGCGGAGCAAAGATAAGGAACCCCAGCGACACTACCGCCAGAAAGACAGCGTTGAAGAAACTGGCGCGCCAGACTGCTTGCTCCGCACGGTCTGGCTGCTTTGCCCCAAGGTTCTGTCCCACCAGCGTTGCCGCCGCCGATCCAAGCCCCCACGAGGGAAGAGTCGAGAAGATCACAATGCGGATAGCGACTGTATAGCCTGCCGTGGCTTGACTGCCAAAAGACTGGACCATGCGCACCATGACCAGCCAGCTCGCGGTCGCTATCAAAAGCTGCAAGACGCCGATTCCAGAGACTTCAAAGATGTTCCACATCAGCTTTAGCTTCATCCGGATGTGTTTTCGCAGGATATTGAGGTGGGCGCTGCCCTTGCTGAGCATGTAGAGCTGAAACAAGATGCCAATACTTCGTCCGATGCTGGTGGAAACCGCGGCCCCCGTAACGCCGAGCCTGGGAAACGGTCCAAGCCCGCGAATCAGGCAGGGATCGAGGAACAAGTTGATGAGGTTCGCCAGCCAGAGAACACGCATGGCAATGGCGGCATCTCCGGCGCCGCGAAAGACCGCATTGATGAGAAAAAGCAGAAGGATGATGCCGGAGCTGCTCAACATGATTCGTGCGTAAAGAGAACCGACGCGCAGGATTCCCGGCCCGGCTCCCATCCAGCGGAGCAGTTCAGGCGCAAACGGAAACGCAATGGCAAAGATCAGGACCGCAAAGCCAGCGCCGATCAGGATGGATTGCACAGCGGCTTCGGCAGCGCCATTCTGGTCATGTTCGCCGACGCGACGCGCCACCACAGCGGTGGTTCCCATACTCAGACCAAAAGCCACTGCCATGACTAGCACCAGTATGCCTTCGGTGATGCCAACGGTCGCAGTTGAGTCCGCTCCCAAATGCGCGACAAAGAAAATGTCGACGATGCCAAACAGCGATTCCATGGCCATCTCCAGGACCATGGGAACGGCCAGCAGCACGATCGCGCGATCGATGGAAATGGCCGTGAAGTCCTGCTTGGAGCCGAGGATGGCCTCTTTGATCAGCGCGAACCAGCGGGCAGCACGAGAAGGAACGGGAGCGGTAACAGTTGAACTCAAGAAAATCTCCATAGAACTGTCGAACGCAGACAGCGGAAAACAATTGGAAAAATGGAGTCGTCCGCGCGGCCGGAATTGGGCGGCGGAACAAACG
>Ga0207693_10002764_pt1 | contig 15191 bp, 10 predicted proteins | sample LARL81metaG_FD_184347 | JGI IMG/M metagenome (GOLD analysis project Ga0207693, IMG submission 184347) | Corn, switchgrass and miscanthus rhizosphere microbial communities from Kellogg Biological Station, Michigan, USA - LAR L8-1 metaG... | ecosystem: Host-associated > Plants > Roots >...
CATCCGATGCCTCCACGCCCGGCAAACAACGAACCCACAATCAGTACCGCCAGAGCGAGAACCGGCGCCATTTCATACACCCTCCTTGCTCCATTAGACGCGCCACCACGAAAATCCCATTCCTGATTTTGACGCTGGACCTTGTCGCTCTCCCCTCGTCGACCCTGCCTCCGGCTTCTTTCCTCCTCCCGCGTGTGCGACAATCGCCAACGCTTACGCGAGTATCCTCAAAGAGCATGTGATTGCCGGGGAGGAACGAGTCCATGGCTGCTAATCCGTCGCGTCGAGATTTATTGAAAGTAGGTCCAGCTGCGATTCCAGTCGGCAACTTTGGCTTCAGCCAGCCAACCGCGAACGCGCAAGATCCCGCACCGCAGGCGGTCGTGCCTGATGTGATGTGCTGCACGCCGGGCTGCGCCGCAACGAAAGCCGTCAGTTCGCATACGCTTTTCCGGAGAGAGCGAATCGGTCACCATGACTATCAACGATCCTGATATCGTGCTGATCGCGCGCCGTAAGCAGGCGCCGCAGTGACTGTGGCTCCTAAAATCAAAAGTCAAACTCATAACTCAAACTCTTCAACCTACTCGTACCTCAGCGCCACCAGCGGTTCTACCCGCGACGCTCTCCTGGCTGGGATCCAGCACGCCAAGACGCCTGTCGCCAGCAGCAACGCCACAGCCCCACCTAGCGTTACCGGGTCGTATGCGGACACGCCCCACAATTGCGTTTCGATCACTCGACCCAGCGCCAAACTGGCCATCAACCCGATCGCCACTCCCGCCACTACCAGCCGCAACCCCGTCTTGATCACCAATCCAAGAACGTCACCGCCCTTGGCGCCCAAAGCCATGCGTATACCAATCTCGTGGGTTCTTCGCGCGGTGCTGTACGCTAGCACGCTGTAAACGCCAATCGTCACCAAAATCAGCCCAACGCTTCCAAAAATCGTCATCAGCAAAAATCCAAACCGAGGACCGGCGTAGATGTACTGGGTCATCATTCCTTCCATGGATCCGCTGTGCGACAATGCTACGCCCGGGTCGGTGGCCCAGATTTCGTGCCTCACCGCATTCATCATTGACATCGGCTCTTGCGCCGTGCGCACCAGAATCCCGCTGCCCGCCGAAGCTGTCACCGTATACGGCACCCATACCTCCGGTTCGATCGCCTGCTGCAGCCCGCGATTCTTTACGTCCGCCACCACTCCAACAATTTCAAACCAGGGTTCCTTCACTGGGGCAGGGAAGCTCTCCAGTTCCGCGACGCGAACGCGCTGCCCGATCGGATTCTCATTTCCAAAATATTTCCGCACGAATGTCTGGTTCACCACCGCGACCTTTCGTGCGCCATTCACCTCCGCCTCATTAAAGGCTCTGCCGTTTTTGAACTCGAATCGCAGCACCGGGAAATACCCTTCGCTGCACAGTTGAAACAACGCGGTCGTCCTCTCCTCGTGAATATTTCCGTGAACCTCGATCTCCGTATCCATTCCATCATCCGGTGGCGCTGTAAACGCTTCCGCCGCATCCACAACTCCCGGCAAGGCCTTCAGCCTTCCGAGCAGCGGCCGGAAAAAGCCCGCAAGCTGTTCCGATGTTTTGTAGCGGTCTTGCGGCAAGGGCATCCTCGTGAACAGCACATGATCCGGGTGGAATCCCAAATGCTCCTCTCGCAGCGCAACAAAACTTCGCATCAAGAGACCCGCGCCGACCAGCAGCGTCAATGATAACGCCACCTCCAACACCACCACTGCGTCTCGCAACCGGCTGTGCTTCGTTCCGCCGCCCAATCCCTTTCTACTATCACGCAGCGGCTCATTCAGGTCGCGCCTGCCCACCTGCAGCGCGGGCGCCAATCCAAAGATCAGTGCCGTCAGCACCGCCACGCACAGCGTGAACGCCAGCACCGTTCCATTCAGTTCAATCACGGCCTCCGCTGGTATCGTGTCTCCCGGTATCGCAGCCACAATGGATTTCAGTCCTCCCCACGCTAGAAGGGTCCCCAGCGCCGCTCCGCCCGTCGCCAGGATTAAGCTCTCCACCAATAATTGCCGCACCAATCGCAGCCGTCCCGCTCCCAACACCGCACGTACCGCGAATTCTTTTTCTCTTCCTGTTGCGCGCGCCAGCATCAGATTCGCCACGTTGCCACAACCAATCAGCAGCAGCAAAGCGACTGCCGCCATCACTGTCAACAGCGTCGACCGGAATTTTCCCGTCACTTCATCCAGCAGCGACGCCAGTTGCACGCTGAAGTGTTTGGGATAGTCCTTCGGATACTCTTTTGCCAAGCGATCGGCAATCACCGTCAAGTCTGCCTGTGCCTCTTGCGGTGTAACTCCTGGCTTCAGGTGTCCCAGCAGAAACCAATAGCCCACCGGAAATCCGGGACCTACTGACCTCGCACCTCGCACCGGTTTGTCCGGTATCATCACGTCCGCTTCATACCAGCCGAATCGCGGCGGCATGATTCCGATTAACGTTCGCGACGTTCCGTTCAGCACAAATGTTTTGTTCAGTACCCCCAAGTCGCCGTTGAACTGGTTTACCCATGTTTTGTAACGCATCACAAATACCGGTGGCGCGCCCGGCTCGTAATCGGCCGACTCCGGCACGCGCCCGTGCAGTGCTGGCATTCCTAAAAACTCAAACGTTCCGGGCGTCACGTGCGCACCGTACAATCGCTCGGTGCCCTCGCCCTGCTTGTACAGCACTTGCTCCTCGGCAGCGGCAATCACACGGTCGAATACGTGGTTCTGCTCCGCATAGTCCAGATACTCCGACGAGCTATACCCCGCGCGGCCGCCCGGCTCATTGCCTTGTGTGTCGTGAATCGACATGTAGACCAAGCGGCCCGCGTCCTTGTAGGGAAACGGCGCCAGCAGCACATTTTCGATCACGCTGAAGATTGCGGTCGATGCGCCAATCCCCAGTGCCAGCGTCAAAATCGCCACAGCCGCAAACCCTTTGCTTTTCCACAGCGTGCGCAAAGCGTATCGAATGTCCTGCATCATGTTCTCCAGCCACGTCACTAATCGAGCGTCGCGGCTTTCCTGGCGATGGCGCAAGGGTGATCCCAGCGCCCTCCGAGCCTCTTCCGCATCACGCCCCTCCGCCATTGCTTCGTCCACATGTGCTTCGAGTTCCTCGTCGATCTCGCGATTTACACGCTCCCCTCGAAACACATTCGCCATCCGCGTCCACAGTGACATTCTCGTTCCCCCGCTGAAGTCCGTGACTTCGTTACGTCGTTACCTCATGGCTTGGTTGCTTCTTCTTTATTCCGCGCTCAGCATCGTCGCCGGATCAATTCGCACCGCGCGTATCACCGGTATCACGGCTGCCAGCAGCGCCGCTCCCGAAATGGCCAGGGACGGAAACGCCAGCATGGCCACGTCTGTGGGTTTAGCCTGGTAAAAGAGCGATTCGAGATATCGCACGCTTATCATCCCGAGCGCCACGCCTGCCACTGCTCCCACCGCAACCATCGCAAACACTTCGGCAGTCACCAGCCTCGCGATGTTCCGGCCCTGCGCGCCCACCGCGATCCGAATTCCGATTTCCCGGTGTCGCTGGAGCACCGAGTAGTGCAGCACGCCATACAACCCCACACCCGCGAGCATCAGCGCAATCACGGAGAAGAATCCGGCCAGCATTGCCAGCAACCGTTCTCGTACGGTGTGCGAATCATTAATTTCCTGTTGCGTACGAATCCGGCTCACGCGAAATTCCGGGCGCACGCGCGGCACTTCCTGGCGCAGCATGGGTGCAAGTTGCAGCGGGTTCTGTCCTGCCGTCCGCACGATGATGCTGGCGTTCCCGATCGGCTGCAGTGCGCCGTCGTCTCCGCGGGAATGCAGCGGAACGTACGCCGTCGGCAATATCGCTTCGCGCATGCTGCGATAACGCGCGTCTCGCACCAGCCCTACGATCTGGAAACGATAGCGGGGCCCTTCGTCGCTGGCGCGCTCAAACGACTGTCCCACCGGATTGTCGCCGTGGAAGTAGGTCTTCGCGAAAGTCTCATTCACGATCGCCGCGCCCGGCGAAGTCTCGTTTGGAAGAAAGTCCCGTCCATCCACGAATGGAATCTTCATTTCGTCCACCCACCCTGGCGAAACCCGCAAAAAGAAAGCGAGCACCTCGATGGGTGGCCCACCGTTCACCGCGATATAGTCATTGGATGCGTAGCCACCGAGCAATGCGCGATCTGCCAGTGCCACCCGCCCCACGCCGGACACACCCCGCAGCTGTTCCGCCACTTGATCCCACACCACCGGCGCCTGCGGATGCTGTGCCACAGCATCCAGAATCAGCAATCGTTCCGCGGAGAATCCCGTGGACTGGTGGGCCAAGCGTTCGAACGTGGCCACGAACAACCCCGCCACAAACAGCACCAGAAAACAGAACGCCACCTGCGCGGCGATCAGCGCATGCATCAAGCGACGCCGTGAATGCGGATCCTCTCCGCCCTTCAGCGCACTCGCCGGTTTGATGGCCGAGGCTCGCAGCGCGGGAATCAGCCCAAACAAAAACGTCACCACTAGCATGAGTGCCAGTCCGAATCCCATCACCCGCCAGTCGGCGGGCAGAGCCAAGCGCGCCGGATTATCAGGCGGATTGATCATGCCCACGACGAACGGTGCGGCCCACCACGCAAACAGCCATCCGATCATGGCTGCCAGCAGCGCGATCCAGGTGCTCTCTACCAGTACCAATTGCACCAATCTCCATCGCCCCGCGCCAATCGAAATTCGCAGCGCCATTTCGCGCGCGCGAGCCGCCGCCTGCGCCGTCATCAAGTTGGCCACATTGGCGCATGCAATGAGCAGCACCAGTCCCACCAAAACTCCCAGCGCTGCCAATGAAGCTCGGTTGTCCGTTTGAAAACCAGACGCCCCCGACGGCGCCCGCTCCATGATCACCGCCTGGTTCACGTAGTTATCAATGGCCTGCTGGCTCATTCCCTTGAAGCGTTTCGCCCTGTCTGCTTCAAACGTTCGCGAAGTCACAAACAGCATCGCGCGAACCTGCTCCGGTTCCACGCCCGGCTTCAGCAGCGCAAAAATTCGAACCCACGTGGAGTCTGGTCGCGTCGCGTCGGGATGCATCATCGTCGGCACGAAAATGTCGGTCACTACACCGGGCTCGGTCCCGGTAAAAGGCTTTTCGGCTACACCCACAATCTCGTAAATTTGATTGCCCATGCGAAACGTTTGGCCCAGCACTTTTGGATTTTGGCCAAACCGGTTTGCCCAATAGTCATGCGACAACACCGCGTAAGGATGCGCTCCCGGCGTCACGTCGTCGCTTTCCATCAACAAGCGCCCTAATTCCGGCCGCAATCCGAATGTTCCGAATGTTGCCCCGGAAACATGTTGCAGCTGTGCCTTTTCCATCTCCTGGTCCGACTTGTACGTCAAATCCACTCGTTCGCCATAGGAAATCGCCAGCAAGTCGGCTTGCTCCTTTACCACGGTACGCATCTGCTGAAACGCAGGGTATGCCCACCCATCAAATGTTTCTGGCTTGCCATCCCATCCGATTCCAGAACGATAGGGAAGATACAGCCGCTCGGTCCCAGCAACGGGCAGTGGCCGCAGCAGCAAGGCATCGATCAGCCTAAACGCCGTGGTGCACGCCCCGATCGCCAGTGCCAACGACAGAATGGCTGCGGCTGAAGTTACCTTCGCCTTCTTGAGTTGCCTCCACCCAAACACCGTATCCGCATGCAGGGAATCAAGCCAAGTCACAATTCTTGCGTCGCGGCTTTCTTCGCGATGACGCAGTGCTGATCCCAGCGCCCTCCGAGCTTCTTCCGCATCGCGCCCTGAAGCCATCGCTTCCGCAACATGCGCCTCGAGTTCCTCGTCGATCTCGCGGTTCACACGCTCTCCTCGAAACACATTCGCTATCCGCGTCAACAGTGACATTCCTGCCCTCCGTCAGAATCTCCCGACTTCCTTACTTCATTACCTCCTTGCATCATTACTTCTTGTTTCCTATTGTTGCCTCAACGCGCTAGTCGGATCGATCCTGCTCGCTCGTCGCGCCGGCAGATAACTTGCGAACAGCGCCGCCAGCACCAGCACCGGTATGGTGACGGCAAAGGCCGACGCCTCCATGGGCTGCATTCCTTCCACCAGGTGCTGCAACACGCGTCCTGCTGCCAACGCTGCGGCGGCGCCAACTACCACGCCCCCCAAAATCATTCCCAGACTCTGCCTCAACACCAGCCACATCACCTCCGACGTACCTGCTCCCAGCGTCATGCGCACGCCAATTTCCGGCACCCGCTGTGTCGTCAGGTACGCCAGCACGCCATAAATTCCGATGCATGCCAGCAGCAAGGCCAGGCCCGCGAACACGCTGAACAGCAGCAACAGGAACCGTTGTCGCGCCAGCGAGTCACTGACCAACTGCTCCATCGTCTGCACCCCGTACAGCACTTGATCCCCAGTCGCCCCGCGCACTTCTCGTCGCAGTGGTCCCAATACATTCATCGGGCTGATGGTAGTTCGCACCGCAATGGACATCAGTTCAGACCACCGCCGCAGCAGCGGATCCGGCACCTGCGCAAATGGGTAATAAAACTGCGCGCGCACTTGTGCTTGGTCATCGCCGGCCAGTCCCCAGTGCCGCACATGTCCCATCACGCCCACCACCCGCACGGCATCCGTTCCGCCTGCTCCCGTAGAGAATGGGCTTTCCGAATCCGGCAGCCACAGGCGCTGCCCCACCGCCTCCTTGTCGCCAAACGCTTTTTTTGCCAGCGCATCATCAATCACTACCACCGGCTCGCTATCCCTGCGATCGTGCTCATCGAAGAATCGGCCGTTCAGCAGCGGGATTTGCATCACCTTCAGATAGTCTGGCGTCACGCTGGTCGCCAACGCCATCGGCTGCTCGCCCTCTGGAGGCAGCGACGGGCTTGGCCAGTAGCCCACTTCGTTGTATCCCTCGCGCATTGGCACGGTGTCCACAATCGCCACCGACTCCACTCCAGGTACGCGCCGCGCCCGTGCCAGCACGTCTTGCCACGCTGCCCGGATCTGCCCCGGGTTTATGACGATCCCGGGCGCAAGCGCCATCCGCGTCACCAGCACGTTTCGCACATTCAGTCCCGGATCGAGCGACGACAGCCTGAGCATCGTTCGCCCCAGCATTCCCGCTGCAACCAGCAGCACCACCGCCAGCGCAATCTCCGCGATCACAAATCCGCTGTGCAGACGCCGCGAACTTCCCACCAGGTTTCGCGCTCCCGCTCGCAGGATCTGTTCGACATCTTTCGTCGGAGCGCGCAACGCCGGCGCCAGCCCGAACAGCAATCCACTCAATAGCGAAATTCCTACCGCAAAGGCCAGCACTCGCCAGTCAAGCTGAATTTCCTCGGCCCTCGGAAGGCTCCCTGGCCAAAACCCCACAAACGGCCGGACACCAAGCCCTGCTAGTAAGACTCCGAGCGTTCCTCCAAAGACGCCCAGCACCGCGCTCTCGGTCAGGCCTTGGCGCACCAACCGGATCCGCCCCGCTCCCAACGCCACGCGCATTGCAAGTTCTCGTTCCCGCGAAATCGCGCGCGCCAGCAGCAGGCTCGCCACATTCGCGCACGCAATCAACAGCACCAGGCTCACCGCGCCCAGCAGCAACCACAGCGTCGGCCCTACATCTCCCACCTCGGGACGCAGTGGGTCCGCTACGAAGCTGCGGCCTGCATTCGCGTCCGGGTATTGCTCGGCTAGGTGATGCGCAATCAATCCCAGTTCCGCGCGTGCCCCCTTTAGCGTTGCGCCAGGTCGCAGCCTTGCCACCGCGCTGATTCCCGGGTGCCTGTCGCGTCTCTGCAAGCTCGGGGAATTGTCCTGACCCAACGGTGTGAATTCATCCGGCTCCTCACCGTCCAGGCGGAAATTCGCGGGAGCGATTCCGACAACGGTGAAGGATTTTCCATCCAGAATTACCGGCTTCCCGATCGCTGCGGCATTGCCTCCGAATCGCCGCTGCCAGAATCTGTGGCCCAGAATTATTACCGGCTCCGCACCGAGCCGGTCTTCCTCCGGCAAAAAGTCGCGTCCTTGCGCAACCGGCACGCCCAGTACCGAAAACAGGTCCGCCGAAATCTGCCGCCCGGAAGCATATTCAGCTTCGCCGTTTACGCTGGCGGTTCCTACGTTGTACCGCCACGCTGCCAGATCCAGACTTTTGCTCTCGCGTTTGCAATCCTGAAAATTCGGGTATGCAAACGCCCACAGATTTCCATAGTGTGTGGCTTGCTCCGTCTTTTCCTGCAACGTCACAAGCCGACCGGGCTGAGTGTACGGCAGCGGTCTCAACAGCACGCCGTTGATCACCGTGAACATCACCGTCGTTGCTCCGCTCCCCAGCGCCAGCGTCAACAGCGCCACGGCCGCAAATCCTGGCCGCCGTCCCAGCGTGCGCAGGGCGTAGCGTAGGTCTTGTGTGAAATCTGCCATCCACCCTACCAGTCTTGCGTCGCGGCTTTCTTCGCGATGCCTCAGCGGCGAGCCCAGCGCCCTCCGCGCTTCCGCTGCGTCGCGCCCTGATGCCATCGCTTCTGCGACATGGGCCGCGAGTTCCTCGTCGATTTCACGATTTACCCGCGCGCTTCGAAATGCGTTGGCTACCCTCGACCATAGCGACATCTCAGGCCTCCCTCAGCACGCGATTGATGGCTGCCGCCACCGATTGCCAACGCGACTCTTCCTCGCCGAGTTGTTTCTTCCCGGACGCCGTCAATTCATAGATGCGTGTTCGCCGCCCGCTTTCCTTCGTGATCCATTCGGCGCGGATCCAACCCGCCTCCTCCATCCGGTGCAGCGCTGGGTACAGCGACCCCTCCTCCACGCGCAGCACCTCGCCAGAAATGTTCTGAATCGCCGACATAATGGCGTATCCGTGCAGCCGCGAGCGCCTCGACAGGATTTTCAGCACCAGTAGATCGATCGAGCCTTGCAGTGACTCCGCCTTCGCCATACTCAGACCTCTCAGTACATAGACGTCTGATGATACGGAAAGTTAGGCTCGCTTGCCAGATCAATTTGGCTTACGGCACACCTCAGTTGGGAAATCTTGGATTGGTAGCGGAGGATTGAAGATTGAAGCCTGCTTCAAATCGAAGGGGCTGGCATAAAACCCAGCGCTACATTTAAGCAAGAGCTCAGCCGCTAGAGAGTGTGGTTATCTAAATGTAGCGCTGATTTTATGTCAGCTCCAACACCCAGGTCGCAAGCGGTAAGCAGTTGCGGAGAGCGCTCTTATTCGGCGCTGCCCCCCAAATATCGTGCTGGCGTCTGCCCAAGTTGTTTGCGGAACAAGGAGATGAACGCGCTGGTGCTGTTATATCCCGCATCCAGCGCTGCGGCGGTCACTTTCTCTCCGGAAGCAAGCCGCTGCATGGCATGAAGCAGGCGAAGCTGTTGCCGCCACTTGCTGAAAGTCATTTTTGTTTCTTCGCGGAAAAGTCGTTGAATGGTTCTCTTGCTTGCGCCGCACTCCCGGCACAATTTTTCTAGTTTTCTGTGGTCCCCCGGGCTGGCGACTAATCTTGCCACTATTTTCTGCGCTCGCGGGTCCACGGGGCGCGGCAATTGCAGCGGGACAGATTCCACGGCCTTCAAGTGGTCGAGGATCATTTCGATCAGCCGTCTTTCGGCCGCCGCTCGCTTATGCAGTCTCCCGATCCGGCAAGCGTGAAGTACCAGTTCCCTCAATAGCGACGTCACGTTCATCACAAAGCACTTTTGCGGCAGTGAACGGCCCAGTTTTGGCTGCAGGTACAGCGTCCTCATGGACACGCGCCCCGACATTGCCACGGAGTGAAATGTTTCGGAGGGAATCCACACCGCGCGCATCGGCGGCACTACCCATACGTCTTGTTTGGTGCTCAATGTCATTACCCCTTCGGAGGCGAAGAGCAATTGATCCTCTGGATGGGAATGCTCCGGAATGACGTGGCCGTCTTCAAGGTCCGCGGACACAGTTGCCATCTCGGCGCGGCGCCGGCCGTTTTTGGCGGACAATATGCTTTGGCACCTGTGCGACATTTCTTGGCACAATAGCGAGAGAAATCTTGCCTAGCAAGTGTTATCTATACTCTCGCAAGGCAACGTTTGAGGAGGGCAGCATGCTGGCTTCGGCGAAAATGATTGGATTTGTTCCCACCAAGGATTACGAGCAGGCCCGCGCCTTTTATGAGGGCAAGCTGGGCTTCGGTTTTGTGAGCCTAGATCAGTATGCGCTGGTGATGAGGGTGGGCGGGCACATGATTCGCATCGCAAAAATACCGAATTTTACCCCGCTGCAAAGCACGATTCTTGGCTGGGAAGTGAGCGATATCAGCGCCACCGCAACCTGGCTCAAAGAGCGCGGCGTCCCACCTGAAAAGTTTCCTTTCGTTCAAGATCGCGAGCTCGGCATCTGGACCGCACCGAACGGTGACAAAGTGGCGTGGTTCAAGGATCCGGATGGCAATATTCTTTCCGTCAGCCAGCACAAGTAGAGGGACGATCCCTATTCGTATCGCAGGGCGATCATGGGGTCGACGCGCATGGCGCGGCGCGCGGGAAGGTAACTGGCGGCCATCGCCACGATCATCAGCAAGATCGTGACGCCGCCGAAGACGAGTGGGTCGATTGGCTTCACGCCAAAGAGCAGGCTCTTCATTAACCTGGACAGCCCCAGTGCTCCAACAATTCCCGCTGCCGATCCGATCAGCGCCAGCACTATTCCCTGACATACCACCAGCAGGACTACGTCGGCGCGACTGGCTCCCAGCGAAACGCGAATGCCGATCTCGTGGGTGCGTCGCGATACGGCGTAGCTCATCACGCCGTAGATCCCCACGGCGGCCAGCAGCAGCGCTACTCCCGCAAATATGCCCAGGAGCAGCATCTCAAAGCGGGGCTGCGAATTGGCGTCAGCTACCACGGCATCCATCGTGAGCACCTGCGAAATCGGCAAATTGCGATCGAATGACCACACCGTATCTTTCAGTGCCTGAGCGAGTGCCGCTGGATCACCGGTCGTCCGCACGACCAGCGTGATGTAGGAGCTGTGCGATTCGGGAGCGCCCAGGAACTGGCGGTTCTGGAAGGCGGCGAGATAGACCTCCTCGTCAGGCTCGGCGGCCCAATCGCTCTCCTTGGCGTCCTTCACAATTCCTATGACGGTCAACCACGTCGGCGTTTCGCTGGTGCCCGCGTCAAACGAAATGCGCTTGCCTATGGGATCTTCCCCGGGCCAATAGCTGCGCGCCGCTTTCTCGTTGATCACAACTACTCCTGGAGCGCTGCGCGTGTCCGTTTCAGCGATGTCTCGTCCTCGGAGCAGCGGTATCTTCATGGTCCGGAAATATCCCGGCGTCGCGATTCGATAGACGCCTCCCGGTTCGTCTCCGGGTCGCGGTTTGGGTCGGCCTTTGATCGTGAACGGCCATCCCCACAAATCCCCGGCCAAGGGAAGGTGATTGATAGCTGCTGCCGATTGCACTCCGGGAAGCGCGCGAACCCGCTCCAGCAGTTGGCGGTAGAAAATTTCCCGATTGCCCGCTGCGGCTTCGTTCGATCCCGCCACCGATACGACCATCGATAGCAGATTGTGAGGATTGAATCCGGGGTCCACCGATTGCAGGGCGAAAAAGCTGCGCACCATCAATCCGGCTCCGATCAACAGCATCAGGGCGAGCGCGAATTCCGATGCCACCAGAAAACTGCGAAGACGGTTGCGTTGCATTCCGTCGCTGCTGCCGCGGCCCGTTTCTTTCAGCGTGTCGTTCAAATTCACCGCCGAAGCCTGGAGCGCGGGAGCCAGACCGAAGCCGATGCTGGTGAGCACCGTAATGGCGAAGAGAAACAGCACCACCCAGCCGTCAAGGGTGACCGTTTCCACCCGAGGGATGCTCGCCGGGCTGAGCGCCACCAATGCGCGTGTTCCCCAGAACGCGAGCAACAGTCCAAGCGCACCACCCAATCCCGCGAGCAGCAGGTTCTCGGTGAGGAATTGCCGGACCACACGCGTTCGTCCCGCGCCCAGAGCGGCTCGCACGGCAATCTCTTTCTGCCGAGAAGCAGCGCGCGCCAGAAGCATGTGGGCTACGTTCGCGCACGCCATCAGGAGCACGAATCCCACAGCGCCCAGCAAAACCAAAAGCGGCGCCTCCACCTTGCCGACAACTTTCTCTTTTAGGGGAGTTACGACGACGTTTTGATTGGTGCCCGGGTACTGCTGTTCGAGGCGCGCGGTGATGCTGGTGATTTCGGTGCGGGCCTGGTCGAGTGTCGCGCCTGGCTTCAGCCTGCCGAACACGCGCAAACTGTTTCCGGCGCGATTGTGAACGCGGTCGCCGAATGCGATTGGCACCCACAACTCCGCGTTCGTTGCCCAGAAAGGTGCGAATTGAAAGTCTCGCGGCATCACGCCGACTACCGAATACGCTTCGCCGTCGAGGCGAATCACGTTTCCAATCACGTTGCGATCCAAGGAGAATCGCCGCTGCCACAGGCGGTAGCTGAGGATGACTTCGTGCTCCGAACCCGCGCGGTCGTCTGCTTCGGTGAAGAGACGGCCGAGGAGCGGTTGGGCACCGAGCAGCGGGAAAAGGTCATAGGTAATTTTGTGGCCGCGAATGTTTTCGGGTTGATCCACCCCGGTGAGATTGGGCGACCAGTATTCCGCTGCGCCCATGGCTTCAAACGAGTGGCTCTGATCTCGCCAGTCAATGTAGTTCGCCACCGAAATCGGTCCATTCCCGTCGATCAGAACCGTTACCAAGCGGTCCGCGTCTTTGTAGGCCAGCGGATGCAACAGAATTGCGTTCACCACACTGAAGATCGCCGTGTTCGCGCCGATTCCCAGCGCCAATGTAAGTACCGCGATGGCCGTGAAGCCCGGGCTTTTTCGCAATGCTCGCGCTCCGTATCGCAAATCCTGCAGCAATGTCTCGGTGAAAGTCACGCCGCGTGCGTCACGACATTCTTCCTTGGCGCGCTCCACTCCGCCAAACTCAATGCGCGCGCGCCGCATCGCTTCTTCGCGCGCCACGCCCTTGCGCTGCAGATCCTCCACGTACGCCCGCATGTGAAAGCGCAGCTCCGCGTCCATTTCGTTCTCCATCCGCGTACGGCCCATCATCGCGCGCATCCACGAACGAACCTGGCTCCCCAGCGTCATGCTCCCTCCCGCTTGCATACTGTGAATTCGAAAACCTTTGCCCTCGTCATTCGTAGCGCAGCGCCACCAGCGGATCCACCCGCGTCGCGCGCCGCGCGGGAACGTAGCTCGCCACCACCGCCACGACGATCAGGAGCAGCCCTAAGCCAACGAACGTCCACGGGTCGCTTGCGCTCTCCGATGATGGTGTATTCCTCGCCGTTTAAGGTCATGCCGCGTCCCAGGACAGATGGGTCGCCGGCAAATTTCCGTTGCCAATACCCGTACCCGAGGACGGCGTTGTGGCGGCCTGCTCCTTCTTCCAAACGAAAAGTGCGTCCCACTACCGGCTTGATTCCAAAGAAGTCACCGAAATTCGTGGTGACTCGCAGACCTGCCACCTGCTCCGGCTCGCCCGGCGCGGTGACCGTGCCGGTGCCGTGTCCGAACATGAAGAGGTCGTCGAACGACTTGCTTTGCTCCTTCCAATCGAGATAGTCCTGTCCCGCCGGGCCGATGCGGCTCCAACCGTGCTCCAGATTGCTGATCCAAATCGCAACCAGACGGCTGCCTTCTCGAATCGGCAACGGCTGCAGCAGCGTTGCGTTCACAACATTGAAAATCGCGGTGTTCGCGCCGATGCCCAGTGCCAGTGTCAGCACTGCAATTGCGGTGAAGCAAGGACTCTTGGCCAGTGCCCTCATGCCATAACGCAAATCCTGCAAAAGAGTTTCCAGAAAGCTTACGCCGCGAGCCTCGCGACATTTCTCCTTCGCACGCTCGACTCCACCAAATTCAATGCGCGCGCGCCGCAGCGCTTCTTCGTGAGCCACGCCCTGGCGCTGCAGATCGTCCGCGTAGGCTTCCATGTGAAAGCGCAGCTCGGTGTCCATATCGCTTTCCATGCGGGCGCGTCCCATCACCGCCCGCATCCACGATCGGATCTGACTCCCGAGCCTCATACTTCCTCCGGCTTGGTCCCCAAGATCCCCGCGATCACTTCCGCCATGCGGTTCCAATTTTCTGTTTCGGTCAGCAGCCTGCGCTTGCCAGCCATGGTCAGTTGGTAGTATTTGGCCTTCCGTTTATTTTCCGACTCGCCCCACTCACTGGTGATCCAGCCCTGATGCTCCAGGCGGTAGAGCGCGGGGTACAAAGATCCCTGCTGTATTTCCAGGCGATCTTTTGAGATTTGCTGAATGCGCAGCAAAATGCCGTATCCGTGCAGCGGCCCCAGCGAAGCGGCTTTCAGGATCAGCATGTCCAGCGTTCCTTGCAGAAGTTCCAGTTGTTTGTCCAAGGATTACCTCTCCTAGATGCTCTAGGAATATATAGACTCATTCTCCTAGACTGTCAAGGGGAAGCGGTTCGGTGAGGGGGGCGATCCGCGGCGCACGTCGACAATCGCTTCTCATACTGACCGCAACGAAGGATCTCAACCCGTTATCCTGGCTCAGCACCCGAGTGGCACGCGGTTCCAGATGCCTGATATTCGGTCGCAATAACTCACCACCCTGACTCACATCCCGCCCACCGGGTATAATCCATTGTCATGCTGAGCGCAGCGAAGGATCTCTACCGCCACGATTTGTAGCTCACCCCTTTTGGGGTGAGGGAGTTCCGATCCGCAGCAGACACCGGTTCCTGATCACTGATATCTGAACGCTGATAACTGGCTACTGACAACGCACAACTGACCACTTCACTCCCAATGCCCGACCGCCTCCAAAAGATCCTCGCCGCCGCCGGCATCGCCTCCCGCCGCAAAGCCGAAGAAATCATCGCTGCTGGCCGGGTCACCCTCAACGGCACCGTCGTCACGGAGCAGGGCACCAAAGGGGACGCCGATCGCGACATCATCTGCGTCGATGGCCAACCCTTGAAGCGCGCCCAGCCCTTCGTCTACTACCTTCTTTACAAGCCCAAGGGTTACGTCACCACCGCCAGCGATCCTGAAGGCCGCCCTACCGTCATGGACCTGCTCCCCAAACAAGGCGAGCGCGTCTATCCTGTCGGCCGCCT
>Ga0207693_10002765_pt1 | contig 15190 bp, 14 predicted proteins | sample LARL81metaG_FD_184347 | JGI IMG/M metagenome (GOLD analysis project Ga0207693, IMG submission 184347) | Corn, switchgrass and miscanthus rhizosphere microbial communities from Kellogg Biological Station, Michigan, USA - LAR L8-1 metaG... | ecosystem: Host-associated > Plants > Roots >...
GCTACCTGAAGACCCGCGAGGAGCTCATCGACTTCATGACGATGCTCCTGGGCGGGCGCGCCGCCGAACAGCTCGTGTTCGGCTCGATCACCACCGGCGCCTCCGATGACCTCAAGCGCGTCGCCGAGATCGCGCACGACATGATCCATCAGTACGCGATGGGCACCGAGGTTACGTCGCTGCGCGCGATTGACGAGGGAGCCTCGGAGTCGACCCGCCGGCTTCGCGACCAGGAGATCAAGGATCTGGCCGACGAGGCGTTCCGGTCCGCCACCAAGATCCTCGACGGACACCGCGACAAGCTCGACGAGCTCGCGGTGCTGCTGCTGACCAACGAGATCCTCGAGCGCCGCGACATCGACCGCATCATGTCCGAGGTCCCCCGCGCTGCTCCGCGGCGGATCGGCGAGCTGTCCGTCGCGGCAGCCACCGCGGTCAAGCCCGCGGGACGCCCCGGTCAGCACTAGTTCACTAGCCTGCGGGCTCGATGTTCACCGCAGTCGATCACGTCGGCGTCGCCGTCGAAGACCTCGAAGCCGCGCTCGCGCTCTACCGCGACACGCTCGGCATGCCGCTCGTGCATCGGGAGACGGTCACCGGACAGGGCGTCGAGGCGGCGCTGCTGGACGTCGGCGAGTCCCACATCGAGCTGCTGGCGCCGCTCGGTCCCGACACGCCGGTCGGCAAGTTCCTGGCGCGCAAGGGCCCGGGGCTGCACCACGTGGCGTACCGCGTGGAGTCGGTCGACGACGCTCTGGAGGCGCTTTCCAACGCCGGGATGCGGCTAATCGACGAGCAGCCGCGAATCGGAATCCGCAACTCCCGGGTAGCATTCGTCCACCCCTCCTCCACCGGCGGAGTGCTCACCGAGATCGTGCAGCCCGCCGGCGACCACTGACGAGAATGCCGAGTAACGACAAGCCACAGAAGGTCAACATCGGGTTCGACGGCGGCCAAGTTCTGACCGCGCGCGTGGGCCCGGACGAGCTGTCCAAGCTCCGCAGCGCGCTTGGCGGCGACGGCTGGCACGAGCTGACCGCCGAAGACGGAACGGTCGCGCTCTCGCTGAGCAGCATCGTTTACGTGCTCGTCGACCACGAAGATCACCGCGTCGGCTTCGGTAGCTAAGACCCTCTGAGCAGCCCGATATGCCCTTCGGCGTGCGCGACGGCGGGACCGTCGGCCACGTGCAGGACCTGACAGTCCGAACGTGTGCACCTGATCGCATCGGTCTTTGCGCCGCCCTCAGTCGCCACGATCAGGTCCCCGGGGAGCGCGCCGGCAGCGCGCAGTGAGCGGTTCGTGACGCGCAGCACGACGTCGTCGCCGGGGTGCGGGTTGCCCGGTGTCCGACGATCGGCCAGCAGCATCGATCCGGACGGGTCGTCGGGGAGGAACGCCTCACTCTCGACGCCGATGTCATTGCCGTGCGGCAGCCCCGAGTCGGCCACCACCGTAGTCGTCCCCTGCGGACTGATCGCGAACACCTTCCCGCTGGCCTCTCCCGAGGCAATCAGGTCGCCCCCGAACCGGCCGAACCCGGGCGGCGCCACAACGATCCCGCCCTCCACTCGCGGCGCGCTGCGAGTGATCGTCCGCACGTGGCCGTGGCAGTCGATCGCGTCGACGGTCGTCCGCGACCCGTCATTGACCGTCACCAGCAGTCGGTGGCCAAAATCTCCGACCTGGTCGAGCGTGATCCCGTCGACGAGACCCTTGGCACGCAGCGTCGCAAACGGTCGGACCCGGCTGCCGGGCCCGATCTTGAGCACGCCGTGCGGCGCCGGGATCTTCAGCGCGTACAGGGCACGCTGCCGCAGACACCTGGGGGTCGATGCCGGCGACGGCTGCGCCAACGCGATGTATGCCTCCTCCCCGCCAGGGCTCTTGTACGTCGGCGCCACCGGCCGCAGGGTCCCGGAACGTCCGAGCACCCAGAGGCGTCCGGCCGCGGCGAGCACGAGTGAGCCGTCTCGGCGCGGCCCCGCCAGGTCCAGAGGCCGCGTTGCGTGAACGAACGCCTTCCAGTGCGCCGTTCGCCGAGCGCTGGACACATCGTGGGCCGTCACGGCACCGCCGGAGCCGCAGCCAGTAAGTGCCATCGCCGAGGCGATGGCGAGCGCGCGTCTCATCTCTGAAACAGAGTAGAGAGAACGACCTCGGTCACGGTGCGCGTGACGCCGCGCGCCGCGCGGATCCGCTCGAGCACCTGCTCGAGTCGCTTGGTGTCCTCCGCTTGGACGTGCAGCAGCGCGCTGGCTTCGCCGGCCACCGTGTGCGCCGAGACGACGCCGGGCTCGCGTTGCACGGCGCGCTTGATCGCCTCGCCGGTGAGGTCGCCCTCGCAGTAGAGGTCGACGAACGCCTCGGCGTGCCAGCCGAACGCCCGCGGGTCGACGATCGTCGTATAGCCTAGGATCACCCCGTCGCGCTCGAGCCTGTCCACCCGCCGCTTGACGGCGGGCGCCGACAGGTGGACGTGTCGGCCGACGTCGAGGTAGGAGCGGCGGGCGTCCTCGCGCAGCAGCGCAACGATTTGTCTATCGGTGTCGTCCACAGCTCGGTGTTCAGCGGAGCAAACGCAACGAATAGGGGTTGAGTCGGCGACTAGACCGGCGGATCATTGCACACCATATGGCCACTCAAGAGGTCACGCGTCCGCCGACGCCCGCTCACGACGTGATGCCGATCCACGGCATCGACCACCTCGAGCTGTACGTAGGCAACGCCGCGCAGGCCGCCTACTTCTACACCCGCGCGTTCGGGTTCACCGAGACCGCCTACCGCGGGCTGGAGACCGGCAGCCGCGATCGCGTTTCGCACGTCCTCGAGCAGGGGCGGATCCGCCTCGTGCTGACCGGCACGCTGAGCGGCGATGACGAGATCGGCGAGCACCACAAGCGCCACGGCGACGGCGTCCGGGTGATCGCCTTGAGCGTTCCGGACGCCGGCGCGGCATACGAGCACGCCGTTGCCCATGGCGCGCGCGGTTTGCGGACGCCTTATGAGGCGTCGGACGATCACGGCACGGTAAGGCTCTCGTCGATCGCCACCTACGGCGACACGCACCACGTGTTCGTCGAGCGCAATGGCTACGGCGGGTCGTTCCTCCCGGGCTACGAGGCCCGCGATCCACGGCCCGACCCGGCGTCGGGGATGCTGATCGGCATCGACCACGTCGTCGGCAACGTCGAGCTCGGGCACATGGAGGAGTGGGTGCGCTACTACGAGCGCGTCTTCGGAATGACGGAGATGATCCACTTCTCCGACGAGGCGATCTCGACCGAGTACTCGGCGCTGATGTCAAAGGTCGTTACCGACGGCAGCGGGCGGATCAAGTTCCCGATCAACGAGCCCGCCAAGGGCAAGCGCAAGTCGCAGATCGAGGAGTACATCGACTTCTATCGCGGCGCCGGCGCGCAGCACATCGCCGTCTCGGCGACCGACATCGTCGGCACCGTCGAGGAGCTGACCCGGCGCGGCGTCGACTTCCTGCCGATCCCGGAGTCCTACTACGCCGAGGTTCCAGCGCGGATCGGCGAGATCGACGAGGACATCGCCGACCTGCGCCGACTGGGGATCCTCGTGGACCGCGACGACGAGGGATACCTGCTGCAGATCTTCTCCAAGCCGGTGGGCGACCGTCCGACCGTGTTCTTCGAGGTGATCCAGCGCCACGGTGCCCGGGGATTCGGAGAGGGCAACTTCAAGGCGCTGTTCGAGGCGCTGGAGCGCGAGCAGGACCGCAGGGGGAACCTGTAGTGGCGGTCGCGGAGGGCTGATGCGCTACGAGGCCCGCGGGCGACTGCCGGCAAAGCGCCATGTCGCGTTCCGCGAGAACGGGACGTTGCTTACCGAGGAGGTGATGGGGTTCGAGGGCTTCTCGGGCAACGAGTCGATCCTCTACCACCTGCAGACGCCGTGCCGCGTAACCGGACTGGGGCGGTTCGAGCCGATCAAACGCGAGGAGTGGGTGCCGGAAGCACACTCACACCACCTGTTCGACACACGCGGGCTCGAAACGCTTGGTGACCCGGTGCGCGGACGGCGTCTGTTGATGTTCAACGCCGACGTGGAGATCGCGATCTGCCGCCCCCGTGACCCTCAGCACTACTTCTATCGCAATGGTGAAGGCGACGAGGTCGTGTTCGTCCACGAGGGATCGGGCGAGCTCGAGACCACGTTCGGGTCGCTCCCCTACCGCGCCCACGACTACATCGTGATCCCGCGCGGCACGACATACCGCTTCCTCCCCGACGGCGATCAGCTGTGGCTGACGTTCCACACCCCGGGCGAGATCGAGACGCCCAACCGCTACCGCAACCGCTACGGCCAGCTGCTCGAGCACGCGCCGTATTCGCACCGCGACTTCCACGCGCCGACCGAGCTCGTCACCCACGGCGACCGCGGCGACCACGAGCTCGTCGTGCGCGTGCGCGACGGCTACCAGCACTACGCACTCGACTACCACCCGCTCGACGTCGTCGGCTGGGACGGCTACGTGTACCCGTACACGTTCAACATCGACGACTTCGAGCCGATCACCGGCCGAATCCACATGCCGCCGCCGGTGCACCAGACCTTCCAGGGGCCCAACTTCGTGATCTGCTCGTTCTGCCCGCGAATGCTCGACTGGCAGGAGGACGCGGTCCCGATCCCCTACAACCACTCAAACCTGCAGTCCGAGGAGATGATCTATTACGTCTCCGGGGAGTTCGGCTCACGCCGCGGGATCGATGTGGGGTCGATCACGCTTCACCCCTCGGGGCTGCCGCACGGCCCCCAGCCGGGCCTCGCCGAGAAGTCGATCGGCACGCGCCACACCAACGAGCTCGCCGTGATGTGCGACACGTTCCGGCCGCTGCGGCTGACCAGCCTCTGCCGGGAGCTCGACGACGGCGCCTACGCGCTGTCGTGGGCTTCGGATCCGGCCGGGTCCAACGGTGAGCTGAGCGCGGCGGGTACGACGAGCCACATCTGATCGAACATCAACGGCTCTTTGAAGGAGTGGACAGGGTGCGCGGTTCGCCTGGTTGGCGGGCGAACCAGATGCAAAACCCTGCACGAGGACCCCTGACCGCCGAGGCTTGTCAACTTATGCATGGCAGACGTGCATAACTTGACACGGACTCCCCGCGCCGACGCCGAATGCCGACTTTTGCATGCGACGGCGACCCTCCATCCCCCTACTCAATGGGCCGTTGCCGTTCCCCCCTCCACCGACGACGGCGCGATGACCCCCTCGGCCGGTTCAGGCGCAAACAGCACCTCCACCGCCTCGGCGCGATGCCGAAGACAAGCCCGCTGGTTCAGATACCCCTTGTCGGTGATCTCGCCGGCATCGAGGCTCGGCGGCTCCGCCAGCAGCAGCAGGCGCTCGACCCGGGCCGCTGAGCCCGCTCCGGCGTTCAGCCCGGCGAGCGCCCGGGCCAGGTGATCCCGCAGCCGCGGATCGCCGGGCGCGACGTCCTCATCGCAAGACAGCAGCTTCCGCGCCTCGGCCTGGTTGACCCACGCCAGCGCGGCGACGTACTCGCGATCGTGGCCGCAGATCACCGCGTCGCTCAGCACCCGGGCGGCGCTTAGCAGCGAGAGCCGCAACGTTCCCGCCGTCACCCACGTGCCCGTCATCAGCTTGAAGTTCTCCGCAACACGCCCGTCGAACAGCACCCCCTGGTTCGGGTCGTCCTCTTCGACGAGCCTGCCCGCATCGCCCGAGCGATAGAAGCCCTCCTCGTCGAAGCCGGCGGCGGTGAGGTCGGGCGCCCGGTAGTAGCCCGGCGTCACGTTGGGCCCGGCGACGCGGATCTCGAGCTTCTCGTCCTCCGGCGCGAGCTTGACCGACACGCCCGGGACGGGAACGCCGATGCAGCCCATTGCGGCTCCGTCGAAGTGGGCGCTGGTGGCGCACGGCGCGGTTTCGGTCGTCCCCCAGCTCGACGTCAGCGGCACGCCGTGGTCGGCGACCCGCGCCGCGAGCTCGCGCAGCCGGACCGCGAGCGCGTCGGGCAGCGCCGCACCGGCGTAGAACATGAAGCGCAGGCGGCTGAAGAAGTGCCGGGCAAGCACGTCGTCGCGCTCGAGCGCCGGCGCGAGGAGCGCAAACCCGGCCGGGACGTTGAAGTACACGGACGGTGCGACGTCGCGCAGCGCGGCGAGCGTGCGGGGAAACAGCGGCGGCGCGGGCTTGCCGTCGTCTATGTAGAACGTGCCGCCGTTGAACAGCACGAGGTTCAGGTTGTGGTTTGCGCCGAACGTGTGGCTCCACGGCAGCCAGTCGACCAGGATCGGCGGTTCGGATTCGAGAAACGGCCAGATCTGGCGGAGCATCGCCTGGTTGGAGCACAGCATCCGGTGCGTGTTGATGACCCCCTTGGGCACGGCGGTCGACCCGGACGTGAACAGCAGCTTGGCGACCGTGTCAGCGCCCACGGCGCCGAAGGCATCCTCGACCCCCGTGCCGGGCGATGTCGCGAACAGGTCATCGAGGCGCAAAGCGCCGGCTCGGTCCCCGCGCGCGACGAGTGTCTCTCCCGCGAGCGGCGCGATCGCATCGAGCGCCCGGCCGAACGGGCCCGCGTCATCGGCGAACACCACTCCCGGCTCGACGAGCTCGGCGATCGCCTTGATGCGCGCGTGGTCGGCGCTCATCAGCGAGTAGGCGACGCTGATCGGCGCGACCGGGACGCCGGCCGTGTAGCCCGCGAGCGTGACCAGGAGATGCTCGACCGAGTTACCCGACAGGATCATCACCGGACGGTCGGGCCCGAGCCCGAGGTCGACGAACGCCTGGGCGAGCGCGTCGGCCTTGGCGCGCGCCTCGCCGTAGCTGAGCTCCACCCAGCGATCGTCCCGGTCGCGCTGCGCTGCCAGCGGCCGGTCGGGGTGCTCGGCAGCCCGTGCGCGCAGGACCGCGGGCACGGATTCCTCGTAGGCGCCCACCGCCTGGCGCGAGGAGAGGATCACCGTCCCATCCGGACGGCGCTCCATCGCGATGTCGGGTCGCGCGAACGTCTTCATGGCCGATCGATCAGCGTCGACAGGACGATCAGCGTCCTCGTGCGCAGCACGTTGCGGTCGCGCCGCAGTCGCTCGACGAACTTCTCCAGGTCAGCGATGCTCGCCACCCGGGCGCGGATCACCGCGTCGGGCTCGCCCGAGACCGTGAACGCGGACACGACCTGCTCGAGGTCGGCGAGCGAGCGGCCTACGTCCGCAGGCGCGATTCGATCGGCGCAGTAGACCTCGATCAGAGCCTCGATCGCGCCGCCCAGCACGCTCGCGTCGACGCGGGCGCCGTAGCCGACGATCACGCCGTCCTGCTCGAGGCGGTCGACCCGCCGCTTGATCGCCGACGAGGACAATCCCACATCCGAGCCGATCTCGGCGAACGTGAGCTTTGCGTTCTCCTGCAGCAACGCAATGATCTTGCGATCGACTCCGTCCAGAGGGCGACTGAGTTGCACGAGAAGGCGGGTTCACTGCGTCCTGATTGCGTCCGACTGTACCACTTGCAACATTTGCCGCGTGGGCGTCACCGCGGTGTCACACGAGCGCAGGCAGAGGACGTTGCTCGAGCTGGACGGCGCGTCGCTGACCATCGAAGACGCGCTCGAAGTGTCGCGTTGCAACCGGACGGTGATGCTGTCTCACACCGCCGCCGACGCCGTTCGCGCGAGCCGTGAGCTCAAGCGAAGCCTGATCTCGCAGGAGATCCCGATATACGGGGTCACGACCGGTCTCGGCGACAGTGCCCACCGGCAGATCTCCTCGGGCAAGACCGCCGAGCTGCAGCGCAACCTCCTGCGGTTCCTGGGCTGTGGCACCGGGCCGATCGCACCGCCCGAGGTGGCGCGTGTTGCGATCCTGCTGCGCGCCAACTGCCTGTCGAAGGGCAACTCGGGCGTCCGGCCGGAGCTCATCGAGCGCCTGCTCGAGCTGCTCAACAACGACGTCCTTCCCTTAATTCCCGAGCGCGGCTCGTGCGGCGCGAGCGGCGACCTGGTCCCGCTGTCGTACGTTGGCCGGACGCTCGTCGGCGAGACGACGGTGATGTTCAACGGCGACGTGTGCAGCGCCGCTGACGCGCTCACCGAGCTCGGCCTCGAGCCGCTGGCGCTGGAGGCCAAGGAGGGGCTCGCGCTGACCAACGGCACGTCGTTCATGAGCGCGTTCGCGTGCCTTGCCGTGGGAGCGGCGCGCGAGCTGGCCGACCTGGCGGATCTGTTGACCGCGATGACGTCCGAGGCGCTGCTCGGAAACCGCGGTCACTTCAACGCCTTCCTGTTCGACGACGCCAAGCCGCACCGCGGCATGGTGACCAGCGCCCGCAACATCCGCCGCCTGCTCGAGGAGTCACAGCTCGCGCTCGACAGCGAGGAGCTGTTCTCCGGCGGCATGCAGGGCGCAGACTTCCTGGAGCTCGAGCGCCAGGTACAAGACCGCTACTCGGTCCGCTGTGCACCCCACGTGACGGGCGTGCTGCGTGACGTGCTCGACTGGGTGGAACAGTGGGTTGGGACGGAGATCAACTCCTCCGACGACAACCCGCTGTTTAACGTGGGTGGCCAGCGGGTCGAGAGCGGTGGCAACTTCTACGGTGGCCACATCGGGCAGGCGATGGACTCGCTGAAGGTGGCGCTCGCCAACCTCTGCGATCTGATGGACCGCCAGCTCGAGCTGCTCGTCGACGAGAAGTTCAACGCCGGGTTGACGGCCAACCTCATCCCGCGCTTTGACGCCGGCCACCCCGAGGCCGGGCTGCACCACGGCTTCAAGGGCATGCAGCTGTGCTGCTCGGCGATGACCGCCGAGGCGATGAAGCTCTGTAATCCCGCCACGATCCACTCGCGCTCGACCGAATGCCACAACCAGGACAAGGTCTCGATGGGCGCAATCGCCGCCCGCGACGCACGCACGATCGTCGAGATCGCCCAGAACATCGGGGCGATCCACCTGATCGCCTGTTGCCAGGCGCTCGAGCTGCGAGGGGCCGAGCGGTGCAGCCCGAGGACATACGAGCCGCTACGCCTGCTGCGGGAGCACGTCGCGTTCCTTGACGGCGACCGCTACATGGATGACGACATCGCCGCGACCGTGGACCTGATCCGGTCGGGCGCGGTGTCGCGCTTCGCGGCGTAACGCGTACAGTCTCTGCGCGTGTCCCCAGGGGAGCTCGATCGCAGCGCGCTGCTGCTCGCGCGCACGCGCTGGCACGCGCCCGGCGCCGAACGCGCGATCTCGCTGTTCTCGCGAACCGGCGAGCACGCCGCGTGCTGGCTGGTGCTGGGCGCGGTCGGCGCGGTCACCGCACCGGACGCGGCGAGGCGACGCTCCTGGCTGCGCGGTGCGCTGATCGTGGCGAGCGCGTACGTGGCCAACTTCGGCGTCAAGGTGGCGGTGCGGCGGACACGGCCGCAGCTGCCGGGGCTCGAGCCGTTGACGCCGGTCGTCTCGCGGCTGTCCTTCCCGAGCGCCCACGCGACGACGTCGTTTGCCGCCGCTCGCGCGTTCAGCGACGTCGCGCCGACGGCCCTCCTGTATGGGGCGGCGGTTGCGTTTGCGCTGAGCCGGCCGTACCTCGGCGTGCACTACCCGAGCGACGTCGTCGCCGGTGCCGTGCTGGGAACGGCCATCGCCAATGGGTGGCCGGCATGAAGGTCGGGATCGTCGGGATGCCGAATGCGGGCAAATCGTCGCTGTTCAGCGCGCTGACGGGCGTCGCCGCCGAGGCCGCGAACTATCCGTTCACGACGATCGAGCCCAACGTCGCGGTCGTCCCGGTCGCCGACGAGCGCCTCGACGCCGTCGCGGCGACGATCCGAGCGTCCAAAATCGTGCCCGACACGATCTCGTTCCACGACATCGCGGGCCTCGTCGCCGGCGCACACCGCGGCGAGGGCTTGGGCAACCAGTTCCTGGCCAACATCCGCGAGACCGACGCGATCGTCCACGTGGTGCGCGTGCACGACGACCCCAACGTGGTCCATCCCGAGGGACGCGTCGACCCGATGGCCGATGTCGAGACGATCGAGACCGAGCTGATCTACGCCGACCTCGAGCAGGCCGAGCGCCGCCTGGACCGGGTTGCCAAGGCCGCCAAGACCGGCGACCGGCGCAGCGTCGCCGAGGCGCAGTGGCTGCGCGACCTGATCGAGGCGCTGCAGTCGGGACGCCCGGCGCGGACGGTGCCTCCGCCCGCAGATGCACCCGACGCGATGCAGATGCTGCAGCCGCTGACCGCCAAGCCGGCGCTGTTCGTCGCCAACGTCGAGGAGGGCTCGGACGAGATCCCTCCCGCGCTGCTCGAACACGCGGCGGCGGAGGATGCGGCCGTCGTGGCGGTGTCGGCGCGCCTGGAGTCTGAGCTCGAGTCGCTCGAGCCCGACGACGCGGCGGCGATGCGCGCTGACCTGGGCCTCGAGGAATCCGGCCTGGAGGCGGTGGTGCGCGGCGCGTTTTCGCTGCTCCAGCAAATCGCGTTCTTTACCGCCGGCGAGGACAAACCCGCGCAGTCGTGGCACCTGCGCCGCGGGCTGTCGGTGTGGCACGCCGCAGGCCTGATCCACTCAGACATTCAGCGCGGCTTCGTCCGCGCCGAGGTCGTGGGCTGGCAGGAATTGGTCGACGCCGGCGGCTACTCCGGGGCGCGCGATCGCGGGACGCTGCGCCTCGAGGGCCGCGACTATGTGGTCGCCGACGGCGACGTGATCACGGTCAAGTTCACTCCATAGGCTCGGTTGCGGCGGTGCTCCACGCCAACTACGACAGACGATTCAATGTTCGGGTTCCAATGCGGGACGGCATCACGCTGGCGGCCGACTTGGTCCTGCCGGAGGTGCTGCCGGCGCCGGTGGTGGTGTCACGCACTCCCTATGGCCGCGGGGGCGAGCCTCAGACTGCACGCGCCGACGTGTTCGTCAAGGCGGGGTACTGCGCCTGCTGGGTTGATGTGCGTGGACGAGGCGATTCGGAGGGCGTGTTCGAGCCGTACCGCAACGATGGACTCGACGGCGTCGACGTGATCGCCTGGGCCGCCGCCCAAGATTGGTGTGACGGCTCGGTGGCGACTTGGGGCGGGAGCTACCCGGGCCACATCCAGTGGCTGACGGCGCTGCACAAGCCGCCCGAGTTGAAGGCGATGATCGTGTTGGTGACTCCGTCGGATCCGTTCGTGGAGGACCCGACCGGTCTGCCCGGTCCGATGCATGTTCATTGGTTTCGGATGACCGACGGCCGCGCGATGCAGTACACCGGGGCCGTCGACTGGATGGCGGTCTACGGCCATCGGCCGCTGACGGATCTCGCCGAGGCGGCGGGCTTCCATTCGGAGCTCTGGCGCGAGGATTGCCGGCACCAGACGCTGGACGAGTGGTGGGAGCCCGTGCGCTACCAGCACCGCATCGAAGAGGTCGACGTTCCGGTGCTGCACATCTCCGGTTGGTATGACGACGAGGAGATCGGTACGCCGGCGAACTTCGCCCGGCTTCACGGCGCCGGGCGGGCCGGACAGCGGTTGCTGATGGGGCCCTGGGGCCACCAGGTCAACACGAGCACGAGGATCGGCGAGCTCGACTTCGGCCACGACGCGGTGATCGACATGAACGCGGCGATGACGTCGTTCCTTGATGAAATGGTTCGCGCACAGCCGCCGACCGAGCCGTCGCCGCCGGCGCGCATCTTTCTGATGGCCGCTAACGAGTGGATGGACCTCGACGGATGGCCCCCGCCCGGGAGCACCGAAGTGGCGTTGCATCTCGACAGCGACGGACGCGCCAACTCCCGCTACGGCGACGGCCGGCTTCGCGACGGCGCCGCCGAGGCGGAGTCACCCGCCGACGCCTGGATACACGATCCCGACCGCCCGGTCCCGTTCATCACGGACGAGTCGTCGGCCCAGATCGGCGGCCCCGACGACTACGCCGGCGTCGAGAGCCGCGGTGACGTGCTCGTCTACACCAGCGAGGCGCTCACCGAGCCGCTCGACGTCGTCGGTCCGGTTCGCCTCGTGGCGTTCGTGTCCACCTCAGCGGCCGACACCGACGTGACCGCAAAGCTCATCGATGTCCACCCCAACGGATTCGCCCAGCGACTTTGCGACGGCCTGGTGCGGTTGCGCTACCGCTATGGGCACGAGCAGGTCCTGCCTGTGGAGCCGGACACGGTCTACGAGGTTGAGATCGCGATGTGGGACACGGCCCAGCGCTTCCTGCCGGGCCACTGCGTCCGGCTGGAGGTCGCCTCGTCCGCGCACCCGAAGTTCGCGGTAAACCTGGGAATTGCGGGCGACCAGAGCGCTGCGACGGACGGCGTCGTCGCTCACAACCGCCTATACCACGATGCCGCGCGCCCGTCACGGCTGCTGCTCACGGTGCTCCAGCGCACCCCGCAAAGGTGATTAGTGCCGATATACGCGGTACTAATCACCTAGGTTGAATCGCGCTTACGCGTGCCGGGGCTTGCGCACGCTCGGGACCAGCGCGGAGCGGACGGCTCCGAAGCTCACGGAGCGGCGCGAGCGGCGCGGCCGGTCGGCGCCGGCGAGCCGGTAGGACTGCGCCGCGCGCATCATGTCGTCGATGTGGGCGGATGCGGCTGATTGCTGGAACTGCGGTTGCATTGTGCCCTCCTCGGGTGGCTCGCTTTACCCACTTAGACGGCACCCCGTTCGAATATTCATCGTGATGAGTCACTCGATCTGACCTGCGCGGTTAGTGCGGCTATATGCCGTACAAAGCGCGTCGGTCGGCGCAACGCAACAGACCGTCACCGCGCGAACGCGGGGACCTGCTCGAACAGCGACGAGGCGACGGCGAGCGCCGGCTTCTCGGTTCCGTCGTAGCCGATCAGGCCCTTGTGGTTCAGCCCGTCGGTGGGGTACTCGCGAGGAAGCGCGGCGCCGCCGGTCCAGCCGGGGTTGACGGCGAAGTCACGCAGCGCCCAGTAGATCGCGCCGTTCATGAACGGCAGTCCGGCGAGCACGGCGTACGTGCGCCGCAGGTAGTCGCTCTGGAAGTCGAATGTGCCCTTGACCGACGCGGGCCCGTCGTACAAGGCCTCGGCGCCGAACTCGGACACGACGAGCGCCTGGCGGGGATAGCGCGCGTGGGACTGGCGCAGGAACGGCGCGAGCTCTTTGAAGTCGGCGACGGAGTGCCCGGGCCGGCCCGTGTACCAGCCGAAGTAGTCGTCGATGCCGAGCACGTCGAGCCGGGAGTAGATGCGCTGTGGCGCGAAGCCGGGATAGCAGTACGTGTCGAGTGCGACCACCGCCGCGGGGTCGAGCCGGCGCGCGCGGCCGATCGCCTGGCTCAGGTACTTCTCGGTCCCCGGCGTCGTGTTCGGAGTCGGCGTCAACTCGTTGGCGACCGAGTCGATGACGACGGAGGGATGGCTGCGCTCGCCGAGGATCGTGGCCCGAAGCATTCCGAGTGCGCGGCGCCGGCCGCCCGCAATGGCCAACTTTGAGTCAGCGTGATCGACGGGAGGCTGCGACCAGACCATGATCCCGGCGGCGTCGAGCGCGTTGAGCAGCTGGTCGCTCAGCAGGTAATGCGCGCGCGTGATGTTCGCCCCGACCGATCGCAGCTGCGACACGATCGTGTCGATGTCGCCGTCGCTCAGGGCGGCGCCGCGGCCGGCCACATCCTCGTGGATCGCGGCCCCGTGCAGCCACAGGCGGCGACCGTTCAACCAAAGGATTCCGTGGCTCACCTTGATGCTGCGCATGCCCACGTGCAGCGAGTTGACCTGCTCGACCCGGTCTCCCGAGACGGTCTGGACCTCCACCCCGTACAGCGCAGGGTTAGACGGCGACCACAGCTCCGGGCGACCTTGCAGCCGCACCCGGAAGCTGATCGGGACGACACTACCCGCCGCTACAGACCGCCGCGCCACACCCGTCCCGACCGGGACCCCACCGGACGAGCGGACGCGGACGATCACACGCGTCGCAAGCCGCCGACTGGAAACGTTGCGCAGCGAACCCTGGACCAGGACAGAGCCACACCGGTAGCCGCAGCCGAGGCTCGACATCACGCCCAGGTCCTCGAGCTCCAGCCTGCCGACCGGCTGAAGCGTCACACCCCGAACGATCCCGCCCCAGTTCCACCAGTCCTGGGGAAACGTGCCCGGCCCCGCCACGTTCGAGACCCGGACCACGAGCAGGTTGGACGCGCCCGGCCGCAGCGACGAAGCGGGGACGCTGAACGGTGCGTACGGCTCACCGGACCCGCCGATCCGGCGGCCGTTCAGCCACACCTCGGCGGTCCGGCGGACCTGCTCGAAGTGCACATTCCAGGAGCGGCCGGCCGCGGGCGCGGGGCCGTTGAACCGAAGCGCGTACCAGACGACGGTCCCGCGGTCGCCGGCCGGCGTGACGCTCGGGTTGAAATCGTTGGGGATCGCAACCGACTCGCCGCCGGAACCCGGCAGCCCGCGAGCCCACCCATTCTGCACTCCCACGTCGCGCGGGTCGGGCACGGCTCGCCAGCCCGTATCCAACGCGATCGCCGCCGGCGGACGCAGGCTCGACGGCGCCGCATCGCTCACGCGCACGGTGCTCGACCCCCCGCCGCCACCGCAGCCGGCCACCGCTACCGCCGCCGCGATCGCAGCCAGGACAACCCGGACGCCTTTACTAGACACGCCGCTACAGATCGCTGAGCGAGTCGGCGCCCTCGAGCCGCTCGGCCAGGCGGTTGAGCCCGAACCCGCGCGCCGCCGCCGCACCGCCCGTCAGGTCCGTTTCGCGATCGGCCGGCCGATCGAGCTCGACGTGTTGGAGCGTGGCGATCTCCTTGAAGCTCCGAAGCGAGTCGGCGTCATCGGTCAAAGCCGCCGCAACGCGCGGCCGCTCGTCGCGGGCGCCCGCGATCGCTGCTTCGAGCGACCCGTGCTTGCGCAGGAGCTCGGCCGCGGTCTTGGGGCCGATCCCGGACGCGCCCGGGAGACCGTCTGACGGATCACCCCGCAAGGCGATGAAGTCCGGCACGAGCGATGGCCCGACTCCGTAGCGCCGCTGCACCTCGGCGGGATCCACCTCCTCGAACCCGCTCAGCCCCGATTTGAGATACAGCACGCTCACACCGTCCCCCACGCACTGGTACATGTCGCGGTCGCCGGTGAGGATCAGCGTCTCGCCACCGGCCCGCCGTTCGACAGATGCAAACGAACCCAACAGGTCGTCGGC